>OGTC01000117.1_pt1 | contig 52425 bp, 26 predicted proteins | sample 1574531 | NCBI WGS metagenome assembly OGTC01 (sample SAMN03295859, study PRJEB24534) | human gut metagenome | isolation source: fecal sample 2 from infant 9 | host: Homo sapiens | place: USA: Pittsburgh, PA | collected 2014-07 | reverse complement strand
TGGAGAGTTGACCGAGTTGGTTAAGGTGACAGACTTAAGTTGGAGGATTAATTTCCTTTTCAAGAGTAATCTGTTGGTATGTTTACCGCGCGAGTTCGAATCTCGTACTCTTCAATAATTTTTAATTTTTTTTTTTGAATTTTGCCATTATAAAGGTTATATCGCTTTTACACCAAATATTGTCTTTTTTAAAGACAAGAGACCCAAAGTTTACCGAGCCATGATACCCCGCACAATCAAGTTTGAAGCTGGGACAGTGACGAATCACTATAAATAAATAAAAAATTCAAACTTTAATCGAATTAACAAGTTGCAATGTACCAGCTTGATCAAAGGAGCAGTATCACCTCTCAGGTGCTACTATCTCACCACCTTCATGATTGGGTTTAACCGTCTACTGCCCCCCCCCCAGAGTACATGACGTTAGAAGCTTTTTGTTGGATATTTATGAATAAGTACCCCATCTTTATTACACATGATAATTCCTGTTTCCAACCACCACGCACCACTGGCGCAAAGCTAACTTGTATTCGATCAGTAGGTGTCACCATCCGAAAACTCGGCTCTATAAGTTACATCTTGCTTCCATAAGTCGGTTCGCGCAAAACAATTTTGGTTGCGAAAGTCTCATCAAGAAAAAAAAAAAGAAAAAAGCTGTAGCTAGAAAAGTGGTTGCAAACTCATCCTTAAGTGCAGATTTGCTAGTTGTCTGACAGCTTTGTATTCTTCATCCCATCACCCAACTGCACTAGAGCCGACGTCGGTTCAGTCATAAAATCCGTTTCATTTTTCGATTGTTTCATCAAGCACACGTGACTTCTTGAATCTTTGTATCAAAAAAAAAAAAAAAGAAGGCAAAAAAAAAAATTCGACGAAAGGTAGTTCTGAAAGATTGTTCATCACCATTGAAAGCTACAATCAGTAACTATCAGCTTGTCAACAGCTTGGAAATCATTTGACAGGCACAATCAACTACTAGCATCATTTTCGTTTATTTCACATCATCGACCTAATCGTGAAAAATTCAATATTGAACGAGATTCGCAGTGGGAGAGAAAAAAAAAAGAAAGGCAGCAGGTCTCATCGACGCAGTGTATTGATCTAAGCTTGAGTGAATTTCTACTCATATCAATAAACAACGATTGTCGTTTCTACACCAAAATGATGAGAAGTGATATTCGGAGATGCCGCAGGTGCAAAAGAAAGAGATTGGATGATGAGCCTATGGAGGTGAGGCAGTACAAGACATGTGCCAAATGCAGAATAATAGAGAGAAATAAAAAGAATCTGCGTAAACCATTAGCCATAGAGACTATGCTTTATGGTTTGAAACAATTTCGAGAACAACAATCCACTGAAAATTACATTGAAGAGGAAGGACTTTTAAAAGATGAATTTTTCAAACGATATCACAACAAGCCATTCAATTACGATGCGGAGATTGCAAAAGTATTGAATGACCCAAACTATGAGCCTCCGGTTATTACAAACATCACAGACGAGATAATAGAGACATCGGACGTCGCATCACCAAATGGGACCAGATATCAGGTGACTATTAGGCGTGAAGAGCCAAGTTCACCTACGAGAACGAGGATACCTCGAGCAGAAAAGATTAAAAAACCAAGACAGCCCTACAAAAAAAGCACTGCACAGTATAAGCAAATGCTTTCACATGTCAGTGCACACCATGTACCACATCCGATCTCTATTGTTACTCGCTCGCAACCATCTGTGGACCGAATTGATGAAAAGGAGGAACTCATTGGCGAACTTTTAGCATTGGGTGAGGGAAAGAATTTGGAATGTTCTTTCAATGGTCATGCAAATCCATATCAATTTGCTAATGTGTATTCCAATTTTGAGCAATATTTGCAGCGCATACTCGAATTAAAATCATCCAAAAAGAATATTTCCAATTTGGTGTTTTTAAAAGAGTTTAGGGACTCATTTCCCAAGGAGATGTCGAAGTATCATGCCGATGCGTCAGTTGGTGATCGAAGTTCCCAAAACCTTGATTTGAATGAAAGGCAATCGCGAATGAATTTATTAAGCAATTTGAAAGCATTGTATGTTGACCCTATCATAGCGTCCACATCATTACCATTTGAGCAAAAATCCAACAACTTGCACGATTTCAAATACCCCAGTGAATTGAGATGTTATTACCAATATCGGGACAGGGTAGAAGTCGCCGATAACAAACTGGATCCCGTTAACTCGACAATCAGTCTTAGTTATCATAAAAAATACAATATATTGACGATCAAGTTCAATTTGGTTGTCATTGATAAGCTTAGCCAATACCCTAGCGCCTTAAAGGATGCAGTAGTGGAGTTATTGAAGAAGACAGATGCAAAGCCTGTGTATGACGATGATAAGAATGTACAAGAACTGGTATTTCAAGAACTACAAAGCATGCGTGACACATTCGAAGAGAGCGTGAAGGTATACATTGATAGCTTTACATTGGAGAAATTGAGTGACTTGCTTGCAGCCATCAACGACGAAGTGCTTCCTGAAGATGGTGATGTGGTTGTCGAAGAGGAACTAGATGATGAGCTCGATGGATCAGATGATGATGTTGAAGCTGGCGTTGAAGGTAATGCTGAGGTCGACGATGAGGATGATGAGGATGATGATGATGATGATGATGATGATGATGATGATGACGGTGTTCTCGAGGAGAATGGCGAGGATGACGTCGATGTTGACAACAACAACAACGACGATGGCGACGATGAAGTTGACGATTCAAAACATCTGCAACCGGGTAACGATGATGTAGCTGAGACTCCAACCACAAAGAGTGATGTTTTGTACAAATCCATTTCGGAGGTTGCTACAGAGGCGGTCGACCCGACTTTAAAGCTGTGAGTGTGTACACTCGTGATGACCGGTATATCGTTACTAAGCATAGATGTGTTTTGACTGATATCTCTCTCCTTCATGTTATGACGCCAAATGTAGAAATAATGATAGATCACTTTTGTGCTCTTTACGTATGGGTGTTCCCCTTTCGCGCGTGAGCAGGAAAGGAAAAAAAAAAAAAGAGGTTAAAAAAATAATCAATCAAAATCAACCCTTTATTATTTGTATTTACAATTATTATCACAGCCAACTCAAACTTTGTTTTAACCTTACCTATTGAAGCTATTCAACTTTCACAAGTCAAACGATGAAGTTTTGGTTGTCACTCGCTTTACTATTGGCAAATTTATTGCCATTCTTGCAAGCTTTACCCCTTGATACCAACAATGTCACCTCAGTACGAGAAGCGTGTAATTTGATTGCCAAGGGTTTGCTCGACTATTACGAAGGAACTAAGTATGGGGGAACTATTGGTGAATTTACTTCACCTTATTATTGGTGGGAAGCCGGTGGTGCATGGGGTGGAATGATTGACTACACTTTTTACTTTCAAAATGATACTTTAGTGCCTTTGATCAAGCAAGCTTTGGAATACCAAGTGGGAGACGACAACAATTATATACCATTGAATCAAAGTACTACCGAAGGTAATGATGATCAAGGCTTTTGGGGTATCGCTGTGATGGGTGCGGCAGAAAGAAATTTCAGTAATCCCAATAATAAAGAGTTGAGTTGGTTGGGTTTAGCGCAAGCTGTGTTTAATACAATGACAGCGAGATGGGATGTTGATGACTGTAATGGTGGTTTGAGATGGCAGATTTTCCAGTGGAACTCTGGTTATGATTACAAGAATTCAGTTTCCAATGGATGTTTATTCCACTTGGCAGCCAGATTAGCAAGGTATACACAAAACGATTCTTACGTTGAATGGGCGCAAAAGACGTGGGATTGGATGTATGGAGTTGGTTTGTTAACTGAGGGAGACCATTGGTTTGTATACGATGGTGTCAAGATTGCCAACAATTGTTCGAATATAACCAAATATCAATGGACTTATAATCAAGGTCTTATGTTGGCAGGGTGTGCATACCTTTACAACTACACTGAAGATCAAAAATGGTACAACTATACCGTGCAATTATTGAATAGTGCACAAGTGTTTTTCAAAAACATGTCGGGAAGCAGTGTCATGTATGAAGCTGCTTGTCAACCATCTAATACATGTAACAATGATCAAAGGTCGTTTAAGGCATACTTTTCCCGATTCTTGGCCCTTACAGCACAGTTGGTGCCAGAAACTTCGGGTATCATTTATAAATGGTTGGTTGATTCTGCAAATGCAGCTGCAGGTGCTTGTTCTGGTGGTATTGATGGCCACACTTGTGGTCTTTCATGGACAAACTGGACAGTGGGATATGATGGATACTATGGATTGGGGGAACAAATGTCAGCGTTGGAGGTTATACAAAGTGTAATGATTTACCATGATGCGCCAGCACCGTACACAGCTGAGACTGGTGGTTCGTCTGAGTCACAACCTGATAGTGGATACGGAACCGTGGCTACCAACGCTAAACCATTGAGCTTGGATTCAGGTGATAAAGCTGGTGCGGGTATAATCACAGCCATTATCGGTGCTTCCTTGATTGGATGCTGTGTCTGGTTGATACTATAGATGTTTTAGACAATAAGTAACAAAAGAATGAAAAAAATGGACTGGTTTTTGATATTAGCATGTAGACTGTAGAGACGGCGATGGCGCAACTGGAATACCAGCCGAGTAGCCTTCTGTGTAGGAGTTTAACCTTAATCGCAATGTGCGTTATCAATGGCTCATGCTCACAAGCAAAATTTCCCCACCACAAACAAACAACAGAAAAAAAAAGACACACATATAATATACCCACACAATACCAAGGAGTCATCACACAACTCTACTATCTGCAACTATACCCATGAGTTCTGAAGATCAATTTACTTCTATCCAGTGGGATAGGGAGGAGTTGGGGAAAGATCAGACCAGCAATACGACCGCAAAGATAGATTCCATTTCTGAGGAATCGAACTCGCAGCACAACTCCGAAGGCAAGTCGAATGACGTAGGTGAAACCGGTATAGCAAAGACAACAGTTACAAATGAGCAAGAGGGAATTGCAGAAGCTGAAGATTACCATAGTAGTAAGTCCAATGGGGACGATCCCAGTGCTTCTTTACTCATTTCCAGTGAGCAAGTGGGTCATTCAGGGCAAGAATCGAGCAACACGGACAACAATGAGCAATCACAACATGCCGAAGCTGTTGAGGGCGAACGAGAGGCTAGCGAGCAAACTGCAAATGCGGCAACATCACATACTGGTGTCGAGCCTGTGGACACCACTCTATTCGATAAATACAAGATTGAGGTTTCAGCCACACATCCAAGTAGGGATCTAGATGCATCATCAAAACCATTCATTTCTTACTTGGTCACGACAACTACTGATAACCCCAACATTCTCAAGCTTATCAAAGAGAAACCGTCATCAGAAGGCGAAGATGATGAGCAGTATCACACTTTCAGTGTTCGTCGTCGGTATGGAGATTTTCGCTACTTGTATGAGAGTTTGACGAATGATTTCCCTACAGTCATGATTCCTCCATTGCCATCAAAGCTGAATATAAAATACTTGACGGGGGACACTTTTAGTCATGAATTTGTCCACAAACGATTGCATTCGTTGGATAGATTCTTAAGATTTATTGTTCAACATCGTGTTTTATCTCAACTGTCAATTTTTCATTTGTTTATCAGCGATTCTAGTGATTGGAATACTTTTACAACTTCTTTGAAACTTAAAGAATTGAATGTCAATGGAGACCAAGGAGGTTTGGTGAATAAAGTTGTCAATGAAGAGTTGATTACAGAAAAATTGATGAATTTTTTAACCTCATCCAAGCACAAGAAGGAAACTAATCGTGACATATTGGAGATCAATGACAAGTTGAAGAAATTGTATGAGAATCTTGTCAAGTTGGATCGTATTTTCACCAAATTGAATAGGAAGAATCGTGATTTGAAAAGTGATTATGAACAGCTTCTGAAGCAACTTTTGAAAATTTCAAATTTACAAAATGGTCAACCAGAAGATGCAGCAATTACATCCAATTTCAAGATTTTTGCTGAAGCTCTTGATTTCTTCCTGGAGTCATGGGGTCTGTTGTACACATATATGGATGAGTCGTTTTTGATTCTGTTGAGGGATTGCTCAAAGTACATTATTGGTCTCACAAACTTGATTGAATTGCTACATAATAAAAAGATTGATTTGCAAGTGTTGCAGGACTACTTAAATAAAAGTAGAAATGAATTGGGGAATGCAACGGGGCAACATCACCAATCAGCGCATCAAACCACTAGCAATGGTGGCATAGTGAGTAGTACAACCCAATTGATCAAAGATACGATATCAACCTCAGCTACATCTCATATAGGGTCTAGCGCCACTGATGCCAAGATACATAAGTTGCAGGTCAAGGTACAAGAATTGGAAAATGAGATTGGATTACAAGTGAAGTTGATCAATGAGTTTACCGATAAGATTATCAATGAAGAGTATCCAAACTGGGAACGGTTCAACAAATCAGAGTTGAAGAATTCCATGCTTGGATTGTGTGATCAGCAAATCGATTTCTACAAGGGATTAGTTGATAATTGGAGTGATGTTGAATTGAAACTTTCTAAACGATTAGAAGAGTTGAGTTGAGAAAGAGTCAGTTTGTGTTGTGTTGATTTTAAAGTTGTTTCTTTTAATTTTTTGAGAAGTTGTTATAGTAGATTTCAATGCAACTATTGTACAGCAGTCTATTTACAGTGAAAGATGTGTCAGTTTTCTTTATAACTCTATACTAATCTTTCTTCTTTAAACGGTCATCCTGTCCAGCATTCTCATCATCATCATCATCGTCATCCTCTTCTTCCCCCAAATCAAATAGGGTTGCACCATCATCATGACTATTTCTATGATCAACTTCTTCATAACCCGGTGGTGGTGCAGCCGTTGACAAAGATGACTGATCCGCCGATTTCTTGGCTTTTGGCAGCAGTTGATGTCCCTCATCAATTTCAAAACTATCTCTATCAACATTTCTTCTGGCATTTCTACTGGCATCCAAATCGTCATCGTTGTCGTTATCATCATCATTATCATCATCATCGTGGCTCATCAAAGACAAATCATCCAATTCAAATTCGTTTCCTCCTGGACCTTGATAGTTGGGGTTTTCAGGATCAAAGTTTGGATCATCTTCATCACCACCACCAGTTGACAATTGCTGTGATACTGCCAACATATAACTGGTTTCGGTTGGACGCCATAACCATGCAATAATCATAAACACCATGAAAAACACGACACTTGGCCAGAAATCAAAAATAAAGAACGAGCTCTTCCAGTGTTGTTCAAACATTTCTGTAGTTGACATTGACAAGTAGATGAACGAACTTAGTGTTAACCCAAGGAATGTGATTATGATTGCAGCAAAGACAATCTTGAACAAGTTTTGATACAATTGAAGCTTGATGATTTGACGTTGTTGGTGTAATGATTGGGTGGTTTTACGCAATGATGTTAATATGGTGACATAGTAAATCGACAATACAATCGATATTGGAATCAATGGCAATAATCCCAAAAAGTTTCCCGCATCGCCATTATCGATACTATCACTATTAACCAACGCTGTTGATGACCCACTGACATAATTGAATATCAAATACGTCAATGAAGAAGCGAAATTAAAACCAGCAAGAATCTTGCAATAAAGCATAGTTCTTTTGTTCAATTTCAATTTAACAACACCATACCCCAAGGCAATACAAAGCAAAAGGAAAAATGAAAATGTAATCTTGACTGAGTTCAAAATGGCCATAAATATCATGTAAAAAATTCCAAATCCATTTGATGGATTTGAAACACGATTGACATAATCATAATACGACCAAATCACCAATGTATCAAATGTTAAGAATCCCAACATTGCCAACAAGTATCGTTGCAACGGCAAGATTTGATTCTGTTTCCTCTTTTTGAAAAATTGAAAACCAAACAATGCCAACGCAATTGCATAACACAAGGTTAAGATTCCATATGCTGGCAATTTCGGTATTTCACTAGCATTTAATTGGCCAAATGCATTTTGGAAATTAATTGTGCCTCTGTACTTGATGTTATTTCCCAGTGGAGAAAACGTCGAGATACAATAATACCCAGTTTGATTTATTGGATAATTTATATTGGCATTACCCAATTGATGCAATTGTGAAGTTAAAATTGTTGAATTTGTCGAATTGGAATTGACGATAAATTGACCCAATTGATCTTTTGAACAAACGTGCAACTCATCAACAGCATACTCATCACAAATAAATTTATATCCTTCTTCACCAAGATAAACTCCAATATTGACAAGATCCTTGTACTCAAAAATAATATAACTTACATTTATATCATCAAATTTGGCATCTTTATTTTTGGAGTTGTATTTATGATCCTGGTATTGTTTTAAAGATAACCCAATGTGAGGCTTTATCGACCCACCCCAATCCTTTTTTGAATAAACTCCAGCACATACTTGTGAATGTTGATTACTGTCAAACCGAGCGAGATTGGCTAGTGCAAAGGTGCAGTATAGAAGCAATGACAAGAAAATCATCGTGGAAGGAGGAGCGGGAAGGGATTAGTTACTACTGGTTTTTGGTTGGAGTTTGATGAGAACTCGGTTAATCAGGGTTTTTGCTAAGGGTAATCGGAAGGGGAAAGAACCTCACTGGTCTCTTTTTTTTTTGGCCAGTTGTTCGATTTTTGGTGAAAAGAAGATTTAATCGCCGAGAACTTCCCTCAGGTAGCGCAAAGTCAGCTTTGGGGTTTGGAGGTCTCCAGGCACCCAAGCCTCAAACACCAAAAATGTTTCTAAAGAGTAAGTCTACATCGCACAAGCTTCTTCACAAACGAATCTTTCTTTGTATTTCTATACCAACTGGGTTACACTTTTATATACCGGCCCATACTGTTCCTCCACTTTGATACACAAGGTTACCCAATTGTTCAACTTTATGATCCCAATCAACCAAATGAGTATACAAGTTATGCACTTGTTTCAAATTCAAAATTCGTGGTTGCAACCAAGTGATAACCAATACCTGATCGATTTGATTAATATACCCCTGAATCAACTTCAATGAAAAACATTTGATAATCAAATGTTCAACATCATTAACTGGAGTGCCAGTAAACTCACTAATTTCTTTAAAAGTGATGCGTTTATTGGTGGTAGATTTAGTAGAAATCAATTCCAACAATGCCATTATTATAATCTTTTGCTTGATAAACACTTGATGCAGTTGTAATTGCGGAGATTTAGTAAATGCAATCGATAACCAATGATTAAATTGTGATAAATCACCAGCATTCAACGCTTGAATTAAATGATATAGCCAATTGTATGGGGAGTTGTCGGTAGCTATTTCTTGCAAGATATCATGCAAGATCAATTCGCCAAAATTGTAAACTTTATCACCCAAGATGGCCGCAATACACAAATCATAGCATAATTGTACTTTCTCCTCTGAAGTTAATGAAGGAACCGAAGAAAGAAACAATAATCCATTAGTATAATAAGCATTGTAATTCTCATGTAATTTGTACTCGATTGATTTAGTCAAGTAGTAAGCGGCATTGATCTTGGCACTTAAATCATTGTTTAAATTATCAAACTTCAGTTCGATTTTACTCATGGTTTGTTCACTAGATTCAAATTGATTCAAGTACAAGTAATAACGACTTATTTGTAAATCAATATAAATCAATGATTCATCATTGGATAAAAGGGCACTAAACTCGGGATCTTCCGACCCATCTTCATTCTCCTTGTAATTGTGTTCGCGTTTGAGATACTTGATGTACTCTTGTTTCAAATTAATCAATTTATCCAAGGCGGTTTCATTATTGAACTGCGAAGCAATTAAAAAATCAACAACTTTAATAATGTTCAACTTCATGGCAAATTGTTGAATGAACTGAGTATAGATCTTGTGTTTCAATTCAGGCAGGATTTGACTCTGGTCGAATGTGTAGTAAAACTCATCCAATTGTTGAGTTAATTGATGCCATAATTTACGTTCATAGTAATCTTCCAATTGGTAAAATAACGATATTAATTCTGAGTTATCTAGTTCCAGTCTAATAGTAGCTAAGACTGTGGAAACGTCTGTTGAGTCTATGTCCATGGCTGACATTGTAGGGAAAGCGTTGTTGGTTGGTAGGTTATATTAAGTTTGGTGTTTTTTTGTTCTTGAAAACTGTGCAGTGGCAAAAGAAATATTTCACCACCCAAAAGTTGTGCAAATATACACTACCTTTACCTTGAAGATAGGCTGCAACATCTACACAATCCCTGACTCCTGCCAAATTGCGTGTAGAGCACGCAGTCGGCAAGCAGTAGGGGGGGTTCTATTTCTCAAAAATGTATTAATGCAAAGACTCAAAACACTATATAATGTACTCATCATCATCATCATCATCATCATCATCATCATCATCATCATCATCATCGTTACCACCACCTCCTCCTCCTTCACTTAAAAGTCCCCCCAAAACATCATTACCTATAGCTCCACCCTCATCATCATCTTCATTTATTAATGAACTTTTAAAGCTTTGCCAAGTTGTCAAATTCTCCTCAAATAATGCTTTACCATTTCGTATATAATTAATCATGATTATCAACCATTTACGTTCCAATTTCTTGATAAATTCTTCAAATGTAGCCATTAAAGCTTGAGTTAAATGTTGCATATCTTTATTACACAATTCAATCAATTGATTGATTTTATCCAATTCTTTTTCAAGGTGTTGGATTTTGAATTTGATGGAAGATGTATGTGAGGAAGGTATCATTGTTTGCACCGTGGATGATGACGAGGAGGATCCAATTAGTGGTGCAGCAGATGATGCTGACCCAGTGGGTGGTTGTGTGGATTCAGACGAAGCTCTTTCACCGGCCTCAGGTGTTGTTCCGTTGGTTTGTTCTACCGGTAATTGGAAATTAAATTTCTTGGTTTGGTTGTTACCACCAAATAATCCATACCAAGATGACTTTTTTTGAACTTTCTTCATTGATATATTTTTCAAAGCGTTGTTTAAAGTGGGACTGTTTAATTCTTTTAAATGATCAAGCGAATTTATAACAACTGCATCTTCTTCCTCTTGAGGGTGAGATTTAGTAAAACTTGGAGGTTTCCCGGAGACCCCCATTGTTTTTCCAACATCATCACTAAGTTTGCCACCTCCATTTAGACTATTTATAGTAATCAATTGTTGAAATTTGTTGAATTTTAACTTGTACAAGATCTTAAACTGGATAATCTTGTATTTATAAAACTTTATCAAATTTAATGCTGTTTGATTATATTGAACCAACTGATGTATAGGTTCTTGCCATTGAGGTATCAATTGATTCAAGACGAAATTTTCAAAGTTTAAGAACACTTGATCCATTGTTGATCCAAATTTTTCAATTGCTTCTGATAATGCATTGTTACGGGTTTCAGATTCTGAAAACATACTAGTATCAGGTTGTTGTTGGTTCTGCTGTTGTTGTCGTAAATGATGGGGTTTTTGATGATAGATTTGTAATGAAAAATTATTCAAGTTTCCACCTAAATCAATCAATACATTAATCAAACTCTTGTAATCTTTGGTTGTTTTTATATCCAATTTATTTAAAAATGACAAACCGGTGATGATTTTATGAAACTTAGTTTCAAATGTAATCAATTCTTGAGGAATGGTGAATTTCAAATCATCTTCAAAGTGACCACCGCCAGTTTTTATTTCGCCCAATTCAAATAATTTCATCAGATCATTCAATTTTGCCAAATCATCATTGATTTTTTTCAAACTGGATAAATTATCACTGTTGGACCCAATATTAAAACCATTAACAATGGGTAAAATAGAATATAATCCATTTTGATCAGCTGGATTTACTGGGTTAGCCAATAACAAGTTATTTGGTAAATAACTGACTGGTGGTTCATTCAATGCATTATACCAACACAATTCATAATTGGGATCAAGAAACTTGTGTAAAAGTGGACATTTCTTCAATTCGATATTTGAATCCAAAATCAAATCATTTAAAAATAACTTGAAAAACCGTCTTCTCAGTTCAATTATATTTGATTCATTGTTTAAATTGATTGAATTGAGTAAGTAGCTGAGTATGGAATGTTTTTCAGGTATTGGTGGTACAATCAATGTCGGGAACAATTTGAGTAAATTATCTCGTAATGATTTAAACTCACTGTATCTTCGTTTAACAACAATTTTGCTGTGGACAACCGATGGTGATTGTAGTTGAATAGTGTATACTATTATTGATGAGTTGATTAATCGTTCAGAGTTTATGACATCTATAGTTAAATCCGATGCTTCCAATAGTTGGGTGATTTGATTGGATAAGCCCAATGTGCTATTGACTAAATCAGTGGGGTATTCGTCATTGTCACTAAGGGCATTAGATATAGGTGATAATTGCTGCTGCTGCTGCTGCTGCTGCTGTTTATGCGACTGTTGTTTACGAGAATTTGGTTGTTTAGGTGTCAGTTGTGGAGGTGGGGAGAGTGTTGCCACATGGAGTTCTTGTTCTTGTTGTTCTTGTTGTCGTTGTTGTTGCTGTTTCTCCTTCCTTAATGTCAATTTTGATGATCCAATGGATTCACGATGAACACCACTCTGTATTCCATTAATGTCTGAATGTGGATCCTGTGATGAGTTATGGTTGTTGTGAGCAGCGTGTGGTGTATGTGATGTATTGTATGGATTAGTTAGTATAGATGCATTACCATATAAAGATGGGTTGTTATCTTGTTCTAAATCATCGAATAAAGAGTAATCATTAGACATAGTCGTAAAGATATGCTATGCGTGTGTGTGTAAAAAGAGTAATGTAGCGGACTTCCTAATTAACAGGTGGTTGTCAGTGGTGGCTGATTTGATTTTGATTTTTGTTGTCTGGTGTGGGTGTTGTCTCTGTTGTTGTCTGTTATTTCTAACTGATAATGACACACACACACACACACACGATTTTATTAGTTTGGTGTGTCGTAGAATGTATATTTGTGACATTGCTTTATAAAAAGGAAAATGAGTCACGTGTAAATCGGAAGTATATTGCCGAAAAGAATAGTTTTGTGTACTTGTGGTTTTTTCTGTTGTTTAGCGTTACTATTAATAATAACAACAACAACAACAACAACAACAACAACAACATTTTATGAAGGAGGGGTGATACTGCATATACATATACATATACATATACATATACATACACTAAAGGAGGTTTTAGTGTCTAGTTTTTTTCTTAATTAACTTTGCGTAATCAGACAAAAAAAAAATTTAGATCAGACACTAAAACAAAAGGTGAGTTAAAATAAGATCTTATCTTTCTCTTCTCATAATACAAGTGATATGTTCCTGGAAAACAGGGGTTGGTTGGTTGCAGCAAGTTTCATTGGTAGTAGTAGTAGTAGTAGTGGTAGTGTTTACTACAATCTCTTTATTATATGATGAATATCATCTCTTGTATTCAGTGAATCTACAATATTAGTTTTTTGTGCAGGATAATGTTTTTCTTCAGTCAGGAACGTTTTTTTTGTTTTTTTTATTTTTCTTCGCAATACAACCTTAAATATCTTCATCATCATCCAGATTCAAATTCAACTTGAAATTCAACAATTTCTTACATCTTTTCAAGAGAAAGTTAACTGACAATATATATACACAAATCATCTCAGTAAGTCTCACAGAGTAAAGGTAACTTACTAAACCAACAGCTAAAAGCATCTATTATCTAACAGGCACGTACATCTGGGCCAAAAGCACGTGCCTTATTACTCAAGGCGCTATCTACGTCACTTCAACCTTTTATACCTAGCCACTACTTCCATACCACTATATATCGTTCTCAGCTATGCCACTCGTTTTTCCAACTAAATTCAAGGCTACTCAGATAGTACTATCAGTATTATTTCTATTCACATTAATCAATATACTATTGGCACTCTATTCAACGGATGGTTCCGCCGCAAACAATCAAAACATTAAATCCAAGGGAAGCTACTATGGTAAAGATGGTGTATCGGCAATATTTGGTAAATTATCATCACTAACTTTACCTACGCTGCTGCTGTCACAACAACTGAAGCAAGACTATAAGGTAGTTGGCTACCACCACAACGAAGATAATGACTTTGTTGTTTTCCAAAAGGAGTATTTAAGTAATGAACATCTTGCTACAGACACTACTCATCATTTCTGGAACTTTGTCAATTCTGATCTCAATTCACATCAAAATTATGATATCAAATTAATCAATGGCTACAACTACAAGGAATACGTGTCCAAATTAAACCATGATCATGAATTAATGTTGAATAGTTCATTCTCTGATCACTATGATATGGAAATGAAGTTTACCACAGCATTTGTTGAATTTTTCAACACTGTTTTGAAAACCATTGAAGATTGTAAACCAACCATCAATGCAATTAATAATGATGAACATTACCCCAATGCAGCTAAATTGGAGAAATATTATCAAACTATAAACAAATTGACTGATGATCAAATGAATGGTTTCAAATACAAACGTGAATTGATACACAAGAATGGAAGAATGCCAGTTTATGGTGGTCATTTACGAGAAAACTATCAACAAGAATTGATTAGAAACAGGGAATTGTTATCAACGTATATCACATTGAATGATATGGAGATGGAAACATTGAAGAATTCACATCAAGTATTTATCAACTCATTGATGAAGGATTGGCCTGAAGACTTGATCAAATTTAACAAGTATAATGATTTCCTCAAGGGAGATGGTATTGTCTACCTAGCTGGAGGTAAATATAATCAGTTGGCTTTACTTTCAATCAAAGTATTACGAGAAAATGGTTCTCGTTTACCAGTTGAAGTCATTATCCCCAAACATGAAGATTATGATGAACAGTTTTGCAATCGAATTTTACCACAATTGAATGGTAAATGTAAACTAATGAGTGATTATATCCCCAAATCATATTATGAACGAGTCATCAAAAATGGTGGCTCAGCAGCTGGGTTTCAAATGAAGAATGTTGCCATTCTCGTGTCGTCATTTGAGCGGGTATTGTACCTCGATGCCGATAATATTCCCATTAAAAACCCCGATATCTTGTTTGTTAATAAACCTTTTACAAACAAACACCTAGTCGTATGGCCTGATTTATGGAGAAGATCCACATCACCCAAATTTTATGAAATTGCTGGAATTAGGGTCGATCCTGCCAAAAAAGTTAGAAACTCATATACAAAAGGTGATCCAAGAGGTGTTTTCCAAAGTGCTGATACTGAAACATCAATTGCTCACAATTCATATCATGATTGCTTGGGTGCCATACCTGAGCCAAGTTCAGAAACCGGTCAATTGCTCATCAATAAGAAGGTACATTTCAAAACATTGTTGCTTTCATTGTATTACAATACTTATGGGCCTGATTACTACTACCCACTATTAAGTCAAGGTGCTGCTGGTGAAGGTGATAAAGAAACTTTTATTGCTGCTGCTCACAAGTTAAACTTACCTTATTATCAAGTACAAGAATTTAATCGAGAGTTTGGACCCAAAGATGGCACTACTAATAAACATTTGTATTTTGCCATGGGACAATATGACCCGATTATTGATTATATTCAAGCAAACAACGATACCGAATTCGAAGCATCCACTAGCAAGCAAAAGCTGAAGCAAGGCAATAAGTTGCAGCAGGAGGATGAAACCATTTCAGACGACGACAATCCATACTTGTCTACCCCCCCTACTCAATTTGCCAACCACGAAAAAGACAATACCAAGTACAACTACGACTACCACTTGTACAAATCATCATCGTTATTCTTCCTTCATGCAAATTGGCCCAAATACTATTTCCAACAATTATTCACCAATGATGAACGAGGTCCAGTTGATAACAAGGGCAATAGAAGACGCCTTTATGGTAATGAATTACGACTGGAATTGAGTGCTGGTGCTATTTCTGGATACGATTTTGAATTGAAGGTGATTGAACAGTTGCAGATGTTGTTTTGTACTGCACCTAAATTTAATTTGGGTGGTGGAGTACCTGATGCTGATAGCAATGAGCGGAGGGAAGTTTGTGACAAAGTTGAAGAACAGAGACTGTTTTTGAAGATCTCCTAGAGTAGAGTAGAGTAGAGTAAAGGATTTATATTAGCATTGAAAGAATTTATATTTGGAAAAAAGTTTTGTTAAATTTTTGTAGTGGCAAGTGAAGTTGGTCTTGCAATGAGCCGCAACAGATACATTGTGCAATGATGTAGGAATTATGAAGGGGTTAATGGATGATAACGATTTGGATATAAAAGTGTCTGATTTTAAACTCCATAGATCTCGTAAAACATAGCAACGCCTATTGTTGATATCTTACACAAGGCAGGCTTTTTAGTCTATTGCACATATACGCGTAACCTGCAAGAAAAAATCTTATTTTCGAGTTTTGTGTAACTGTTTAAGTGAGCTCTGAGGAGTGCACATTATCATTTCCTTGAACTAAGTCTCTTATTTTTTGCATCCGTACCTTAGTTGCAGGAGATACAATAACTCCAGAGCCGCTGTTTAGAAAATTAAGACTGAAATTAAACCGTGCCCCCCAGACTGGTCTTGGACTCTGCTTCTGTTTTTTCTTTTTTTTTTCCGAATAGCGTTATATCGAACCTTACACATAGTTTCTTGGCTAATTGAATCATACTGCAATTGATGAGCTTTATGAATGTGGAATATGGTAAAAGTTGAAATGTAGACATTGATCCAGCATTCTAAATTAAATGGTCACAATTATTATTACTCTCGACAGAGATATCTTTGACGTTTACCACTTTTTCAACACAATTTTGTACAAAAAAAAAAAGGAGAGAGAGAAAAACAAGGTTTATACCTGTGACCCACTTCCAAAGCCTAAATCTAGGAAAAGTCTCTCCGTCTGTTATTACTGGCTACTCAGAGTCGATTTTGGAGTCTAGATACTGCGACGTAGCTCAACTCCGTTATTGTCTTGAACAGATGCACGCACACACACGGCCTATTCTAAGGCGAAAAATTAAGTCGACTCTCGCCCCAAGTTGGGTTTTTTAAATACACGGTATTTTAAAATAAACCTCAAATTTTGCAGAAAATTGGAGAGTTGACCGAGTTGGTTAAGGTGACAGACTTAAGTTGGAGGATTAATTTCCTTTTCAAAAGAGTAATCTGTTGGTATGTTTACCGCGCGAGTTCGAATCTCGTACTCTTCACTATTTTTTTTTTTTAATTTTTGTGACGAGTTTTCTTTTAGCGGTGGACTTTATTGTGAGCCTACAAAGATGATTCAAAGTGCCCAGTGTTTAGTGACAACTGTGCTTCGTTTCAATGTGATCATTTTCACAAAACAATAGGGCTTTCTTTTGTTTTTCCTGACAAATTTTTGCTATACACAGTTGTCCAAGGAATTCTTCCCCTTTTTCTGCTTCCTCTGACACGCATTTATAAATTGAACATTCCTGATCACCTGAACTAAGTCTCTCAGACCTAACCATACTTTCAATTTACTACCGTTCTTTGTAGCTGCAAAAAATCAATTAAAACAACACTGGAAAGAATATAACCACAAGTCGTGTACATGTTACCAAAATTTATCCTAATCATCTAAACCAACTTTCCGATTGCATGACAGACTCAACAAGTCTCGGCTCGTGGAAAAATGGACAAAATTGCATAATCATCACTTTTTGCTTTCACCTTAGTTGATTCAACTTCAATCTATTTATAGAAGAGTGTCATTGTGGAATATCCTCATACAACAGTTACTATCAGAGATACAAAGCAACTTGCTAACTTACGATTTGTTTTTACATTGCTGACTACATTTCCATTAGCAATCAAATTTTCCCCAAAAACATCGGAAACTGGTAGATTTACGACAATAGAATTATACAACACCCAGCAATAGAATATACACCATGTCCAAGATAGTGAGGTCTATGAAGAATGTTGTTGGCGGCTACTCATCAGCACAAGTTTTGGTGAGAAACGCAACTTCGAACGACGCCACGGGGCCAACAACTTATGATATGGAAGAAATAGCATCATGCACATATCAGTCACAAACCGAATTTATGGAAGTTATGGATATGCTAGATCGCCGTCTTAACGATAAAGGTAAAAATTGGAGACATATTGCTAAATCTTTGACAGTGTTGGATTACTTGGTTAGGTTTGGTTCGGAAAAATGTGTCTTGTGGGCTAAAGATAACATCTATATTGTCAAGACATTAAGGGAATTTATTCATCTTGATGACCTGGACAAGGATCAAGGGGCGATAATTAGAGTCAAGGCGAAGGAATTGGTTTCATTGTTGAGGGATGATGAGAGATTAAAACATGAGCGTGCATTGGCCAAACGTGGAAGACGTACTGGTACGTTTGATGATGGTGACGACGATGACAATTTTGGCGAGGGCAGAAGAGACAGAGACAGAAGAAGGGAACAGAGAAGAGATAGAGGCGGTGATGAGCCATATGACGCGGATTTGCAAAGGGCATTGGAATTGTCAAGAATGACGGCTGAGGAGGAGCAACTTCGTGCTAGAGAAGCTGAGAATGATCCTGAATTAGAAGCTGCAATTAAGCTTTCGTTAGAGGAGGAGGAATTGAGAAGGCAAAATCAAAATGCAAACTTGTTGGATTTGAATGAAGGGCAGCAGCAGCAGCAGCAACAACCACAACAACAGTATTTCTTGACTGGCTACTACCAACAACCACAACAACAACAATTCTTTCAACAACCAACCCAGCAGTATCAACAATATGACATGTTTGGAAATCCTATTCAAAATTCGATGGAGACGGGATTGTATCAAAACCAATTTGACCAACAACAACAACAGCAACAACAACAGCAGCAACCTCAGTATCAACCTAATCAGTTTACCGGTTTCAATTATGGACAACCCCAACAGCAGGAACAGTTACAGCCTTTGAAAACAGGATCCAATAATCCATTCGCTCTCGTATCCGACTCAGGAAACAATCAATCTAAATCACAGTCTCAAACATTGAATGCATTGGCTGAACAAAAGACACAAGAGCAATACCAACAACAACAACAACAACAACAACAAGCTCAATTCTATACTCAACCTACAGCTTCATTGAAACAACAAAACACTGCATCATCGAGATTCAATGAGACTCATGAGTTGAATGACCTTTTGACCCAGGGAACAGGCTTGGATACTTTTGGAAACACTGGTGCTGCTCGTATTCCACATCAACACACAAGAACTCAAAACTTTATCAACTCTAGTGGAACTGGTTATAAGCAAGTTAGCAATGATCAACATAGAGTTAGTTCAAATGCTACAGGAAATCCATTCTTAAACACTGGCATTGGCTACCAACAACAAAATGCACCACCACCACCACAACAACAGCAGATCAATACGGCGTACACTGGGTACGGGTTTGGGAATGCTCAACCACAGCCACAGCCACAACAATACCAAAGACAAGCAAATGGAGAGGGTCCTAGTTTGATAGATATCTGAGGGCAAAGAGGGGGGACAACTACTACAAGCCAGATAGGAATTTTCATATGTTAGACATATATTTTGTATATTACCTTTTTTTTTTCTCCTTAAGAAACCTTGTTTACAATTCGAACTCGTCAAACTTTTGTAACTTCATGGCAAAAATCGATTTCACACACCAGTCCCAACTAAGAACCATTGCGTTGGTGTGGTTCCTTTTGAAACTAGTGATAAGTTTTAGGTCTTTAGTCTTATTGGCGATCAATATAGACACTTTCTTGCCATTGTAACTGCAGCTACAAATTGGAGTCTTTTTTGTAATTGTAGCTGGCACTTCCTCAAACTCTTTAAGTCCATGATCTTGCAAAATTCTCGAAATGACATCAATCCCCCCATTCAAGTTTTTACTAAGATTCAAGCTGATTCCTTGCAAAAGATTCCCACGAGTGTCATTTTTCAGCAACAACAGTTGTAAATTTTCGACACCCAAGTCTGCATTTGCCAAGGGATTCACTTTATCCAAGGCATAGTCATCAATTCGATACAAGCTTAAAACGTCGCCGTTATTCTCAGCATTTGCCAACACATCGATAATGAATGAAGGATGAACAATACGATCAACTTTACTCAAGCTTCTCAAAAATTTCTCAGTTCGTAGAATTTTGGGTGCAATTAATGTATTGGGAGTGTACTTTGACAAATCAGTGATTACTTTTATACCAATTGATTGTAATTTGGTGTAATCGCTCTTGGATAATTCGATATCTTGTTCACAACCGGTCATGATGGCGATAATGCTACATTCATCTGTGCGTGGGCGTTTCAAATCGGAGCTATCAACGTCAGCTTTGGAGTCATTAGTTCCCTGCAAATGTTTCCGTTTAGAATGTATTGTATTTTCTAACTCATTCATGTAACTCTCCATCTTTTTGCTGCTTTTGGACATTTTCAAATAGGCATTTAAGTCACTCATGTTGTCATGCAATTTTGCCGCTGCTTTTTTGGCCGCTGATCTTCCTCCATAGCGGGAGTTGAAAACACCAGGCTCATCAAAATCATTGGGTGTTTTGGGTGAATTGATTTCGGCACTGATGTCAGACTTACTAGGGGTGCCATTAGGTGGCGAGTTTATACTCATCGCATCGTCGTCGTCGTTCTCTGCCTCGGCTGGTTTCTGTGCAAACTTTATCAAATCACCGCTAGATGTGACTTCTCTCTTGGCGGTGGATAATGGTGCCGGATGAATCAATTTTCTTGATTGTGTACTTTCATCCTCGCTCATACTATCATCAACATTGCTAGTGACATTTGCATTGTCTGCATCGGGTTCGTCCAAATGATCACTATTCAAATGTGCTCCACCAACTAGTGGTTCCATCCCCAAGTCCAGGTTGCCAAAGTTTGTATACTTGGCATCGGTATGATCAAGTTTCATCCATTGAACAAAACAATCTTCCAACCACATGTGATTCACTATTTTAACCTCTGGTTTACCATCCATACCAATCCATTTCGACGTAGCTGCATCATATTTCTTACCTTCAGGTTTGGCGCAAACAAGAAAATCATTATCTCTAGTCAATGTTTTGGTGAATGTTGCACCCATCAAAGTTATCAATTTCGACAAGTATGCTCTCGAGTCACCACTATAGTTGGAAATGGAGATTTTCAAGTTTTTAAATTCGTCAATATGTTTGGATGGGATCGGGTAGTAGAGGATGTTTGAGTTTAATGGCAACACCCATTTCTTTGTAACAATAATGGAATATAACCACTGCAAATTTGCAATGATGATGCGTTTGTTTTGACGACTCTTTTGGTAAGCTTCACCACTGCGATATTTTCCAAGATAGATATCAATATCCTCTTTGTGGGTGGTGGCAATTACACCACCGAGTTTCTCGATCAATGCTTTGATTGAGTTTGCAAGTCTTTGAGAAAGGTTAAAGTCAGAGCAAAGGTAAAACCGCTTACCCCGAAAGTAATCAACTTTTGCGAACGATTCGCTGTCAGAAGATCTAGGCACGGAGTCATTCAATATCGGTGCACTGAAATCATTTTTGATTTCATTCAACAACTCACCCGCTTGATCACTAGCGTTCATATCAAAAGAATCCGAATCTGGAAGAACATAACTTTCTTCATCGAGTTTTCTTCCCATTACCAAGCAATGGTCTATCCAATGAGGCAAGACAATCTTGATATCCATAACAGGGTCTTTGCAGTTGGAATCGTGAACGAGACTAGATGCAATTATTGATTTTTCATTCGTCATATCCATTGCTATCAAATGAGTGGTGTACTTGGATAACACGTCCAAGTAGTTGCCTCCAAAAGCTTGCACTGCTGCATATATGAGCTCTTTATCCCCCTGAGGCAAATTGTCAGCACAACAAACAAAACAGTTTCTGAAAAAGTAGTTAGGGTTGGGATTGTATGACTTTATTGGTAACATCATGCTTCGCTCTACTGAATCGTAAATCCATCCTGGGGTCACTATTGGGATCATGGACTTTTGTGCTTGTGAATACTCGATAAAGTTAATGGAATGGGTGATAATATGTGTGATTGATGGTGGATCAAAGTAATTGATTGAGTTGTCAAATTCATCCTTGGAGTAAACTCTGGTTGCATTGTGTCTGTTCAAGATTGCTTCAAGCTGAGCAGCTTCCTTGTCATCCAAGTCAAGGGACTTGATGATGAGAAATGTGTAACCTTGGAACATGGTAAAGAAAAAAACGCGTGTGGTGTAAAAGCTTTCTTTGGGGAAATGTATGCGTAGGTCAAAAGTTTTTGCAAAATAGCCTCAACAGATATAGTCCCCTCCAAATGTAGTTTTGTAATGTGCCAATTATTAGCTTTTATTAACCAGTTATGGTGGCAACCCCAATATTGTGCTGTGGTAGTAAAGAAAAATTGTTAGCTCTATTTTGTTTACATTGTGAGGAAAAGAAATGACGCGTATAAGTAAAATGGTTCACGTGACTTTTCTTCAATTCCATTTCTTTACAATTCCCTCTTCTAGCTAATATGGATTATATTACTATACAATCGAATGTGGGTTTTATTCAAAACAAACAAGATTTCAAACAAGAGTCGTGGCGTCATTAAATATTAGATGTCATCATGTCATGGGGTATGTATTTTCTCAATTATCTACTTCAATCGATAACCGATGAGTAGATAAGTTTTCATCAAACAAATCTCTGCCTTCCAATTGAAACTTTTCCCCCCATTTGCGGCACAATGTACTTGCTCTCATGAATTTTCTCATTGCATATTTTTTGAAAAATTCATCGTGCTCAATGGGTGAGATGATGTATTGAAACATTAACTCCACACATTCCCTCATATCGTTGATACGGTAGCCTCCACTATAGTGAATCAAGTTCCCATTCCATACAGGTATTTTCCCCAATATTAAACGCGACAAATACATGGCCAGGGCACAACACAAGGATGGTTTCATTCCAATAAACTTGTAATCTATAATGGTGATTTCCAAAAGGTATTTCCCCAATGTTCTTGATTGCACGTCATAATCATCTGCCTTGGATATCCTTCGAAGGAAATTCATTGGGTTGGGGTAGTTCAAGTCAAAATTTAGGACTGTCAAGATGTACTTTTCGGCTTGCAAGATTTCTTCAACCAGGTATGATCCATCTGTGAAAAAGGCGTAATTTTTAACCAGTGGTGAAAACACTTCTTCGTATTTTGCTGCAATGAATAACGAGCCAGTGGCCAATAATTGCAACTTGTCTATTTCCACAGCCTCAATGGACATAAATCGGTCCATTATATTAATGGCAAGAAATAATGACTCTGGTAATAACTTGAACTTTAAATGCATTTCAACTAGCCAATCAACTAAAATTGATCTCATTTTGGGTTTCAAATTCTTTTGTTTGTAAAGATATTGAGAGTCAGGCAACATCCGTTGTTCCAACTCGTAAAAGTATGTAAATATATCATTGACGTATTCACTAGCCATTAATGGGTCATCATAATCCTCTTCGTCAAGGTCCTGCCACTCATAATCTATCAACCGCGATTTTTTGTAGGTTGAGGTGGATGCAATGGTGTGTGAAGATGCTAAAGGTTGAGGTTCGGGTATTTTCAATTTTTCGACCAAATTCGTTGATGATTCAGTTGCTTGTCTTTTTTGTGGCAACCGTGATGGTACAAGTAAAGTAGTCTGTTGTGGTTTCTGACTTGCATGTACTCCGTCAGGCACAATAGGTATTACTCTGTTGGTTTTGGTTTGTAAAGGTTGAACCTCCTTGGCAAAAGGCTTTCTTTTCTTCAGTGGTTGTAGCTGCACCTGCACCTGCGCTGACGAGGGTGCTGCTGGTTTGAGGCCACTGCTATGGTATTGATTAGAAACATCACCCAAGTATTGACGCGTTGATGTGGTTGTGGTTGATTTTGTCATCACCGATTTACTCTGCTTTGTGGAGGATGCCGATGTTGGGGGCCTATTTTCTTCGTATTGATCTTGAGTTGAGCTTTCAATGGGTTCTTGTGATGATCTATCGTGTTGTAGACACAGCTGTTCAGATAGGCTTTTTGCCTTTGTTAGCTTATAATCGTTTTCATTACTCGCAGAGTGTGTAAATGTGGCTTGTGGCATATCAATGCGGGGCAATGTATGAAGTTCGTCAATGCTTTATTATGATGATGTAGCAAGAGGAGACACTCTTGCTAATCTTTATGAAATGAACGGGTGATATGAAAGTTTAAACTCGAGTACCGATGAGTGGATTTGTAAATGCCAAAGTCGAAATGTTGAATGACTCGGCTATGCAAAAACTTGTAAAGTATGGGGTCAGCAGTTGAAAATGTGACTGACTTGGCGAATGCTAGATTAGTTGATTATTATGGTGATCTGCTGACGAAGAAAACCTGCTCGTGATTATAAGATTCTCTTTCAAAACTTCGAGAAATGTTAACAATAATTTTTTTTCTGTCTCCTTAGAGCGTGTGTGTGTTCAAAGTGTCGTCTTTGGGTTTGTGAAAAGTGTCTGATGTTGCTTTTAAACGAGTCTGTGAAACAAACACTGAGGACTTATCGAGGAAAAGCGATTGGTGTTGGTTGTCGAAAATTGTAATTTTCAAAAGGCGGGCTTGTGGGCAGATTATAATTTCTTCTATTCTATCTGCTTTGAAACGAATGTATGAGTTTTTGTTGATGCCTGTTCACCCGAATAATTATACAACACAAATCACGACTTGGCGCAAAACAAAAGGGTTGGTGGAGGGAAGTTGCAGGCGGGATTACTCGTGAGCTGTAACCTAAACGTAATGCAGTTGATGAATTATTATGTAGGATCTTCGTGAGTAGTGGTACTTTATAAAAAAATGAAAGAAACTAAAAAGAAAGGGATGATAGCAACATTAAGTAAGGATATATTGTTGATCCTACAATGCATGCAAGTAACTAAAGATAGAACAAAAACAAGGATACGATTGTTTTCAAAAGAAGCAGTCATGTTTGGGTGAGTGAGAGGATTATGTAGCGGGTAGTATGCTGCATGCTTCTACCTTTTTGTTTTTCATAACACTATTGTTTCAAACCTTCGGTGGTACATAATGCAACCGTTTGTGATACTTGCTTCTTGGTTACATGGTTTGTAGAAAAGAGAAGTAACCCAAGTAGGTTGAAATTATAAACAAATGATGAAGAAATATTTAAGTTTGTGTTTTGTAGGTTGGGTATTGTTGTGGTGAAATTGGGTTACAGAGTTGAGAGAAATGTTACACAATTCAACAATGGCCAAAGTAGGTTTGATTATGTCATAAGTTCAACAACACAAAAGGTGCGAGGAGGGAGGTGGTATCCACAATTTACACTTCTTGGGAGATAGTGCTGAGGAGCATGGAAAGGATCATGTTGCGCCTAATGACACGATGAGCTTTTCTAAAATTAGCGCAAGAGTGATCATCAAGTGCATAGGTCATCTGTTTCACTGCACGCTCTAAACAACCACATATATATATATATATATAAACATAGACGTCAGAGTAATAGTGAATTTATTTAGCAGAGAGATTTCGAGATTGGTAATTTTTTGTTGTGTTTATGTTTACCATTATTCCTAATTTGGGGGGAGGATTCGCTGCAGATTGGCTTAAAAAAAAAAAGTAAATTTGATTTTGTGAAACAAACTTTACTTTCCATTGTCAAACACTTTTTTTTAGTCTGTTTACTATCCAAGCACTTATGTTGAGAGAGTGTTTCTTGCCTCTTTAATTCTTAGCAGGGACAGGACGATATGCCAAAATAGGATGAGAACATGCAAAGTATTAACGTTCTATAGTTGCTGTTTTCTATTTTAAGGTTGCTACATTGGATTCATTAGTAATGGTTCAATAAAGGAGTAACGCACGAATGTGAGTACGGGAAATGTTGCAAGACTCGATGTGTGTCGAGCATGTCGTTTCCGACATGTAGTTACAATCCCTCATCAAGCGTGAAATCTCTTTCCAATTTTTTGGTCTGTTCAAACAAGTGCATAAATCCGAAAAAAAAAAAAGAAAAGAAGAAATAGGAATTCTAATCTTGCGAACAAGCCGCAGTCTCATCAAACACAATAATCACGTTTCAGTTTGCAAAAAAAGATGAAATTAATCAAAAGGACATAAGGCTTATATTCGACTCGTGTCATTTCACAAAATTGGAATCTGAACAATAAACATCAAAAAGTGGTAGAAAAAAAAAAAAAAAACAAAAACAAAAAACAAAATGTTTGCATACAATTGAGGGCGCGATTTTTTTTATGAAATTTTACATTTCCAAAATAAACAACCTATAACCCACTGTGAAAACTAAGACTTACGGTATTCCGGATACAGTGGTTTGTTCAAAGTTGAGCCGTATGGACTTATAACCTTCATCAACAGCTTTAGAAACTCAAGCAGTGTCGTCGTGGTTTGTGCTTCTTAATGTTCTGTGACGACACTCGTGCTTGGCTCAAAAACTATTCTGCTTTGAGGGACCTCCCTCCCGTACTCGCTATGTATCTTGACCTCCAGTGCCGTATGCAATTTAGCGCCTTACACGGGATCGTACTCATACTGGGATATGTAGGGATACTTAAGTATCACCGAAAAACGTTTGGCTCAATCATCGAAAAAAATCATGTTTTGTTCACGCGTCACTATAATTTTAGATTTTAACTTACGCAAAGTTTTGGTCCTCTTCCTCATCATCAGCGCAGTCAAATAACATTGTCTAACCAATTTGTGTAGCTTTCTTCTATTGTGGATTAGAATTTGACTGTTTTTAATACACCCCGCTTTGCTTCATCTAATGCATAAACTATTTCATCTTCGTGGGAATATCTCACTCTCAATTTAATCGTCCCATACTTTTGAAGCGAAGAAGCAGACACTTTTTTCCGCAATTAGACTTCGTCTAAGAGGAGAGGGGTAGAGGGACACAAGACTCAGAAAAGGAAGCGTTATTTTATAGTCGAACTAGCCCTATTTTTTACATCATCAAATTAATCCTGCGTAAAATCGTAAAGGTTTTCATAGTTCTACAGATTGTCAAAAAATTTCACAATAGTTCTCGATAGTATAATCAGTTAGCTGGGGTCATCAACGTAGGTTTACTTTCAATTTCAGTTACCCAGCCCCTGTTGGAATTAGTATAGTCACGATTGGCCAGACACTTGGTGCATAAGCATGTAATTTCGAGATCATCTACGCCAGAACAAAACTGCAAGTGCTCTGGGATTGAATCCTGATCACCATTCGAATAAGTTGGCAAGATACGGGGGTCACTATTGCTCTTCAAACCCTCCTTGATGGATATAACCGTTGATTCTTGCACGGTGCCACCCCTTTCAGCACCAACTTGTGCCTCGAAAGGTGGTGCAGCATACGTTTGCGTAGATTTTTCAAAGCTTGCTCTACGATCGTTGGTCTTTGAGCCATCATGTTGTCGATAATAGCGATCATTTTCGGAGTCATTAGTTGAGGGCGTGGAATCAGTTTGCGTTTGTACATTTATATGGGGCCCTTTATGATTTGGTAATTGCTCATGGTGACACTGTTGAGGTTGTGACACTTGTCCCATCAGGCCATACTTATCATCTGATTTGAAATTGGTCCGAGGAGGATGATGCCGTTCTCGATATTGCAGTTGCGATTTTGTTTTACTGTGGATAACAGGGTCAGTTGATTCTCCAGAACCAGCAAGCTTTTCTCCGTTTTCTTGACTCTTTTCCCAAGCTCGTGCCTTATTCTTTAGCTCATTTATATCGTTGAGTAAAGTTTCAATCACTTTGAGGTTTTGTGCTGGTGTACCATCCGTATGTGGGTAGTTCTGTTGGTTATGGTCGCTATCGTACCCTTTTGCTTTCAATGTGTTTTCATGAACAAGCAGATCTTTGTTGAACCGTACTGCAAATGCACCATTTTGGTCCTTTGACCCTGATACTCCTTCGTTTCTCGTTACGTTATCGGGCATCAAATTATGATCGCTGTATTGTTTATGCAATGCGTCTGCAAGATCTTGCGCCTTGGAGCTACTCTGATTGATATTCTGCGACTTGGTACGCTGTTCCGCTCCAAATGTTCCTTGTGGTGTTGCTTCAACACCAATCTGAGATCGCATCAAACTTGGTAACTTTTCTGAGATAACTTCTTCAAAGAGTTCTCGTATCCTTTCAACGTCAAGGGCTCTACTATCCAGTTCTGATTCACGACTTGCCTGTGACAGACCTTCATTTCCCCCGGATCTAGTTTTCCCCATGGGTGCTCGTGTATTTGCAAATTCACCATCAAAATGGCTTCGAAGATTGTGCTGCTTTTCTCTTGTTTCTTTTCCCTTCAAGTCTCGTATGTGCTGTTTCAATTTTCTGATTTCCACTGCCATAGAATCAATCATCTCGCACCACTTGTCGCTATAAGCTATTGATAAGTTTAAAGATTTTCTTAATTCAGCAATCTTCGTATCTCGTTTTGCAATAATGGATGCCTGCATCGTTTTATGTTTAGTCAACTTCTCATTTTCAATTTGTAAATGGTCCAATTTTGAGTCTTTTGAATCAAGAGTGGTTTGCAAGCGCGTATTTTCCTCTTTCAAGCGTGAGCTCTCTTCTTTCAAGCGTGAGCTCTCTTGTTTCAAGTATTCAATCTCCGTCTTCCAATAACTTGCATCCTTTTGAGCCTGTGCACAATCAAGTTTCACACTTTCCAACTTTTCCATCTCTTTCTGCAACCGAAGGTTCTCCTTTCGATAAATTTCATTCTTTTCAGCATCTCTATGCAATTTTGACATCTCCTCTTCCAAGCTATTAATACGTGATGTCGGTGACCATTTGTATTTTCCACTATCTGTAACTTTGTTTTCTGTTTTCACTGGGCTTCCTCGTGCTGCTCTTAACCTATTTACCAGCTCGGAATAGTTTTTGGTGGGAGAGAGAATTGACTTTTTTGGAGAACGTTGAGCTTTCGGAGCTTGTGAGTAGATATCCGTGAAAGCTCCCACACTAGGACTGGAAAAGCTTGAATACCTTTGTTTACTTGACTTTGGTGTTTTAGGTCCGATTGAGGGACTAGGATTTGATATCTCATCGTCAAAATTGAGTCCTTCATGGTACTTTTTCTCCTTCAAGTCCATTGAAAGGTTGTCCAACGTAGTTGGACTTATCGGATTCATGGAAGGACTTGCACTCTTTATTCTCTTGAATGTGTCCAGAGAGTCCATGATGACAAGTAGTAGTAGTTGTTGTAACTTTGCTGAGTCCTGCTTTGATGTTGTTGAATTTTTTTGAAATCTTTTGCGCTTGTGTTGACATTTTCCTTACGCGTCAGTTCAGTGTAGTAAATTGAATAAAGCTGCAGTGTCGCAAATCTCATGTTATCTTCTGACATAACTTTTTTTTTCCCAAATTTTTTTCCATCTTCTCCTCTCACGATCCTATCTCCCTGTACTGATTAGAGACTACAATGTCGGACAAAGTGAAAGAAATAAGCTCCTTAGCAAGAGAGTTGAAAACTCATTTAAAACAATTCCCCAATTTTCCCAAGGAAGGGATTCTTTTTGAAGATTTTTTACCAATATTTGCAGAGCCTGATTTGTTCAACAAATTGATTACTGCCTTCAAATTGCACGTGGGCCACAAAAAAGTTGATTATGTTATCGGGTTGGAAAGCAGAGGGTTTTTGTTTGGTCCAACTTTGGCCTTGGCTTTAAATGCTGGATTTGTACCGGTTAGGAAGCCAGGCAAATTGCCAGGACCAACTTATCAAGTTGAGTTTCAAAAGGAATATGGCTCAGATGTGTTTGAGCTTCAACAAGATGTCATTCCAAAAGGCGCAAAGGTTTTGATTGTTGATGACATCTTGGCAACAGGAGGGTCAGCTTATGGTGCTGGTGAGTTAGCTCTCAAAGCTGGTGCTGAAATCGTGGAATTTTTGTTTGTTATGGAATTGGATTTCTTGAAAGGCAGAGATAGATTACATGCACCAGTGTTTACATTATTTGGGGGACAAGAAGAAAAATTTAAAGATTCATAGACATACATAGACTACCTCCTCTTTTATCCACTTTTGAATACTAGGAATGCCAACTCTCCAATGTAGAAATAGACGAAATAACCTTGTTCATGGGTGACATAGCTTCCAAAACTTTTCCCGACTATCACATGCCAGGTTGGACCATAGACTTGATCTAGCTCCTTCTTTAAAAATGCAGCAATATCCTTTTCAAGTTTGTAGTTTTGTATAGCTTGATCGGCTAGCTCGAATATCTTCAATTGTATATCTTCCGCCAAATCGGAAGCTTTTAATATTGCTAAATATGATCTGTGGACTTTCTCCACTGGTTGTGCTTCACCATTTCAAAACATTTCGGGCACACCCATGAGAAAGCACATTGAATTGTTAATAAAGCTGATCGCGATCTCTTCTTAGGACTTCAACATACGTGCGTTGTCTTGCTCGGACATTTGTGTACTTAGGTAGGAGAAAGTAAAAAGTGTGGATTTTTTTTTTTGTTTACAGAATTTTTGATCAATCTCTCCGTTCTTAACCACCATCGCTAATCTGTTTGCAATCATCAATTCTCTACAATGAGCGGAACTCACATCTGTCATTACAAACAGTCCTTTACAGCTTCATATACTGTAAACATGTAACCGTGAACAACACATCATACTCCACAACATTATTATATCCTACTATGCAATAGGGTCTTTTGGACTTGTTGGCACCGCAGGAATATAGCCAACACTCCAAACGGACATAAGCTTGCTATCTCTATCATCACACAACCTATTGGCCAAGCTCCAAAACAATTGAGCCAATTAGAACTTACTATTGAACCAAAAAAAAAGGTGTAATTGCATTGCTTTCACTACAATAATGTGCCCTACTTACAACTTCTCGTATTTTACCTTATTACCCAAAACACTGTCTCTAAACTCGGTCACTCCCAAGGAACTAGTGTGGCCCCATGGTTTTAATTTATTTTCGTTATCAATAGCTCCACCAAAGCATGTAGCCCATCCTTCACGACCATACTTTTTATTAACGGCATCTAAAGTATCGAGATGGATCAAGTTGGTATTTGCACCGATGTTGTCCAAAGTGGTAGCAATTTGTAATATAAGCCCCAAGGTAGTAATGTAGCCGCTTTCTCCTAAATCTTGGTGCCTAATGATTGCTTCGCTAACAGCTTCAGCGTAATCCTGATTCTTAGTTTGGTTCAACACCAAATCACGGGATAGCAAACCACCATAAAATTCGAAGGACATTTTTGTAGCTTTCATGTTTTGGTCGGTAGTTCCAATGTCGTGCAATAAGCTGGTTACAAACACCACCTCATCATCAAGGTTCCAATCAGGGAATTGATCCTTGATTATAGCCCTCGAATACAAATACACACGCAAGGAGTGGTTAAGCACCTTGGTTGGTAATTTCTCTTGTGCATATTCAAGAATATATTGCGAGACTTTGGAGTTTGGCAAGTCAGTGTTGAGTTGTGGGGTAGGTGGTTTTGGGTTTGGGACTGCTTTTGCAACATCCCTTTCAATTTTTACAAATCCGTATTCAGACATGATGATTCCCCTAAGCAAAATGTGTGTGAGTGTGTGAGTGAGTGTATGTGTGTGTGAGTGTGTGTGTATGTGAGTGTGTGTGCGTGGTATTGGAAGATTGAGGTCAAGTTCAGTCAAGTGGCGACTACTTATTCAAGTTTGGAAAGGGAGCAACAACCGGTATCACGATGGTAGCACAGCAATTTTACCGAGCTCTCGAGTTTATTGAGTACAAAGAATTGCGTCCATCCAATGCGCTTTGCGCGTTGCAAATGAATGTCTGGAAGTGCCAAGGCAAGTTCCTTTTTGAATTATGGATTCAGCATGGGATTCCAGCACGCTTGTAAGCAAAACCTTTTTGACACCAGCCACTGAAGCAACAAGAGTAACCGTAAGTTCCGAAAGCACACCGCCAATGTGGAATAGTTCTCACACATCCCACACACACCTCTTTCTCTGTTTTGACCATATGAAAACCCCATCAGCTTGTGAACTATGCTCAGAAAACATGCTTATTGAAGGGTAATTCATTCATTATGATTTATTGGTCCTTCTGCTACCATTCAGGTGTCACAAAACCATGCCATTCACTGAATTCTTTTTCGGGTGTACAACCAATACATAATTACTTTATTTGATCTATCACCACCAGAAAACACCAAACACAACCACCCCTCCCTCACCAAGGCTGAAATGCTAGATAGGCAGGCTTCAGATATAAAGACAAACTATTTCAAAATTGGCCACGTAAAGAACATTCAATACACGATATACACAACTGCAAACAATAATGAACAAGAGCTTTTGGAGTTAGAATTGAGTTTACGTCACCAACACCCAAACATCCTACTCACGTACTACAATAAATGTTTGTTTTATTTTTTGGTAGATGACGCCATTCACGATACACCCTCGTTGGTTGAGTCTAACCCTATTGTGAAGACCAAGTTTCAATCAACCGTGATTGCAGAAAAGTTGGCCAATCCACCAAAGACAGTTGACAATGAGGAATATCTCGCATTTGCAAACATAAGCTTTCTCAGAGCATTGAAAAAAATGATTTTATACAACTTGTCGATACAGCAGGTGGTTAAGGTGTTTGGGAATCATTGCGTTGTTTCTGAGGATAATGAAACATACAGAATTGTATGTATAGATCCCATACTTCTTGCTACTGGAGATATGCTTATGTCTTGTGTTGAGAGAAAAACACCTCATTTTTACAATTCATCGTTGTTGTTCCCAAATGAAACTATCAAAAGCCAAGCCTTTGTTGTATATATTCTACCTAGTGGAATTAGGTGCCATTTATTCGACCCTACAAACCTCAAAAGCAATTTTGTAAGTAAACCCCAATTTGAAAATGAACAACTACTACGGTTGCTTCAATTGAACACCGGGATTGAAAGCTTGCAAGGGGCGACGTGGGTGAAACTAATACCAAACTTGAAGCACTTGAACAATCAAACATCGTCTATTTCCAAATTCGTGCATACAGTTGAAAACAAAAAGTACATATTGTGGCCATGGAATCTTTGTCTTTTGCAGTTGGGTTTGCGAGAGAAAATCAGAGATTATAGAGATTCAACTCCGAATTACTCCAATCCAATGAACTTGTTATCTGAATTTCTTGATTTCACGATTTCGCACAAAGCAGAACTGGAGAGAGCAGAGCAGATATTATACAATCAACATCTGCAACAAATGCAGCAACTGTCACAGCTTGAAACGCAACCAACAAATGTGCGTCAGGACAACGAGAGACAGTCTCCTTCTTTGAAACAAGAGCAACGTAGTCCTTCAACGGGCTCTACTAACACTGTAAACGAAGCGCCCAGGAACTTGGGACCGCTTGATATAGGGCTCAACACGCCGTTAGGAGGCGATATCTTCAATTTACAAGTGAACGACAATTTTTTCCCCAAACAGGAAAATAGTGTCCCGGAGGAGAGAAATGCTGATGCTGAAGATGACAACGATATGGAAATCGACGAATTATTTGGTGGGCACGAGGATGCAAGTGAAGACGCTTTTTTGGAGGAGGGGAATCAATCAGGTGGCAATATAGAAAATATTAAAGATGAAGCCGACGATTTATTTAAAAGCGGGACAAACCTGGAATCCCCTTTTTCAGACGGCGCCACACAAAGATTAGAGCCACCTAGACCTGAATCTAACTCGGAAAGCAAATCAAAGAAAGTTTTGCCATATATTGATATTTTAAGTACCGGAATGACGGTGGGAAAGTCAGTCAGTCCCAACTATTCTGACCCTGGCGCTCCCCCGCCAGTCAATCCAACGCCTATGATGTATATGAGCAAAACCTCAGCTGATAGCTCGTCATCTCAATCTCAATGTCAATCACAGGGAGATATTGTGAAGAGTGACAACGAGGTGATGGGAAAAAACAAACAAACACTTTTCTCTCCATTGGCTTTCCATCCGGTGATCAAAAAGGACATTGATACAAAGTATGGAAAAGGTGGTAAATTCTATTTCGACAAAGATGTCGACGGAGTAGAGAAATCGGGCTTTAGAGCAACAAGTGTGAGTGGAGCGTCACCCCTGTCTTTGAGCACATTCAAAAAGCAACGTATCCAAACAGATGATTTATCTGGAAGTGAGGAAAGTGATGAGGACGCAGATCTGGAAGAAGGGTCACAATACTCCGATGAACACCATGACACATTTGTTAAGTCAAACCAAGGCAACATAGTAGGGGCAAACACGGTATTGGATTTTGGTGCGCCTAGTATTGGCCCTGAAAAATCTATATTTACACCAATGTTGCATTCTGGTGGATTTAGTTCTCCATTTGTCAACAATTTTGGAAAGATGGGAGCTAAACCCGAATCACCGCTCCCGTTGAACGACATTCAATCTTCCATTATGACTCCCGCATTTTATGATGCTTCAATTGGACACCACTCGCCGCAAATGAATCATTTGGAGAACAAGAAGGAAACCGACCCCCCCAGCAAAGCTACTGAAACATCAAATTTTTTGCCGTTGATCTTGAGAAATGTGAATGTGTCAACTATTCCAAGTTTGTATTTGATGAACAATTTGATTAGTGATAGAGTAATACCCACGTTTTCCATGACGGAGGATGAAGGTGACAATGACTTGGAAACAACAAATAGTGATGAGTTAATTGTGAAGCTGAGACATTTGAAAGAGTTATTGCATTTTATTTCGAAAAGCATTGTTTTCGATTTGGGAACTACTTCGAAAATGTACTCACAGCTCAAGTCAGAATACAATGAGGACTTTAGTTTGACAGAATCGAATGCGATCGAGTACCAAACGCCAAAATTCAGTTTTTTAGAACAAATTGGATCAGTGTTTCCCCATTCTTATCAAGTATGTTTGCTGGAACTTGTTGTTGATACCAAACACGAAGAAGGGGGGGAGGAGGAGGATTTACTCGACGGTGACTTGAATTTTTTGGAACAAATTACGCACCACGAAAGTCCCAAAACTAGACGCCGAATCAAAAAGGAGCTTGATTCTTTAACTTGGAATTTTTTAGATGGCACCACTTCCCAAGCTGACTTTGAAAAGTACTCCAATTTACTACAAGAATTCAACTCCTTTCCAAGTTCCACTGATGTTAGCATATTCAAAACAAAGGAGGTGAAAGTCAAAGTAAACAAGAACGGTAGTCTCATCAAACTTAACTGCGTCGGACTCGACTTTTGGAGTTACTTAGATTTTAGTCCCGTGGGGGGCCAGAGGGATTTTCAGATGCTCGCAATCGGCGAAACATCCGGATTTGAATCGAGCTCCTATCTTCACAAGCTCACGGATAGACTCATTAGTAACTACAAAAGCTGCAACTTTGGCTCAATATCCAAATTAAACTTATCAACTGTCGATACTAGACCCGATTTGGAACCTGTCAGTGATGGTGTTATGCGAGTTACTGAAAGCCTATCATGCAATTGTGGCGGCTACAATCAAGTGAATAAGAAGCTTAATTCCCTAGCCGAATTGATAAAATTGGATTTAATTAACAAGACAAACAACTTTGAGTTTGACAGACCATTATTGATCCTTTTTATAAATTTTGACCAAAGCTTCAACTCAATCCTCCAGATATCAAAAGTTTTGCGAAACTTTAAGGTGGCACTTTTGAATTTCCAAGTGCCCTTGGTTCAAATTTTTGCAAAAATTATCCCTGCATCCATGATTGCCAATAAAGTTGGATCTGACATAACGCTAAAGTTGTTCAATAACCACATGTTGTCAAAAATCTCACTGAGCTTATACAACGAATGTCCCCAAGATGCGGGCGCAAAGCTTTCATCGTGTCAATTTTACGCACCTTTGGTAAAAGAAGCTCCATCAAGAATACCGTTCAAATTTATCAACAACAGTTATCGTGACATATCAGGCTCGGACGATACATTCATTCACGTGGCTTACGAGAGATCAATTGATAGAAACTGGTTTGCTGCGGCTTGGACCGATCCTTTGGGTCTCGTGAAACATACAAAGTCATGGTATTGCTCACCCAATGGGAATGAGCAAAACGGAGCAAAGCCATCTATGCACAGCTTTCGAGATGAGAGGATAGACGTTGCCACAATTGCTGACGATATCTGGAATATCTCTGCTGAACTTTTTAGTGCTTTGAGTCGAGTGAACGAGCGGGAAAATTCAGCGGGAGGGAAAAAGTTTTTGGTATTGACGAGAATCAACAGTGTGATTCCTGATGATGAATTGATTCACTGGAAGCGTCTTAGTATGAGATTCAAAGATATTTCGTTAATCGTGTTATCTGTCAATAGAACTCCTAAATTGACGCTATCGGTGAAAGGAGAAAACTCAAATTCGACTTTCAACTCACCAGACAGAGACAGAGACAGCTTTTTCAGCTTCAAGAATCCAAACAATATCAATAATACGTCACCCAACACATCAAGTGGGGGTTCGGTTTTGGCAACATCACCGAATGGTTTGGCGTTTCATTCACCACAACAGTTTTTGAATATGCCATCAAATTTTTTGTCTCCGCAAGAGATACCAACTCCGGGCACCGCGGGAAGTGCATTGGAGAGTCAAAATGAACCTGACGCGATACTAAAGAGTGCTGATGGAGATATCTACGGTGTAATTCCTCAAGTACAGCTCCCTTCATTCAACTCACCAAGCAGAATGAACATGAAGACTGGATTTTTAGTCAAAGAGCAACCTGTGACCTCGAGCGACAACGAAAAGGGATTGTTGGTGTTTGAAGTTAACTTACTAAGCTGCTCGAACTATTGGAATTTGGACAACTTGATGAAGATGATGTTGAGTCAGTACAAGAACTTGACTACTTTGAATGATATTCTTGGGATGAGGCCAATACATGGAACCGAAGCTGATACAGCTAGTTTAGGATATTCTCAAACCACATGTGTGGTTCCTTGGCATATCAACGCCGTGGGAAAACTACTAAACTATGTGGTACATATATATGTAGAAGAATAGAATTGAATTTAGGTAAGCATTATGAGGAGACGTGCATTTTTGCAAAAGAGTTTTATGAAAGAAAAATAAGAATGGAAAAAAAAAAAAAATTGCCATAAGAGAAAAAAAAAAAAGCCTGACAAACTACTGCAATCATCAGCATCCAAGTCATGTCAGATCAACCAGAAACCAAACAGGAAGGCGAGAAGTTGAGTTTTGATGAAGAATTTAGAAGGGCTGAAGAGAGAGCACCGAAAAGACCTAGAGAAGACGAGGAGGAGGAGTCAGAGAATGGTAACAATGTGGAAGAAGACGAGGAGCGAGACGAAGATAACGACGATGAAGGAGAAGAAGAAGAAGAAGAAGATGATGATGAGGAGAACGAACCAAGTAGAAAAAGAAAGAAAAAGAGAGGTGCAAATCAGTTTTTCGATATTGAAGCCGAGGTTGATGAAGAAGAGGACGAAGCAGACGAGGATGACGAAGAAGCAGAAATGTTGAGACAAGAATTCATCACCGATGATCATGCAGGTGATGACCGAGATGAAATCAATAGGGACGATAGGATGCACAGGCAGTTTGATCGTCGTCGTCAAGAGGCAGAAGACCAAGATGCAGAACAGTTGGCTGAAACTTTAAAGCAAAGATATAGAAAGTCACATGTTGCATACAGAGGTGATACAGCAGCGGGTGGAACAGTATCGCAAAAGTTGTTGATGCCATCGATCAATGATCCATCTATTTATGCTATAAGGTGTACCCCAGGTAAGGAAAAAGAGTTGGTTAGAAAGCTTTACGATAAAAAGAGGACGTTGGAGAGACGAAAGATGCCATTAGATATCTTGACTGTTTTTCAACGAGATTCATTTAAAGGATATATCTACATCGAAGCAAAGAGATCTGATGCAATTGATAAGGCATTGCAAGGGATGGTGAATGTTTTTTTAAAGGATAAACTTTTGGTCTCTGTTAAAGAGTATCCTGATTTACTTAAACAAGTCAAGTCATCTGATATTGAAATAGTACCAGGAATTTACGTGAGAATCACTCGAGGCAAATATAAGGGCGACCTTGCTATTGTCGAAAATTTGTCAGAGAACGGGTTGGATGTTTTGTGCAAGGTTGTGCCAAGACTCGATTATGGCAAGAATGATGAGTTTACAGAAGACGGAAAAAGGATAAAACTGACTATCAGGCCACCACCAAGATTATTCAATGCACAGGATGCAAAAATGTATGATCCTTCTAATCTACAACAGAGAAGTCTGAGGAGATATACCTACAAGGGAGATGATTACGAAGATGGTTTCTTGTACAAGGACTTCAAATTGCAGTACATCCAAACTAAAGATGTTCACCCAACTTTGGCAGAGCTTGATTTATTCCAAACCGGGAAGGATAGTGATGGTATTGATCTTGCTAAGATAGCTGCATCTTTAAAGAATAAAAAATTGAACGATGGCAAACAGTCTACAGCATTTCAGCCAGGTGACAAAGTTGAAGTTCGTCGTGGTGAACAGGCAAAGACGGTAGGTCTTGTTGTCGAAACTGCATTAAATGAAATCAAAATAACAGTGACAGATAGTGGTGATCCAAAATTCGTTAATCAGAAGTTAACAGTACCGGCAAATGATTTGAGAAAGATTTTTAATGAGGGTGATCACGTCAGGATTGTAGAGGGTAAACATTTTGACGAGACAGGGTTGGTTATCAAAATTGACGGGGATTCAGTCATTTTGGTTAGTGATCAAACGAAAGAAGATGTTAGAGTGTTTGCCAATTTCTTGGTCAAGGCAACTGACGCATCTTCAAATGTGGACAACAAGAATTTCAAGTACGATATTAAGGACTTGGTTGAATTAAGTGCCTCTACAGTCGGGGTAATTGTAAAAGCGGAAAAAAACATTTACGAAATACTCACAACAGATGGAAGATTGATAAATGTCAAGCCAACGGCCATTGCGTCAAAGGTTACTCAAACTCGTCGTGAGCAAATTGCTACTGACAAAAATGGTTTTACAATCAGGGTGGGTGATACCGTTAAGGAATCAGTTGGTGACAAGGGCAGAGAAGGAGCAATATTGCATATTTACAAGAATGCATTATTTATCAAATCCAATGAAATTATAGAAAACTTGGGTATTTTTGTCACAAATCGAATGAATGTTAGCACTATTGCCACCAAAGATTCGATGATTTCCAAGAGCCTTGGCCCCGATCTAACCAGCATGAATCCAAACTTGAAACTCCCCGATCAGCTTGCAATACAGGGTTTGAAGACTCGTGTGCATGGTCGAGATAAGTTGTTATATAAAGACGTCGCCATCAAAAGTGGAAGTTACAAAGGATTGAAAGGAAAGGTGGTTGAAGCGGACGACGTGTATGCTAGAATCGAGTTGCATACAAAGAGCAAAAAGGTCAAGGTACTTAAAAAGAATTTGAATGTGTTGATCAAAGGGGAGGTAATTCCTTACTTGCGATTTATTGGTGCGGCACCAGAGGAGGTAGCAGCAACTTACACTCAACCCGTGGCCAATCCTGCGTTTAGCAGCGGAGGAGAGAGGTCTGTTTGGAGTGGGGGTGCGACACCTGCAGTTGGTGCTGCTGGAGGTGCTTCCACATGGAATAGAAGCGGTGGCGCCTCTACTTGGAATAGTGGAAGAGCAGGCGGTGCATCGTCGTGGGGTGGTAGTGCATCTTCTTGGAACAATACTGATAGTGCATCTGCTTGGAATGCTGGAGGTGGAGGTGGAGGTGGTGCTTCTGCTTGGGGTAGCGCCAAAGGGAATGGGTCGACTTGGGGTGGCAATAAAGGAGGCAGTTCCTCATGGGGTGGTTCTAAAGGCGCCAATGGAGGAGGCTCAGCTTGGGGTGGTGGCTCTACCTGGGGAAAGAAGGGTAATAATAGTAGCTGGGGAAGTCGATAATCTCAGAGTAAGAGTAAAGGTTTGATTCTATGTATTTCCAGTAAATAAAGTTTAAAGAATAAAAAACAATCGTCTTTAGTGAGCATTTTCACAACCAGGACAATTGTGCAACACTTCATGAATAAAGACATCGCAATTTATGCAAAAATCGTTGCAGCAATTGGCACACCTGTATCTTGAGCTTGTGAGAGAATCGATAGTTCCAGTGTTTTTAGTTGACTTTACTCCTGAAGGAAATATCAACTGGCACCCGTAGCAGTATTCTCTATCGTAAGACGTAGATAGAGGAACTTCCTTATATGGGGCAAGAGGTACCAAGTGATGATAAGATCTCGCCAAATGCGTAGAGAGTATAAGCATGAGCCCACACACTGGACAAATCGTAGGTAAATTGCACACTTTGCTCTTGCATTGGGGACATTGGTAGCCAAAAGTTTGCGACATTGCTAAACCAGAATTCACTTCAACAACATCTTTCGAATCGTTGGAGCCTTGCGTTGGGTACGATGCATTGAGTTGAGGGAACTCCACTGTATATTCCGAGTTTCCTATAGTGGAGGTTGCATTGGGTTGTACTTTGGAAGGGAACCCCATCTTGATCAAAGGCACCCCTTTTGTTTCAATCTTGATTTCCTCACTCTCTGGCAATGGCAATGGTGTCACACAGTCCATTAACAACTCTTTAAAGTGTGTCTCATTCATTATTACCCCGTAATGCTTTGATGATGAATTTCGCAGCTCGTGGTTAGTTTTATTAACCAATTCTTGACATATGGCAACTTGAGCTGAAAGCCCAATCACACTGACCTTAATGTTATCCTTGACTAAGCTGTCTATTGTCTTGTGGATGTCACCTGGGTCACTGGTGAATAGCGAGCCAAATACTAACAATATCTCCTTTGAGTTTTTTGAATTATTTGAAGCAGAGCCAAAGTTGAATTTTAGCAAGGATCGTGCCATTTCTAAACAATTTTGCAACGAAGGGTCTCCTTTTGGTTCGTATTTGTTATGTTGCCTTGCTTTCAATTGTCGCAACCTGTCTATATGATATTGAGGCAGTCCGCTCACCTCGCTGATCAAATTAGCCACACCATTTCTCATTAATATTATACCTAGTTGTGATATAGGATTTTGATCAAAGAATTCCACAACAAACTCCAGTAAATAGTTTAGTGTTAGTGATAGTCGCGTTGGGCGCAAGTCTTTTTCTGCCATCGCTAGCGTCCCGTCAACGATAATGACCAATGTTCTAATGATTCCCCTTTGGAATGGTGTGCTAGGATTTTTCATAATCTTTTTCTTCCTATTTTCAATGATTGATTGCACCATTGCCTCAAATGAGCCACTGCCCAGTTCGTCATCCTTTACTATATCCCATGATCTCTGATACTCATCCTCCCATGCATATCCATTTGCCCTTTTCAAGTCACTCACTTTGCCATTATGCTGTGACCTTGTTCTTGCTGAGACTCCTGCTCGCGGTACTGCATCGGATACGGCAGAAGACAACCGTGATGAAGGAGATCGAGAACCACTAGGCGTCGATACAAACTCCTCGTCTGAATCATCCATTTTTTCTGGTGGTTGATGCAAAATAGAGAAACTAGTTTTTGGTTTATTTTTTCTTTTTCTTCACATCTTCTTTGCTACATTCCAATCTTTTAGGACATTCTGGGGAAAAAATTTGAGAAGGGACTAATTTCGAAAAGATTGGGAATTTGGTTTTTTATTAATTACACCGTTCTACGTTTCTTATGAAGATACTTATCTATTGATTGCTCGTAGTTGACACGCCCGTCATTGCTGATTTCATAGAATAGCGAGGAGAAAGAATCAAGTTGATTCAAACCAACTTGACCTAGCTCTTCTTCCAAATACGGAACTTGCTTCAATTCATTAAGAGTGAGCAATTGCGAAATGAAATACCCCTGTCCATCATTTGGGGTTATTTCCACGTCACTACTGAAACGTTCCCATCTCAAGCTCCCAAAAAACTTGATGAAGTCAGCTTTAGATAAGTTAGTGGTGTTTGGAGGAAACTCTTTCTCTTCTATGTTTTTGTTCTTCTTTACTTGTGGTATAGGTGCCGATTCGTTTTCTTGGATGTAAAAATTTCGAAGCAACTGGATTGCTTCTGTTCTGCAAATACCACCTATGCTGGGATAACCTCTATGGGGCAAGCTTGTGTCGTTGTGAATAGAAAGGATTGTGCCGTTGCCTCCAAATCGATCGTTCCCGCATCCAAAGTATACTCTACCAATTCCCAATTGCCGAAGATAAGACGCACACATTATACAAGGCTCAACTGTTACATATAGCGTAAGCTCGCTGTAGTCAATATCTCTACCAAGTCGTTCTAATGCAATAAATTCGGCATGTTTGGTGCCATTTAGGGAGATGTTTGTGTAGTTGTACCCTATACTAATAATATCGTCTCCTCTGGTCACTATACAAGATACAGGTGTCTCATTGATGAGCAAGGCCTTGTAGCCTACAAACAAGGCCGTTGACATGAACTGGAAATGACGCGTTAGGTCGGACATGGTGAAGACGGTTCTGGAAGAAGGTGATATTCTTTTTTTTTTTTTCTTGGTTTTTCCTCTGAATGCCAAAACCTATTATAACTCGGAAGATGTCCGATTTACACAAGGCGCTTTTGCTGAGAGTAAAGAAAAGAGAAACTGAACTTGGACTTCTGCTGTTGGATGAAGAGCCTGTGAGTGATGATCCAAAAACTAAAGTCAAAGAAGACACCAGTCAAATTGATGAGGAGATAGTGGAGGAGTACGAACAATTCAAATCTGATTTCTTTGTCAACGAGGATTATACTCATGGACTGTCAACATTCAACACCTATTTTATGAAGTCTAAGAAACCGGGGCCAGTGTTGGTCTGTGGCCATGGTGCCGGCTCATCATCAATGACATTTGCCGAATTGTGCCGGAATATCACCGATGAAACCATTAGTGTGTTTTTATACGATATGAGGGGTCATGGTGGTTCACACGGGGAGCTTGATTTCTCACTAGATACACTCGTTGAGGATTTCCATTTCGTTTTGGAGGAGTTTGTATCAAGACATAATCCACAGGGCATATTTTTGTTGGGACATTCATTGGGAGGGGCAATTTTTGCAAAATATGTGCACAATCACCCACAAGAACTCGTGAAAGGTTTGATACTTTTGGATATCGTTGAGGAAACCGCCGTCACTTCTTTAACCGTCATGCCATTTTTTCTTGAAAAATTACCCAAGTCATTTCCGTCACTATCAAAAGCTATTGATTGGCATATGAATTTCCTCCTTTTTAATGAGAAATCGGCTAGATTGAGCTTGCCGGATATATTCAATTTGAATACAATGACATGGAAAACGGATTTGAAGCAGACAGAGCCCTATTGGAACACCTGGTTCAATGGCTTGTCCAATAATTTCGTAAACTTTCCCAAGGCTAAACTTTTAATATTAGCGGCTCATGAAACGTTAGATAAGGAGCTTATTATAGGCCAAATGCAAGGAAAGTACGAGTTAGTCGTGTTCAACAATAGTCAAAAAAGTGGTCATTTTGTGCATGAGGATTTGCCAAAACATGTTGCTATTCGTGTGGAAGAGTTTGTGTGCAAGGTGTTTGCCCCTGAAAGGTATATAAAAGATCATCTAGGGGTTACTCCAAGATGGGGAGGTAAAGTTACATAAAATGTATATTAATCTACACTAATATTGCTATGTTTAACTTCTTCGCGCCTGTTGTTGATCTGCTCAACTACTTCATCAATCTTTTTACTTGCATATGGGAATCTTGGATTGATTAAAAATGGTCTCAAGTCGAATCTATTGTCATCGGGAGAATATTGCTCGGCATGATATGCTGGTGTCATGGTTGTCATTTTGTGTCTATTGATAGCATAAAAGAACCAAAACCTCTTCACTTTCTCTGCTACTTGTTCGGCTGTCAAGTTGTATGGCGGTTGAGACCATTCGTGGTACAATTTTATAAACATCGCTAATGGCCCACATTTATCAACCTTTCTCAAAGTACCAAAGCGAGACAACTCGTCGTAGGTCATGCCCATATCAACCTCATCACTTTGAACGTAATCTTTGGTAATTGGTTCTAATTCTGCAGTAGGCGTAGCAGTTATAAACTCATGTAAAATAGGCAAATCAAACTCTTTCTCAGCCCATGCAATGAACCTTTTTAAGTCCGTTTTGGAAATTCCACCAATAGGGTTGACATCGGCCGATGAGCAGTCATACTTTGTCAAGTATCCACGAAGGCATTCGTCAACATTGGCACTACCCAATACTAATAAACCAGGAACTGAAAGACCACGTGTCCATGGCAACAACTGTGCAAACAAGTAACTCAAAACCATACGCAATCTTGCTTGAATGTTTTGCAAAGCCAAGTTTTCTGTCTGTGAGCCCCCGAATATTTTAAACATGGGCTTTTTACCAGTTGCTACTTCAAATAATGAAACAACTGCAGAGACGAGATTATCCATATTTAAGTCCACATGGTATGAACCAATCTTCTCTGCCAACTCTTTTGCTCTTGATCTAGTCTCTGATGATGAGTTTTTTGTACCCATAAATGAGGTGCAAAAGATTTTCTTGGCCAACTCTTGAGGAGTTTTTGGAGTAAAACTTGAATCGCGGGTAAGAGCTCTAGCATCTGCTAGGACTTGCTCGTTGTTTGACTTCACCACCAATCGACACATCAGATGGACAATCACGGCTGTTGCACAAGAGTCGATCCCCCCACTCAACGGAAGGAAATATCCTCCACATTTTGATCTTCTCAAATAATCCCAAAGCCAGCACGCGGGCCCGTAAGCAATTTCCTCTTCTGGTGAGTGATATTTTATCTTTTGTGGCCTTGTGGGGGAAACATTTGGATCATAAACATTCTCACTTGGGGAAAGCTCTATATCAGCATAAACAGCCTTGTATGGCTTCTCTTGGTCGACGGCTTGCATCCCTGCAGATTTTTGATTTCTGTACGATCGAACATCATCAAGATCAATGGTTGCACTAATCACCTCCACATCGTTTAAGGAGAATTGAGATCCTTGAGCAAGTAGTTGACCATTGACCACGATACAGGCACACCCGTCATAATACAATCTGTCCCCATCACATCCCCTTTGATTTGCATACAAGTAGACTCCACCACACTTTTTAGTGGCATTTGTGATTAAATGCATACGAGTATCCAACTTTCTCAACTCATGGTGGGAACCACTGGAGTTTGTGAATATCTCTACCCCATCCAAACTCATGGCAATATGTGGGGATTCTGGAGTGAAGAGTTCTTCGCATGTTTCACATCCAAGTTTGGTATCCATAGTTTCAATCACACAGTCACCAAACGTAACCTTTGATTGGCAAGTTGCTTTGGCAATGTTTCGAGGAAGGTAGTGCTCCTCATAGTATTTTGGGCGATTCCAAGGGGTAAAGTATCTCATTTCTCTGTAGTTTCCATTATTTGCGAGAAATAACTTGGGTCTGATTAACAAGATTTTGCCATTGTAGGAGATGATACGACAATTGTACTTTATGGTTTTGTGGATTATGGGTATACCAATGTCTAACAAAATCCCGTGTGTTTCTGGGTTTGATATAATTTCAGCATACACCTCCCAACTGTGCTCGTACAAGTCATTTTCGTCAAAGTGATCTAAACAGCCATACCCGCAAATCTCGAGCTCAGGCCCAACTCGAAGTTTGGCACCTTGTTTTTTGGCTTCGATTATACTAGCAAGGATTCTGTCTCTGTTTCCTTCAAAGTCTAGGGCCCATTGGTTGAGGTTACAAGTGGCAAGCGTTACGTAGTGTCCCATTGATGGAGTTGAAGAAGCTGGGAGAGGGGGGTTTTTTTTTTTTTTTTTCGGAAGTTAAAAGATTTTTATAAACAGAGTTGGATGGGTAAGAGGAAGGCGAATGGATGGATAAGTGGCCCATGCCAACAGTCCCCCCAAACTGTTGCAGATGGAATAACCGAGAGGATTTTCTAGAAAAATGGCTCATTTCTTGAAAGAGAAGCAAGTTGACAGATTCAAATGCACCTGGAGTTTGTACATCCTTGCGAGCCTCCCACTTTTCCAACTCAAACAAGCGCGAATTAGTGATGTATCTCCTTCGGTGTGTCCCATCTTTGATGAATAGGTGCGAAGTCGTGAATTGTGATGCCAATGTTTTCAATGCTGACCTTCCGACGGAACAGATATGAGATCGGAACTTTCCTCTCTTTATATACAGGATAATATATGAGTTCCTTATCAGTGTGACCCCAGACATATCGAATATAAAAACCCCGCCAGCGGCCCCTTCGTTTTATGATAAAATCCAAACACCACACTTGTTCAGCAAAATGCATAAGGACACAGTTGTTGTTGAGCGCTTAGAAGGTACTCCATTTGGCTGCACTGTTAAACTCCCCAAGTACTGCCACAATGATCCTGCCAACTTGAATGATGATGATTTTCGCGTATTGAATGAAGCAGTTCAAACCCATTTGGTGGTGGTTGTTCCCGATCAGGCTGATCTTGCTCCTAAATCGCAATATTTATTAACAAAGAGATTTGACCCCTCTATTCCAGAACCAAAAGAGGACAATGGAGCTGGATATGGACACGGCAAAGAGTTTAGACATGATAAGTCAGTGTTGAAGAAGGATGGATGCTCGGTAAAGTCTCAACCTCAAGTTCAAATTCTCGGACAAGGTACGTTCGAAGCAGATGAACCAGGTAATGAAAATGGGGAGGCTATCAATTTGACCCACCCATCACACACCACGTTTCATCACACCCCTTTGACTGAGAAACAAATTAAGGAGGAGAAAAGAACCAGATTTTACAGGTGGCATATTGATAGTGCCTTATATGGTTTGTCACCACCCATGGTAACAACTTTGCTTGGTATCAAGGTACCTCCAGCTACTCAATACCAAACTATCAAATACGAAGATGATGGTAGTGAATTAAAGTTGACTCAGGGTGCCACTTGTTTCATCAGTGGTGCACAAGCATTCGAAGGATTGAGTGAAGAGGATAAGCAGTTTGCTTTAAACACTACAGTCGAGTATGCGCCACACCCATATATCTTTATCTCACCTGCAAGAGCCACATCCGATGGGTTAACAATGGTTTCTGAGGGTAAGGAAATGGACTTTAAGGACTTACCAGAGTGGGAAAGTCTGAAAGTTAAGAAGTTGCCAATGGTTTGGACAAACCCGACAACCAAGGAGCATCACTTGCAAGTACATGGTTGTTGTTTGTACAAATTGCATACAAATGTAAATGGTGAGGTTAAGACCTTGAATTTGAAAGAGTCTAGGGAAAAGGTACACCAAATGATGAGACCAGCTATAGCTCCAAAAAGAGTTTTGGCTCATTCTTGGAAGCAAGGCGATTTAGTGTTGTTTTTCAATCGTGGTGTATGGCATTCTGTCACTGGTGAGTTTAAAGGTTTGGGAAGTGACGGAATGGATGAAAGAAGGTTGATGCACCAATGTAATATTGCTAGTGGATTAGATCCAGTAACTATAAGTGTATAAGCAAGTCGTATAAATTCTTATTTTTTTTTTCGAATCTAAAAGTTTGCGCAATTTTATATTTAGCTCCGCATTTTTTTTAGGTTGATTTCCTTCTTTCTTTTCAGCTCTAATCAACATTCAATCATGCAATACGTGGGAAAAGTCGGTGGCTACGTTTACAATCAATGGAACTCTTTGAATCCAGCTACACTATCAGGGGCTATTGATGTCATTGTCATTGAACATCCTGATGGCACTCGTTACACGTCACCATGGCACGTTCGGTTTGGGCTACTTCAAATTATCAAGCCATCACAAAAGAAAATCGATTTGTATGTGAACGATGTCAAGACCAACTTGCCGATGAAGCTAGGTGAAGGTGGTGAGGCTCATTTTGTTTTTGAAGTGAATGACACTGATCATGAATTGTCAAATAGTGTCTTGACATCTCCAGTGATTTCTCCAGTATCCTCACCATTGAGTACGCCGGCCAATAGTGATAATGAACCCGATGAGCTTGACTTGGATGAAAAAGTAAAGTTGAGTGACAGTCCTAGCCCAAGAAGCCCCTCACAACTGAAACGATTGGCAATTGAGAATGTCAAGAAAATCACCCAAAAATTGAATATTCCAACGAAAATAGACATGAATGGGGATATCCTAATTGACATGGATGGGTATAAACCAAACTCGCAGAAAAATATTGACAATTCTGACGAATTGTTCAAGAAAATTCTTGTGGAGGAAATTGAAGGCGATTTGGGCGAAAATTCAGTGAAAGCATGGAATCAGATTATCACAAAAGATGAGAATGGAAACATAAGGATATCCAATGTTTCAGAAGACGGAGCTGAATCTGATGAGGAGATCAAACTTCCACCAACAACAAATACTTCTTCATCTATTACAACTGTGGGTACCTCAACATCAGGAGAAAGTGACAAAGTTTACTTCAAAACTTTAAGATTAACATCTGAGCAATTACAAATGATGAATTTAAATTATGGAGTGAATACGCTTAAATTCAAGTCTCGTGAAAGCTCGTCACAAGTGACTGCGAATTTGTTCTTGTGGAAGTCGACCACTCCTATCGTCATTTCGGATATCGACGGAACCATCACCAAATCCGACGCTTTGGGACATGTATTGAATTTGATTGGTAGAGATTGGACGCATCCCGGTGTGGCTAGTTTGTTCCAAGAGATAAACCAAAATGGGTACAATATTCTTTATTTAACAGCTCGGTCCGTTGGCCAAGCTGATTCAACAAGGCAATACTTGACAGGAGTGAACCAAGATGGTGTCAAGTTGCCCAGTGGACCGGTTATTTTGAGTCCAGATCGAACGTTTGCCGCTTTGCGACGAGAGGTTGTGTTAAAGAAACCAGAGGTGTTCAAAATGGCTTGTCTATCTGACATTATGCATTTATTTTTTGAAGGGGAGGCGACAGTATTGGACGAGGATGACGACCAAACTCCATTTTACGCTGGGTTTGGTAACAGAATCACAGATGCGATTAGTTACCGATCAGTACACATTCCAAGTCATCGAATCTTTACCATCAATCCAGATGGAGAAGTTCATATGGAGTTGTTGGAGTTGGCTGGTTATAAATCGTCGTACTTGCATATAGGTGAATTGGTTGACCAGTTTTTTCCTCCAATCAGAGTGGTTAGTTCGATTTCAACAAACTGGAACAATGCGCAATGGTCAGAATATGTAAACAACCATGAAACAAATGATGCATCAGATGCAAGATCTTTCACGTCAATACGTCTGCCTACACCGGGATCACCAAGGTCTCCTGGATCGCCACGCAACTTTGTTGAAGATTACAAAACCGATGAAAAGTTTAACGATGTTAATTATTGGAGGAGCACGTTAAATTTTGATGATTTGAGTGATAGTGATATTGAAAAAGATGATTTGGATTTGAAAAAGAGTGCCTCCCCCAAATTGAGTAAGCACGAAAAGTTGCTGCATCATGAACATGAAAAAGAGGCACATACAGATAACCCTGAGCTTTTGCAAAAGAGCAAAAGGTCAAGATCCCCTACTTTGGAGAGACCACTTTCAGCATCATCGTTTACTTCACCACTAAAGAACTTTATGAGTTTCAGAAAGAAGAAGGACGATGAGGAGAGTTACAAAGATGGTGAAAAAGTTGATGAGGATGACTTTACTGATGATGATGGTGAAGAGGATGACGAAGGTGACGACGATTACACAGATGACGATTATGACGATGATGACTACGATGATGAAGATTACGATGATGAGGGGGAGGAAGACGATGACGATGATGAAGATGACGATGATGAAGATGACGATGATGAAGATGACGTTGATGGTGATGAGACAAGTCAGAGCTCCATCAAAGATGTCCCAGTGCCCGAGGCCATTAGAGACGAAATCATTGACAGAGGATCTACCGAATTCATCAAAGCTAGTGATTTCGAGAAATTGCAAATTTAGATTAACTAGTGAGGAAACTCACATTTCTATAAAAATCCAACATTGGATTTTCTCCATCCTTTGTCGTTGTAGCCTCCACATCAGCCCACTGTTCTAGAAATCCTCTATGTGTATTTATTCTAGAGTCTTTGCCTGTCACCCTTTGGTACATGTCATTGGCTATTTCAAAATCAGTAGCAAACATTATATCAAAGTATCCTTGTTGCACCATGTAGGTTCGAACATCCACCATCTCCTTCTTTAGCATTGTTTGAACTACAGGTGCATTGAACCCTCTGATGGTATTGGGCAAATAGTGGAAGTCCGAGCTGATCAATGAGTGATTGGGAAATTTGTGTTTCAAAATTTGAAAGAATTGGAGAAGCCTTGTTGGGATGTATTCAGGAGTCGACAAGTCATCATTGAATGGGAATACCATTTGTTTTATTTTAAGCTTGGTTGCTGATTCTAGCAATGGGTGTACTGACTTGTAGAAGCTCTTTGCACTTTCGAATTTTCCTTTGAACGTCGTTTGGTACTTGAGGACCGAAAACTTTCCATGCTCTCTGAGTTGTAGATACGCATTGGTATAAGGGCTCAACTCGCGTGTGAAAAATTGGTAGAAATCACCCTTTTTATCAATTAAAACCTTACCCTCCGTTGGCTCTCCTGTATTCATATCATATGCAATCAAATCATGAGCAAAATTATCAAACACTTCCAAAGCTATGAAAAAACAAGGTTCTTCAACAACTTTTTTCCAATCGAATATGGAAACATTGTGGATTTCCAACATGTCTGTATTCAATCCTTCCTCCTGTAATCTTTTGCTGTATGATGCTTTCTGTTTTTTTGCTAGCTGTTGGGATATTTCAATAATTTTGTACTGCGTTTTAGCGTATATCAGCGGTTCATGTTTTTTAATGTAATTGAGGATATTGCACATAAGTGTTCCGTTACCTCCCCCCATTTCGTATATTATCAAATCCTCATAAGGATAGTTGCCATTGAGTTTGTAATTGAATAGAATATAACGAGCCAAACTCTCTCCATAATAAGGATTGAACAACTCAGTAGGGGTGTGCCATAATTGGAGTGGTTTGGTGTCATCTTGTTCATACTTTGAATACGACTCGCCCCAAGCCTCCATGAATCCATCGATATCCTTCACATTTGGGTAGCTGAATGGTTTGTCGGGATGATAAATTTCTGCTTCTTTGGCAAAGTAACCATAATGCTTATTATACAACAGGTCTTCAATGAAATCAGCGGTGCTCATCAGCACTCCTCTTGGTCGACTCTTTCTATCAAGCAACTGATTTGCCGTCACCTTCGGGTAGGAGTTGTAGACTTCTTCATTCGATTTGTCAAACGGAAAATTAACTGCCTTTTGATATATTAGTTGTATCGGGTTGAGCGTTTGTTTCGTTGAAGGAACTTTGAAGTTATACGTTTTTGGTGAGATTGAATATTCATAATGACTTGGTGGAGGAGGCTCGAGTGCCTTTTTCAACCTGCCTTTGAACAATTGTCTTCGTAGGGTTAACATTGGGTTGACTTGTCGTGAGATGGAAGTTTTTTTTTCGTTTTACGGCGAGAAAATTGAAAGTAACCCACAAATGGGCTGGTATGGTACAAATCTTTGAGGCAGATCTCATTGGCCTACATTGAAAGTCGTTTCTAATTGATGGCAAAGTCAGATTCTCATATACTACAAAGACTGTAACCACCCCTATACCCACTATGCCAAAGGATCCTAGAGTATTGAGATTGACTTGTGTTGGAGTTAAGCGGTTGATTACAATGATGTAATGAGTTACGATGGAGGTAATATCCAAATGTGATTGAGAAGCGAAAGTTTGACCACATGGATTTCCCTTACGTGATTTACGTAGTTCAGAATCGGGGTGATGATGCTACTGTTGCAGCGGAGGAAGTAGGATCTGGAGTTGTGTTTCATGTCAAAGTCGGTAATACAATTCCTGTTGAATTGACTGTCTTTAGAAACTGATGAGGCGTTGTTGACAGGAGAATCACTACAAGTGCAAGAGGGGTATACCGTTGTATTTGACCACTATTCGTTGCCGGTGCCTGTTGATGGTCGATTGGACCTGGTTTGCTCGTCATCGGTTGTATCCAAGAGAAGAGGGTTTGGCATTGTTTATGCAATTGGTTTGAATACATCGGTCAAATTGCGCAATCATTGAGAGGCGATACTGGATTGATCCGTAGAGTAGAAAAGTCAAATGGTAAACCTAGAAAGAGAGATAATAGCCGTGCCTGTGCTGGAACTATTTACGATGTTGTTGGAAACGTTCTTATAACCACTGTGGAACATCTTTGCAAAAGAGGCTTTCAAGGTTGACAGTTTTCCTTTTCAGGGTCGCTGTTATGTTTTCCTTTGTTTTTATTGATCACAAAAGAAGGATGTCACCAAGATTGTGGTAATATGGTTCCATGAAATGGC
>OGTC01000114.1_pt1 | contig 54587 bp, 28 predicted proteins | sample 1574531 | NCBI WGS metagenome assembly OGTC01 (sample SAMN03295859, study PRJEB24534) | human gut metagenome | isolation source: fecal sample 2 from infant 9 | host: Homo sapiens | place: USA: Pittsburgh, PA | collected 2014-07 | reverse complement strand
TTTGACAGCTATTGTTTTGCAGAGTCTTTGATCTTGATAGTTTCTTGATAGTATCTTCATTACACCTCGGGAGAGAGCTACGTTTAGAGGTTGCAAGGGATCTACAATCATTTAATACAAATATTGTAGTTTTGGAATACAATAACTAGTACTCCTCCACTTTGCAGTGAAGATAATGATCAGTTGATTGTCTATTATTCTACATTGTGTTGATTCGTTCAGAACTTTGTCCCTTTCGCAGCTAAACTTGTATATGAAGATATAAATTTTCGAATCGCTGGGAATGCTATTCTACAATATACAATTCCTCAATCGAAACAAACAATCAAGATCTTTTTCCAAATAGGCGCCTTGTTATACCTCTCCTGCTCTTCCAAATTCTGCAACTCTAATACTTCAGGGTCATAAATAACACGATCTTTATTAACATCAATCTCTTCAACCGGTTTCCATAATCGCCAATTGCGAGTATAGAGTTTATGACAAACATAACACAACAACATGACTGGTGCTCCAAGATAATTTCTGAAAAAGTTGTTGGCATCAGGCTTGCCTTCGGGGAATAATGATGTCCAAAATTGAGCAATCAATACTAAACTGTTGATGATAATTGAACACCAAGAACCAATTATACCTGTGGGAGCAATGTATGCTAACGAGTCAGTAGAAATGCCATTGTATTTTAGTGCTGCTCTGAAACGAAGATGTGCCACACAAATAAACAACCAGCAGGCAACAAATGAAATTCCCGAAATGGACAACAACCAGACAAAGACATCCTCTTGATCATCATAAGCAGCAATGAATGAGAAAAATGATGTGAGAACAGTAAGGAGCCATGCACGTAATGGTCTTCCTTGCTTGTCAATGTAATCCAACCACTTTGGAGCTAGGTTTTGATGGGCCAACGATTGAATCAATCGTTGAGAACTATACATTGCTGCGACTCCCACTGATGTGACAGAAAGTAAAATGACAACGTTGATTATATGTGGCAAAACTTTGATTCCGTTCAATTCGGCCGCCAAGACATACGGAGAGGAATGTGTTGCGATATCGCCTGATCCGAACAATTGTGGTGAATCATAAGGCACCAATAATCCAACAAATGTCAATGATCCAAGAAACAAAATGATAACTTTGAAGTAAACCAACTTTGAAGCTGCACGGATAGATGTTCTTGGATTCTTTGTTTCAGCAGCTGATAGACTAATAAACTCTGAACCACCCAATGAGAATGCACCGGTAACAAACACTGATGCCAATCCTTTAAAATTGGTGAAAGCACCCGGGTTATGATAATATCTGCCACCAATAAACCCTTGAGGTCCACCACCAACATCAATAATCAATCCAAATATAACAAAACCGCACAACATCAAAACTTTACATGAATTGAAAAATCCTTCAGCCACAGCATATACTTTGGCACCACCAAGATTTATGAGTAACACAACGACAAGAAAAATTGTCACCCAAACGTCTGGATTCACCGATAATGTCCAAAATTTAATTGTCATTGCTGCTGTGACCAACTCCAAAGAGATGATGCAACACCATTGTATCGCATAACTCCACCCTAAAGAGAATCCCAATGAATCATCAATGAATTTGGAATAATATGATTGGAACCCTCCTGGTAAGCCAGGATACGCTATGGATAACTCAGACACGGAACAGATTGTAGGAGCAAGCATGATAAGCCCAGTTATGGCATACGCAATCAAAACACCAGCAGGACCAGCCATACGTAATTTATCTCCCGAGGCTACCAACAACCCAGTGCCTAACCCTGTAGTTAATGACATTAGCCTCAACTCATTTTTGGAAATTGCCTTTTTGTAGGAACCACCAGTCACAGCTGCTGGAGGAGCTCTTCGGAAACCATCAACAAAGGAATCCCAATATCCTCTGATTCCTTTATGGTGAATTTGCCCTGAAGTTGTTGAGTTTAGATCGTAATCTGCTCTTTCTTGATTTTCGACTACCCCTTTCTCTTTATCGAGTGACATTGTGTGTAATAACTATATCAAATTGAGTTGTTTCGAACTCGTCTTTTATGATTGCTGAATTTGATTATGGAAGAAATTTTGCAACAATACCAAAGATAAAAATCGATAATGAACGAATACAGCATGATAGGGACTTTATATATAATTGAAGGTGAAAGATAAACTTAAAATGCGGGGTGATTTAGTGAGAAGGATTGTCTTACTAAAAGACCACGACCCAAACCTAAAGATCGTCAGATCAAGCTCTGTTTATTATAGTTAATTCTTAGTGCAAAACACACTTTTAAAAATAAATGCATTTGCTAAAATCGCATAGACTTTATGGTCTCTTAAGACTCCACTAAAAATGTTGATAATGAAAAGCCAAGAAGCTTTAAACCAGTCTCCATTTTGAAAACGTTGGAATTGATACTTTTACATTTTTCGCAACACCATTAATATTTCGCATTTTGTGTCAATGGGGAAAAACATTTTACAGAAATGACACAAAACTTGAATCAATGTTTCAACCGTCTCGCAATCTGATTAGAAAATCAGCAAGGCGAAGCATCGATGAGGGTCAGGTAGAATAGAACAGCTGCTTTCATATTTTGATATTAGGCTATATCAGGTAATGTGGTGGCAAACCGAGATCAGAATAAACGTACTCAAACCATTTATGCAAACAGAAGTTTAGGGTTTGTTCTTGGCAGGGCATAGAGTTCAAGAAAGATCACTTTGATCAATTAGCATACGTAGATTTGTTTTCTTATGTTTCTTTTGCCATACATATACGGTTTTAGCTTTCTTTGCATTTTCGAAAAATCGGGACTTACCTTACCCGTTGAAGAAAGGTTCTTCCGTGTTTGAGAGATGCAAAATGGCATATTTATCACTGTATCAATTTCATGATGCTATGCTATTACTAATCGAATCGGCCACACCTTGAGTTACGAACAAGTGCTAAACTGAGAGTTTCATGTATTTGATTTCCTTTACATCTTTCCAAAATGTCATGAATTTCATAAATTTAAAGTCTGCTGTGGCATTCGTGAAATCAAGCCGATTTTGCACTGTAACGCCGTGAATGGGGTTAAGGTTCAACGTTGTTTCCAAAACTAGGTTTTTCCTTTTTGGTGTCTTAAAATTGAATTTACTATTTATCGCCCCATTTTGAAATAAGGTTTAAACCGCATACAAAAAAGCGTTTCTCCCAGCTCACGCCAAGTTTACAATGTGGTGCGTATCCTCTTGAAATTAAAGGTGAATGGTAGGGACTCTTTTCCCGTTTGTTCTAGACCTAGTGTCATAGTTTTTCCCTATTGGACCATGTTATTGTTTTGAAGTCATATAAAGGTCATTTAATTGAGATCTAACGGGATGCCTTTATCAGTAATCCTTGTGAATTTATAAGATCCTGTGTGCTGTCCATTGAAGACGATTGTTGAAGATTATGGAAATACACAAACAACTTCTTTTCCAAGGCGTTAGGGTTTTTACGGAAAGCCTGTGCAATCACTGTTGAACTGTCGACACCGATTTTACCCACTATATATTTATCGCCTGATTTAATCAAACCTAAAAATTTCGTGGCAGAACGAGCAAATAAATCGATTCTAAGCCAGCTTCAGCTAAAATAGTATGCAAGGCCACCATCTCACTTAAAACAAATAACTAGGCAATGCTCGATGCACTCGGAGTATGCCTTTTCCGGATATCTATATGCTCTAAATTCTTCACCATCCAAAATGCATATACGAGATTTTGGAGTTCGGTTTCCTTGAGGATCCTACACTCTGGGCAATGATAGCATGCAAACCAGTAACTCATAAACGCATGAGTTGTTTCAAACTTTGACGGTACTTCAATTCCTGTTTGCGAATGGACTCGGACTTACATTTCCGAGATGCAAAAATTCATTCTCCAATGCGTGTGCAAATAAGGCTTTGAGACACTGACAAAAGACAAATACCCCTCCCAGCCTCTGCTCCATCCCCCCTGCTTCCGTTTGATAAATGTACTACTACATTTCCTAATTACCATTGTGAGCGATCGTCGGAGTTTGTATTGAATCCCAGCCAGTCACGTGCACAACCTTTTGATGGTAATGGTAAATCCCCATCACCTGATTCGTCCAATCTAGCAAAAACAGCTAATTCAGACGGGTATAATTCGAATGTGTTATCAGGTGATGGACTGTGCATATATATCTACTGATACAATCAATTGCGGTCTTTGCGGCAGTTAATCACACCAACCGTAGCGTTATTTCCTAACACCGTTATTAGAAATCTCGGTGATAACAAATTGGTGAAAAAATGCGAAATCCTCAGATGATACTTTCAAATGGAGAAAAAATAAAAAAAATTTCATCACGTTTGTCCTTCCGCATTATTATCGAATAGAACTAGTTGCCAACACTACATCACACCCCCTTGTGTTCTTGGGTATACAATCACCATCATCCACAATAGCTTATCCTCGGTCCTCGTCCCATTTCAAAGTCCCAACACTCTCCCAGCATCAAATTTCAATGGTTTTGTATTTTGAAAACAGGCATCGATTCGACTTTGACTTTGAAACGGCCAGTTTAGCATTTATAAACCGATATCCTAACCCATACTCCAAGCATGTACTTTCAGTAGACACTTTGGAATCATATGTTGATAAGCAAGGACAACTATGTACTACGCGAATCATAGTCAAGACTGGCAAATTGCCCAAATTCATTAAACCATTTCTTGGTGTTGCAAATTTGAATTCATGGATAATTGAAAAATCAATCATTAACCCAAGGACAAGTACATTGGTTTCGTATACGAGTAATATTGATCATCGAAAGTTTATCAGAGTAGAGGAATATTTGAAATATTATAGCGAGAAGAAGGACAATACATTTGCAACTGGGTTGAATGGTACAATTGTTGATTCAAAAGTTAAATTCTCTTCCAATTTGTTCGGATTGAAACTGAAGGTTGAAGAATGGAGTCATAAAAGATTTACGAAGAATATACAAAATACCAGAGAAGGGTTGAACTATGTCATGATGAAGTTGAAGGAAAGGGGAAGAAACTATTTAACAAATACTAAAAGAGGTGTTGATGTATAGAGCATAGTAGCTGTATATATTCTATTTAACTGACGATGATTACGAATTTGAGGTTGGTTTTTGCTTTGTAGGACTGTAGGATAATAGCTAGGAATGAGACGGGGGGGAGTGGATAAAATTTCAGTCCATTGATTGGTAGCGTGGTAACCACTACTTACTAACAATCTCGGTTGAAACAGAGCGATAAAGACACATAAGACACAAGACACAAGACACAATACAATTATTATACTGTGATTATTATTTTTAGGAAACAGCAAAAATCAGTCATACACATAGAAATCCTTATCGAATACAACAAACAAAGGTTAACTACACCAGATATCCAATACGTATCAACCTACACCCCGCCCCACACATATACACAGCTTCATACTACATTTTAAACTTTCCCCCCGTTCTATGAGCCATTTTCTGTACTCTCCTTCAACACCCAAAATCAGACGCAAATCAATTATATCCGCGACTGCAGATACAACCACCACTACCACCACAGTTTCTTCACGCAAACAAAAAGCAACTTCACCTCCGACAACTAAAACAACAACAACAGCAATAACCAATACAATGCAAAGAGGTAAATCTCCATCATCACAAACTGCTCATACCAATAGCAACACCACCACTATCACAACAACTACAACTTCTCCACGGCCAGAACCTACAATAGTCAAGAGAAGAAACTCATCATTTGCAAACACATCGTCTCCCTGGTTTAGGCGAAACTCATTCTTATCACCGGCCATGATCCAAGATGAGAACTTCAATGTTTATGAATCGGGAACTTCTTTTTATTCTGGTATGAATGGATACGCTTCAAACTATTCAATAATTTCATTACGCGAATGCCAGGGGTTCTTGTTCAACCAGGACTTGTTTGCTACTCCTTATCAACAAGTACGATCACAACAAGCTAATGCCAAGAAGTATAGGTCGAGCTCTTCACTGACCAGAAGGACTAGTGGTACTGGTACTGGTGGTGGGAGAAAGTGTCGTGATGGAGATTACGAGAGGAGACATACTAGTTATCATCCACCACGGCCGCAATTTGATCGTTCTAATGTGTCTGATCATGCTATTGTTGATGATGATGAAGATGCTGAAGATGATGAAGACGAGGAGATGCATGATGCTAATGAGGAGTTTTCCTCTAGCGGAGGTAAACATCATGAGAAAGGGGTAGAAGATAAAGACGGGGATGAAGATGGCGAAGAAGAGGATGAAGAGGCGGATGAAGAAGAAGATGATGATGAAGGCGAAGACCAAGAGGAGGATGATGATGATGATGATGATGAGGATGAGGATGATTATAGAGAGATGCATGAGTATGGAGGCGATTTTAATAACAGACGATTCAAGGTACGCGTAACAGAGATTTTGGTTGATGAAAATGAAGATCATGATATATTTCCAACCTCGGAAATATAATGGGTACCTTCAAAACTACAGAATAAGGAGACGTGACGATTATGCAATTGTGGCTGGGTTAATTTTGCTATAGGGACTTCTGGTGTTTCAAACCATGGAAGCAAATGGCAATACAAACGTCAGAGGACCACCCCCTTGGTGGAGGGTATGTATATAGAGGAAGTAGGTATCATCAATGTATCCGCATAACTATGTCATATAGTTATTTGTCATTCATCGCTTCCATAGTGTGCAGAGTTTCTCTGTTGATTGCAAAAAGGAAAACAAAGACAAACTTTGAAGAAAAATTAACATCGATAGAAGAGAAGAACATCAACCTATATAGAACAACCTTGCACACGCCTTATCCAAATCAAATGTCAGATCCAAACAAGAAGTTAGAACAACTCTCATTACAATTCTCAAATCATCAACAAAGTCTAAATGATCTAATCACATCACGATCAACTTTAGAAACTCAATTACAAGAAAATAAAATTGTTGAACAGGAGTTGGCGGAGTTATCAACATCCACGGACAAGATTTATAAATTGACTGGACCTGTGTTGTTGCCTCAGGAATTTCATGAAGCTAAATTGAATGTTGATAAACGGATCGAGTTTATACTGGAGGAGATTAAACGGGTGGAAAAGAAGATTGATAATGAGGAAGTGGAAATGGACAAGATTAGAAGTGAGCTAATTGCTTTTCGGACACAACAAGCTCAGGCGTAAGGCACAAAATTAACCTCTAAGTCGAGCTTAAACTCAGACCTGGGCTTAGTTAGGGAGAGAAACATGATAGCCTGAATATTGGAGTTAGAATGTGCACTTTTTGCTATGAGTGAACACGGAGCACAGGACAGAGTGTATAACTCCCAGTTTCAGATTACGTTTATCAACTAGCACATTGTATCAAGACCTTATATATATTGTATGTAGGTTTCTACCCTCTTGCTAATTGCGATTTAATCAAATTAACTAATCCAAAAGCATTAAACTCAATCCACTGTTCAACATTACTAAAACCCTGGCCCATGGCAACAAAATCATCAACTTTAGAATCAACAAACTGATTAGTCAATTGTGAATCTGCAGTTTGATCTTGCAACATAAACAATTCACTCTTGACGTAAATGCCACAGATTGCTGCTCGTTTCAGGTACCATGCGAAATCATTTGACTTGTCTCCTGCGTAATAAGCTATATCATCGCCCAATTGGAGCAATTCTTCCAAGGAGGCTGATATGTTGTAGGGCACGATTAATTGACTTAGACCCTGTGATAATTGAGATTTGATGGGGGTGTTTAGTTGTAATCTGTACTTTATCAATTGTTTCAATTTATCACCCTCAGATGTCCCGGCGCTAGCGGTATTAGTAGCAATAGCATCGGCGTTTGTCTCAATAGCTATTTTATCTTTTGCAAAGTATTCCAATTCTTGTCGTTTCAATTTCAACCAAAACAACATCAACTGCATAGAGAGTGAATATCCACTAGGTGATGTAGTGAATACCAGAATCAATGAGTCAGGGTAGTCCAAGTCATGTATTGCTTTGGAGATTGTTTTGGGGTGGAACCCATATTGTGGGATATAATCAATGGCTCTAGTCAAGACTTTTGATTCAATGAGGTTGGGGTTTATGATTGTGTTGGTGCCTATATGGTCAGTTGAGTGGTAGAGTCTGGTGGTGGTAGTGGTGGTGGCACTTGCAAAGCGAGGCAACTTGGGGAGCCTCACAAGTTTAATCATTTTGCAAATGGATAAGAAAGGGTTTTTTATTGTTCATGGTGGCAAGTTTTTTTTTCGAAGTCCATTTAATTCAAAGTGTCGTTCAAGGTTAATGTCGTAGCAAGTTTGGTTGCGACATTGTTTACAAGAAGATGATGTTTAATAACCAAGTTAATTTTTGGAAATTTCATGACGTATTTAGCTGCGATATATCAAGAACAAACTAGCTGGTCTCGAAGTAATGGTGATGTCATTTAGCAATTTTCAGCCCTCTTAGCAGTGCAAAAAGTATACATTCTGACCGAAATGTCAGAAGAATATGTCAACTGGTTTAACTTCATCATTGAAACAACAACTGCATGCGCGCTATGTGTGTGTGTGTGTGTGACCTCTGATTCATCCTACGTACAATGCGCTAACTAAATTTAAAAGAATTTGATTTTGTATTCCCTGTAACCAACAATTAATGAAGTCTATAACTCGTCTACCCCACCATCTCCACCATCCCCACCAACGTCCCGTCCCCTATTGTCTTACAATAGACTAGATCTTGCATCATCACTCACATGGGTGGGGTACCTCTGTGTTGTGCAATCTGTTGCGTGTACATAGGTTCTAATATAGTTTTGGATAGCCTTTAGTTTTGCCGTTGCTCGCTAAACATGAACGTTTCTGATTGTTTTATGCAAAAAGCAAAAAAGAATTGGTATAGGCATAGCGAAACGAAACAGAAAAATTGTAAATGTATACGAAATACATATTGCTAGCAAGTACTATTGCTTCTATCGGCCCGAGTGTCAACTTCGGTGAATGCAGAAGAAAAAACAGTTGAGGCAGAGTACATACATAATCATTCGAGTTCTACGTGGTCACATATAGCAATAGTTGTATATGTATTATTGAATTGCATATTTGGAAAATACGTTTGCCGTGACCAAAAAAAAAAAAATAAAGAGGTAAATAATTGCTCTTGAAAGTGGTATTCGTTTTGTAGATGAAGAGCTTTGAATCCCTTCGTTTCTAGATTTTAGGTGGTATGCTCAAGAGAAGGTATGGTAGAACGTATGTGTCATATAAGTTGAGTGCTAAAGAATACATCTCTTTCTTTCTATGTCTATTAAGGCATTTCTCTTTCAAACGGCAATTGTTAGAGAGATTACACAAACACCAAAAGAAAAAAATCAATTTTAGCAAGAAACGTTTTATTTTTGTGTGTGTGCTTTTTTGTGTCTAAAGTTGGCGGGAAAAATCAGTTTATGCTTCTCTTTTCTTCAGGACACACCACTCCATTCTACTTTCATCACAAGTAGTAGTAGTTGTGGTATGTATCTATACACACGGACTATCTCGTATGCTCTAGTGGAATGTGGGGTAAAGATGAGGGGGCTAACTTAAATCAATATCAACAATTTTACAATCGCATCAGAGCTAACTTTCTTTTAGTTGTACGTTTATAGTTTATTTTGACACTTTACAGCAAAAGTATAAAAAGTCAATATCCCTCTTCCAATGCCGAGGATATTTTAAGGCTTCTACTATAAAGTTTTTTCTTGATGGGTAAAGATAGAGTAAAAGAGAAAAAGTACTTATTGAATGCCATTCTTTGTTTTTCTATTATCTTTGACGAATGAAGAGGATAGATATACATCTAGTATCTAAGCTAAGCCACTAGAAAGAAGTCGTGTTCAAATGGTTGGTATCAAACACCGCCAATGTAAATATTCTGTCGTCTCGTACTCGGACTCAACAAAAATAGAAAAAGAAGTTGGTTTAGCTTTGTGTAATTATAATATCTCAAAACTTTTTTTAAAAAAAAAGAAATTTAAAATTAGAAAGAATTAGCGCATAGTCTAAAAGCAGAGAAGCAGAGGAAGAAGAAAAAGGAACGAACAGAGGCTTGACAAGAAAGACGGTGATGAAGACATAGTACATAACTGAAGCTTATATCCAGTAGAAGTAAGGTAAATGCTGAGAAGGAGGGGGGTATGTGTTGGTCCAGTTTGTTGGAATAGATAAGGGAATTAACAATTGAAATCAATGTATTATGCACACTAGTATGGTATGATATCATTAGTTAGACAAAACTCGCTATGCTTTACTCTATACTTTCATGATTGAAGGCGATGACATACTTTTGTACTCAAACCACAAAAGAGATATAACATACGTAAGTAAGAAAAATTTTCTTGTCTCTCTTTCTTTGTTAGGCATATAGCGATTAAATCATATTGGTTGGATATGAAGAAGAGATGTGCAAAGTAATAGGGCTTAAGTATATGAATGCCCTTTATTATTGTTATTTTTGTCATTCTGCATCATACCCTCCTACTTTACTAATCATGGTAAACTTCCGTTGTCTTACCTCCGATAATCCACTCATCTATCATCCCCGCACTATTTGAGGTTTGTTTGATTCGGACTTTTCTTGATATATATCTATTGTCTTGTCCCTCTTTCTTCTTCCTCTTCTTCTTTTTGATCTTTTTAATCTTCTTCCACTTCTCGGTATAAATTCAAAACTCTATTCCGTTTTCACTTATTTTTTGCATTCATATAATATTTTGACAACTAAAGGGTTCTATTTTATTATAACTAAAGACTAATCTACCACAACATACGCCAATTGACGTTTCTGATCTATAGCGACTAGATCTTTGTTATGCTGAGTTATTAGACTTACTTTGCAACTACTACCAGAGAATTTAAAAGAGTTCTACTACTACTACAATAAAAATTATCACATCTTCAATTACATCTTAGATACTATCATACTACACAACCACAGCTAAACCTACTCTCACAATGTCAATTTCCAAACCGCATGTTATAGAATTAGAAAACTTTGACAAACTAGACGAAGACGTCTACTCATCAGCATCAGGAACAACCACATCTCATTCCAAATTCAAAGGATATTGGCACCAATTTCTCGATGGATTCCAACGAGCACCACCATCAGCTGCTGAAGGTGATGATCGTAAAAAAGCAATTTCTAAAAACGAATTACGATTAATGTCGTTATCAACGGGATTAGGTACAGGGTTATTGGTGGCTGCTGGTAATAAATTACGTATGGCTGGTCCTGCTGGTGTTTTGATTGCATATGCAATCACGGGATTGGTTATGCTTGTGCCGACGATTTCCTCAGTGTCGGAGTTATCTATTGCATATCCTGGCTTACCAGGTGGGTTCCAATCATACTACTCCAAGTTCATTGATGATTCATTGGGATTTGCCTTGGGATGGAGTTATGCTTTCCAATGGTGTTGCGTTATATCGTTGGAGTTGGTCACAGCAGCAATGACAATTAAATTTTGGACATTATCAGTGAATCCAGACGTTTGGGTGACAATTTTTCTTGTCGTTGTGTTACTCATAAATCTTGGTGGTGCCAAAGTATATGCTGTGGCTGAAGGATTTTTCAATTCATGTAAAGTTTTGATGTTGTGCGGTTTTGTTATATTTGGATTGATTATTGATGTTGGTGGTGGACCTCAAGGGTTTATTGGTGGCAGATATTATCATAACCCGGGTGCTTTCACCAATTTTAAAGGATTGGCATCAGTGTTTGTTACCGGTGCATTCTCATTGGGTGGTTCAGAGTTTATTAGTCTATCAGCTGCTGAAACAAAGAATCCAAGAACATCTATCCGTGCAGCTTCAAAGTTGGTTTACTTCAAAGTTATCATTTTGTTTCTTGGATCATTGACATTTGTTGGATTATTGGTGCCTCATAATTCACCACAATTGTTCGGATCAGGAAGTGCAGCTACTCACTCGTCGCCTTATGTTATTGCTGCTGAAATGCATGGTGTTAAAGTATTGCCCCATATAATTAATGCCGTGATTCTTATTTCTGTCACTTCGGTATCGGTTGCTGCCATGTATAGTTCTCAACGGTTAATTCAATCATTGGCTCATCAGAAGTTGGCCCCCAAATGGTTGGATTATGTTGATAAACAAGGAAGACCATTGCGTGCATGGTTTGTTACCATCTTGTCTTCGTTTTTTGCATTTATTGCTGCTTATGATAAAGAAGAAACGGTGTTTACATGGCTATTATCCATCTCGGGTATTTCATTTGTTGTATGTTGGTTATTTATCTGTGTGTCCCATCTTCGTTTCAGAGCAGCCTTGAAACATAATGGAATTGCCTTGGATACATTGGCATTTGTTGCTCCCACCGGAGTAATTGGCTCGTGGTGTTCAATAATTATAAACAGTTTAATCTTGATTGCTCAATTTTGGACATCATTATTCCCCGAAGGCAAGCCTGATGCCAACAACTTTTTCAGAAATTATCTTGGAGCACCAGTCATGTTGTTGTGTTATGTTTGTCATAAACTCTATACTCGCAATTGGCGATTATGGAAACCGGTTGAAGAGATTGATGTTAATAAAGATCGTGTTATTTATGATCCTGAGATTTTGGAGTTGCAGAATTTGGAGGATAAGGAACGGTATAACAAGGCACCTATTTGGAAAAAGATCTTGATTGTTTGCTTTGATTAGGGGAAGCTATGCGCGTGTGTATAAAAAAATACTACAATCGTTACGACTATAAGGTATTTCGAACAAAAAACTCGATGATGTAAAAATTGCTAATTTATCAAACTGTATCCTTCACAGATTGTCTCTAGGCTTTAGCTGTTCAGGAGAGTATTTTTCAGCCGATATTTTTGAGACACGTTGCCAGCAGCTGTTGTAAATTTTCCAGAATGATTCATTTTTCTTATCTTTCGGGGCAATTGTTGACTTCGTTGATAAAACTATACAAAAGTAAAAGGAATGTCCTCATCCGAAAAATTTGTTAAAAGGCGTGTGATTTTTACGATACAAAAGACGAACTACCGAATATGTCGGCAGTGGACTAATTTCCAAGGTCAAACGTTTTTATCAATATTGTAATATGGATTCGACTGGTCCTAGAATGAAAGGGGGAAGGAATTTTGAAGTTAGATGGAATTGTAAGCGCATTTTTTATTCTTTTCAAAAAATTGAAGTATGCACTTGTGTATTCTGTTTATGATTCAGAGTCACATAATTAAATGTCCAATTACTTGATTAGTGGTGCTTGTAGTGGTGCGTATTATTATAAGCGAAGGAGATTTTAGTATGGTGTAGTGTCCGTCAAGATGCATAATCTAAAATACGCCCCTTCTCAAAAAAAAGGACTTTCCGACAACCAATTCTTTGATACCCCTCCAATTCCAAACTTTGTAAATCGAATTGTGAGTGGGAGTCCAAACAATGTGGTTGTAATGTATATCCCACCTACATATTTTCAACAAGAAGATCTTTGAAATCCCGAGGAAGAAAGAAAAGGTTGCCAGGTGATTGTTTTCTTGCTGGCGCTAAATTAAATTTGGTTAACAACATCGTATATGTACTCACTGCTATATATCATTTATATTTGACAGTGCTATTATAACAATAGCAAATACTCATAACCACCCAAGATCTAAACCAAACGTATTTGCGGAAAAGGGGAAAAACAGACACGAGACACAAAATAAAACAATGCCATGTCTATTTGAGAAAAAGTGTCAACTGCATCAAACGTATTTGGATGCTAGGTCAATTAGAACACACACACACAGAGAGAGAGTGTGTGTGTATTTGTTTGTAACTAGCAAACGTCGTCTTGATGGAAATAGAAAGGGGAGACAACTATCAAGAAAACGTATGAATTTATTAGGCCGACAAAGGCGCCAATGTTCCCTTCGCAGTACAGTGTTTGTGTGAACACACTTCTGTTTGTGCCTTTTTAACAAACTACTCTCCTCAACCTTACAAATTCGACTTAAAGAGAACAGCAAATCTAAAAGGCATCTCATTGCTTCTTTGTTTCAAATTAAATTCCTCATTTCGATTAATGCAAGTCGTCCTTGGTATTTGATAGGTAATTAGCTACTGTTGTGCATAACGTAACCTTGGACATAGAATGGCAAAATTGACCCTGCCGAACAAAGCTGTGAATTAATTAGTCGGCTCAATTATATGTCAGGCGTTAATTTCGAGCTTTCGTATATTATATCGCAAACGGCTTTTTTGGTAAACATCTTGCTCTTCGTTTTGTGTAAGTGGTGTAACAGGGACGAGTCAAAAAAGCCACAAGAATAGTTTAGTTACCAACCGACATTTTGGCATCAACTTGTAACTACAGAGTGTATGTGTGTTAAAGGGACGGTATATCAACTGACTTTTAATACATGTTTGTGATGTCTTTTAGTTGGATTGAGATATGAAGCTGAAAGCAGATCCAACTTTCAAGTCTTACATTGAAGTGTTATATCAATTTTAGAGAAACCAGATCTGATTCATCAACAAATTAAGCTTTTTAAAAATATTTCGTCATAAACTTTACTTTGTGTAATTAATCATTCGCCGATCGGCATTTAAATCAAACTCTATTTTTTGCTATAACCGAGGAACTCAATTTGGGATAACACAGTTGGATTTTGATCCACATTACCGAACTAACCTAAAATGGTAGTTTAGCATAAACCAAGTAGTTACCAGTGTGCAATTAATCCCATGTGCAAGCTCTCGAGTGAATTTATCTCTATATCGAATTATATCTCAATTCATGCTTACACAATCTGGAGTTGCATCAAACACAATAGAGACTAAAAATAATCAAACACACTTTGTTATTTAGACCAGATCGAAAAATATTAAAACAGTTAAATCTCTTTTTCTTGTTATCTGGGTAGCTAATGTAAGAGCTAGACCACTTTTAGAGGGGTGCTTTCTTAGTGTCTGCTGTTTAAAAATACAGACGTCCAAAGGCCAAGTTTTTGTCGGTGTGAATAAAGAAAAAATTCACATGCCCATGTGGTAGTCGTTTGGTTTTTGTGTAGTAACATAAATTACACAAGACCAAACCAAACGACATCTTTAGAGATGGGCTCATTTTTCAAAAAGTGATTGATCTAATGGAGGCATTTTTTGCAAGGTGGTGGCTCACTACAAAGTAAAGAAGTACTACAGGTAGTATGTATGCAGCATGTAACACCTTGGGTGGTGTGGCAGTAGCAATGTAGCATTTCTTGATATCTCCTTTCACGCAAAAGTTAGAATGGACCAAATGTATGTCCAACCTAAGCCCGCATATAGGTGTTTTTCTTTTTGTCCTCTTTTGTGATTTCCTCGGCCATGTGGTAATGTACTCTACAGTTTAGTCCCCCATTGTGTCTGCGGTATGTAAAATACATTGTAATTGGTTGTCAAGTCAGCTGCTTTTGTCTTGTCCTGGTGTTTGTTGTTGTCATTAGCAACCAATTACCAAGTATGGCAACCTCCTATTGTTTCTATTGTTCATTCATGTTTTATGTGTTTTCTCGTCCCTGTGTCTGGATGGCAGGAGTACTTGAACAATGTACATAACTCATTCACACGGCGCTTACCGACCTTTTCTCCCCTTCTTGTCCACTCTTTACAATGAAGCTAATAGCATATACAAGTTTTGTTATTTGGAAATGTACATTGGAGCCCGCCGCACTTTGAAAGGTTTGTGTTAACTCAAGCAACAACAATGAGGGTGTTGGATTGTTGCCTCTATTTGCTCTATTGTCAATGTAGTTGACAAAATGTATTTGCCTCTATTTGTTGTTGTCCAAGCAATATTTATTCCCCTTTTTGTTAGGTAACACATAAACATAGGGCTACACAGACATAGTGTTGTTACTCACAAGATGTTACTAAATCGTTGCGGTTGTAGTTTGGCTTATTGTGGTATTGACGAAATTAAGGTTTTGTCAACTCTTTTCCAAAAACAAAAAAGAAACCAAATAATACCACACAAGATTTCTTTGAGGCGCTTATTGTTGATGGGCTTAATGGATCTGAGTTGTCCCTTAAAGGATATATTGTAAAACACAGTCACACAGTCACACAGTCACACAGTCACACAATAGGCTTCAGCCCTCACACACACACACACAACCCCCTTGATCCCTATTCATGTGGTGCAAAATCCCTTGTCCTTCAAAAAGTCGGTTGTTAAGTGGAATGTATATATACCATGCGTTAATCCCTCAATTATTTACCTCAAACTAATCTTGCAATCATTGTTCACATTGTCTTTACATAAACTACTGCTACAGCCCCAATCATGTCACAAATACAGCTGCTAACCTCGGTGATTAACCAATTGCATAAGATCAGTGGCAACTCATCATACAAGTATATGCTTGTAACTCAAGATGATTCACATCCAAATACTGAATTAACCTTCCATTATTCGTCCCATTTCAACCTGGGACAAATTGAAGATTTGAAGTTGTTGCTTGGAAGATCGTCATTAACGACAATTAAACCAACTTTAATCAATCTGTTCCCATTAACACTAACCAAGAATCAATCACCACAACAATTGTTGAATCAATATCGTGATTTATTCAATTCATTATCACAATACGTTTGTAAAGATGTTGCTAAGGCGTGGATAAAGATACTTGAACCTAATAAACAAGCATTGTTTCCTTATCGTGATTACAATAAATCAAAGCCAGATTGGTGGCCACCTTTTGTTAATCACATAGAGCCTGATCATTTGGACAAAGTTGGTCGTGTTGAAGTGTTGATTAATGTTTTGAGACACCCACGTTTTGATTTAAGACGAGTTGATTTAAAACAATATCAAGAAAAACCAGTATTGTATTCATTGCTCAAGGAAATCTTGTACTTGGCAATGTATGAACGTATGTTTTTTAATTTACTTCGTCATCAGGATGAACTATTCTACTTGATTCCTCAACATGAACAAAAATTGTTTGATTTGGATAGAATTCAAATCATGACTAGTTGGGTAAAGCATCCTTTCAAAAAAGATGAAGTTATTATGGCAAGTAAAATTGTTCCCAGGGAAATGAATACACGTATTTATGGGTTGAATGAGACTAATGAGATGGATGAGGAGGAAGAAAGGGATGTTGGAGATGAAAAAGAGACTATTGGTTGTGGTAATAGAAAGACATTGGTGGTTAAGTTGAGACACAGACGTGGTGGGAAGGTCGAAAAGCTTAGTTTGGGGAGAAAGCAAACTAGAGCCACGTTCAAGAGAGAAATTGCTAAACGGGAAAATCTGACAAAGAAACTGAAGAAACAGGTTAGTGACAGGCATGGTGATGGTGATATAAGCAGCAGGAATGCTTTTGAAACCAAGTTGGATGCTATTGTCGGTAGTGAAGGTCCTCGCAACATTGATTGTCTTGAAGATGATGAAGAGGATGCCAAAATGGAAGACTTCAACACTGTGCCTGTGAAGAGGGAGGATAAGAATATGAATGTTGAGCATTCAGAAATTGACCTTGCTGAAAGGATGGAAGTAGAACAAAATATGATCCTCAAAAAGGATCCAGTCACCAAGCAATTTACAGAAGAGCCAAAGCTTGGTTCACCATTTAGCTACAATTCAGAAGAAACTGCTGACGAGAATGTTGGCGATGCCACTGATGAGGAATACGTTGACAGTGGTGAAGAAGAGTCTGAGGTTGAGCCTCAAAGTATTAGCACCCAATTTGGTTATTGTAATGCAAGAGCTGACAGCACTATTATGTTGAAAACACCTGAGATTGAGTCATCAAGCAAGTTTGATACAGACAGAAACAATTCGAATAAGAATCGCATTCGGAATTATCAATATCCAATCACGCCAGCATCGAGTAGTAATAACATTCAAGGTTTGGCTGCAACACCAATGGCAAGGATTAACCACATGGACACTAGGAATCATCACCAACAGGTGGAAGATGACGATGATGTGTATGTTGTCATCACCACGCCCACAATCGACACCCACGTGGCCCATTTCTCCACTCCATGTAACAACATCATTACTCATGTCAATTGTCCACCACCACCTCATCATCCAACTTACAATAATATAAACAATGACCATATCAAGCAAGACTTTCTCGATTTCCACCAACTGTCATGCTTGTCTAACGATTGCGACGAGTATGGCAATAATGTAATGGGGATCATGAACCAAATTGGATCCACTACTGATGGATGTGAAGGGTGTGGTAGCGGTTGTGGTCCGTGCGATGCATGTGGTGCATATGGTGGGTGCGATTTTGAATCTGACTTGACTGATTATGTATCCGATCATTCCAGTTGTGCTGGTAGTTTCGCTGACAAGAGTGATGATACCGATTATGAGGTCACTGATCGGTACGATTCAAAGAACAGCGAATGAAGGAATTTGTGGTGCTATGTGAATAACGAGAATCTGTGGATGGCCTTAATGGAAAGATAAGAGGCAGATGTGGAGGGTCGAATAAAAGTGATCTGTGAAATCAATAGTGTCAACTTCTGGTCTACTGGTCTGCTGAGTAGTGTTGAGATGAGTTTGGCAAAGATGAAGTTTCTACTTGATGTTTGGATAGGAGGAGTTTGAAAAGTTGATTATTATTTGCTAAGTCTATTGCGTGTTTTTGTGTTCTTCTGACATGCTGTTGCATGTGACATACATTACCACTTTTGATTCAAGTTGGTTAGGTGTTTAGTTTCGTTGTTAAAGTTCTGTTCATGGTATAGATTGCCTCATTATCTTTCTATCTTTCTCCATTTTTGTTATTTTTTATACTGAATCAGTTTTCAATTGAGTGACCGCTTTTTTTTTTTATACTGGATATTGTTTAGTTGATCTGAATAAAACTACTTTGTCGCTTCCTTGCTAGAGGGGTGGTTTGCCTTTCTTTGGTGGCGCTATATTCATTTATCGTAAAATGTGATAAATCCCCTTTTGTGTCGTTTTCGCAGCCATACCAATAAAAGCTAGAAAGAGGTTTTTCTATTATTGCCTATGTCAAATTACAAATAGGATTTATCAAAACCACTCAATGCTTTATTTGCATTTCCATTTTCCCTCCCTCTTTCTTTTCTTTTATATGTCTTCTTCAGTTCCTGAACTCCTTTCATTCCTAATCTTGGCTTGCTTTTTATCAGTGCTAGATATTATCAAACGATTACTTTCAATCATGACAGCTGCTAAAACTACAACTATCAATCAACAACAACAGACTTTTGAAAATGGTGTTTGTGGTAATCACTCACCAGTCGAAGGATCATCAAAACAATATCAAAATGCTCAACCGGAACAACAACAACAAAAGGGTGTAAAAGAGGCATCAGAAGTCACTAAAGATTTAAATAAAGGTGCTTTACCAGGTCTATTGACTCCAAAACACTTGAAATCGTATCCCATTATTGCATCAGGTGAATCAGCAGTCAAGATGATCCCATTAAGCGGATACATCACCAATGCCACCAAATCCACCTTTACCTTTTTCCGTGGGTTCCAACCCATCAAGTACCTAGTTGAAACCAGTGACATTTACTCCGACCTAATTTTATCCAAATTGGACGATTGGGCACCAAGTTTGCAAACGGTTGAAGTACAAGATTTAACCAATCCAATAACAACACCAGTGATTGTTGCCGTTGACACGGTAAATTTCAAGATTTCCGCCATTAATGAAACTGTATCCAAGCGTATCATCGAACCAGTGAGTAAAACCATTGTTGAACCTACAAAAGATTGCATTTCTAATGTGTCGCAAGAATTGCATAACAAGACTCATGATGCTAATGGTAAGAATATCTTTATCAAGCCGGTTGATCCTGTTGTTGCTCCATTTAATGAATCTTTGGAACAATTTGTTGATAATCATTTCCCCAATCATAAGAAGTTGGCTGCAAGCTCTGTCGGAGAGACATGTAATGAAAAGAACGGTGCCGGAGCTGCTAGTACAGCTGCTGCAACAAGTGAAATTGCGAGAACATTCAAGATTGTTGGATCAATCATGACTAAAGAAACCAAGGACAATAATGGAAACACAACTATTGTCAATGCTAATGGAAATACGTCGCAAGATGTCAAAGTTGAGAAAGAGGTGAAGAAGACATCGTGCTTTTTTAGATGAAAACCGGTAGAGGGGTCCACCAAAGAGGTGGAAGAAGAAGAAGAGGATAGTTGCAGCAACTACAATGATGTAGTTGTCACTTTAAACACGGGTGATTCTGGCGACCATGTGAGTCCTTGTACTTGTTGTGTTTTTTATTTGCTAGCCCATTTAACAGATTAGGAATACTGTGTTCTTGAACAAAGAAAGATTTCATTAAACAAATCAGAATGCGTAGATCAGACTACTTTTCCTCTTTTAAATTTTCGCAATTTATTATAATATACAGCGGGTTTAAACTAGACGTTAATCGATTAATCCTTGGATTTCTTTTTCTTCTTCTTTGGCGTTTCTTCCTCATCATCAGCTTTTCTCTTCTTCTCCTTCTTCTCCTTCTTGTCCTTCTTGTCCTTCTTCTCTTTCTTGTCCTTCTTTTCTTTCTTTTCTTTCTTCTCTTTCTTTTCCTTCTTCTCCAGTTTATCTTCAACATCATCCATTTCAATATCTTCACCAACAGAGCCTCCAGTCAATGCCAAAGCTTCCTTAATAGCATCAGAGTTCTTCATTGGTGCTGATCCAGTATCGTAAAATTTCAATCTATCTTCAACTTGCCTCTTCAATACTTCACCAAAAGCCGTGGTTGGCTCGTCACTATAGTTGTCAATTCTTGAAGCAATAGAACACTTGTTTGCCAAATATCTCGAAATTCTTCCCTTGTTTTTAGCACCAGCTTTACCAATAAATGATGAATGGTAAATCAACCCATACTTTGGTGTGTTTCCCTTTGTCTTTAATGCTCTAAACAATGCCTTTTCCGCACCCAAGATTTGTACTGTTGATGCTGCTTGTTTGGATAAATTGGTCAATGACCCGGCATGAGAAATCAATCTAGCTCCAACAACTTCACCAATCAACGTCGACAAGTTTGGTGCCACAGTATGCATCTTATCGGTCAAGTACTTGAACAATTGTTGTCTGTATTCAGTTAAATTGACTACTCTTTGAGCGAAAGTAATGACATTATCCATATCTTGTTCACTAATATCTTGACCCATGGAAATCTTGGCATTGTCAATGACACGTTGAGCCAATCCTGAATCTTCATTTAATATAGCAGCCACATCATGTAAATCATCTTCTGTTAAATTCGACTTGTCTTTGATGTAAAGCACCAATTTGGCAAATTGATAATTATCGGAAACAATCTTGGCCAATTCAGGAAAATGCCATCCGTACCATTCCTTAACCCTCATTGAAAATGTATTTATATCTTTATCCAATTGATCCAATAATGCAATAGCCTGGATAATATGGTTGTCATTCTTTTGCACCGAAAACTTAACTTTAGCTCTAGAAAAAGCATGTCCCAATCCCAATTGTGCTCGTTCTATATCACCATCTTGTAAATCTTTGAACAATTTGGCACCAAACACTCTAATACCTCTGAGGAAATCCTGAACTATTTCGTTAGACAATACATCAACATTGGGGAAAATTTCCTTTATGGATGGACCCAAGTTTTTATCCGATACACCCAAAGTGATTTTTTTACTGGTCTTGGGTAAATTCAACTCCAACACTTCCTTCAAGTAATCAGAGACCAAACCTTCAGAAATATCATTCGCATTCTCCAAAGCTTGTGCAGCACCTTTGAAAGGAGCAAACGAAACTAATTCAATCATTTTGGAAAATTTTGACAAGTCATGGGCTGCTTCTTGAACTTCTTTAGACCTGGAGGCGATGTCATCTTGCTGTATGAGGACTTTGAAAATACCATATCCGGTAGCCTCTTCGAAGAGAAGGTAATCTAATCCCGCCATGATATTGTAGATGTAAAGGGGGGTTAAGCTGATTTTTTATCTATGCCGCTCTTTGGGTGAAGTTTTTTTTTTTTTCAAGTCGGATTTTTGAGATGAGAAAAATTGGAAATGAAGCACGTGATAAATAGTGGTAGCGCAAACATAAACTGAAATCTATCATCCATCTATATATCATATACTGTCTAAGCGAAATTTAAATCCCATCCCAAATCATTCAACATACTATGCCAATTAGTGACTTTGTCACCATTACTGTTTTCCTTCCAAATCTTTTGCATGACTTCTCTAGCTCTATTAGCATTAAACATTCCATATTGGTCAATAAATGAATTAACACGTTGCAACATCACCTCTTGATCATGCTTGGAAACACAATGGATCCCTGAAATGAAGAATGGAAATACAAGGGATGCTTGTACTGGTGTTCCAATCAAAATATCCAAGCATTTAATCAAATCGTTATTAATCATTTGTGATTCCAAATGTGAAGGATTACATCGAAGAATTGATTCACGTAAAAACAACTTGGCACTGAGTTGAAATGCTTCAAATAATGTCAATTGTAACTCGAGATCAGAATCAGTCAAGTTACAAATATCTCGTTTGTCTGGTTTTGATTCATCAATTTGTCGTTCAAGATCTTTAGCCTTTGTGATCATAATCGATAACAATTGATTAGCCTTAGTATGGTCACTTACATCAGAATATTCTTCATCCTCTTCATCATCAACCACAACTTCACCATTTGGCTTAGAATCACCATCAATGTCATGGAAATACTCATTCAAAAAACCCCTACTTTGTTCAAAATGGTTATCAACCCCACGTGAATAATATTCATGTAATAGCTTCCTTCCCTCATAGAGTAAAGTTGAAATCTCACCAATAATAGTGAACAACTTTTTCGAAATTCCCAATAACGGGTTCAACTGTCCGTGAAGGAAAAAAACATCATGATCTTCAAAAATTTTGTTGTATTCACGTGAAGTGAAATAAGTCCCTCGTTCACTCGTTGAACTAGCCAATACATCATGATACGCAAAATTGGAAATCAACCAGTTTTCCTCTTTGGACTGGTTGAACCTCAAAATACCACCATTGGTGGAAAGAAGTTTCCATCCCCATTGTAGGTAAACACTCCAATTTTTCACATCACCTTTGCAAATGTGTGCTCCAACAAGAATCATCAAGATTGCCAATTTATTAATTATCGAGTTTCGGTCACCTTGTAAGCCTTCAGATGCCAATTGCATGGTCTTACTGTTAATTTTGTTGTTGTGAAAATGATGCATAGCTTTGGCGACATAATTAGTAGCTTCGACTTCCCATTTGCCGCCTAACTGGAATCCAGCCCAGGCTAAGATACTATACAACACTCCTTTATCTTTTTGGGCCAATGGCAAAAAGATATTTTGATAAGAATTGGACTCATTTTGAGATGTTGGTGCCACTGACACTTTTTTGGAGATAACTTCAACGTAATAATTGTAAAGGTACGATATTGATGGGTCAGCAAGTTCTGGAACCGATAATAAACTAGGTTGTGGGTTGGGCGATGGATTAAAATGAGCACTCAAAGTGGATACCAAGTCCGGGAACGAAGGACTAGAAGTGACCAATGACTTATCCATATGGTCATGATTTCGCGCGTGATCGAAAGATTCAATCATGGCATAAATATCAGGGGCAACATCAGGGGACGTAGCTGCAAGATGTTTGAACTCGTCAAATTTGGAGTCGTCGAGCTCTTCAATTTTATTATCGGTGGATGTAGTAGTGTTGTTGTTCATTTCTCGAAGTAGATTCAAAAACGCCGAAGGAGATTCAATAGTTGAATTGTCGGCAGGATGCGGGTACTTAAATGATCCAAGGACATCTTCAAATGGATCAGTTTGGTGGGGTAGGATTGAATTGGGTGTGATTGGATGTAGGTTGAATTCGGTCTCCAAGTTAGCTTGTGAGTCGGTAATTGGGACTGTATCATTGCCAGTTGTACTCCGCAAATTTGACAAGTTGGCCGATATGTTTCTATCGGATGGACTAAATGAAAGAATGTCGTGATTAGTAGGAGAATGTATGGAGTGGTCATTGGCGTTGGTGGAAGAGTTTTGCTCTGTACGGCTAGCACCTGGCTCGCCCCTTAGCAAATTCAGTTCAGTCAGGCTCAAGACATTTACTGATTCAAATTGCGTCTGCTTTGACAGCGGTAGTTGCGGTTTCAAGTTATTCTCATTCTCCACTACCTCCTTATCTTCATCAGGCGCCTTTGACTTGGTCTTTTTCCTTCGTCTTAGTTTATGGTTACTCTCTTCAAGTTCCACTTTTCTTTTTAAATTGCGAATCTCCTCCGTAGTCATGGTAGATTGATCAACATAATGGCATTTCTTGTGTAATCGTTTACAATCAGAACAAACTGGTCTAACTTCATCGCACTTTTTCTTTCGTATTTTGCAAGTTAAACATCCCAGACGTGATCTCCCATTCTCCTTGAACTTGTGAAAATCTCTTGGACTGTTGATCAAAAGTGAATTTGATGAGTGGTTGGTTCCGGAGGAATCAGATGAACCTCCTCCACCATTTCTATTCAGTGTATTGTTCTTACGTGGCAATGAAACTTGGAAACTATTTTGATGTTGTAGTGCTTGTAATTTTGTATTTTTGTCTTGCTTTTCAGTTGTCACACTTGCATCATCACTCAGCTTAGCTGATTTTGGTGTCATCTTTTCATTTGCGGATTCCGCTTCCGAAGTCATCGTGTCGTCACCACGTTCATTATTCTGATTCAACTTGCTAGATGTAGTTCTTGAGTTAAAAGTGACTAGCATCAATTTGGACAAAAACTATCGCCGGAGATATGTTGTGCTTGTATGATAAAAAAATAGAACTGATATTTGTTGGGTTTAAAACTACTTTTTCGTGGGGTTTAACAAAAATAATTAAGTTAAGTGCTAAAATTCAATTGGACAATTGGTGATAACTTTGTAGGATTAGTTATAATTCCACGAGTGTTTGATATCCTTTACAAGTAAGTAGTAATTTTGGTGAACTTTTCCAGTGGAAATTCACCCTTTAATTATAATTGGGGACCCAATCTTGTAAGAGATTGTGTGTATCAAATATTTTTCTTTTCCGTTGTTGTTTGTGGAGGGTGTAGTACTTAGGTAATGTATTATGTAATTCCGGTTACTGCTCATACATCAACTTGCATGCAACGACACAAACCGTTCATTCCCCCGGTCAAGAAAATAGTTGGTGCGGAGCTGTAATAAACTGTGTCGGCTGTTTGAAGAAGCCCTCCGTGAATACTTCTAGGTATGGATGTATCGGTGATCGCGAAAAATAGAAACAATTAAGGAAGTCACGTGACTATTTATGTTGCGATTTTAAAATGGAAACTTATTGTTAATGGAACAACACGCCTGATTTTTATTAGCGTAAGGTTTCATTCGACAAGTGTGTTTGGTTTGATTAGGAAATATAATGTGTTGTTATCAACTCCAAGTATTCTACATCAGCCTTTTGTGATTTTTGGCAACGTATTGGTACCAAAGAAAATGAAATTAGAGACTTGGATGTTAGAGCACTGCAATCATTCACTTATGATGGTCACAGCAATGACGTTCTTTTATCTTTCTTTTTCAAATGTTATTGTTTGTACTATATCATCGTATGTTTCCAATAGTTGCAAAAAATTGGGTTTTACAAATCACACGACCTTTAATAACAAAAGCGTAAGAGAAAATTCTAGTATGTCGTGGATGGGTGATGCCGTAACTTTAAAAAAGCGACACGACAGTAACAAGGGTGTTTTGACTAAGTAACTCCATTAACCTTATACAAAAGCACATTTCCACTAAGGTTACATCTAAGTTCGTCTTAATTTTAAGAGCAACAATATAGGGTGTTATACTATATAATAGTATACAAATACTACAACACAATCAAAGTGATATTGTACATAATTACACTACCTTTTCTTTAGTATTTATAATAGTGCTGTACTGCATATAAAACTAGGGACAACTGACAGAGACAGAGAGACAGAGAGAGACAGAAAAAAAAAAATTTACAACAACTAACACTTTAATATACTCACACGTAAATTAGTAATTTCCTTTTCATATTTCACACACACACATATACTTCTTTATCACACACACACAACTAGATTACTATTATTCACAATGTCTTTAAAACGTATTAACAAGGAGTTATCAGACTTAGGAAGGTATGTATAGAGAAAGATATACACTCAGTTACAACTGTTGGATGCATTCAGAACTTTGGATCTTTTGGAATCAGCAATCATTTTTTTTTATGATTTGATTTTTATTATCATTATTATTTTCATCGACTTCAGAGAAGCCGCTACTTATTTAGAAGCAGCTATAACTACACATTATTGATTTTGGTTATGTCATAATCATCTACAATCCAAACCGATGTGCTGTTGCTTCAATTTTTTTTTTTTTTGATGGCGTTGAAAGTTTGTTGAAATGATAATTACGCGGTGTGATCGATCCTACAATGACGACCAATGAATTTTTTTTTTCTTCATTTTCAGGTCAGACAGACTGATTTCAGGTCAAAACCTTAGTTGACTTTACAACAGTTGTTTTCGACATCCAGAGCTGAAAATTCATGTGTTTATAAATCTTTTAGAACATATACTAACTATGCTCTTTTTTTTTTTAGAGATCCACCATCATCATGTTCAGCGGGTCCAGTAGGTGATGACTTATACCACTGGCAAGCTTCTATAATGGGTCCACCAGACTCACCATATGCTGGAGGTGTATTCTTTTTAAGTATTCATTTCCCTACAGATTATCCATTCAAACCACCAAAGATTGCATTTACTACGAAAATATATCATCCGAATATCAACTCCAATGGTAACATTTGTTTAGATATCTTGAAGGATCAATGGTCACCCGCTTTGACCATTTCAAAAGTTTTGTTGTCTATTTGTTCATTGTTGACTGACGCTAATCCCGATGATCCTTTGGTGCCTGAAATCGCTCACATTTATAAACAAGATAGAAAGAAGTACGAAGCTACTGCCAAAGAGTGGACTAAAAAGTATGCTGTTTGAGGTATCGGAGTTGAAAAGTAGCCCTTGAATGTCTGGCGATTTGGCTATTGACGTATGCTGTTGTTGCGATATAGGTTCACATATACAAACTTCAATATACAAATGTAGCTTTGCTTGATGAAACCTGGCATCTCTTGCACAAGTACTGCTCTAGAATTTAGCTTATACGAGTTTTAGTTCAAGTGGGGCAGCTGTGAACTTCACTACTGGAATAACCACAGTGCCCACAATATACCCCACTTTTTCTGGCCCTTCTACTTCGCTAGAGACAATACCTGCTACTACACCTATATAGACTAAACTTCCCTACTATTCACTAATTCTTGCAACACCGAGTTTTTTGCAACGGTTTTTTATTTTCTTTTTCGATTTTTCAAAATTTTGATAAAAAAAAAATGGAGAATAGAGTGTCTGTGTATAGTGTAGCTAATAATCGAGTCGAATCGCCCACCAACACAAGCTCCATCAATCGCCAACTGTTACCATTAGTCAAGGGGAGTATTGAAAAAGTAGCCATAGACACATCAAGTAGGGAAAAAGGAGCTAAGACAAGCTGTTTTAAAAGTTGAACTCGAGCACATACTGGAATATTTAACGGCGTTATAGCATAAGTCCAAAATACAATTCAACCTATGCAACTATAGAAAGGCATTTTTTAAAACTTGAGACCAAAACGACATTTGAGATCACCATTATCAATCGAAGCTTTGCTCTAATACAGCCAATTATGGAGAAACTAAACCCATTTCAACAAAATGATTCTCATAGTTTGTTTGAGCTTGCAAAAAAATTGAAACAACGCCAATTTTTCGAAACTTTTCTCACTGAGACCCAATACAAGATTATCGACTATATTTTACTGTTGGAAGATGCTGATGTGTGGAGCCAGTTTTTAGAAGGAAACTTGTGCTTGCAAAAAACCGAGAATGAACGTGATCAATTGCATGAATCAATTGGCAACAAAAAAATTGAAAAACCGGTACTAGATATCATTGATGATGAAGAAGCTGATGATAAGAACACTGAACAAGAAAAGAGAGGGGAAGAGGAGAAGCAAGAAGAGACCACAAAGGGGGGACAAAACTCTACCAGAGAAGAGGAGATGAATGAAGTTGAGCAGAACTTGGAGCTGTCGTTTGAAGAAGGAGTTGTATTCAGTAAAAAGCTCGCTCTACATATTAGATACCTTCTTTGGGAGAAAGCGATAGATTTTTATTACGAGTCAAAGTCATTGGATGAGAATCTAAATATGATAGAGGAAGTAACTGATGATTACGAATTGATCGATTCAATGAGTACGGTAGACAAGCAACAATACGAGACTGAAGTGACAGAATCGATTGAAAAGCCACAAGTACGTGAAGAAGAAGACGACTATGATTTTGATGAAGATGACAATGAGGAGGAGCAGCAACAAAGTGAAACGAAAACAGCAGAAGATTCCAATACAAAGGAAAAGAACCTACGTTATAATGACTCAAACCAACCATTGTTAAATATTCCAGCTTCAATATTTGCTACCAAGCCTGCTGGTGATACTGGAAATATATCGAGGAAAGATTCATCCGACTCAGCTGAAACCACTGAGGAAAGCAACAATGAAAATCTGGACAAAATTATCCAAGAATTTAACAAAGTGTATCACAACTTTGAGTACGATCGAGAGACGTTGATCAAGAGGCGAAAATTAGAACAATCAGATCTCCAATTGGAAAAGACCAAACCAGACAAAAATGACACTTCAAAGGACAACAACAACAAGAAGCAAAGTACTCAAATGGAAATAGCCTTGGGCACAGGATCGACATCCCTACAGCATTTGTTATCCACCATTGAGGCAAAGAGGGAGAAAATCCCACTAAATGATCATGAGCTTCGAGCATTGTTTATGGACGTTCGTAAAAATAGAGGAAAATGGGCAAATGATGACCGCATAGGGCAAGAGGAATTGTACGAAAGTTGTGAAAAAGTAGTCACGGAGTTGCGTAACTACACCGAGCATTCAACATTTTTCTTAAACAAGGTTTCGAAAAGAGAAGCTCCCAATTATGGACTTATTATCAAAAAGCCAATGGATTTGAACACGGTGATGAAAAAGTTGAAAAACTTGGCTTACAATTCCAAGCATGAGTTTGTTGATGATCTTATGTTGATTTGGAGTAATTGTTTAACGTATAATGCCGATCCAAAGCATTTTATACGAGCTCATGCTATTGCCATGCAGAAAAAGACGTTAAAGTTAGTGCCATCGATACCGGACATTACCATCAAGAGTAAAGCTGACCTTGAAAAGGAGGAAGAAGCCGACATGAAAAAGAGACTCAAAGAAAGTGGCAAAGAGGAGGATGACGAAGAAGAGGACGATGAAGATAAAGGTGCACGAGGTGGTAAGAAATCTGCCAAACAAGGAAGAAAAAGAACTCGTCTGGATGATTTGAAAAATGATGCGACGGAGACAGCGAGTGGCACACCAAGAGATACAGTAACTCCATCTGCAGCTGGAACTCCGGTTCCACAAGCAGCTGAAACAAGTACGGACGAGCAGGTCAAACAAAATGGCACTAGTGTAAACGATGAACAGGTGGAGGAGGAAGAGGATGAAGACATGAATGGAGCTGGCGGAGATGAGGAAGAAGAAACTGGAATGAACAATGGCAACCTCGTGGAAGAAGAAGAGGAAGAAGAATTTGACCCTGAATTGCAGGCTTGGAGAACACTTACCGCCAAGTCTCGCGCCAACTATTGTTCTCAAAGAGCCGATCTTTTTGATCAAAATTCACACCTTCGTTCAGATTCACCAGCATTGATTCGGAAACAAAATGAGATGCTGAATTTTAATCATTACTTATCCAACCAAGAAGTTATTTCTAAAACCAACACCAGCTTACTTGAAAACGATGAGCCGTATTTAGTTGAGTATGATGTTACTGGTGGTTTACCTGGGTTTCAATTTGCAGGAGTCAATAAACAAGTTGAAGATATGACCGAAAACAAATTGGTCGATGTATTTTTACAACAAACTGGAGGTGATGCATCGAAACTAAAGTCCAAATTTGTTTTATCAAATGAATCAGGTTTAAACAAGTTATATTTTGAAAATATTTCTGAGATTCAAGAGATTCGAAAGATTTGTTTCAAAATCTCATTAATACGACAAATGCAAACGCAACAATTTGTTCATCATACACAAATGCAACAACCGGAAATTGAAATGATAAAGGAAGTTGACTGTGATGCCGCTTCGAAATTGCCCAATCACGATCCAAATACTCATGATGTGCAGTATGCTGTGTTGAGAAGAAATGTGGCCAAGATTGCCATGCAAACGGGGTTTGAAACCAGTGAAGGTGCAGCCATTAGCACATTGACCCAAATTGCTGAAATGTATATGGGTAACATTGCCAAGTCGTTGAAATTGCATAGCGAAACCAATTCACGGAATCGCCTATCGCCAACGGAGATTCTTTTGTTATCATTATTGGAAAATGGTGTCGATAAGCCTGATGACTTGTACACTTTTGTTCAGGAAAAGATTATCAAACAACGCAACAAATTAACCGAGTTACGTCTGGGTCTTTCCAATTTCCTCAAGGATTTGTTACGGCCTGGGTTGGAAAATTTCAATGAAAAGAGTTTTGCTGATAATAGTGAGCAATTCATGACGGGTGATTTCTCCAATGACTTGGGTGATGATTTCTTTGGGTTTAAAGAATTGGGATTGGATAAAGAGTACAATATGTTGACATCATCCATCCCCATTTATTTGTTACATTCACGATTACATAATCAATTTAGTGGCAATGGGCCTTCAATTAAACGCAACAAGTATGAGGATTTACAAGATTTTGAAACCAAGAAATTGTATGCTAATGATGTACCGCAACAAATTGGATTATTGATTCCATTTTATGAGAAATTGTGTGATCGGTCTAAGCAACAGTTTATCAAGTTGCAAAAGAAAAAGGGTGAAAGTGTTGAATTACCTGATGATTCACAATTTGCGTTGGTTGAGGATGATGAGTTGCCGCAAAAACAGAGAAATGTTAGGCCGAAGTTGCCGCCAACTGGTAAAATCACCACTATTAAGAAGAAGATTATTGCTAGTTCATTTTTCTTGCCTGAGGATGATGAGATTCGAGATGATGTAGTAGAGAAGGAGTCTGAAGCAGCTGGTGCCAATGAGTCGAAGGGAGCTGAAGCAGCTGGTGCCAACGAGTCGAAGGATGCTGAAGTGACGAAGGATGGAAAAGAGACATCCTCGCCAACAATAAAGAAGGAATTAGACAGTGAACAGCAGCAGAATAAGGACTCCGCGGACCTGGCCGAGGTTGTTGTCAAGCAGGAGAAAATTGAAACTCCAGTTGTTGATGATGATACAACTGCAAACAAAGTGCCCGATGGAGGGAAGAATGAGATGGGAGAAAGAGATGTTGAAAAGAGTCCTGATGTTCCGAATGTAGCTCTAGATACGGCAGATCTAGATACCCCGATGAACGATGTTGCAAATGATGCCACCGCTAGTTCGGTAGATCAAGTGACTAAATAAATAGCTTTTGTATTATAATAGAAGGGTTCACTGTATACTCTTGCGCGTTTTTTATTGTTGGTTGTTGATGAGGGCAACGTGGGTGTTCGCGGTCACCGTTGAAATTTTCGAAAGCCTTCTCAATCAAGATACATACTTGTAGAAGATTTCCGTTTCAAACGCCACCTGCTCACGTCCTCAACCTGAAAGTTAACCTCTTTCACCATTCAAATGTGCTAATACAATTACTACTACTACGTTAACTGACTATCTTGATATTGCCACCCACTTAATTATGATAACTGACAATGCTCCAAACTTGAAGAAATTAACTAAAGATGAGTTGTTAACTCGTGATGTTTTCGGACGAACTGTGCTCCATGTATCTATACTACTGAACGATCCAGAGTCGTTGAACCAACTCACAAAGAACCCCAATTTCAAATTTATCCTTCATGCTTGTGACTATGAAAACGGATGGAATTGTATGCATTATATCATTTTCTACAAAAGACTACAATGCTTTAATGTATTAATACTGTATTTGCATACCAGTTTGGGTAATTTGTTTGCTCCCAATGGAGCCCTTATTGAGTTGCTCAAATGTAAAGATCGGTGTGGGTGTACTTGCATGCAGTTGGTGGACCATGATCTTTCTATGGTCCACCAACTTCCGGAGTATATTGATATCCATGACAAGTTTAACTGGGGAAGTAAAAGTAAAATAGGCTCAAATTTGAAATTGCTTCTAAGTACAGAAAAGTTCCAAGGGGATGATGAGCAAGATGTTGATGAGTTGGAACCAGCTGATGGGATTCTAGGAGGTTCTGATATTTACGTGGTTGGATGTAATAGCAATAATCAACTTGGTTTAGGTGACTCCAAAGATAGGTCACAACCTTTGAAATTATTTGATGATGCATTCATACATGAACAAAACGATTCTGAGATTCTTGCCGAAAGATTCAGTAAACCAAAATACAAGCAAATGGTGATTTCAAAAAACCACGCGGCGATTGTAACGGTTGATGGGGATGTGTTTACTTGTGGTGTTGGATCTAGAGGAAGATTGGGTCATGGTTCTGATGACTTGACAAGCTCATTCAAATTCAAACGAGTTGAATTTTTCCTCCATGAGCTGAAAATGGTGCTGGATATTGCCATTTCCAACAACCATTCTATTGCCTTAACCAGTGATGGTGATGTGTATACTTGGGGAATGAATGGGTTTAATCAACTAGGTGTCAATACCCCATCCACAAAAACCATCAATAGTTACTTGGATGATTGGATTGCCACGCCAACATTGGTTGCTGGAGAATTGAGAAAAAACAAGACCAAAAAGCTTTTAGGTATCGGAGTATCCAAGGTCCATTCGGTCACATGGACAAAGAATGAAATGTATTTTTGGGGATTGAATGTGGGTCAAATGGGGATACAACGTATTCGTAATGACGTCGAAGTAAAACTACACGACGAATCTGTGAAAGGTGAAGTACAAACATCTCCTAGAATTACCAGTCTACGAGATGAAATCAAGTGTGTGAGTACCACTGAGTTGTGCACTTGTGTAGTAACAGTTTTGAATGATATTCACATATACTACAATTTCCAACATTACAAGTTACCAAAGGTTCCTGTTAAAGGGTTAGGTGATAAAAATTTTGACTTGTTCAAGCCCCGTCGATTGACCGAAGGTACAGTGATTACAAAGATTATTACTCGTGGGCCCACAAACTCTATGATTTTATTGTCCAATGGATCCATCTTAAGCTTTTCATTGAACACAGACGACGTTAAAAATACAAAGTATGTTAATGTTTGGAAGCCACAAAATGAAGATATGAAGGTGGTTGATTTTGATATGGGAACAGATGGATCGGTGGTTTTATGTACTAAAGCGGGGACAGTTTTCTTGAAGCTCAATCAGTCAACTCAAAGAAGGAATTCAATGAGTGGTGCCGTCTTGCCGATTCTGGTTAATAAACACAAGTTTAAAAAAATCGAAAATGTCAACAGAATAGTACAAGTTACTTGTGATTCTAAATTTTTGTCATTTGGATTTATAAGAAATGAGATTGAATCGTTACCGATGGAATTGCAGGTGAATGATTTTGTTATTGATGTACGTCAATTATCTCCTATGTCAGAATTAGACTTGTATAGAAAACAGGACCAGTTGATGGGTGATGGGGATGGCGTTATTGGCGGTGACTCTGATGAATTTGATTTGAGTTTGTTGCAAGCCGAGCTGTACTTGTCGCAAAAGTTTCAATCACAGAGCGATAATTTTAATAACCTGGAAAAGCTTTGTGACGCTAGTGTGAAACTTGGCGATGAAAGGATTCAATTCCACAAGGACTTCTTGCAAAATGTGTCGAGCAAGTTTAGTGAATTAATCGCGAACGACGGGAACGAACTTGTTGGCAAGCAGTTCCGTGCTAAATGGAGTTCAGCTGAGTCTTGCTTAGAAGTTGTTTCCGAGACAAAGCCCCTTTCTGTATTCTTGTTCATACAGAGTGTTTACATGGGTACCAAAGTGGATCCATGGTCAAGCTTTGGATCAAGACTGAAAGTGCCAAAAAACTTGAAGCTAGTGTTTGATGAATTTGATGAGTTATGCAGCCTATTTCAAGTTAGTTTTGGGCCCAAACAACTTCGACGAGGCTTCACCAATATGTTGTCAGCATCAACTGGTTCTGTTAAGTTTGATTTAAAAGATGGGGAAATGTTTGCTCACGCATATCTCCTCAGAGTGAGATCAGCTTTTTTTGAAACGATATTATCGGAAAGATGGGGGATTTCATCGCTTATGGTTTTTGATTTCACTGGGTTGACAAAAGCACAAATGGAAATTGTATTGAGGCATCTATATGGTGTTGAGGATAAGGATTTGTTGAACAGTTATAATTTCAAATTTGCAGAAACTGAGACATTCGTGAAAGAAGCGCTAGAGATGATTGAAATTGCTGATGAGTTGTTGTTGTTCCAATTAAAGGCTGTGTTTGAAGTCGCCGTCGCTGAATTGATTTCAATGCAAAATGTATTGTCTTTGGTTGTCAATGCCGATTATATTTCCGCACGCAAGTTGTTTTTACAGTGTTGCTGGTTTATTCATCATAATCTCGAAGTGCTTCTTTATGACCCAATGTTTCAATCGATTCCGTTGGACATTATGGCAAAAATTGAACGCTGTTTTGACTTTGAGTCAGATGCAATGGATGAGTTTAGTAAATTGATTCCCAATTCAATATCTGTCGCTGGCTACATCTCGGATTTACAACTACACAACGAGTATTACATGAGTGACCACAAGGGGTTTTCATCTTTTGAGCCATTGGTTGATCCACGTTTGGAAGTAAAAAAACCTAGGGAACCTACGAAAAGAAGAAAATCAAGAAAAAGCTCAACTTTAAATGCCGATATCGTGGATTTCAGAAAAAATTTAGTTGCTGAGGCCAACAAAGTGTCACCGCCAGTTATTGAAGAGACAATTGAAAGTGACTTTATTGAAGTTTCCAAAAAGTCAAGATCAAAGTCTCAAACAACTTCTGGCTCGAAGTTGATGAGAGACGAATTGAGCCCCCCATTGAAAGAGCACATAAGGAGCGGTGATGGCAAACCTACCACCACACAAAGAAAGTCTAGTACTGGTGACTCACCCAAGATGTTTGTTCTGGCAACTACTCAAGCAAGTGCATCCCCACGTTTGACGTGGGCAACTTCGCCACCGTCAACATCACACTTGCAAACCGAAAGGTTTGTTTCGAAATCTCCCGAGCCTTTCGCATTGATGGGTAACACAACAGAATCGAAGCAATTTAAACCCAAAATGGGACCTCATGTCAAGCTTTCTCAAAGGGAGAGGAAGAAATTAGCTGCAGTCACTGCAACGAATCTGTCAACACTGACTGAGAGTAAAGCGCCTTTACCAAAACAAAAGCAAACCGATCTAGCTCCATGGGCAGCAGCGGCAGCCTCTGAGAATCCACCAACCACTTCTTCCACCAACTTCCCCACTTTGGGTGCCAAAAGAGTAAAGTCACCGATGAGCGCACCATCTACCAAGCCTTCATCGAAATCTACAAGAGATGTTGCATCGCCAATGGTTCATGCTAATTCATCCACTTCCTCGCTTTCCAGTATCTATTCTACACCATCATTGGCAGAAGTAATGCGTGGTGAACCTTTGAGAACAGATTTCACTCAGGAAGACAATTTGCCCAAGAAATCGCTAGCAGAAATTCAACAAGAGCAGGAGTTTGAAAGGTGGTGGCAGGAAGAATCTCGAAAAGTGCAGCAAGAGATTGGTGGATTGAAAATTGACAAGAAACAAAGAAGCAAAAGGAAACCCGAGAATGGACACCGCGGGAGTTCACAAAAGAGCCCAAACGGAACCAAACAGGACAAAATAAAGCTGAATGGAAACATTATGGAACCGATAGATACCAAAAGAAAACTATGCAATGGTACGTAAACTGTAATAATACAAAAATGTACATATAATTTATCTCATAGATTAACATCTTCTGGAAACCAACCATACTCTTCCAAGTCAACCAAGTGTGCTTGCGAAACTGGTATCTGCTCCTCTCGTAATCTATCTGCTTGAAGATATTGACCTTGTGAGTTTTCACGAGGGGAAATCTTGCCAGAACTCAGAAGCACTCTCCACCACGGAAGCGAATCGATATTGAGATATTCTTCTTCACTGGGATCAAATCCTCGATTCAAATCCTGAATTATCATAGTACAATGCTTTAAAGAGGAACCAACTTGTCTTGCATTGCCTGGTTTGTCTAATAGATACGCGATGTGTCCTAGAGTTGAAAGTTAGTATCAAAAGTCTTTACAAAACATGCAAGATTCGATGGCAACATACCGTATGTTGTAATTTTTCCTGGTGGAATTTGGTACACTATGGAGTATACACCGTAGTGGAATGCTCGGCTTTCATCAGTAAGCCTAACCATTTGCTTGTGGAAACCTTTTTACAACGCGTGTTACATTATGTGTGTATTTTGCTCAACTGTCGCACAAAAATTTCAAAATCGGTTGTAGTTAATTACGAGGTGCTATAAATCTATCAGACTCACCATTCAAAAAATCTATCTGTTCATTAGTCAATGATTTGTGCTTGACATACGCCTTATTGAACACGTCATAGATTGATTTCATGCATTTATAGTACTTTACCAAAAACTCAAATTTCTCATCTTCTCTCAAAGTTTCTAGAATTTCGAGGACTGGTTCAAGTGCAACATTGTGAGGTAGAATGAATTGCGGAGTGTACTCTTTGTTGTACTCTTGAATGAGCAGCAACACAAGGTCATAAAACAGACGTACCTTGTCTTCAAAAACTTTCAACTCCATTTGTTTCTGTTTATGCAATTCATCATAAAGTTTCACTTGGAAAGTAGGCAAAATGGATAAAACATAAATTAATGCATCTTTCCAGATATTTTCAAAATTGGAGGCAATCACAAAATACCAGTTTGGCTCTTTGCTCATTATGTACTCAAAGTCCCAAGTACGAGATGCCACAATCGTTACAAGTTCATCCTGGACCCCAACAACAATACCAGCGACATTCTCCCTAGCTCGTGCCAATCTGCGAACAATATGAATAAAATTTTGTGTTGCCGGCGGTTGATTGGCTAGATCAATGTCATTTTCTGCTAGTCTTTGAACTCGATTCTCCCCTGTAAAGAACAATATATAGATGTTGAACAACACAATAATTAAAATCAAGTACTTGATCCAATTTTCTTGCATGTGCTTATTGGGCTTATAGCCAAGCATTAACAACACTAGAGCGATTTGAAATGTAAGCATGAGCAATCGTTTTCCTGCGGTTACAACTCTTGCTAGCACATCATCTTCCACTTGGACTTGGGCACCTTGTTCTTGTGCAGGTGCAGGTGTCTGCGCAGTATTTGTCAGATTGTGCAAGACAACCTTTACTTTTTGCAGCTTAAACACAGAGTCTACTTTGGCAATACCAGCTGGACTCAAGAGCATATATGGTTGATGTTGACCGTTGTCCACTATAATACAATGCGAAGTGTTTAATACCACTTTTTCATGTTCATTTGATGCTGATGATATTTCATAAACCTTCAGGGATATGCCATCTTGATTCACAAGTTTGTTTGATCCCTGACCATTGGATATCGACTCATAACTAGTGCCAGTTAGATGCCATACTCGATCATCGCCAACGACGATTTTCATTGGATCCACCATCGCCATATCAGGTGGAATAGTATCTTCATTTTGGGTTCTCTCAGCCTCTTGATTTATTATTGGCAAAAAATCAAATCTGTCGTCTGCAGTCAAGTCTTGCCAAAACTCTCGACTTAAAATACCATTCACGGAACTCTTGATTTGTAGATTTACGGGAATGACATTGTTCATCTCCCGTATATCGTCGTTTGTGAGTTGGAGCAATGAAGGAACAGTAAGCTCATCAGATCCTGGATCATTCGGAAATACTTCTTCTCGAAATGACAAGACCACTTGTTCATAAAATGTCCTTGTGACTTGTCGATCGTCTAACCTTTGAATTATTGCTTGTTTCAACTCCTTGACTGAGGTGTTGGAATTAATTTCGAACAATGATCGTTCATTCTGAAGGTTTGGTTCCGTGGATCTCAATAATACGTGTATTCTAATTGGTGGTGCTTCGCTCATGCTGTTTCAAAGCGGTTGTGTAGGGCAGATTGTTTTGTATTACGTGGTTGGTACTTTTTTGCGCATTAAATTGGTTCTGCGCTTTTGCTAAATCTACACCAACTTGAATCATCTCTGAAAAGGTGGGTTATTTACAGTATATACACCTTATACTATTTACAAATCATACCTTGATAGCATGATACCTCTTACCTCTAAATCCAAAAACTTTACTATTCAAATTGAATGTCTCTGTCGGATTTGAATCAACAATGTCCAATTTAGTACAAGCAAACTTATTATCAGATTTCTTCATAAGCAAATCCATTTCGTCATTCAATTCATGACGTTTCAACCAATCAATTTCCTTGTCAATGTCCTCATCATGAAAGCCGGTAACATAAATCGGACACTTTGATTCCAATAACCCTTTTAACGACTTATCCCAATGAATATGGTCAGCAGTTTGGAAACCGGGGTGGAAAAGGAAAAACACGTCCAAGTAGGGATCAAAGGGGAACAAGTCACCCATATCATAAAGTTCATTAAAGTATTGGGTGTGATGGTGAATTGTTATCTGGTCATCAAATCTTTCAATCAATGGCTTCCCATTTGGGATATTTACAGGAGCAAATGACCTCGTCTCTTTGTCAAAATATGCTTCAGGTCCAATTAAATGAATTTCAAATCTGCTTTTGGGAAACAAGTATCCGAATTGCTTCCAAACGTATCCCGGAAGCATAGACTCCATTCTAGGACCCAAAATAAATATCCTCATTGGTCTTTCTTTAAAATGCGTTACTCCATCAATTGCTTTTTGGTATGGAGGATACAAAGTGTATCTCAATGCTCCCAACGACTTGGCTCCTTCAACAGTCACAGGACCTTTTGGTTCAATTTGATATGGGGAAAATTTATGTAAAATGGATCCAATAGTCATTGGGTAAGTAAGAACTTTGGTGGCTGCAGCCAAATTGAATTCATCATTCATGGGTGGGAAATCCCTCGTATAAAAAAATGAATCCCAATCACTCATGTTTATCATGAAATCTCTTTCTTGCTCTCCAGGAAATGCAAATTCTTCGAACTTCCTTCCTGATCTCAAATCATGTTCATACAAATTCACTTTTTTCAAAAGTTCATATTTCTTCTTTGCGTGGTATTCAGTATCATTTTCCCATGCTTCTTTTGATGCGTGTGTTGGTATTCCCGAGTACGGGCATACAAAATTGACAGGTTTATGGGTTACTGGACACAACGCTTTTGCTCTTATAAGTGCAGCATGTGTTCGGATGTCTTCATAGGGTGATTCATCCCAATTGTACAATTTTCTTTCGTCCTTTTCCTTATTTGGATCATTCATGGATAACATTTTCCAAAACAATGAGAAACTCCTCCTGTTGGATACATTGCTCTGTACAGCTCGCCTGCACACGTGACTTATGGAGTAAATCATTGTAAAACGAGTTGTGTGACGATGTGGAACTCAAGTGTACTGGCAGTGACTCTATTGGTTCAGAGTTTATATGGTATGATTTATACAGCACAACTTTAATGGGTAAACGCCAATTTTTGGAAATTTTTTTCTTTTCAATTTACAGCTCATTTTGGTAGCGAAAACGCTTTATATGACTATACATACTATATGCTACTCTTGATTACGCTTAAAGTATTCAAAGTTCCAATCCTTGTTTGGATGGTCAAAATAGTCTAGGTTGGCGGCAAAGTTTTCAGTACTTTGCTTGTCCACTACGCTGATTTTGTGGAATTCGACTTCATGGTTATCCAATTTCCCATCACGAACCATTTTAAACAATGCAACAAAGTTACCAAACATGTCATACATTTCTATCCAATAGATGAATGAATCACCCCACTGAAGTGCTGTAGCAATATTGTCATTTATTGTGATTGGAGAAGGGAACTTTCTCTCTAATGTGTGAAGAAACAATTTGCCAAATCGATTCAACAAGTCTCCTTCATCAATGTCATTGGCATTAATAGCAATGACTCTGGTATTCCAATAAGGCTTATCTCCCTTATACTCGTGTTTCAAACTTCCAAGATAGAATCCATCTCCGATGGGGTTGATGTAAAACTGGTCCAAGTCGACTTTTTCATTCTTCACTTTGGCGACTTGAGAACCCTGGTTAGGCAGTTGGTATTCAAAAAATGTGTCATACGTAACTTCCTGAAGTGATAAGTTATCATCTTGGTCTATTTTCTTGCATGTGATGTCAACAATATTTTCATGAATCAAATTCTTTCTAAACTCTTCAAGCAGACAAAGTCCTGGTACATTCACAATCATTTGATACTGACATGTCTTAATCTCTTGAATTTCCATTATCCCTGGTCTTCCGAAATCTTGATCACATTTATACACTATATCAACCGTTCTTGGTTGTAGTGTCAAATCACATATTTCTCCATTCCCCAATGTATGTTTGATAAATTTTTGGGTATTTGTTGAATAGTCAACTTCGTCATCACCGAAAGAGCTAAATTCACCTTCAAAAACAATGAAATCGCGTGGATCTAAGTTGACCTTGTTCTGTTCATCTCTTTGATTCCTAATTTCTGTTTGTTTGTAAGGTTTGGCATTGGGGAATTTACCTAGTACGTAAACATGGTTTGGTAATTGTGCCCTGTGATTGCCGCTAAGGAAATCCACGAGATCTTCATGAAACTGCATAATTTTATCACCAAAGCAATACCCCACGGTCCAGTAACCTGCCTGTATATTGAATTCCAATGTACATTTATCATCATCAAACGTCTCCAGAATGATATTTATTGCCGTTTGCTTCAATTCGGATGTGGCAAAATGGTGCACGGGTTTGGAAATGTTTACCTTTTTGTCGACGGGTAGGTGGCATATGTAAGGTTCAATTTCATTGTTTGCATTTAGGGACATTATTTCAAACAGACCCAACTCGGACTTTTGTTGTGTTAACGAATGTGCCACGTCAACCGGTATTCGAGCATTATCGTAAACTATGCGGTTTTTCAATGTTTGGGTGGATTGTGACAGTGAAGATGATACCTTGAAAAGACTGACTAGTAGAATGACGAGCAAATTCATTGACAAGGTGTGTTCAAGGGCGCAGAGAGATGAATTACGTGGAGATCAATTTGTAGCGCAGTTGAAAAAAAGGATTTATATCGCTTCAAGAGATCACAAGGATAATACATTGAAACCCCATTTCAGCGGACTTTGCAAAACACTGAAGCTATCAAGTACATTATCATTGAAGACAATATATCACACCACTCGTTTGGCATCATTTTCATTACCAGATGTCGAGAAATTCACTGGTGACATCTGCAACAGGACCCGAAACCAGCTCCCTACAAGGTCTTTCAACACCAAAACTCAACGGCACAACATCAAATAAATCCCGAAACGAACCAAACACATCTATCATAGAGAAGAAACCTACTTCATTTGATATAGCACATGAGATTGAGCGTGAATTAGCAAGGGCCACAGAATTGCTAGATAAAAACGACAAGGAAATAGGCGTAAAAATTGATTCTGCGTTGAAGAGAGTCTCGGCATTGAAACAGAGGAATAAATAAGGGTGGGTCAATTAGGGACTAGTATGCGTAGTAGTATGATGATGGGTATAGACTTTGTATAGAGTGTTCCCAATGATTGATGATGCAATAAGTGAAAAAAACAAAAAAAAACAAGCGCAATATACGTTCTAATATCGTACTGCTCAATCCCATCAATGTCAGTCAAACGGTCAAAGAATCAGATACGTAGAGAGAGACTTAAGAAGAGAAGGCTCGAGGAGCAGCAAAATGAGGAGACAAACGAAAGTAAAGCTGCTGGTACTGAGTCCGAGGTGAAGTCGACTGAACCCGAGGCAAAGACAGATCACGATGGTTCAATCCATGACATTAAAATAGATGAGAATGATCCTCTACTACAGCAATTTCAATCAGTCTTGAAAAAATTCACCCCTATGTCCCAAAAGCAAGACCTGCAACTAGTCGAGGTACTGAATGGGTATCAGCACAATGATGAAGAATATACATCGAATGAATCAGATGAAGATGAGCAAGCAGAAACCACCACAAACACCACATTATCAAAGCGGCAATTAAGACTACGAAATAAGGTTTCACTAGCATCACTCAAGATGTCGACTCATCGACCGGAAATCGTCGAACCTACCGATGCCGATGCACAAGATCCGTATTTGCTTGTATTTATCAAATCTCAACCAAATATAATTCCGGTCCCTTCGCACTGGAGCTCCAAACGTGACTATCTTTCTTCAAAACGAGGCGTCGAAAGGCCATCGTTCCAATTGCCCAAGTTTATTCGCGACACCGGTATTGAAGAAATGCGCCTGACAACCACTTCAAGCGACGATCGTACTTTGAAACAACAACAACGTGAACGAGTACAAGTAAAACTAGGCAGATTGGACATGGATTATGAAAAGCTATACCGCGCATTTTTTCATCATCAATCCAAGCCACGACTATCGAAATTTGGTGAGTTATATGAAGAAGGTAAAGAATTAGTTGATGAATTGACCAATGAAGCTAAAAAGATGAGACCTGGTGTGGTTTCGAAAACATTGAGACAGGCATTGGGGATGAATGACCATGATTTGAATATTGCACCTGCTTGGATTACGATAATGAAGGATATTGGCAAGCCTCCATCGTATCAAGATTTGATCATACCTGGTATTGATGAGGACTATAATAATAGCGGGTATAGAGATAAACATAGTGTTGATGGCGATGTTAGAGTTGAGCATTGGGGAAGGATAAAGACGCTAGTGGAGTCAGAAAGTGAGGGGGAGGAAGAAGACGACGAGAGGGAAGACGAGGACGAAGATGAGGGCGGGGAAGAAGATAAAGTTGAAGAGGAGGAAGAAGATGAAGATGAAGATGAAGATGAAGATGAAGAGGAGGAAGAAGAAAAGAACAATAAAAATAACGAAAGAGAAACTGCACAAAATAACGGACCATCTCGTAAGAAACACGATTCGGTTGTTCACACAGATAGTGACAGTGATGAAGAAGATAAAGAGTTACCAAAAAAGAGCTCACTCAAAGATGTCTTATTCAACATTTTCGGTGATGAAAATGCACCAGATTTTGATAGCAAAAACTCCATGGGTGCTAATGATCCAGGGGTAAGTGCTAATGATTCTACAGTTTCAAAGGAACCCAATATCAGAAGTAAGCTATCAACAATTCACGGTAAAAACGTTGCAGCAGAGAAATCCCCTTTTGATATCTAATAAACGACTTTCCCTCCCTAAGTTATACACTTAAATACTTTTCTTTTTAATGTACACGGGATAAGGTATATAAATGCTACAAACTAACTATGCTAATGTGAAATGAAAAAGAATGGAAAAGAACTTCCAAAACCACTCTCTACTCCAACACCTCTTTGTTTCTTCGTTTAAAAGTTGATGGCTGGTTTTTCATCTTTTATTTTGTCTATTTTAGCACCAAATGCAGCAACACATTTAGCCATTGTTGGCGAAGATCTCGATATCACATCAGTGAAATAAAAGTTGGTGATTGGATTCCTCAAAGGTTCACCAGCAATCTTGGCTGATTTATTCTTATTTACCAAATCAAGGAATCCAATTTGAGCAATTTCTGAAGATACAGGTTCAATAACATCATGTCTCACCAAATGTGGGGCAATTTCGCCCAATCTCATCCTAACAGAAACAATGTCATCATAGGGTAATTTAGCACCAAGGTATTCTGACAATGCTCTTAAAATCTTCCAGTCTTCACGAGCAACCCCCGGTGGGTTGGTAGCTGCTCTAGTGATTTGGGTTCTTCCTTCAGTATTGACATATGTGGCTGATTTCTCAGTGTATGCCGAACCTGGTAAAATAACATCGGCAAATGAAGCACCAACGTCACCATGATGACCTTGATATACAACAAATGCATCCTTGGGGATCTCGTTGTTGGAGATTTCATCAGCGCCTAATAAATAAATAAATTTGGGGGTGGCAGTTTGTTCTGACAAGGTATTGAATCCAAGATCCAATGCAGCTGCTCTTGAAGCTTCACGATGTAATAAATTGACACCATTCCATTCTTCGGTATTGAAATTTTTGTGTTTAGAGGCAAATTCACCAACGGTTTTGTAGATGGCTTGGGCATCCTTGGAGTCAGCAACACCTGATCCAACAATTATTAATGGTCTTGAAGCTTTAGCTAACTTTTCACCAAACTCACCATCGAGTGCCTTTTTAAGATCATTGGCATTGTCACCTAATTTGGTGACATCAAAAGTAGAATCAAATTCCTGACCCACTGAAGCAATCTCCAAACCTGATCTTAACCATACTTTTCTTATCCTCGTGTTTAATGTAGCAGCTTCAAACCTTGGGTTTGTTCCCACAAGGAGAATTTGATCAGCATCTTCTATTCCATCAATGGTGGAGTTGAAAATGTAGTTTGATCTAATGTCCAAACCATGGGCATCAACAGCTTGTGGTACATCAGTGGTGACATTTTCGGAACCCAACTTGTTTGCCAAATCTTTCAAAGCAACCAATGATTCAGCATCAACCAAAGCACCGGCAACTGCTTTCAATTCACCATTTTGTGGTTTAATTTTGGTGTATGCAGCAGCAATTGTTGACAAGGCTTCATCCCAAGTGGCGGTCTCAAATTTATCGCCATTTCTAATCAATGGAGTAGTCAAACGTTGAGTTTTTAAACCATCACAAGCAAACCTTGTCTTGTCGGAAATCCATTCTTCATTAACATCATCATTCAATCTTGGCAAAACTCTCATAACTTCAATTCCTCTACAATCAACTCTAACATTGGATCCAACGGCATCCAAGACATCAATCGTTTCAGTTCTCTTCAATTCCCATGGTCTAGCTCTGAATGCATATGGCTTGGAAGTTAATGCACCAACAGGACATAAATCAATGATATTACCCGACATTTCTGAGTTGATATTTCTTTCGATATAAGTACCAATTTGCATATCGTTACCTCTACCAGCAGTACCAAATTCAGGTGCACCAGCAACATCATTCATAAAACGAACACATCTAGTACAATGGATACATCTGTTCATCGAAGTCTTGACCAATGGTCCAATGGCTTTATTTTCAACGGCTCTTTTACCAACCAATTCTTTAAATCTACCACGATCAGATCCATATCTTTGTGATTGTTCTTGTAAATCACATTCACCACCTTGGTCACAAATAGGACAATCCAAAGGATGGTTCTCCAACAACATTTCCGTGACTCCTTCTCTTGCCTTTTTAATTCTTTCGGAGTCAGTGTGAACAACCATACCATTTTGGACGGGCATAGCACAAGATGCAATCAACTTTGGCATTCTTTCGACATCAACCAAACACATACGGCAATTACCAGCAATGGCTAATTTGTCATGGTAACAATAACGAGGGATTTGAACACCAGCCAATTGTGCTGCTTGAATGATGGATGATCCGGCTTCTACTGAAACTTTTCTACCATCAACTGTGACTTCAACATCTGCTAGTCTTTTTGCTGAAGCAGAAATGTGACGTTTGGAAGTTTTGAGTATATGAGACCTTATTGAAAGCATAATGTGGTGGGGTGAATATGTGTTTATATATATGATAGGGTTGGGATCTAATGTATCTTTCTCTTTTAATGAGTAGTAGTCTATTAATCAATAATTGTGTGAGGTAATGTGTCGTTGACGAGTTAGGGTTGGTTGTTGACAAGTCTGTAAATGTTCCCAAAAGTCTAGCTTGAAGTTTGGTAGATTGGTTTATATTGGTCTTTTTTGCACTGAATTTTTTTTTTGTCTTTCCTTGTCTGTATGCTGCTCTCTTATGTAAACTTAATAATGAAAATTTACATTTATGTTATTGGTTGAAAAATACACGCTACCAGTTACATCAAAAGCCAATTTACTACTTTACACTTCGGTGTTAACAGCACATATACCTATGAAAGACTATTCGATACTACAGTACGTACCCATATAAGATCATTACAACTACGTTATCACACCATACCTTCTTAGACAGAACTACTTAACGCTATCTACCTTGTTCGTTACCACCACCTGCAAGCATAAATATAAGCAATGGAGGTACAACATACATCCAGTTCTTTTGGATCCATGATCTATCATCGACTGGAACTTCAACTTCCTCTTCAATCTCCCTCGTTACTTCAACTCCATTATCATCAATTTCTTTAATCAACTTTTTTTGTTTCACCTTCTCAACAACAGGGCCATCACCAGCTTTCTTTTGTTGCTCTTCTCTTTGTTTCTTTAACGAATCAGGATTCAAGTTCGGCTGTGCTGCAATAACCTGTTTACGCTTTTTCACTTGCGGTTTAGCCAACTTGTCGTCAAATGATAACGATATTCTCAGTATATCACCATCCCCATCGAGAAATAAATTAAACACAGCTTGCGTCAAGTTTGGTGCATTGGATTGATAACTAAAACACTCGTTATTATGTATATCCTTGGTTCCTATACAATATGCTTGGTTCTCTAGTTGTAGATCAGCCACATCCATTAGATATACAGCGTCATTCTCAATAAACCCAATTGGATCAGATGTAACTTGATCTATTGGTTTTATGAATAAATTGATTCTTTTTGATGAAACAACTGAGATAAGTATAGTAACAATGATAAATTGAAGTATTGAAGACATATCTTGCAAAAATGTTTCAACTCAAAAACTCCTTCAGAATCTGAATTTGATATGCTTTTTAGATTTTGTTTTTGTTTTTTGCGCTGTTTGTTTTACTATGTGTTGAGAATTTGCAATTTTTCAACCACCCTTATGAATAGTTATCGGCTATTGACACGAAAGTATAGCTCAACTGCGTTGATTGAAAATGTTGGTCAGTACTTGAAACATTGCAAGCTCAAAAAAGTCAATACCACGTCGACGGTGTTTCGTGGTACACTATATGAGTTTCACGTGAAACATCTACTTGAATTAAAGTTGCACGGTAAAAATATGATTCGATGTGGTGGATCTTATGACAACGGAATAGATATTATAGGACAATGGGACCTTGATCCATTCTACCAAATTTCGTTAAAGATGAACAATGTGGAACATAAGATTCACAATGCTTCACTACTTCACCTTCTACCAGGAACATCTACCAAACGCCCTATTTCATTACTGAATGATATACAACTTGTGGTTCAATGTAAAAACACCAAAAAGAGGCTTGGAGCAGCTGAAGTACGGCAATTGTCAGGGATACTAGAGTACCATAAATTCAACAAGAAACGAACGTTTATGATGATGGTGAGCCCTCATCCATTAACCGTGCAAGGCATAACTCAATTGAACAAGTCTTCGTATCCAATGATAAATCTTATTGTTTCACCATTGAAAAATGAAATGGATCACTACGATTATGACAATTGGGAAGGTGGAAGTTTGTGTTCTGCTTATTTAAATCATGCGGCAACAAAGGTGCTTAGCGGGTTCAGAATGGAACAACAATTGCTACAATTGATAAAATAAAAAAGAGACTTTTTTTTTAGTATACAATTACAGAAGCAGGAAAAAATAGGGTATAAAAAGAGGTTAGCAACTTTTCGTTGAATGGCATCTCAAGCATTAAACAATCCTATATTGCTGTAGTTGGTGGCGGACCGTATATCGTTTGAAGGTTAGTTCTCGTGGTAATGACATTATAAAGAGTGGCAACAGTAGTCATTGTAGTTGGGGCAAAAACAAACGAAGTAAACACATTTGTTGGTGTGGATGTGGATGTGTTTGGAACCGAGGATGTTGATGATGATGATGATTGTTGACGCGTTGTGCTTTGTTGCGTAGCGGTTGAAACTTCTAAAGTTGACTCTTGTTGAGTATTGGTGTCAGAAGAAGTTGAAGTTGTGGAACCGGTAGTTGTGAGATCGGCGTTATGGATGGATGAAATGAGTTGTGAGGTGGAGCTGGTGGAGCTTGAAGAACTGGTTAAAGTGGAGGAACTGGATGTGCTAGAAGTGCTTGGTGTGCCCGATGTGCTTGTCGTTGTTGTATCGCTTGTATATGTTGTTGAAGTAGTGGTAAGCGTGGTTGTTGTGGTTGTCGTTGTACTATCTGATGAAGAAGATGATGATGAAGATGAAACTGCAGCAGCTTGAAAGTCACTTCCAACCAAGCGTTTCATATTCTCCACGAAATTACCATTGGAATCAGTATTATCCCAAGCTGCTGAAACATCCCACATTGAAATACCTCCAAAATGTGGACTCGACAATATATCACTAGTCAAATAATCTTCAATCAACTCTGGTGGATTATAGCCGGACCCAGCAGCTCTGATTGATCCTGGGACACCCACAAACAACTTGACATTGGCATTAGGACTAGTATTTTCAGCATAGTCCAACCATGTGTCCCAATTAAACCAACTTGTTCCCAAATTACAATAATTGTTGTAAAATTGGATAAACACAAAATCAATCACACTTTCCTGCAACAAGTTACCAACAGAAGCATCAGGGTAGGGACATTGCGGAGCAGCACCAAGATAATACTGTTTAGAGGAATCTGTCGCAAAAATCAGTCTCAATTCATTAGCCATGGCAGCATAACCAGTATTAATATGGTTTTCAATATCAAAATCAAATCCATCAAGAATTGCACTACCAAATGGCCTTTCGGAAGCAGACAAGGTATCTGAGTTACCAAATAAATCCCATGCCGTATGAGCAAATTTTTTAGCTTGATCATCTGACGTGAAACCATATGAGCCTGAAGCTCCACCCAACGAAAGCAAAACAATCTTGCCTTTGGCTTGACAAGACTGAATATCAGCAGCAATATTATCACATTTCAATATCCCATCGGAAGTGAATGTACCTTCACAAGCGTTGGCGAAATTCAATTGAACTGGGTTGGGAAAAACGTGCATAAATGATAAAATGACAATATCAACAGCATCGGAATCACAATAGTAGGATAATCGTTGTTGATTACCACCGGAATTCTGACCCCAATAAACAGCAACATTGGCGTTGCTGGTTGGGTCAAATGCAAACACAGCTGTCGCAAAAATGGAAATAAGGTATAATAAACTCAACATTGTGACGTGTAAGGTGGTGCTTTTTGTTCGATAGCAATGAAGTTGTTGTGTTTTTTTTTTGTTTGAAGGAATGAATCTTACCACCTATATTTGTCAAAATCAGAAAGGGGTGAGTGGGTATCAAGCTGATTGGGCACTTTTGGGGGAGGGGTATTATAATATTAACGCTGAATTGACTACGTTATGAACTTGAGTTTTGAAATGAAATACCTAAACACCTTTATCGAAAGAACGGACTTTTACAATGGTATTTAAATGATACCCAACTGGAATTATAGTAATGGGCTTTTCCATGGAAATCTGCCTTTTCAAAAAATCTTTTGTAACTCAAAACTAAGAAACCACACCATAGTATACCAAAATCTAAAAGGCGCCGCCCATAATTACGTTACATCTGCCTGTTTTATTTTTGTTCCCCCTTCCGTTCCATTCTGTGTAAGATCCATCTATCAATGGCTTTCTTTTTTTTTTTTTGGGAATTCTTATTCTTTCGCAGCTAAAGTGGTGAGTATTTTCTCGGTTTCCTCAAGCTAAATTTTCAATATCTATTCCCAGTTGGGAACAAATTTGGACCAAAACGGAAAGCAAATTATAATCATTGTTGATGGTTGTTGTTATTATCTATTGCATAAAGTATAGGACAATAATGTATGTCTGCGTGAGGTTTCGTAATTCTTTCGCTTATATGGTTAACTGTTGGTATATGCATGATGTCAAAGTGTTGGTTTTTTTGCCTAGTTTGTCACTTTGCACCAGCCTCTTTTTGTGTGCGAAAAATAAAAATAAGCAAAAAATTGTGTACGAGTGAGAAGATTAAAATAAGCGCGATTACATATGGGACAGAGAAGTTGTTCAAAGGGAATTTCAAAAACTTGAAGTGGTGAGTGAAGAAAATCTATCTTTAATGGGTGTTACTACGTATGTGTCAGAGAGTTTTACACGGTCTTTTCAGCTTTACTTGAAACATCGAAATGGTGTCGAAAATCAAAATGACTTAGTAATTGGATGCTTTTAGCGCTCACGTGAGTTGCCAAGGAGACACCAATGCTCAAGCTACTTCAAATATTGAGGCGGGTCACTCATGTCTTGCCAAAACTTCAGTTACAGGGAGAACTCATGTTTGCAAATTCTTTAATTGATGTAAGTTTTCCCTTTTTTTTTTTTTTCTTTTTCGCAACCAAAGTATGCTTCTAAATTGGGACAAAATTGAACCCAATTTGACTAATCAACCAGCACATCTTGAAAATAGAAAATAAAATACTGACACGGAGTTATATGACGTACAATGTTGTAAGTACACGGTGATGTATTTTTGGTGAAGGGGCTGGCTATGCGTTTCATTATTGTGGTTACTGAGAAAATAAATTGTGTTTGTTCTTTTCTCAAAGAGAGAGTACGATGGACGTTTGTATATCGGTCTATTTGTCTATATTTCCTTCGCTGCGTGTCGATGATATTGTTTTACAATAGAAAGCTCTCTCGGGTCTTTGTTTTCACTTTCGTAATTACAGTCGTATGATTCTTTGCTAAGTCAACAACCCACATTGTTTTGTTCTGCGTAAAGAGTGACTACTTTATTGTATCTCTAACTGACTTATACAAAGTGCGCATTGAGTTTATCAACAATTAAGGGACCAGACTCATTAGATCTTTATAATAGATGGACGATATACCCTTGGGTCCGACAAGGAAACTAGCCTAGTCCAGTGTGCCATTCTTGTTTGTGACATTTTTGACAAAAAGCTTGAGCAAATATTTTTGCAAATTCAAGATATGACGTTGAAATTTTAACAATACTATGCAGTAATGGGGTGTTGGTGGTGTTGTATGGCTGGCTTATTTGACTACTGGACTATTAGTTCAAAAAGCATCCTTAGTTCGCTAAAAGTTATTATAAGAAAACAAGAATTTACTTTGGCAAAGGTGTCGACTCGCTCAAGTTGCCATCAAATTCGTAGAAATTAGAAGTAAAGTTGAAAGGTTTTACTTTGACATTTACTCTTCACGAGCAGTTGAGCCAATTGTTCTGACTTTTGCATAGTTTGAAGTGCTTCATGAGTGAATCAAAATTACAATCCAAGAGCACCGCAAATAGTACCTATTATCCTTAAGATTGATGTTTGGAAGATCAAGCTAAACATACTCTACAGTGCCATCATCGTGTCTATGACTGCCTCAACCTTATTCCCTTTTGGGATTGGAGGTTCGTTTCGTGTCACGTGCAGGGTCAGCACCCCAAGACAATACTTTGAGAAGAGTAAGAAGCTAAAATGAATATAAAGACTTCTTAAAAGGCTCGAGGTCGAATCAATGTGTATGATATAGTTGTGAGTCTTAGATAGGAACAGTTTCCATGACAGAGTCCACGGATGCATCAAAAAGATCAACCAGCATCAAGCAAGTGGCTGAATCAACTGCAAGATGGAAAAGTTTGGCACCGGAGCTCCTTGTTCGGGTATTTTGAAAATCTGTGTTGCAGCAACCGGGGAACAATTCGGAACTTTCGTCATCGAACGAGAATCTTAAAAGGACAAACATGTAAACAAACTTTGACGAAAATGACAAAGAAAAGACAACAAATTCATTGTCGAGAAGAAAAATAAAATAATGTATTACGCGTTAATGCAGCTGAGTTGACTTAAATTGAACAAACTTTGCCCGCTAGTTAAGTAAAATAGAGCATTTTTAAAATAATGGCAATTTTTCAAATAGCTATAAGCTTGTATACTAGTGTAGAGTTATGACAAAGTTTTGGTCTATTTCCAGATCAATATAGCCTCGTAATACCAAAATTACTACTTTCTCTCTCTGATCACTACGATTTTGAGGGGACAACCTATGGATTCGAAACCAATGGTTGCCCTGTGTAATTCTATTTCCAGATTCAGGAAAATATGCAAATTACAAGAGGTCAATAAGGAGGGGGCTTCGCCCCTATTTTGCTATTTTTGTTGAGTTTTGCTATACTCGCATCCGTACCGCAGTATCGCTGAAATTTCGGCGGATTTTCAGCGAATTAGATTACACAAAATACGGCTAATACGAGTGGGGATTTTTCAACTTGTAAATTTCACAATGTAAACACATAAGGAATTGGCGAATCTTAAAAGAGAAAAAAAAAAAGAAAAAAAATTTTTTGAACAAGAGGTGGAAGCTGCACTGAGAGTGATCCAACTTACTGGAGCTAGGAAGGTGTAATGGGTGTCGATATGTAGCTAAAGAATAGAGCAATTGGTGCTTGAGTGAAAATTTGGCTGTAAGTTAGCAATGAGCGCGTTAGAATTATGTATTAGCATAGTTGAGCCTTGTGAGAAGTATTTAAAACAATGCAATTTAATAGGCAATGTGTAAAAAGGTCGTGTGTAGGACACAGCTGAAGTTGTGTTGGTTGTTATTGTAGGTACTGCCCGATAGTTCTGCTATTTTCTTTTTTTGTTTTTTTTTTTTGTTTTTTTTTCTTGTGATTTTTCCCTACAAAATAGAGTACCCACAACCGTGTTCTTACTTCCATTTCGGCGAAATTTCGTTCAACTGGGAAATGGTATAAATAGTCGTTGAAATTCACCCACTTTCAAATCCAAACTCTTTTTCCTTTCCCCTTTTTCTTTTACAACTAAACAAAACTTGTATCGTTCTCCACAATGTCTTCAATCGATTTCAAATCTACCAAATCCGTCGCCAAAGACGACCACCTTTACACTAAATTCACCTATGAAAACTCATTGGTTGAAAAGGATGCTCAAGGTAAATTTCACGTTACTCCCACATCGGTTGATTATGATTTCAAATTGGATTTAAAAGTGCCCAAAGTTGGGTTATTGTTGGTTGGTTTAGGTGGAAACAATGGTACCACTTTAATGGCGTCGATCTTGGCCAATAAGCACAATATCTCATTTGAAAATAAGGAAGGTGTTGTTAAGCCAAACTACTATGGTTCGGTTACACAAAGTTCTACAATCAAGATTGGTGTTGATGCTGATGGTAATGATGTTTATGCTCCATTCAATTCTATTGTTCCATTTGTTAACCCTAATGATTTGGTGGTTGATGGTTGGGATATTTCGGGGATGGAATTGGATCAAGCCATGAAGAGAGCCAAAGTGTTGGATGTTACTTTACAAAAGCAATTGGTGCCACATTTAAAAGGTAAAAAGCCAATGGAGTCTATCTACTATCCTGATTTCATTGCTGCCAACCAAGGTGATAGAGCTGACAATGTTTTCAACAAGGTTAATGGTGAAGTCAAGACTGATGATAAATGGAAAGATGTTGAAAAGATTAGAAAGGATATTAGAGATTTTAAACAAAAGAATGGATTGGATAAAGTTATTGTCTTGTGGACGGCAAACACTGAAAGGTATGCTGATGTATTGCCTAAAGTTAATGATACTGCTGACAATTTAATTGCCGCTATCAAATCCAATCATGAAGAGATTGCCCCTTCCACCATTTTCGCTGTGGCTTCAATTTTGGAAAATGTTCCCTACATTAATGGATCACCACAAAATACATTTGTCCCTGGTGTCATTGAATTGGCTGAAAAGCATCATTCATTTATTGGTGGTGATGATTTCAAATCGGGCCAAACCAAGATCAAATCGGTGCTTGCTCAATTCCTTGTTGATGCTGGTATCAAACCATTATCAATTGCATCATACAATCATTTGGGAAACAATGATGGATACAATCTTTCAGCACCAAAACAATTTAGATCCAAGGAAATTTCAAAACAATCAGTTGTTGATGATATGATTGAAAGTAACGAAATCTTGTACAATAAAGAGTCGGGTGATAAAGTTGATCATTGTATTGTTATCAAGTATTTACCAGCTGTGGGTGATTCCAAAGTTGCCATGGATGAATACTATTCCGAATTGATGCTTGGTGGCCACAACAAGATTTCCATCCACAATGTGTGTGAAGATTCTCTTTTGGCTACACCATTGATTATTGACTTGGTTGTAGTGACTGAGTTTTTGCAAAGGGTTCAATACAAGAAACTGAGCGAGTCTGATCAAGAGTATCATGATTTCTATGCCGTGTTGACGTTGTTGAGTTATTGGTTGAAAGCACCATTATCAAGACCAGGGTTCAAGACTATTAATGGATTGAATAAACAGAGACAGGCATTGGAGAATTTGTTGAGATTGTTGGTTGGATTGCCAATTAATAACGAGTTGAGATTTGAGGAGAGATTGGTTTAAGGAGAGGCAGCTCAAGGG
>OGTC01000113.1_pt1 | contig 54736 bp, 28 predicted proteins | sample 1574531 | NCBI WGS metagenome assembly OGTC01 (sample SAMN03295859, study PRJEB24534) | human gut metagenome | isolation source: fecal sample 2 from infant 9 | host: Homo sapiens | place: USA: Pittsburgh, PA | collected 2014-07 | reverse complement strand
TTTTTTTTTTTTTTTTTTTTTTTTTTTTTTTTTTTTTTTTTTTTTTTTTTTTTTCGTTCCTTTTCTTCTTCTTAGAAGTCTCTCGTTCTCGTTCTTGTTGTTGTTGTTGTTGTTGTTGTTGTTGTATGTTTGTTTTAGCTTTCTTTTAGTGTTTTAAATAAAAAATAAAAAGTAACTACTTTGGAAATTGACACAAACATAACATACAGTGTCACAAAAAATAAAAGAATTAGATCACTTGACATTATTTACGACATTTGCTTCAAACCCCAGTGGCCAGTTACATCCAACCAGATTACCAAACAGCTTATTCGAGCACTGAGAAGAGATGAAATAGCTCAAGGGGTACATACACGTCCAGCTTTGAGCGGAAGATTACATATGCAGTAAACGTTGTTGTGAGATTACCAGTCGGATCAATGATTATCTCGTAATTTTTATAATCTTGTTTAGTTTTTGTCATCTTATTTGCCATTGGCTCTCCTCTATTGACTAAAGATCTACGAATACCACTTTCACCTGAAGCAAGAAATCACCTCCCATCATAGCCTTCGTTCTCAACAAAGGTGGTGGTGGTGTATTTGTTGAGTGTGTGCAATTTTCCAAAAGTCACATGAACACTTACGTAATAATTGACACATTAACTTACGAGTAGATTATGTAATACAGCCTAGGAGCCGTTTTTTTTTCTTTTTTTTTTTTTTTTTCCCACTTTCTGTGAAATGCGGGTTGAAAGACATTATGTGTTGTTTATTTCTTCCCTTTGTTTTTGTTTTTCTGTTATGGAAGATTCACGTTGACTCGTTATACACTACCAATTTTCTTACACCCCCAATATGCACCCCCATCAATACCATTTTTACGAGTTGAATAGAAAACAAGAGTGGTAAGTGGACTAATCTTTTCCAAGTTACAGGAGCACTAAATTTGTACCAACAATACGCATCAATCCTATTCACTGCTGTCTCATCACCTGTTCTAAAAATATAACACCCCCTATTTTTCTCTTCACCAAAAGAAATGGAATTGAAAGCAGTGAATGGGACACAAAGAAAAATTTTCCATTTTTATTTTTTTCCATTCCATTTACTAGGGGGTGTAAAATGTTACACCCCTTGTTACATTTCTGTGTGTCGTTTAAATTTAGATTTGCAGACTATGTTATATATGTATGCACTTATAGCTACCCAACCCCCACATTTAATTCAAAACAATAGTTTTGCAGTTGAACCTATTGGAAGTAAAGCAAGCTACTGTAGTGGGGGGTGGTGCTACTTCTAGCGTATCCACTTCCAAGAATTGGTTTTTGTACAAACCGGTGATATTGCTTCTGCGGTTGTGCGGCTGATATTTCAAACAAACCTCGCACGACACTCTCACATACACCTTTACATTATCGATCACCGCAACTCCAATATAAATATACATTATCATAAAGCTTCACCTATAGATGCAGTTTCTTGCTCTTTTGTCCTCTAAATGAACTGTTGAATCCCAACAAACTGTTTAAATCTTTTGACCACTGATTTTGATTAGTAGCTACACACCATATTCCATTCTTATCATTATACTCTATTCCATCACCATTACTACCCGACACTGATTCTCCATTATTCCGTTTCTGCTTCTTTATCTTATCATTGGCAACAACAACAGTTTCTGAAGTAATGTGCAATTCATCACCTGGATGTAAATCTTTTTGACTTATTCCATCAACGGTTAGCTCAATGAATGAACTACGATTATTTTTTGATAATCGCACCATGATATCTGAAGTACAAGGTAAAATCAATGGACGAAATGAAAGTGATCGAGGACAAATGGGTGTTAGTAAAATACATGCCACTGCTGGATGAGTTATCGAACCTCCAGCTGATAATGAATATGCAGTTGATCCTGTTGGTGTAGAGAAGATTAACCCGTCAGCATACGTGGTGGTAAAGAACTCATTATCAATGTAAATATCCAATGATGTCAAGTTGGGAGAGCTTCCACGGTGTATTGTGATATCATTCATGGCATGAATCATTTCTTGTTTTTCCACAGTCACCACTTTGTCATCTGCCTGGAGGGCATCTTCTTGACTTTCAACTTCAACATACAGTCTCTTCTTATTCCTCACTAAAGCAACTTCTACTTCCTCTTTTTCAGCTCTTTCACACGTTTTGGGATCGGCATTTCTAACCACATGGCATTCCAAACGATTTCTATGCAATGCCTGAGCTCTATTTTCGTAAACCAAGGCAAAGCACTGCATACAGTTTTTGAAATCAAACGGTAAAAGGAACCCCAAAGTACCCATTGCAAATGATAAAACAGGAGGAACTTGAACATTGGAGAACAACGAAACACCACGTAAAATAGTTCCATCACCACCAAGAGTAATCAATAAATCAGTCTTGGGAATAATCTCCTTGGTAGTCCCCGTATAAACTACATGTTTCACTGATGAATCCAATTTATCATCAATACAAGTTGTTTCATTAGCCAACTCATCAGCAACATTTTCATCAACAATAACATTGACACAGGGGTATTGTACATGTAAGCGATTAATCAATTCAACCGTGGCATCACGAACACTGGGTTCCCATGGTTTCTTCACTATAAATACATTTGAAGGGGGATTTTCACTCCATACGATATTGTATAATCGATTATGTGGTGATTTTATATACTCGGGAAATCTCGCTGTTGGCAAGTCACGACATGACTTGATGATTAGTTTAGATTTGTCCAGTGGCATAGTTGTCAGATGAGAGATGAATTGTCTTTGTTGTAGAAGAAGTAGTCTGTGATTGGGGAAACTCGGTAGATGATGTAACTTGATTGTGGTGGATGTTAGACTATTATATAGTTTATGTGGTGATAACCTTGGCAAAGTAAAATAGCGGCTGATAATCATTCGATATTATATGCAATTTTGAAAATCTTTAAAATAATGCAACGCCTTTTTCCATGAATGTATTGGTCTCCCGCAATGTGTGCCTGTTGTGTTTTGCCGGATAAATCCCTTCCTTTTTTTGCAATAAAATCCGCTTTCTTTGTCAATGTTCTTTTGAAAGAAGAAACGCCGCTCCGGGGCGCTAAACTTTTTCTCTCTCTGTTCAACTTTTTTTTTTTTTTTCTGTGCGCAAATTGTGGAGTGACTTCGTGAAAGTTTTATCGCAATGAGTAGGGGAGGGGGAGATTTAGAAGTTTGGCTCTACGTCTAAATTGGTCCTAATAATACAGTGTATACTTTTTCTTTTCTAAACTACAAATTCACCTATTCTACCTGCTTCAATGCAGCTTCATTCATGGCTTCGATTTCCTTCAACTCTTCCTCCGTCAACATTGAAACATCAACAGTTTCATCTTTAGTCTTGTCATCCTCAATAGTGTTATTCTGCGTGTCATCTTTGTCATCTTCATCCATTTTGACATCTTCATCTACGGCAACAGTAGTCTCACCATTATTGCCCCCCTCGCTTTTGCCATTTTCCTCAATATTCTTTTCCCCAGCATCTTTATCATCCTCTTCATAAAACTCATTGTCTGGTTGGATTTGTGTATCTCGACTCATTTCAGATCCACCTTTAGTATCAATTGCTTCGGCATTGTCTTCCTCAACATCACCTAAATCTTCAGGATCATTAGGCACATTGTTCATTTGTACCGATGGTGCATGTTTGGTGTTTTCCAAATTGGTAAAAATACTCGTCATGATCTTGTCTAAAAATTCGGGTGAGTTTTGATTATACATGTTTGATGGACGCACCTCCAATGTATAGTTTGGCGCATAATATTCATAATATTCATTGTATGGCAACTCTGCTGGCAACTTCACATTGTTTAATAACCCCGATTCATAAGCCCATGTTCTGGCTACATTTCTCATGGTGTATCCACCACCACCCAACACCATCAATGGAATATTCAATGATTTAACAAAATTGATACAATTGGCATGACCTTCCATTGAAAGGTTGAAACATCCCAATCTGTCACCACTCAAAGAGTCACCACCACATTGTAGAACAATGGCTGATGGTTGATACCACTCAACAATTTTAGAAATCACTGGTTCAAAAATGGACTTGTATGTAGCATCATCAATTCCGTCTCTTAAAGGAACATTAACACTGTGGTATTTCCCCTTCCCCACTCCAATATCTCTCAATTCACCAGTACCGGGGAAAAACTCACCATACTTGTGGAATGAACATGTCATTACTCGATCAGTCGTATAAAATGCCTCTTCAACACCATCACCATGGTGAACATCAATATCAATGTACAACACTCGTGGATGATATCTCAACAATTCAATTATACCCAATACGATATCATTCAAGTAACAAAACCCTGAAGCTTCTGATTTCTTTGCATGATGCAATCCACCAGCATAATTGATGGCAATATCACACTTGCCTCGATTCAATCTTGCGGCACCTTCCATTGATCCACCACCGCTAATTCCACAATACTCAAACAACCCATCAAATACCGGACAATCGTCACCTACATTAAATTTGACGCTTTCTTTATTAAACATGTCCAAATTATCAGGAGAAACTCGACTTATGAAATCGATATACTCGTCAGTGTGGAACTGGCACATTTCTTGCTTCGTGGCTGGTTTAGCACGATAGATCTCCATCTTCTTGTAGAGCCCATAGTTCATTATGAGTGAGTGGGCCATTCTTATACGATGTGGCTTCATTGGATGCCCAGCCCCATAGGCATAGTTTCCTATATCGGCATCGTAAAAGTACGCTATTCTTTTCTTTTGATTGGGATCCACTTTAAGCTCGTCAAAGGGGAGCTGTGTGTACATTACGGGGACAGGGAGAGGCTAGCTAGTGCAGTGTGTGTTCGTTGATGGGGGTTATGCTCTAGGGTGATTGCTGGCGTGAAACTTTTTTTTTTTTTGTTTACCAATTCTTCGATAATGCCGACTTCACGAAGATTTTTTCGAAAGAGAATTCCCATTAACACATCTATACCTCTACATAAGTTTCTCTCTCCCTTCTTACTCTATCTTTGAAACTCAGTAATTGCTCATTCAACTGATTCTGTAGCTCAGCATTATGACACCATTTCTTATAAACCTCGTCATTGATTTTGAAATTGATGCCATTCCTAAATCCCGCATTGGCAACTTTTTCAGTAACGGATACCGGCAACAACCACGTCCACCATCCATCACCAAACACTTCCTTGAAATTTCGCCGTTTACCAAGATCAAATATATTTGACAATTTCTTTTGTTTCCCATTGGCATCAAATTCATAATTGTATCGATCAATACCACGATAGTTCCATCTCTGTTCTTGAAATTCAATCGTTGTGGTGTTTTTGCTAATCATGTATAAGGAAAAAGCAGCGAATAATCCTAATGATATACCAAATGTTAATGATAGTACACATAGGAGGATCAAGTTTATAGAAATGTAATCTTCTTGGTATTTGTCAGTAGCGAAAATATCATACAAGATCTTGAAAGTAATTCCGAATGCAATCCAACAATATGCTGCTGTATAATACAAGAACTGAACGAAAAACTTATAGTTGAAGTACCCAATACATATGGAAAACCAAGGACAATAATGATCCATTTTCAAAATACACTTCCCCGATTTCGAACAATGATGAGTGCGATCAGGTTTCCAACAATTACATTTACCGCAATACCGGAATCCCTGGTTCCCTCCAAGTTTCAATGTATGCACAGTCATGAACTCAGGCGGTTCTTGATTTGGTCTTGGACCAGTGGTGCCGTTCAAGCCACGACTATCATCAAATGGATTTTCCGAAAAATGGTCAATTTTCAACTGTGGGTAGTCCAAGGGAGACCCAGGACCTGTATGTATAGTTCTGAAATACGCAATCATACAAAGGGTAAATAGTAGTATGGCTATGCTTGACTGTATGTACAATGCGAATTGTGATTCAGTGTAATTGGGCACAATCACCAACATGACATACAAAGACCATGCCATGGTTCCTGATACGAATAATTTGGGGAAAAGCGAGGCAAATATGCAGCAGTATTGCTCGCATGACATGAGGAACGTATTTTGTTTGAGCATCCTCATGTGGTGGTTGACTTCCCCAGGTTGCTTTGAATTACACGGATAAATCATAGTTTTCTTTTGTTTCCGCTTTTGGTGTGATTAAACTTTTGTCCGAGATTGCCAATGTCGTGAATTTCCTCACGACATTAAAAACGCCACACCACTAATGAACCCCATGCATAAAGTTATTGCAGAGATATCCACGCAGTGAATTGATCCAATAGAGTATCATTCGAGTATAGACGAAAAAAAGAGAATTCAGTATTGAGAGCAATATATTAGCCCAACCACCTTTCCAGCAAACTCCAAAAGTTAAACCTTCATGGAAAATAATTCAGGTGGGACCCACTTCACAAACAACCCATCAGACTACTCACTCTGCTTTACATATGATTGTGTGATGCATAAAAGTTAATCCATCTTTCAGTCGATCGTAAATACTTGACAGATGGGCGCAATAATGCCATAAATTGATCCATTTTGGTTTCATTTATGCAATCATTACCAATTAAAGACAATTCACGCAAGTTATTGTGCTCAACTCCATTAAAGACGTGACCGATGGATGCCATTGAAAACTGAGTCAGTTTTTTATCTTTCAAAGAAAGGGCTTTGAGATTTGTGTTTGAGCCCGCTGAGAATGTTAGTTGAACTTTTTCAATTTCTTTGCTTGATAAATCCAATTGTTCAATTGCTGTGGTGATGAATTCACAGGTTGCAACTTTGATTGGATTTCCGCTAATTCGTAAAACTTTCGAGTTTTGTAAATACCCAAGCATCAGGGGGGATTCGAACAAGTTCACGTTTTTTAATCAGAATTTCTTCGATGTTGTTTTCCGTTTTTGCAACCAATGTCGTAAAATAGAATGTTTTGACACGCTATGCTACACTCTATTGTTTTTATTTTTCTGTCCAATCAACAAATTTTGAATTTTGCTTAACAAACAAAACAAAATACACAATCCAAAAAACAGAGAGAGAGAGAGAGAGTTGAATTTTTTTTTTCTTTTTCCCTTTTGCTTTAAACAGTATCATTAGCCAACACAGTATTACCCCCGTGGTGTTCTTTAATTGCCATTTACTTATAGAGGTTACAAATCATTAACCAAGCACTTTACTGGAAACAGAAACCACGGCACTTTTAGCTTATTACCTTACACATATTCCAGTACCCACAAGGTCTACACCAACTACAAATAATGTACTCATTAAACAAAACATCCATGCTTAGACAGTTAGGTCAAATAAGGCCGATCAGATCAGCATCTCCATCCATAAGACAACTCCCATCTTTATACCAAACTATATCCAAACGTAATGTATCCTCGAAAGAGTTGACTCCTAAACAATTACCAACTGATTTCCCATTAATGTCAGAAAAGACTGCATCAAGTCCAATAGATTATGCATTAACTTCATTGGATGCTATAGCAAATTGGGCTAGAAAATCATCATTTTGGCCCGTCACTTTTGGGTTGGCATGTTGTGCAGTAGAGATGATGCATGTTTCAGCACCAAGATACGATCAAGATAGATTGGGTATTATTTTCAGAGCTTCGCCACGTCAATCAGATATTATGATTGTTGCTGGAACATTAACCAATAAGATGGCACCAGCATTGAGACAAGTTTATGATCAAATGCCCGATCCAAAATGGGTTATTTCTATGGGTTCATGTGCTAATGGAGGTGGATACTATCATTACTCATACTCAGTTGTAAGAGGATGCGATAGAGTTATTCCCGTTGATATATATGTACCTGGATGTCCTCCAACTGCAGAAGCTTTGATGTATGGGGTTTTCCAATTACAAAAGAAGATGATGAAGACTAGAATCACAAGATTGTGGTACAGAAGCTGATTTTGGGAGAGGAGCAAGAGTTGTAGCAGTATATAGGTTAATACTATATCATATTTAAAAGTCATGGGATTAATGGAGCTATTTGTAGAGGAAGCCTCCTTGAGGATTCACGTGATTGAACTTAGGTACTTTACACGACCTTGTATTTTTAAAAAAAAAAAACACATGACCAATATTGTCGCAAATGTATTTTTCGACACACTACAGAAAAAAGTTTAAGGACATGAGATAACGCAACTTTCAATTTTTATTTTTTTTGTGTGAGGGTGGGGGGGTAATCGCTTGTGCTGCCACATGTGATTCTCAGTCGGAATGACTCGCACACACACACACACACACGCACACACACACACACACAACATACACACACACACATTTAATTTTTAAAACTTTGGCTTGTTGCTTGTTCTGTTTGTTACAACAACAGAAAAAAAAAAAAAAAAAGAGAATACTACAAGAATTTCATAAGCAAGACAACGTCACACACTCCTTTACTTTTCCGATATCGTTTTTTTGTCTATAGTAAATAGTAACCAATTTCCTCTGTAGTCTCTTTTTGTTTGCACACAACAACATAATAAAAAAAATTTGCCCTCACACCCCCTCACACCCCTTTTTCCCATTACTTTTCTTCTTTTGGTCTGATACAACACAACACAACACATCACAACTTAGTAAAACATGGCCAGAACTAAACAAACAGCAAGAAAATCCACTGGTGGTAAAGCACCAAGAAAACAGTTGGCTTCCAAAGCAGCTAGAAAATCAGCACCAGTTTCCGGTGGTGTCAAGAAACCACACAGATACAAGCCAGGTACCGTTGCCTTGAGAGAAATTAGAAGATTTCAAAAATCTACTGAATTGTTGATTAGAAAGTTGCCTTTCCAAAGATTGGTTAGAGAAATTGCTCAGGATTTCAAATCTGACTTGAGATTCCAATCGTCTGCTATCGGTGCTTTGCAAGAAGCTGTTGAAGCTTATTTGGTTGGTTTGTTTGAAGATACTAACTTGTGTGCTATCCATGCCAAGAGAGTTACGATTCAAAAGAAGGATATCCAATTAGCTAGAAGATTGAGAGGTGAAAGAACTTGATTGTGAGAGAAAGCTATTGCGACAGCGATGCTGTTTTATACATTCTCCCTTTTCTTTTTCACTTCTCGTTGATGGGTTATATTGATTGTATAGGTTAATTTGATACCTTGTTCTTTTTCAAAAGAAAATGTGTAGAGATTATTGAAATGAGCAACTTTTTTATTGTAAATGTATACCCTCCTTGTGCCTAGTAGTAGAGTTTTATTCCATCTTACCAATACCCTATCCCTGTTACCTATATTTATCCTTTTACGTCCCTTATCTTGTCTCTCTCTCTCTCTCTCTCCCTCCCTATGATCCATCATCAGTATTCAAGTTTATCTTATTCATTGAGTTGATCAAATGCTCATCTTCGTTCTGCTGCTGTTCCCCATGATATCCATACAGAAAAGATTTATCACCAGGTGGACCACGTCGACTTGCAACTTCATCTTCCTTGCCACTTCCCTTTACGGGAGTACTTGTATAGGAAGGTTCACTCTCACCGGTCCCCACTCCCGCTCTTGTGCTTGATGTTTCTATAGATTCCCCTTCCTCCGATGATTGTGGTGGAATGTTACTATCATATGAAGGAGCATATTGATGTCCTGCAACATGTATACCCATAGACGGCGGAGGCGGAATCGGTGGCATGTTTATTTGAGGACCAGGACCAGGGCCAGGACCGGGACCAAGCATATGTGGTGGAACCTGATGTGGATGTGACTGAGGCATCACAGGAGGAGGAAACCCACCAGCAGCGGCAGCAGCAGCAGCGGCAATGGCTGAAGCTGGATCCATACCCATGGACAATGCCGCCGCTACTTGCATTTGGGCAGCTTGTGCAACCTGCTGTTGCTGTCGTTGATACTTTTTGTTATTCACTGACACTTTACCCCAACTCAATCTGACTCTATTGCCACCAATTATAAACCCTTGCATGGCTGCAATCGTCCTCTCTGCTTCTTCTCGTGTAGAATACTTGACAAACCCACAATTTTTACCTGGAGGGATCTTAATTTGTTGAATAACCCCAAAAGGCTTGAACAATGTAAACAATGTTGCTTCTGTAACCTCCGATGATAACCCACCGACAAAGACAGTTGTATTGTTTGGATCAGAAAATTGTGGTTGCAGTATCTGTGGGTGTTGCTGTAGTTGCAGTAGTTGTTGCTGCTGCTGCTGTTGTTGTTGTTGTTGTTGCAGCAGCTGCGGAAGAGTTTGGAGAGGCAGAAACGGTAACGATTGAGGCATAAAAGGCTGTCCTTCACTTTGTGGATCATGGACCGAAAAATTATTGTCAAAATCTGGTGGCAACTGCATTGCACCAGGAGATCGATCATTACCCATTGAATTGAAGTAACCAAACAACGGACTACCTCCAATTTGCGGTTGTGGTGCGCCAGGTGGAATAAACATCATTTCTGGTGGCATTGCCACCGCCGCTGCCGCCGCCGCAGCTGCAGAACCAGGGTCTGGACTATAATAACCACCATGCAGGGGCGCAAATGGGATATTAGTACTGTTGTTGTGGCTATTATTTGGTTTGCTAAACTTGCGATAATTTGTGCTTCTGGGTGTGGCAAGAGCTACACGTAAAGGTCTTCCAGCAAACCAAACCCCATTCATTTCCGTCAATGCTCTTTGTCTTTCCAGCTCTTCAGTGAATCTAACAAATCCAAAACATCTTGATTTCCCTGATATCGGATCGGTCATAACCCTCACAGTTTTGATTGAATTGGGGAACCTCTTTTGGAAAAACGCCAATAAATGAGCTTCAGTAGTAGATGCTGACAAATCACCAACAAACAATGAATATTCTGGCATTTGAACAATGGGCGCACTCAATGTTGCACCACTAGCCCAATTCAACCTAAAGTACTTTTTCTGATTATCCGGATTATTCGGGTATAGTTGTTGTGAAGGCATGGCGATATCCGGCAACAACTGTCCATTCAAGCTCAATGCTTGTTGTGCATCTTCAAATGATTCAAATTCAACAAAGCAATAACCCGAATTGGTCAATCCTTGCAATTGTGGATCAAGTTTCAATGCTTTTGGTTTAATAATTTTTACACCAACTTTCTTTTTGAGCAAATTCCACCAAAGATCGGTTATTTGTTGTTCATCTAGCCACGAGTCCAAATCACCCATCCATAAAGTTCTAGGTTGCTCTATTACGGCCCCTCCACTACTACCACTTCCACCACTTCCACCACTTCCACCACTTATCAGTTCTTGCTCCGCCGCAACCGCATTTGATTGTGTTGTTGAAACTGGCGGATTGGGCACCGTGTATTCCGAAAGTAGTTCTTGTTCTTGTTGATGTTGATGGCTAGCGGTGCTTGATATCGTATGAGGGTTTATCGATTGCGTATTGGGGGTAATGTTGTTGTACATTTCTTCTTGTGTCAGGGGAAGCGCGGTGGTGGTGGTTGTGGTGGCGGTAGTAGAGCTGTAATTTACCGATTGGGGTTCAACTTCTTCGGGCTGATAGCTCTTGTTGTCATGGGAATGAGGAGGATGCGCCATGCTATAACTCTGCTTCGTTTATAAACTCTCCCGATTCTTTTTTTTTGGCTTTATTTACTGGTGGTTAGTGTGTCAACTGCAAAGGTGTATATCCGTGAAATAAGTTGCGATTCAAGGGATAAGGGAAATCTTTAGAGTTTTGGAGTTACAAATTAGATTTTTGTGTGTGTAATTTTTCTGTTTCTTCGGTCGGGGTTTACGAATTGAGTGAGTGCAAACCAATTTTTTTTAGAGCCGATTTTGAGCTTGACCCACTTTGTTGTTACAATAGCGAACAGCATACAAAGGCAAGAGGGAAGCCAAAATTACCATTGCAACTGGCTTTTGGGTAAAGGGGTGCGTGGTTCACGCGATTGGTTTGCTCGACTAGATTTGTAAAATGAGTAACTGGGGTGAGTTGAGATGATTTGAGATGATGATAGGGATATTTGATAGAATTGATCAATTAGATTGCAAAAGAGCTATAGGCACACTCGAGTGAGCTACTATACATGTGGGACCTTGGTGGATCATTGAAGCTTTGAAATGATTCATGCTTGATAAAAGGTGTCTTTGCTCCTAGATTGCACCAGGGATGTAATGCCTGCTGTAATCTTGACAGAGTGATCCAGCAATTGTACATAACAGCCTCTGTCCCATTTATCTATTATGATTCTGCAACTAACTCCGGATATCAAAGTGCGCTTGAACACAATTCATATCTAATGCTAGGTTTAACTTATGATTCTATCAAGTGCTATACCACCCCAATATCACGAGCTATAGAGTGATTCAATGGGCTGCTCCAACTATAATTGCCCACCCTATTGTGAGCTCTGGGGTTGGGTGGTGATCGATAAGTTTACTTTGATATGCTTAGTTGCGAAAACAAGTGACTGCTTTTTGTGTCTCTTTTTAATATGATCTTCTTCTGCTTTTTTAAAAATGTAAACAAAAGACCAAAATCAACTTTTACAACCAAAACAACAATTGACGTACAAAGAACACAATGGTTCTCGATGACACCAGTGCAGTTGATTTGAAAATGGGAGACAAAGTTAGAGACCAACGGGAAGCTAATTTGAAAAGAACTGTAAGTTCAAAAGAGTCCATGTCTAAGGAGAATCAACCAGAGGCTACTTCAAACCACCAAACCTCACAACCCTCATTTTTTAACCCTCGACAACCATCAGTATACCAAAAACAGTTAAAGTATGTGCCAAATACAAACTTTTCAGGAAATAAGAGCTCACTTTTGGTACATGACAATGAAGATTCTCCCCAACCTTCTGTCCCAAACACATTTCATCACAAATCTCATCCAAATGCAAGGTCAAAAGAATTGGGTGGAAGCAGACTTGTTGATGATGATCAGCATAGTTCGCTGCATCAGAGTTCACATTTTTCAAAAATTTTTCCTCAGGGGGTGCCAGAAGAGTTGAATGAAAAATGGACTCAACCTTCAACCACCGAAAACCCAAGCACCAATTCAAAGGACAACTTTTTAAATCAAAAGATTAGATCCATGGAGTTTCAACCTAGCAGTACGGTAATTCACAATTCTGATATTCAAATGAATGAAAATCTTCCATGGCGATCAGCAATCGAAAGTCCAGCTGGGAAAAACTTGCAAGATAGGTTTCACGACTCCAAGGAGATGTCAAACAAAGAGACAACCGCATCTTCTGTAACCTCCACGCCAGTGGGTACAACCCGAAGAGTTTCATCCACACTGTACCCAGTGGCCATTGATTTGAACCAATTCAAGCCAGTATCTCCCTTGAAACTATTCAAAGAAAACTATGATACATACACAAGGGACAAGCTCGAGGGAGTGTTACAGGGCGTTTCCAAGGCAAATACCCCAGCGCAAGCTAATGTCCGACCAGACTCTAGAGAACCCAAGTTACAAAAACCTGCATTGATTGAAAATTTGCAAGCGTCGAATATACCGCCGAAACTAAGCATCAAGGATTTCACCAAGACAGATTCCTATACTACCAACGCATACAAAGAGAATGCAGAAAATCTATTCTCCAAGCTTGTTCAAAAGGGTCACAAGTGGAATATTGAACGAATGAGGAGCGTTTCCAAAGAGACGGCAACATCGACCCCAAAGAGGACTCCACTGCAACCCGTTGATGATCATGATAGCCACTATGCATCATTCAGTACAGGGTACAGCTCTGAGGGAAACAGTGTCCCAGTTGATGCAGTGAATGAGAATAACCGGCTTTCCAACGAATTCACTTCCATTACCAATGACTCTGAGAGCCGCAGCGAAATGAAGGTAGATGAGATGAATTCAGACGTGACATTTGAATCACAGTCTGAGATGGTGGAGGAATTGAATGACATGCAAAGATCCATGCATACGCAGGACTTTGAACTGGGCGGTGGGAAACTTACATCATCGAGGACTCTTGAAAGCGACCAACTGGATCAACTTGAATCGTTGAACATGGATGGAGAAATAGAAGATACGATGGGAACCATAAAATTGAAGCCAATCAACAAATTGCGAAGCGACTTCATTACACCTCTTGTGAATGGAAAAATGGAGCCAGATATATGTTTATCTCACGATTACCCGGGTATGTTTTTTGATCCTGTCAATCTTAAATGGATCAGTACGGACTCACAAAATAAAACATTGGATAATATAGCCGACTTGACTGACAATGAGGTGGAATTGCCGGGCATTTTGAAAAAAGAAAACTCAAAAATGAGAAAGAACAACTTTGAAGTATCATTTCAGGAGCCCAATTCATTCAGTCAAAGCTTTGACAAACATGAAGATGGAGTTGTTGTGGGTGATGTCACAAAATTATCCCAATTGGTTGACACTTCCTTTTCCGAATCTCGAAAGAAGCTAGTGTCTACCTTGAATCGAGTTTTGGAATTAAAGCTAGGCGTTTCTTCTTGGCAAGATGTTGAGGAGACAGATTTGTCTCGCTGCGAGTTGAGCTCCCTCGTGGACTTGTTTGAGTTCTTGCCCAAGTTGAAAAAGTTGAATGCAGCAGGCAATCACATAAAATATTTGGCTGGTTTACCTCATAGTATTGTTGATCTTGATTTGTCTGGAAATGAGGTTGAAGACAGAAGTTCGTTTCGTGAATTGAGAGATTTGCATCGTCTCACGCTTGACCATAATATTTTGACAGAAACAACGAATTTTTCCCGAAACATCAACTTGACGGTGTTGAAGCTATCGCATAACAAGATTGATGATATAAGCGGCTTGCAAAAGTTGTCGAATTTGTTTTACTTAGATTTGTCTTTCAACAAGCTCAAAAATTTGAATATGAAAAGATACGAGTTGACCAATCTCCAGGAATTGAACGTGTCTAATAATTTGATTGAAACGATAGAGAGTATCGACCACCTTCTTGCTTTGAGGATTTTGAATTGTAATAAGAATCGAATATCAAAAGTGGATTGTGCTAATACCGGATTGAGAAAATTGTTGATCAACCAAAACAATTTAAATTGCTTGGATCTCAAGGGTATGAGGCAATTATTATGTGTGAAGTTTGATGGTAATGTGATTACTCAGTTGGAGTTTCCCCGACGTAACCTTATTGAGCGGGCATCTATGAAGTCACAGCCATATATGAGCCGAATTTGGGGTGAATCTGTTCCACTTTGTGATCAATTGAGGTCGTTGGATTTATCAGGTAATCGATTGTTGCCAAACTGTGCATTCCCGTTCATAAATGAGTTGACTTTATCTGCCATGAATTTGACTCACTTGCCAGCTAACTTTGCCAAGTTGTTTCCAAATGTACAATACTTGAATTTAAATTTCAACAAGTTGGAGTCTATTGAACCATTATCTCCTTTGGCAAGTTTGAAAAAAGTGTGGTTAGTGAGCAACAACTTGACTAACTTTTACCTCACCTTGAAACATCTCAAAAATTCGAGTGACAAGTTGGTTTTGCTTGACCAGAGATTGAATTCATTCAATGGATCATTTTATGACTTTGTATTCACACCTAACGAGGCTGAAGTTGAGATTGATTTGGCAACAGTGGAAGACATAGAGGTGTTTACGGAAAGGTTGGATGAATTGAATTGTACCCATGAATGGGAGGCACGAGATGAAGCATTTCAACAACAGTTGGAAACCAGGAGGGAGATGCGTACCATAAAGGCAAGAGAAGTATATCAAAGTTCAACGATTATGTTTTTCAAACGGTTGAGAACCCTTGATGGCATCCACATCTCCAATGCTTACAGATATGATGCTTATGTTTTATATAGAAAATTATTTCCCAAGGGTGGCTGAGTAGAGAAATATGGATAGAGTTGTGAAGGAATTTTAGGGCGAGGAACTCTGCTGTAGCTTACCCTGTGTCCCTTCATGTGGAAAATCGTCGCATCACCAGCGGAAGCAGGTCACATTATGCTCGTGTGCCATTAAAGAAATCGCCCATGGCTAATCTGCAAACACGAACTCCCTCAAACTCAACAAAGATGGTAATATCCGTATTAAATAAAGTATCTCTCCTAGTCCTATGTATCCCGCAACCACTACCTCTCTCCCTCTAAGCCCATTGCTTCTGTCCCTCTCGTCTATGCTTATCAAAATTGCGCTCAATGACAGAAAAAGGCACAAGCAACAAACAATCGTCACAGAAGAAAAAAAACAAACCAAAATTAAAATCAAAAATGTTCATCGATGTCAATTTCAAAAAAAATCTTTGCTAAAAAAGTTGAAATTATCTCCTTAAAGATCTACTGCAACAATGAACGGTGAAGGATGGTACGTGATACAAAACTATACTCCCCCATTCCTATTTCGAGCATGGAACTAACAACTGAGAACCTAGGTTATTTATTCTTGCGGTTGTTGTCAATGCCGTTAACTTGTTTTCCCAAGTGTTTTTCACAATCATGTACTCTGATTTAGAGTGTGACTACATCAATCCTATCGAATTATGTAACAAGTTGAATCCTTGGTTTATCCCTGAAGCAGGCTTGCATGCTTTCATAGCATTGTTGTTTTTGGTCAATGGTTATTGGTTTTGCTTTTTGCTCAATTTGCCATTGTTGGCTTACAATGTCAACAAGTTTTACACCAAAAATCATTTGTTGGATGCTACTGAAATATTCAGAACATTGTCAAAGCATAAGAAGGAGAGTTTTCTCAAGTTGGGATTCCATTTGGTGATGTTTTTCTTTTACTTATATAGAATGATCATGGCATTGGTCAAGGATGACAATTGATCGAGAGACGGAATAGCGTTAGACCAGTAGGAACGTCCGGTGATGTTGCTGGTAGTGGTGGTAGTGGTGGTAGTGGTGGTATTTGTTTGTTTGCTCAAGGGGTGGAATATGTTACAAACGTGTATTAATACATCAACAATTTCGAGAGATAAGTGTAGAATCTCAGCTATTCACTTATATGGCCAGTGTATATCACTCCTGGAGAAACCGTCTCTTCTTTCTCGTTTCCAATTCAAAGTTCTGCCTCCTTTTCTTTTAATTTTTCATTAACAACATTCAATTTCGAAGCAACCCCTACTTCGGGGTTAAGAAGCAATCTTAAATTGTTCAATTGCCCTTCAACGGTATCCAGGTAATTCTGCGTTGGAGGAGCGCTCTCCTGTACTTGTTGTTTCAAAGTGTTCATTCGTTCGTGTATCGACGTAATCCAATCATGTTCGAATTTGCTTTTGCTCTCTTTCTTTTTCATTCCAGCCAATTCCGTTGCTATTTGTTTGCTTTGACGCTTCAGCTCCACAATCATTTGTCGTAGTTTAGCTTTTTCCTTTTGTATCTTTGAGATGTACATTGCTGTTTGATTGAGGTGTGCCGTCTTGTCTCGAAGTTGATCAATTGCTTCTAAGACGTGATTCTTGAATTGATCAATATAAGGAGCATCTGTTTTGAAATCATCGATCAAGCTTCGTAGAATTTCCAAAGCACCAATTGCTTTTTTGTCTACAAGCTGTTCAATTCCATCTCCTTGATGATGACTTTCACTAAGAATGAACTCTCGAATTGGATCCAAATCAATAGTGAATGGCATTGCCAGAAACTGGCGAATTTGTTTCAGTGATTCACGGGCCAAAACTGGAATTTCAGTTAATACAGCATCAAGTGGTGTCTCAGAATCACTGCTGCGCAATGATGTTGAATCATGCATTGGCTTGACCGATGAACGTCGCTTGCGTCCAGCTGCTCTATTCTTCTTCGGCCTACCTCTTTTACGTCTCTGTGAAGGAGTGTGAATATCCAGTTTCACTTCAGATGATAGACTTTCATGCTCTGCTTCAACATGGGGAGCTCCAGTACTTTGAGCACCCGTGTTATCATCCTCTAATGTTGATTGTGGGTCATCAACAATTTCCAATTTTTGAGCTTGAATCACACGTTTCCTTTCGCATTGGTTAGTAATTACGCGTTAGGCTAATATACAAATTCGATAACATACCCTGGACCCCTTATTCTTGCTAGACGCTGAATTTGTCTCTCATAATTATCAAAGCTACTCATCATATTAAGAGGTTGAATGGAGTAGAGCAAAATGCGCGTCCGGTTTCGAAAAAATATTTGCATCAGTAAGTGCCACCAGAGGTAGATGTCAAGTCTAGATTTTTATTAAACAGAAAAGGGTATCTAGTATAACGTATCAAAAGAATGTCACAAGGTATGTCATACACAAGTGAACGGCAACGATAAAGAAAGAAGAAGAAGAAGAAGCTGCTCTGATTCCATGTCCGGTGTAAGAGCTTGGTGGAGTTGATGTTGTAGGTCCGTTCGAAGTGGTGGGTCCGTTCGAAGTTGTAGGCTCGTTGGTAGTAGTTGATTCAACCGGAGTTGTGGGCTCAATTGTGGGCTCAGTTGTAGATTCGGCAGGGGTAGAACTGCTTCCAAGATTTGGTCCACCAATAATCACTATACCGCCTCCGGTAGCGGTAGTGGCTGAAGAGTCAGTGGTTGTAGACAGTGAATTGCTAGTTCTGGATTCACCAGCAATTGATGAATTGTTGCGTTGACTGCTTGAGGAGACAGTTGAACTGGAGGAGACGGATGAACTAGATGAGCTACTACTCAGGCCAGATCCAAAGGCTGATACTTGAGGAGCATCTTCTGCGGTTCCCGTCCAGCAATATTCTTGGAAACATTTAGCACACTCTTCACTTTGCTCTTCACCCAATCTTTCTTGTTGTCTTCTGATGATGGCACATCCCACACAAGTGGCCCAATTGGAGTCCTCTGTTAAATTACCTCTCGACATAACTTCATATCCATTACGGATAGTTCCAGTTTTTTCTGCATTGTCGTAGGCTAACTTAAAGGTTGAAAAGTTTGCTAAATAAGATTCGTGGTGATTGGACAAGTAAACTATCAAAGGAACATCAGTTTCATTCAAGTCCTTTTCATCATGAAACTCAATAATGTTGGATAAAGCAGAGGCATTGCAACCAAAAAAAATTGGCTTCTCTTTCAAGTCTTCACTTAAATATGTGTCAACTGTTGGAACATATGGGAAGGGGGTCCCTTTTCCTTGATTGGTAAATTGCCATTTGTAAGTTTCTGTGAATGATGTTCCGTTGGGCCAGTTTTGTTCAGTGTCTGCACTATTGTCGAAAGCAAAGATGACGTCAACGCCACGATCGGTTTGAATCAATGGATAAAATGGAACATTTTGACCGTTTTCACCACCATCAACTAACGACAAGGTATTGTTATTGACAATAGTATCAATTTGTGCATATGATGATTGAAAGAATGGATTGGGTTTGTAAACTGCTACATCACCCTTGGTGTCAGTTACCACGGACATTATTTGATCGAAAATGGGTCTAAGAACAGTGCTAACGTCGTAATCATCCAAGTTAGCAAAGACCTCATTGAATACGGATGACGAAGTTCCCATGATGAAACCTGCGTTATCGTAATTCCTAACACACTGATGTGATTCTCCATCTTCAAGGCTAGAACCCAAGTATTCGGTATCCACAAACGCATTCAACGTGTCAAAGTTACCCAACTCGTAAGGTGAAATCTCCACAATAAATGTCAGATTTGAGCTAATCTCTGTATCCTCAATTGTTTTACCGTTAGCGACTAATATAGAATAAGGCATTGAATGGTCTTTGAAACTAGTCAAGTTACGCACGCTGGACCAAGTAAGGTTGGCACCACCACTGGAATCATCCAAGAATTGATGACTCAAAGCCCTACCCCAAATGTCAGTTGCGGAAGTGTTGAACCCAGCCCGGTTTTTGCTAACGATAGCAGTGCCAACTCCAGTGTAAAATCTAGCCAAAGTTATCAAATCGCCAGAATTTGGATTCAAAATGGAAGCCTCAAGGTCCCAGATTTGCGAAGATCCGTTCAATATATTTTCAACAGAAATCCAATCATTCAAAACTAATGTGCCAACCATCCATGATCCACCTGAAAGTCCAACTAAATAGGTGGACGCTTGCAAAAGACCACCTAAGGCATTTGTGTTTGAATCTTCAAATCTGTTATCAAGAGCCAAAATCGATCCTGCACCTGCTAACATAGCTCTGTATCCGCCACCTGAAAACGACAAACCAATTGTTATATTGTGTTCATCTGAATTATCGTTGATGAACGATTCAGCATCAAAGTTACTCAAGTTGGCTCTGTTGTTTAAAAAGCTGATCAAAAATTTGTTCGTCTGCTCTTGCTTAGCTTCAATGTAGTTCTTCTCCCCCTCAGATAAACCGTCACCTTCACGAACAAGAACGTCTGCAGAACATGTGACATTCACCGGCGAGTACGGATTTGCAACACCGTCACCATCTGAATTCAGCTCTGTCTCATCTGTGGATTGAGCTTGAGATGAGCTTCCACTCGACTCTCCTCCAAATATACCTCCGAGCCAACCCCCAAATGGTGATTCTGAATTAGTCGATGCTGCCGGTATCGATAATGACGCAGATTGCGATGAGCTTCTTTCACTTTGTGAGGTAGAAGAAGGCGCCGGTGTGCTGCTTGCTTGAGTTGAACTGGTTGATCCTCCCAATAAACCAGCATACCATGGTTGACTAGATGATGTGGGTGTTGTGGTACTAGAAGCCTCCGTTACGACACTTGACAGTTGTTGTTGACTTTGTTGCTGCTCGGTAGACGAAGATTGAGCTGAGGTGCTGGTTGCACCTCCAAAAATGCCTTCCCACCATGGTGTCGAAGGTGTGGCACCCAATGTATTCTCCTCTTGTTGAAATGGCCATACTGCAGCAAAGACCGTGGCGAGTAAGTAAATGTATAGTAGAATATAGCGTTGCATTGGTTGATTGATGAGAGAAAGAGAAACTAAAAGTAGGTGTCAGACGTCCATAATATATATTTATATATTCATTCTTACCGTTGACAGAGCCGTGCCATTAAGATTTTCTTGAATTGCGGGTTCCTGTATTTTTGTTTAGAAACTTCTTTACCCCATTTGGAGAATTAATTCAAAGATTGCTGCTTGAAGAGATGCATAAAATACACAAACTGCAAAATGGATTAACTTTTTAATGTACGAGAGACTAACTCTTTAAAAAGACATGCCTCTTCCTGAAGAGTTAAAGAAAGAGGTAATAGCTGAAACAATCACGAATAGCCGCCTCGTATTCTCGTAGGTTGCTCTAGAATCAAAAACCCTATGATCGATTTCGAACTAGAGTAAACTTGCATTATAAAAATAGACTTGCAGAAGGGATAGATCGATGTCCAGTGATGTGCACTTTTAGTTGTACCTCGGTAATGTGCCACATGTCATTGATATATACCTATCGGTTTGTTTATCCGGTTAGACAATTCCAAAAACTAGCTCGTCATTAAGGGTTAGTTTTGAAAAACGTTAAGGGGGAAACACAATAACACTATTCTTTCCTAATTAGGAAAGATTGGTAAAAGTACAATAATGTGGTTTTGTGGCACATATCAAATCAGACAGAAGTTCTGGAACAAGTCACCAAAGAGTCCATTCACAGTCACGGGTGTTGATCTTAGTTGTAGTTGGAGTTCCGCCCGAAATGTGACATGCTTGAGATTGTTAGCGAAGTTTCCTCGTCGGAAACAGAAGTCTTTGTGAGACTAAATTTGTCTGCGTAGCGCCAGGCTTCGTCGGAGATACACCTTATCGAGAAACCCCACTTCTCTGAAGAGAGCCCATCTGCAGTAGAGATCACTCTCGTAGTATGATGCAACACAGGGCTATCGCTATTCATGCACTACAACTTTACTCCACAGCAAAAAATCAACAAATTTGCAATTAATGAATCAACTATAAATCTATTGAGAAAAACTTTCCAACAAAATGTTTCTTTCGTCAGAATCTTGTCCCCAGTTCTTAATGACAACACATGAAGCACCAACAACTTTTCTAGCGTTTCCATCTTGGTCCAATTTGCATAAACCAGCCCATTCACCGAGAAGCTTGGCATCAGAAACCTTGATAAGTGGAATCTTTTCTTCTGGTTCGTTACAGAGAGCTTCAATCAACTTAATGATAGCCTCCTCAGTAACTGAGTCACAAAGGACACAGAGTTGAGCTTCACGCTTGGACAAAGCTCTTGAAGCTTCACGTAAACCTCTAGCGAGACCATCGTGGACCAATGAGTTTCTCAAGACAACCTTCAAAGCGTCTTCAATTGAAACTGATGATTCAGCAACAACTTGTTCGGTTTCAACTTCAACTTCGATATCAGACATTGTTAAATTCCTATGTTTGGTGTTTTATGTGATAAATACTGCTCTGAACCTGTTGGTCTTCGTCGTCAAGTTTTATCTTAGTCTGAAAATGGGAGAAGGGGAAGAAGCGTAGAAATTGTAATAATTTTCACTCGAGAGAGGAAAGTGATGTGAGAAGAAAAAAAAAAAAAAAAGTAGGGACACAGCCCTATTTTGTTTGTTCTCACGTGATTAGGTCAGTCATCGATTGAGACACAACCAAAACTTGAAGTTTACAACTAAAATACATAATACTTCAAAGCCAACTGGGGTGATATTATTAAGCGTTTGTCTTTTGAAGTTCTGTGATGTGCATTCGTGTCCAGTGCTTGTCTAATCGAAGGATGCGGTTGATTTTTGCATACGACTGGTCAAGCATGGGATCCACCTGATTCGGACAACGGAACGTATTCACATGGATATGACAACTCAGCAAACTTCCTGACTAATTATTTCCTGGTTGGTTTTGAAGTGATGCTAAGTTTGCTGAAGATTGGTTGCAAAATTCGAAAAAAAAAAATATCAAACATCGTTGACGCTATTTCTATACACAATGATTTAATACTAACCCCCTCTACAATATTTCTCTTTTAAACTGAGTATTAGATATTACACAAATTACCGTTTTGCAAACAGTCATTCTCTCTCTCTAAATAAGTTACAATTCCATTTCTTCTGCGCCAAATGGAGCATGGCTGTCGTCCATGTCTTCGTCACTGTCAATCGCATTATCACTTATACCTTCATCGTGTTGTTCACGTAAGGCAGCCAAGCTAGTTCCAGACCCGCCACCGACAATACCTCCTATAACAGACGACCTTTTAGGTGGTATCACCGGTTGGTTATTCCTATCGTATTCATCTTCCTCGTCTTCAAAATCAACATCAAAGAAATCATCAGTGGTTCCAGTTACCCTTTGATATATTGACTTGACGTCTGTTATAACTCCGTCGTATGATAATTCGGCGCTTGGAGTGTTGGTGAAAAATATTTGATCTTGAGCGTCGGGTGTGTCTCTATACACAATATTGTTTTCCTTACTTGGTTTGAATATGTTTGACAAGTCATTTGCAATGAAAGTCTTTTCAACGTACCCTACTTTGCAAACTACTTCCAACTTCTCTTGAGGAAGGAAATTTTGCAAATGAGATCCCAACTTGAACGAATTTGCCAAGACTGGAGTTCCCTCTTGGTTGACAACAAAATCAGTTTCATCTAGGATCTCGTCAATATCATTTGAAGATTCTCTTAGCAAGGACGACTCCATCTTGGTGTAAGCAGACTCCAAATCCCTTTTGGCACGACTCAAGTCCTGTTCAACTGTTTGACTGAACCAGATGGATTGACCCTCAGGACAAACTCCAGAACTTCCATTTTGTATCATAACTTGAACTGAGTATTCATTCTCTGTGGGTAAAGAATGAGGTGGGAAAACCACAATAGCCAGTGATTCATTGTGTGATATCCATTCGTTGCAATCGCGGCGCACAACAGTGATTAATCTGGTAACATAGTGTGGTTGTAAACCCTCAGTTACTTGATTATAGCTCGATTGAAGAAACTTGGGCAATTGAGTGGGCGAAATGATAACCTTCTCATTAATTTTGATATGAGAACCATCATCAAAATGAGCGATCCTGGACATCGGGTCAAAATCAACTAAGCTTGTGTTTAGTTTGTAAGTTGTACCTGCAACTGCTGCACTACGGCAAAATCCTTGAGCCAATTCGCCTGGACCTCCATATTTGGAAACCATGCATGGGAATTTACCATAGACATCAAACGACGACAAGAATCTTTTGATTTTGATAAGTGCCTCTTTTGTATTGATATCTTCCTTGTAACTCAACCCAATGGAAAAAACCAACTCATTGATTTGAGGATCTTCAAGTTTGAACTCCTCCTTTAAAAACTTCTGAATAGGTTCATTTGCGTACGGCTTTACCCTTTGCTTGTAATCAGAGTCCAACAAGATAAATTTCAAAAACTTCATCAAATATCTTTTCGTTATGAGCGATAACGATTTGTCGGTGAATATGTCCTGCTTTGTTGTTGCATTGACTTTCTGTTGAAAGTCGTCATTTTCAAATACATGAAAGTTGGATAATGATTGAAACTCTAGGTAACGGTAAACACGTGATTTGACCAACAATGTCAACAAATCTGATTGGCAAAACATGATCTTTGGTGTTAAATCGATACCATAATCTCTAGAGTTGAACTGATTACTCAATTTACCTCCTGGTATATAAATCTGCGCATCCTGAAAATGGGGAATTTTTCCCTGATTGACGTCAGCACACCATTTCTTCAACTGCTCAATGGTCATGGTTGAGCTCGAATCACCATAGTATGGTTTGTTGTCAATATGGAGCACTTGAGTACCTTGCCATGATAATGCAGCTGCCAAGATACTTTCCTGAAGCCCAGTTCCAACCACCAAAACGTCGCACTGATCAATTTTGAGGAACTGGTCTTGTGGTTTCTCCAACCCCGCCAAGTGCGGAATAACTGGAGGTGTGTATGTAGTACTTGGCCTCCGCTCGGCCATGGATTTCCTTCTCTCTGTTCTGCTGTAGTTCATTATAATGCTTTCGGTTTCCACTGGGTGTGTTCAATATTGTCTTGGTGGAGTCTCAAGTCATACACCTTGGATGAAATGACTCCACTGGGGTGATACTTTCAGGGAAATGTTCTCAATTATTTCAAATTGAACAGGGGTGAGGAGTAGCTTTGGTCTTAAAAGAAGCTAATTCGGATACAGGATGGCAGTCTCAATATAGTTATGGGAGTTGTTTTAGCGTGTTTCTAGTCAACACACTTTAAAGCCAAAATTTTTGTTCTGTACTTTAAGCTTTGGGTATTCTGTTGATAAAACATGAAGAGAAAAAATTTTTTTTTTCTCATTGTTTATAAATGAGGTGCGTCAACACGTTGCATATGGGGCGAATGACCGAGACAAAGGGTTCACTACTTTTAGCATGGCAGGTGAAGGATAAACACTGTCTTGTAATTGGAGCGGGTGATGTTGCACTTTCCAGGATACACCATTTGATCATAGCACAGGCAAAAGTAACAGTGGTAACCGGCATATCCAAAGATGTACATCCGGAGATACTAGATCTCAATGCACAGGGCAAAATTCACAAATTGATTCAAAGGAATTACCAAAGTGAAGATTTGCAAATGTATGAGACGGCCAGTACACAGTTGGATTACACAAAACTTGTTTTAGACGATTTCAAAGAGGTTGCAAATCTTGTTAATGAATCATTTGCATGCGTGTGTTGCTGCATCGATGACTACGCTTTAAGTACGAAGATCTATTATCAATGCAAGCTTCTTCGGTTGCCCGTGAATATAGCAGATAAGCCTCCATTGTGTGATTTTTATTTTGGAAGCATGATAAACCAGGATAATCTACAAATTATGATTAGTACAAACGGGAAATCCCCAAGACTATCAAAACTCATAAAGGACAATATTGCTAGACAGTTCTCTGGCGTGGATGTCAATAAAGCCATTGAAAATTTAGGGTTAATAAGATCGAGGCTTAGAGAATTAATTTTAATAGACGATGATTTGGTCACTATTGATGCACGAATGTCTTGGATAAAGGAACTCACTGATTTTTACACAATCAAACAATGGAGCAGTATCACGCTAACATCAGAAAATACAGACTCACCATATGAAAAAGTTGACAAGATAGTAAAGTGTTTCCCGGAATATCCTCCTTGTGATTTTGTTGATTTTGTAAAATTCATAGATACATAAACTGCTACAAGTCTTCATGGACAAATAACTTGGTACCACCCCCACCTACGTAATCGCCAACAATATGACCATCACCTTTCAATTGATATTGATAACTCATTAACCCTTCTAAGCCAACTGGGCCTCTCGCATGAATTTTGTTGGTGCTAATTCCCACCTCAGTTCCGAACCCATATCTGAACCCGTCTGCAAATCTGGTAGAAGCGTTCCAATAAATACCAGCGGAATCAATGCTCTTTAAAAACAAGTTTGCCGTTTCCTGATTCTCTGTTATTATACACTCTGTATGTTTGGACGAATGCTGATTTATATGATCAATTGCATCCTTTACGTTATCAACAAATTTCACCGATACATCCAAAGAAAGATACTCCTTATCGAAGGAATAAGCATCAGCATCGACAACATAGTCTTTGTTAAGCTCTTTGGTAAATGGCTTCAATTCAGGTGTAACATGAACAGTTACCTTTTGGTCTACCAAAGCTTTAATAACACTCTTTACATCATCGTGTGCAATGTGTTTATTAAGCAACAACTGCTCAACAGCGTTACAACCTGCAGGATAATTTGTTTTTGAATCAATGATTACTCTCTTAGCTTTTGCTAGATCAAAGTTGGAGTCAACATAAATGGAGCATATACCATCGGCATGACCTAATACCGGGATTTTTGTGTTTGATTTGATATTACGCACAAGTTCATTCGAACCTCTGGGGATAACCAAGTCGATGTATTTATCTTGGTCCAACAAATCTGCAACATCTTCTCTGCTCTCAATCAATTGGATGGCTTTAGAGGGGACATTTGTGTTTGCCAATGCCTTGCTAACCATACCACTCATGACTTTGAATGTTTGGTAGGACTCTTTTCCTCCTTTCAAAATGGCAGCATTTCCGGATTTGATCGCCAATGCTGTAATGTTGGCAATCACCTCTGGTCTACTTTCAAAAATGATCAACAAGACTCCGATTGGAGCGGTGATTCTGTACAAGTTCAAACCTTCGTCAATCTTCCTAGCCAATGTGACCTTCCCTACTGGATCAGGTAAATTAGCCACATCCAATATACCTTGAAGCATAGAGTCAAACTTTCCTGGGTTGGACAAGTCTAGTCTTTTGATTAAAGAAGGTGAAAGGTTTTTGGCTTTGGCATTTTCCAAATCCAACTTATTAGCTTCAAGTATGGAGGATTTATTCTCCTTCAAGGAATTGTGGATATTCTCCAACGCTTGTGATCTTTCGGCATTTGTGAGCACCTTGAGCTGTGCAAATGCAATGTTCGCCTCCTTAGCTATTGTTTCACCTGACATTGTAAACGTCCTATAATGGTTTCAAGTTTGAAATAGAATTTGAGTCACCCTCTGTGAAAATTTCGGCTCATTCGCGCTACCCATATACATGCAAATTACTGGCTTCGTCATAAGCCAACACTACAAAACTTCCCGGTTCAATAAAATATTTGTGTATTGAAGCCATGGTCCAATAATTTTAGGCCTTACGCTGCGCTCTCTTATGCCACATAGCAATCCTATACAGCCGAATAAATGCAGCCCTCGAGAATGCCCTACAGAAGTATCTTCCCCAATGGCACAAACACACAGCCAAATAATAAAAAAATCTTTTCGTGTCCTAAAACCTGAACAACGCGAAGTCTCAGAAACATTAAACCACTCTTGATTACTACCACACTTTTCCACGATATCAAATCAAAAGACCAGTGCTGACAGTGCTGACATACAGCGTTATGCCCAACCACAAGAATTCAGCGAATTCGCAGAAAAACAACAACCCATTCTCAGATGACGAGAATGACTTGATAGATCTTGATATGACGAACCCATATGCGGATTATAATCCACAACATGAGTACCCACAAGTGCAAAGCTCAAGTCATGGTGCTTCCACATTCAATCCGTTCAACGACCAATTTGTGATATCGGATGACGAAGAGGAGGAAGAAGAAGCGGCTGTGCCCAATGGTAAGCCCGCAAAGCCCACCGTTAGACGTACCTCATATCTTAGTTCACACAATGATTTACTGTCAACTACCGATTTCATGGGAACAAACAATACTGAATATGTAAACTTGAACAAGGAGCAACCCAGAGATTTTGATATAAGGCACATTTTCCAGAAACTCAGGAGTAAAATCACAGGACGAAAGCTGGCGACTGGGGACACGAAATCAAAAGAACCTAGAGAAATATTTATAATGGATCATGCAGCAAATTCTGGCTATGGCTATTATGGAAACCATATTTCAACCACCAAGTACAATTTTGCCACTTTTTTGCCCAAATTCCTATTCGAACAGTTTAGTAAGTATGCAAACTTGTTTTTCTTGTTTACATCAATCATTCAGCAAGTGCCACATGTTTCGCCAACAAACCGATATACAACTATTGGAACATTGATTGTAGTTTTGTTTGTATCAGCAGTGAAGGAAATTCTGGAGGACTTGAAACGAGCCAATGCCGACAAGGAACTAAATAACACTCGAGTCTTGGTTCTCGATCCAGTTTCAGGTGACTTTGTGTTGAAAAAGTGGGTCAAAGTTCAAGTGGGTGATGTTGTCAGGGTAACTAATGAAGAGCCATTTCCCGCAGATTTGATCTTGCTCAGCTCTTCTGAACCAGAAGGTCTTTGCTACATCGAGACAGCCAATCTTGATGGAGAAACAAATTTGAAAATCAAACAATCAAGAACCGAAACGGCGCACTTGAAGAATCCAAGCGACCTTATACGAGGATTTTCGAATGCCAAGATAATGTCTGAACAACCAAATTCGTCATTATACACTTACGAAGGTATTCTCAAGGGATTCGAAAATGGTAGGGATATACCATTGTCTCCTGAGCAACTATTGCTTAGAGGAGCTACATTGCGAAACACGCAATGGGCCAACGGTGTAGTAATCTTCACAGGGCATGAAACAAAGCTAATGAGAAATGCCACTGCAACACCTATCAAGCGCACTGATGTGGAGAGAATTATAAATCTTCAGATCATTGCTTTGTTTTGTGTATTGATTGTTCTTTCATTGGTCTCGTCCATAGGGAACGTTATCAAAACAAAGGCTAACAGCGGGGACTTAAAATACTTGCATTTGGAAGGAACATCAATGGCAAAATTGTTTTTCCAAGATTTGTTAACTTATTGGATTTTGTTTTCCAATTTAGTGCCAATTTCTTTGTTTGTAACTGTTGAGTTGATCAAGTACTACCAAGCATTTATGATTGGAAGTGACTTAGACATGTATTACGAGGAAACCGACACACCAACTGGGGTAAGAACATCCTCTCTTGTTGAAGAGTTGGGTCAAATTAACTTCATATTCAGCGACAAGACGGGTACCTTGACACGAAACGTAATGGAATTCAAAGCTTGCTCAATAGGTGGGAGATGCTACATAGAGGAAATTCCCGAAGATGGGCACGCGCAGGTTATCGATGGCATTGAAATTGGCTACCATACATTCGATGAGTTGCGATCAGACTTTAACAGTTCATCCCAGCAATCAGCAATAATTAATGAATTTCTCACTTTGCTAAGTACGTGTCACACTGTAATCCCAGAAGTTAATGGACCAGATATCAAATATCAAGCAGCTTCTCCAGATGAGGGTGCTTTGGTGCAAGGTGCTGCTGATTTGGGATTCAAGTTCATTGTACGTCGACCAAAGACTGTGACTGTTGAAAACACATTGACGCAGATGAAATCTGAATATGAATTGCTAAACATTTGTGAATTCAACTCTACGAGAAAGAGAATGTCGGCTATATTTCGCTGTCCAGATGGAGTCATCAGGTTATTTTGTAAAGGTGCTGATACGGTTATTTTAGAAAGACTTTCACAAAGTGAACCACAACCATTCATCGACTCGACGATGAGACATTTGGAGGACTTTGCAGCAGAAGGGTTGAGGACTCTTTGCATAGCGTCACGCATAGTATCAGAGGAAGAATATCAAGATTGGAGTAAGAAATATTACGACGCATCCACTTCGTTGCAGGATCGTGGTGATAAGATGGATGCAGTTGCAGAACTCATTGAGACTAATTTGTTTCTATTAGGTGCAACCGCTATTGAGGATAAACTTCAAGATGGAGTTCCAGAAACTATACAGACGTTGCAAGATGCCGGAATCAAAATCTGGATCCTCACCGGTGATAGACAAGAGACTGCTATAAACATTGGAATGTCGTGTAAATTGCTAAGCGAGGACATGAATTTGTTGATTGTTAATGAGGAAAACAAAACAGATACAAGACTAAATCTCCAAGAGAAGCTCACAGCAATTCAAGAGCACCAATTTGACGGTGAAGATGGATCCTTGGAGTCTTCTTTGGCGTTGATTATCGATGGCCATTCTTTGGGGTTCGCATTAGAACCTGACTTGGAGGACTTATTTATAGAGTTGGGATCACGATGCAGAGCGGTTATTTGTTGCCGTGTTTCCCCTTTACAAAAAGCTCTTGTTGTTAAGATGGTTAAAAGGAAGAAAAAACAATCCTTGCTTCTTGCCATCGGTGATGGTGCGAATGACGTTTCCATGATCCAAGCTGCTCATGTTGGTGTAGGAATCAGTGGAATGGAGGGAATGCAAGCAGCTAGAAGTGCTGATGTCTCCATTGGGCAATTTAAATACTTGAAGAAATTGCTATTGGTTCACGGGTCTTGGTCCTACCAGCGTATTTCGAATGCCATCCTATACTCCTTTTACAAGAACATTGCCTTGTACATGACGCAATTTTGGTTTGTTTTTGTCAATGCATTTTCAGGTCAATCGATTGCCGAGTCTTGGACGCTAACGTTCTACAATGTGCTTTTCACTGTGCTTCCCCCGATTGTCATGGGGGTATTTGATCAATTCGTGAGTGCAAGACAATTGGTGAGGTACCCCCAATTGTACCAATTGGGACAACAGCGCAAGTTTTTCAATGTCGCTGTTTTCTGGAGTTGGATTGTTAACGGGTTCTACCATTCGGCAGTAATCTTTCTTTGTTCATTTTTCATCTACAGGTATGGTAATGTCATGTCAAATGGGTTGACCACGGATAATTGGGCTTGGGGAGTTGCCGTGTACACGACGTGTACCTTGACTGCTTTAGGTAAAGCCGCGTTGGTAGTTACATTGTGGACGAAATTTACTTTAATTGCAATCCCAGGGTCTTTTCTTTTGTGGCTTGCCTGGTTCCCCGCTTATGCAACCATCGCGCCTTTGATTAATGTTTCCGATGAATATAGAGGAGTGTTGGCGGCTACGTATCCTTTGCTTACCTTCTGGGGGATGATCTTTGGAGTTTCTGTGTTGTGTTTGCTAAGAGATTTTGCATGGAAGTTTTACAAAAGACAAACCAGTCCTGAGACGTACCATTATGTGCAAGAGATTCAAAAGTACAATATACAAGATCATAGACCTCGCATGGAGCAATTTCAAAAAGCGATTAGAAAAGTGCGTCAAGTGCAGAGAATCAAGAAGCAAAGAGGGTTTGCATTCTCACTGGCCGAAGGTAATGACCAGGAGAAGTTGATGCGGTTGTACGATACTTCGAAGCAAAAGTAGGTAAACATTAGTTGTGGTGTACATGAATGATTCTGACGTTTTATAGATGAAACACTCTTGGTAGCACTTCCAAAAAGAAAAAAAAAAAACTTGCGTCTAATGATTCATTCAATTTAAATCTAATAACAACAGAAAATGACGGACACAGCAGCTCCAGTAAACCCTACAGACCTTGGAGGGGATAAGAAATTATCAAACAAAGAGCTTAAGGAATTGAAAAAGAAGGAAAAAGCCGCCAAAAGAGCTGCGCAAAAGGAGAAAAATGGAATTTCAGTAGAACAACAACGACAACTAGCCGATGAGAAAAAGAAGCTCTCACAATCTGCAACGTCTAACACTGCTTCAAACTTGAAGAAGCAATTGAATCAAACGCTCATCAGGACAGACAAAAAGGTTCCTCATTTGTTTGGACATTTGGAGACTCGCGAACAAAGGAATGCCTCGTCGCCAGCTATTTCGCATATTGTTCATCCGGCAATAATCGCATTGACATTGAAGTATTCAAGTTACATCATTGTGGGGTCTCTGTCTAGATTGGTTCATATGCTTCGCGTTTTCAAACAAGTTATTTCGGATTACAAAACACCGGAACATGCAACACTCACAAGACACTTGACCGGTCACTTGTCGCATCAGATTGAGTTTCTCAAATCTGGTAGACCATTATCAGTTTCAATGGGGAATGCCATTAGGTGGTTGAAGCAAGAAATTTCACATGTTTCAATAGATACTTCCGAAACTCAGGCTAAACAATTACTCTGTCAAAAAATTGACGATTTTTTGAGGGAAAAGGTTGAGCTTTCCGATCAATTGATTGTTGAAAGTGCTGCAAAACATGTCACCAATGGTGCCACAATCTTAACTTATGGGCATTCTCAAGTTTTGGAGGATCTTTTCAAGTTTTGTGCTTTGGAGCAAGGTAAAAAGTTTAACCTAGTGATAGTGGACTCAAGACCCTTATTTGAGGGGAAAACTTTGTTACGAGATTTGCTGCAAACAAAGTGTATCGATGAATCAGGAGAGGAAGTTCCCATAACGCAAAAATACATTACTGTGCAATACGTTTTGCTCAATGCGTTATCGTCAACGTTGTTGGATGATGTTGATTGCGTTTTCTTGGGTGCCCATGCAATGCTCTCCAACGGTCGTCTATTTTCAAGAGTGGGCACGGCGATGATTGCCATGATGTGCCACACAAGGAACATCCCCGTATTGACGTGCTGTGAATCAATAAAGTTTTCGGACAAAGTGCAATTAGATTCAGTAACAAATAATGAGCTTGCAGACCCCGATGACTTGATAAACAACGACAACAGCGCTAGGAAGCCACCACAGAAAAAGACATTTGCTTTGGAACAGTTTTTGAAACAGTCCAGTACGGAAAAGGCAAAGGACAAGAAGGAGGGAATTGATGAGAAACAAAACCAAGACGAGCCATTGCGTGATTGGAAAAGCCTTCCTGCGTTGAACATTTTGAACATTATGTATGATTTGACACCCCCAGAGTATATCAATAAGGTAATCACTGAACTTGGTGCATTGCCACCATCATCAGTGCCTGTCATCTTACGAGAATATAAAAGTACATAGTTTGATAGCTTTTTGTAACTGCAAAAAATGGATCAAAAAAAAAAAAAAATTATCGCGATTTACTTTCTTTTTGCCACTCTTTATGACCACTGTAAACCTTCCATGGCTGAACAAGAGATATCGTTATTAAATAAGGTGGAGCTACGAATTGCCTTGGCAGAGAGTAACACGCAATTAGAGAATGCATTAAAGATTTACTTACCGCCTGTTTTGTTAAAGCTTGCAAGTCCAGATGCACAAGTACGACAATTAGTTTTCAAAATAATCCAACATGTGATCCCCAGAATATCTGCAGCCAGAAACCTTAAATTACCAGTTGAAGCATTAATCGACCAGGTAAAGGATCCCAATGTGAACGCTGGCCTTGACTCTACATCAGTGAGATTGTACTCGGCTTTGTTTGTTTCTCGAGGTATTGATCGAATTGGAGACGAAGAGAAAAGGTCTTTGGTACTATCAGTGAGTAAACGAATTTCAGAATTACCGGAATCCATTGCGGCGCGTATGTTTGGCATTTTATGCAAATTGCTCAAGACATGGAAAGCTTATGATCCGGATTCTGAAGAGTATAAACAACAGAGACGAATTTTGGCATCAGACAAAAAAAATGAACAATACTTGGCTTTTAAAATAGCTAAGGTGTTGATGTTTACCATGGAGTCATCGACAAGGGCTACCATTGGATTGACTAGTGAAGACATAAAGTTTTTCACAACTGATGCTGGGGTGAGTTTCCAAAACAATCAGGAACTTTTTTCCACAAAGCTTTCACTACTTCAATTTTTGAAATCTGGGTTTAGTAATGATCAGCTTGTGTTGCCTTTTTTAATCGCATCAGCAAATCCTATCTCGGCAATTGGGGACCCTTCGGAGAAGTTACTCAGAGGCTTGGGTGTAAATGTTGATCATGTAACCCTTTACACTGGTGTGGACCTCATCAGTTACCTCGTTGGGATATTTTTGGATAACAATAGGTCAACACCATATGATTGGAACCTTAGATTAAAGATTATGCAGCTATTTTTAAAAAGCAATTCAATAAAGAATCATATAGATATTGCAGAGGTATGCAAAATTGGGCTCAAATCACCAGCATTAAAGTTGAGGAAACTTTCAACAGACCTCATTGATAACCTTTTAAAAGCAAACAAAAATGAAATTGGGTTCCAGAATTTCACAACTGGTATAGCGAACGATCTTCGCGTGAGTCTTGCTGACGAAGTCGCATCCAGTGAAAATTCATTCTCAAATAATTCAATGCTTAATGCAGAAAAGAGGTCAAAATATGAGACTTTAGGAAGTATTCTACAATCAGCACAAAGCATATTTGTCAATGATTGGTCATACATCACGTTTTTACTTGACCGTCTAGACCACGAGGATTCAGAGGTTAAGGTGTCCATTCAAAATGTATTGTCAGGTTTATCGAGTCACTTAAGAGACATAAGCGACTCGAATATGGCCGCTTTACGAGAATTGGCTCGGGAGTATTTCCTACAGCCATCGACGCACACGAGTATGGGTAAGTACATCCTCGTAAAGTATATGAATTTGGCTTTTCCTTTCAATGATACGTTTGCCAGGATGTTGTGCATCATTGGTACTGGAAAAGAGAATGGGCCTGAAATTTTAGAAGAGGCGAATAAAGGATTGCATCCGTATTGGTTTAACCTTTTACAGGCCAACAATACAAACGGATTTGCATCTACATCTCATCTATTGGGGAACGAAACAAGTGTGACATTTCCAAATTTCAACAATTTTGTAACCACTCTTGTCACTGAACTAGAGGTTTCTCACTCACCATTATATCAAACCTTGCCAAGAGCTATTGAGTTTGCTGTGCAAACTTTGGTTATGGAAGCCATGGGTGATAGCAATACTGTGATTTCGTTGGATGAGAATTGGTCAGTACGTTTAGACAAAGCTTTGGAACTGAACGATACTGTGAGGCTGTTGGTAATCAAAAAGATGAGTGATTGTGATGTTGCAAGTGGAGTGATTAAATTATTGACTATTTGTTTTGATGCTCTTGTTGCACAATCTAAAAGCGATTCCAAATTCACTCGCAGCAAATTTTATGCTCAAGCTATCAGCAAATTGCTCTCCTTCTCATCGTCTGAGGTTGTTGATTTATGCTTGGATAGACTAGACGAGGTAGCTTTACTAATTCGTGAAACCCACATACGTGATGATTCTATGAGTGAGATTTGCAAAATTTTGGGGATCTTGGGAAGTCATCCGTCAAACAAAGAGCAAAACGTGAAGCAACTATTGGGAAATGTTCATACTGTTCAAAATAAGTCTGTTTCCACATTAGCGGAAAGCTATATCTTGTCGAGATTGTCCGCCAGGGGAAGGCACAGTCTTATTTCGGTGCTGGAAATCAAAGCATTACTCGCATCTATTGTGGAGATGTGTCAACACCAATCAACTTATCCAATTGCAGTTGAGCTGATCTGTCAATTATCAATGTATGGTACACTCAAGGATATCATGAAGGAAGAAGTGGAGCAGTACACAAAGAAAATCGAATTAAGCGTTCGCGCAAAACTGAAAAAGTTTGACGAAAGAAGCGTGCTAGCTTTGGGATATCTTTCGTTATTATACAGTCACAACGGATTCAAAGACTTGACTGAAAATGAAAGAGCAATTTACGAGTTCCACAATTCCAAAGAAATAGAGTCGATTTTTGGCTCTGCAGAAGCATTCGTTATTACATCATCAGGCTGGAAATCCAAGCTTTTGCAGCATAAGCTCGACATACCCGATGTGGATGTAGAGCAATTACCCAATGACACAGCAAGGTTACCTATCATTTTAAATGCAATCATTGCAGCTTGTAAGGATACAAAGCCTTCGTTGAGACGAGCTGGCTGTATTTGGGTTTTATCCCTAGTACAACATTGCGGGCACTTGGAAGAAATCAAACAAAAGTCGATTGAATTGCATTATTGCTTTATGAGATTTTTGGCAGATAAGGATGAGATAGTACAAGATTCTGCATCAAGAGGTTTGGCTTTAGTGTACGAAATGGGCGATGCAGAATTCAAGGAGTTGTCAGTTAAATCTTTGTTAAAGTCCTTTACTCAATCCGACGCAAGTTCATACACAGCAGGAACTGTCCAAAACGACACAGCTCTATTTGAGCCTGACATTTTAAAGACCAATGATGGTTCTGTTTCGACGTATAAGGACGTGTTGAATTTGGCGCAAGATGCTGGAGATCCCAGCCTTGTTTATAAGTTCATGTCTTTGACAAAGTCTTCTGCATTATGGTCTTCACGTCGAGGCATAGCTTATGGGTTAGAGTCCATTCTATCCCAATCCTCATTGGACCAGATGTTAGTAGATAACCCAAGATTTGCACAAAGACTTATCCCAAAACTATACCGCTATCGTTACGATCCATTTACTGGTGTTTCTCAGTCGATGGAGTCTATTTGGACCTCATTGGTGAAGGACCCTACGCGAATCATAAAGGATAATTTCGATCTTATTTTAAGCGAATTGTTAACAGGTATGGGCAAAAAGGAGTGGAGAGTTCGACAAGCGAGTGCTACTGCTATGAGTGATTTATTACAAGTCGTAGACTTGAATCGCTATGAAGCAAAGATTGAAGAAATTTGGACAATGAGCTTTCGAGTTATGGATGACATAAAAGAGAGTGTTCGAAAAGAAGGTTTGAAATTGACAAAGTCTTTGGTCACGATTTTGACCAGAGCCTTGGAGAAGGAGTCAAATGCTTCTAGTCGGGAAATATTGGGCAGGTTGATACACCTCTTACTAGGCAACAAAGGTATTCTTTCCGATTCCCAAGATGTCAAAGATTTTTCCATCAAGACCTTGTTAAAACTTTGCAAGACAAAAAGCAAAGCATTGAAACCATATATCGCCGACTTGATTGAAAACTTTATCAATCTTTTTTCTACAATGGAACCAGAGATTGTGAATTATTTAGCACTCAATGCTGGGAATTTCAACATTGACAACCAAGAATTCGATGCGAGACGATTACAAGATGTTGGGAAATCTCTGTTGATGGATGCTATTGACTTTTTATTAACTCAGTTGGATGAGGAAGCAATGCCTGAGTTTTTGACTAGATTGGAGCATAGTGTTAAACATAGCGTCGGGTTGCCTTCAAAAGTTAGTGGATCAAAGGTATTAATGACATTGGTTATGAATTATCATTCACTTATGAGACCATATAGTTCCAAACTTTTGGAAATTGCTTCAAGTCAAATCAAGGATAGGAACAACACAGTTGCGTCTTGTTATGCAGCTGCTGCGGGGTATATCTGCCGTATATCTCCTGTGGAGGCAGTTATCAAGTATTCCGACAAGATTGCGAAAATGTACTTTAAACCCAAGGAGCCAGGAGATGAGAGGTCGAGAATATTAGCATCTAATGCCAGCAACTGTGTCTCTAAATACTCTGGGGATCAATTTAGTGTTGTTGCTTCAGGATTCTTGCCCTTGGCGTTCATTGGTACGTTTGATCGGCTGGAACAGGTGAAGCATAATTTTGATATGGAATGGACAGAACACACGGCTGGTGATTCTGCAGTCAAGTTGTATTCAGCCGAGATACTTGACCTCGTGAAGAAGCATTTGAAATCGAATGAGTTTTCAGTCAGAGCAACGTTGGGAAGGGCCATGTGCCACCTCTGTGTTGCATTTGGCGACTCAAGTCATTTTTCTGACAACTCTATTAATGAATTGATCCAGTTGTTGATCGAGTCTAATAAAGGTAAGTCTTGGGAAGGTAAAGAATACGTGTTTGGTGCTTTGATCGATTTCGCAATTTTGAATAGAGCGTACTTGTTGCTACATCGCGACTTACTTGATGCGGTTGAGAAAACAATCATCACGGAAATCAAAAGGAGGAACAAGAGGTATCAGCGATTGACGGTACAGAAAAGTGGTAGGTTCATTCACGAAATCCATGACCGCGAGCTTGTTGATGTATATGTGCATGTAATGGAGGACATTTTGCGACGTGATACTGGTGGCAAAGATGATGACAGTGATGAGGAAATGACCGACACTGAACGAGGACCCAAAGTTGATACTGCAAAGGAAGAGAGAGTTTTGGAGTTGTTTCATAGTTTAGGAGTTGCATTTTATTACAATGTGGATGGTGACGTCAAGTTATCTCATTTTGTATTTGAAGAAATGCAAAAGCTCTTTCTGTCTGGTATCGCAATAACGTGGAGGTCTAAAGTCAAGATAACTGAGTTGTTTAGAAAGATAGTCAAACAATTGCCAAGAAACAGCAAGCTTGAATTTGATTTGATAGAGACTTGGAAAGTTTTGAATGAGCAGTGTTTGAATGTTGATGCTTTGGAAGCGGTTAAATTGGAGTTTATTCGGTTATCTAAAGAGTTAGTTCCCGTTTTGCACAATACAAACCATCGATCACTTATTGAGCTGACTTTACAACAATTTGCCAGTACAGAGATGTCAAATGTAGTAAAAGTTGAAATAGCAAAATAGAAAATACATTGTTAGAAGATATATTAGTAGACTATTAACTTTTATCTAAATCTTAAAAACCACCTCTCAATCTCAACACCAAGTGTAATGTGGATTCTTTTTGAATGTTGTAGTCGGACAAAGTTCTACCATCTTCCAATTGTTTACCAGCAAAAATCAATCTTTGTTGATCTGGTGGAATACCTTCTTTGTCTTGGATCTTGGATTTGACGTTGTCAATAGTGTCTGATGATTCAACCTCTAAGGTGATGGTCTTACCGGTCAATGTTTTGACGAAAATTTGCATACCACCTCTCAATCTCAACACCAAGTGTAATGTGGATTCTTTTTGAATGTTGTAGTCGGACAAAGTTCTACCATCTTCCAATTGTTTACCAGCAAAAATCAATCTTTGTTGATCTGGTGGAATACCTTCTTTGTCTTGGATCTTGGATTTGACGTTGTCAATAGTGTCTGATGATTCAACCTCTAAGGTGATGGTCTTACCGGTCAATGTTTTGACGAAAATTTGCATACCACCTCTCAATCTCAACACCAAGTGTAATGTGGATTCTTTTTGAATGTTGTAGTCGGACAAAGTTCTACCATCTTCCAATTGTTTACCAGCAAAAATCAATCTTTGTTGATCTGGTGGAATACCTTCTTTGTCTTGGATCTTGGATTTGACGTTGTCAATAGTGTCTGATGACTCAACCTCTAAGGTGATGGTCTTACCGGTCAATGTTTTGACGAAAATTTGCATTGTGACTTGGTTGATTGTAAATACTGTAATCTATTAGGCTTGCTTGATTGTATGATTAGTGTATAGTGTAATACGTTTTATCAAGAAGGATACTCGGTGGCAAAAGGAATATATGTGGTTCAACTTTTTTTGTCGTTCAATTGCCTCCTCTTTTATATTCACACAACACACACACAAAATTACTCTTTTGCTTTTTGTACAAGAGCGCACTACCTCTTACTATGTGGTTATCATTTTTTAATTTCTTTTTTTAAGCACGTGAGTGACGCATTTCTTCTATTTCGCCTTTGCCCCTATTTTTCATTCGCGACATTGAATTTCTTTTTTTTTTTTTCTTTTTCTTCTCATTATCGTCACTTTCCGCATTTAGTCGACACAAGTACGTTATTGTGGTGGTTGAATTCCGTTTTTAAACGAGGCTGAATCAAAAGGTATCTACACTGGTAATGTATTGAAGACAAGACGTTAACGTTAGGGGGGATGATAATATGAGTACCTACTAGTGTTTTTATAAATTAATTCCGACCAGTAGGTCTCAGCTGAATATACTTCGTGTAGGAGTCTCTCTCTCTCAGATTCAACAATTTTGGTAGTTTCATTTCACTTTTCCAACCTGGTCTCTAGCTTCGTGTTCCTTGGGTTTTATTGGTAATTTTTGTCGTAATGGACAGGTGTTTAATACTCCAAGAATGATTCAGCTTATGGAGGTGATACGGACACCAATTCGCAACCAAACACATTCATACTAGTACGACATATTTATTCAAACTATACAACTGGCCAACATATTTTCCCAAATTTATCCTGACTGACAAGTCGGTGATATTTGCTGTTAAGCTGAGTTGGAAAGCTTGAGGGCACTTACTAACTGGTTGTTATTTTTATTTTAAGTTTTTGAGTTTTATAACTTCGATAAGCATCATTTATAATTTTTGATGTTTTGGTGGAAACCTTAAATTCGTTTCACAACATGGTGAAGTGGCGTGGTTGAAATCCATATGTCGCCATTCAATTGTTTGAAACAATGCTAGCAGTATTTAGAATTGAATTGTTTCTCCACTTCAATCAAACTTTTAGTGATTGTGATACCAATTGCATCAAAAATGGCGCAATCTCATAAAACTCACATGATGAATCATTAAATTTTTGGAACATAAATATGAGAGAAAAGCCCCTTAGAGAGATAAGAGTAGTGAGGAGTTTTCTGATAACAAATCAATTCACAATGATGAAGTCTAACCAAATGGGTGTTTATTGCACAAATTCAAAAGGCCAGACTGGGTATACAGGATTAGCACATGAAACGCAACATTGGGCATGTGTCAACGGAACACCATACGTTCCTGCGAGTACCTACAAGGCTGGTACAAGTGGAGGTATGTTAAGTAGAATTCTTATCTTGGTAATGTTGCTAATTAATACGGTTTTCGGTATCTAAATTCGACAAGAAAAAAGTGGGGAAGTCTTTAAAAGCATTTTTTAAGAGAGACAATGGACTAGCTAACGTGAAAGCATTGAGAGATACTGGAGTGGAAATAGTCCTGATTGTTAAGCAGGCAGTGGCCTGGCCAATGAAGGTAGTGTCGGTAAGAACTATTTCGTACGTGGAGGGGATGTGTTAGCAAGGGTTTTTAGACGAGACAATCAATGGAGACGGTCTGTATAAGATAAACCGAAAAAAAAAATAATAAACGCGATAGTATAGAGGAAGGATGAGGCAGGCAACTTTAGTTATATATGTTATATATTGTACATTTCTTGATTCGCGTGATCTGTCGGGATTTTCTATGGATGAACAATAAGCGAGATATCTCTTTCTGAGTTCTTCAAGCAAGAATAAGTTAATTAAATGCATCTCGAGAAACCAAGTTTGGACTATTCATTTGTCTGATAGGTCTATTTGTATACTTTATTATATACGACGCAAGTAAAGTCTCTTGTAGTATGGATCTGCAACTCCTTAGTAACGCGTTCAAACTTAGACTTTTATCTATATAAGCTATCATAACTTTTAAATCTCTTCGTAGTTTCAGTATCACCATACAAACACCCATAAAGTATGGTCTCACTCTAAAGGAAGTGATTTGCAATCGGAACAGAAATCGGTTTAAATATATGGAACATTATTTTGAGTAGTGTTTTGTGTGGATAATCATGTCGCTTTGGTATGATGAATCGTATGTCGTTTCATTATAAATAAAAATGTCGCATTAGCTTTGAGTAGTTGTGTCACTTTGCTATAAAAATATTATGTCGCACTCGTCTAGAATGGGAGACTGTACACAATATAATTTGGTTTAACTTGCACACGACTCTTTCTCTTCTTTAAAAAGACAAATTGTATTGAACTGAACTGAACATTCAAAAAACCATCCTGAAATTCCACCATCTTCAACTTTTACAGAAAGTCAACGTTCAAGTCACAACTTACTTCTTCCCACTCTCCTACATTCCTCTGGACAGGCTATCTTACTTTTCAACTTACACGACAATTACGAGCTTTTTACTTAAAGAAACTCAACAATGTTTTAATTTTGAATACCTCGCCCATTCACAGCATACCCAACCTGTAGAAGTCATCTTTGAAAGTGATGAATTTCTACGCGTTGATTACCTAAAATAGAATACATTACCCTGTTGATTTCACATATTTGCAACAGTGATATTCACTTGATAGATAAAGCAAATTATTTACTAGCACCTTGACTCCACCACAATTCCTTTCCAACCTCATTTACACCACACCTCGTTTTATTTTTACAAAATGCTCTCCCTGATGATGGAAAAGGATTTCTCCACGAGTTTCACCTTACCAGCTGCTTCAACAGACTCGTCAGAGCTATCTAATGAAAAGTTCGCTGAACTGCCTACCGAAAACACCACATCAACCAAATCCATCAGCGATGAAGAACAACCTGAAGCGGATTTGAAGGACAATTCACCATACAATCAATCTGATGACCACAAACCATCATTCAACTACGATTTGGAAGTCTTTAACCTATGTAAGGAATACTTGAACACCAAAAATCACCACGGATTAGCTTTAATTGCTAGACAAAAGGGAATTCCACCATTTCTTCGATTCAAAGTTTGGCCAATTTTGTTGAAATATCACCCATTTGTGTTGGATCCATTTATACAACCAGATAACGAAATCATCAACGAAACAAGCGATGTCGAAAGCACCTCGAGTAAAGAAACATCGTCGTCGTCATCAAAAGGGTATCTAAGCCAGTCTGAAAGTGATTATGAAGTCCGATCGGAGAGCCGTAAAGAATCAGATGCTAGCACAGAGATTGAAAAGAAGATCAAAAAGGACATTGCTAGGTATATTCAACGCCTTTATTACTTGAAATCTCACGATTTGACACCAGTCGAGAAAGAAATTATCCAAACATTGGAAAGTGCAGTACTCAAATTTACCCTTAAATGGTCCAAAATTATCAAGTATGACACCTCTCTTTCATGGATGGCTTTGAATTTGGCCGAGTGGTTCCCGCCAATACCGAAAACACCATGGGTTTTAGTCGGAAGGGATCAGTCACAAAAGGGGTCCTCTTTGATTGCCAGTGTTGTTGACGATTATTCAAACTATATTGATCATATCCCAGGGTTGGACAACTATCTTGATGAGTTGATATACAAGAATGAAACCATTTCAAACATGAAATTTCAAGATGTGTATGAGAGATTGGTGTTGGTCTTGTTGCATTGTCCTGAACCTGAATCAAAAGTGGGCACAGAAACAGAAACAGCTCCTAACAAGAATGACCAAAAAGATGAGAGAAAACAATCCAAAATGAACAAGACGACATTACCGATTACTGGAGGCACAATAGAACAAAGAGTTTCCTTCTTTATCTTTTGTTTGCGCAAGTTGCTTCCTGAGCTTGCGCAGCATTTCCATGAGGAACAAATTTTGACCAAATTTGGTTGTCTGGATGATGAATGGTTGATATGGTGGCTCAAATTTTGTGGCACCAAAGTGTGGTCCAAACATGACCGGGGCCGAATTTGGGATTTCCTTTTAGGTTGGAGACTTAAGAATCCCAAGCGGAGTTTCAACTATTACTATGAGAAACTAAACTATGTTAACAGAAACACATTGCAGAAATTGGGCCCCGATGTATTTTGGACAGTTGGATCTTCTGAAAATGAGCAAACATCAACCATTGATCTAAGAAGAAACTCGTTCAGGGATTTAATTAACGAATTGAACAATGAGCTTCACATTTCAAAATCAGATTTTCTACTGACATCAGCGACTCCGTTGTCGGCCAATGAGTCCAAGGAGAATGTTAGTGGCCCCAATCTATCTATTCCATTTTCAAGAATTGACCCTCACATTGCATTGATATTTATTTCGATATCTTTACTCAAATCGAAAGAGAACACCTTGGTTGAACTTGATCAACATGAGATTAGGCAGTTTCTTTCGAGACTTCCGTCAAAGTCTTACAAGTACAATCAAAAATCGAGAAAACGATCAAGCCAAACTTTTAATTCGTCTTCAAATTCGCGAACCGCATCTCCACCTTTGCTGCCTAATGAAGAAGCACCAACTAGTAACATCATTATATCGAATGATATGCGAAACGATAAACACAAGATTAATTTTATTGATAATATCATATCGGAGGCTGGCGAGTTGTGGCGGAAATGGCTATGGTCTGAGTTTGTAGAGGATAGTTGAACCATGAACAATCGATATCTCTAAAATCATCTTTAGGTTAGCTTGTAAATGAGTGGCTTGTAAATGAATCAATCCTCTTTTTTGTGTTTACACAAAAAATAAAATTTGAGATGCGAAATGGAGATGAGATGTGATGCTTCTTCCACAGCCATGTCCGACCAAGACACAGATACGAAGCAAGTAGACAGGAAAAGGAAAGCTGAATCCTTTGATGAGTTAGAGATCGATTTAAATGCATCCGTGCCCTTGTCCAAAAAGCAAAAACGTTTAGCAAGAAAGGGGAAATTGGAAGAAGAGCCAGCTCCAAAAGTTACAACAGTGCAAGAATCGGAGCAAAAGGCAGAAAAGTCAAAGTATGGTGTATGGATTGGGAACCTATCATTCGACACTAGTAAGGAAGACCTCGTTAGATTTTTAGTGGCAAAGTCCTCAATAGCGCAAGAGGATATAACGAGGGTGAATATTCCCAAAAAGGGTAACCAAATTAAAGGATTTGCCTACGTTGATGTGCAAAATGACGAGCAAGTTGAACAATTGATTGCAGTGAGTGAGCAGAATTTGAATGGGCGTAACTTGTTAATCAAGAATGCCACTTCATTCGAAGGTCGCCCAGAGAAGGAATCAAAGTTACCACCAAGTCGGATCTTGTTTGTGGGTAATTTGAGTTTTGACACAACTGAAGACAACTTACGAGAGCATTTCCAACATTGCGGAGATATCGTTAGAATCAGAATGGCGACTTTTCAAGATACAGGAAAGTGTAAAGGTTTTGCATTTATCGATTTCAAGTCGGAAGATGGTGCCATTACTGCTATGAAATCAAAGCTTGCTAAATCAATGTTGAATAGGAAGTTGAGGTTGGAGTACGGAGAAGATAGATCAAAAAGAAGACCAAAGAGTCATATGCGAGATGATGTGGAGGCAGGAGACGCTGCTGATGGTCGAAAGCAATATAGAGAGAGACCGCAAGAGAATCTGCATAGAGAAAAACCACAAGACAATCTGCATAGAGAAAGACTGCAAGATAATCATTATAAAAAGAGATCACAAGAGAAACCTCAACAGAGAGAAAAATCGTCAGTTGCATTGGCCACTGCTCAAAGAGCCAGCGCTGCTATCGTGCCCTCATCAGGTAAAAAAATTAAATTCGATTAAAAACGTAAAACGATATAAAAAGAAAAGAGCGACCAACAACAAAAGCTACTAAAAGATTTTATCAAGCAATGTAACCTTTTTCTCCTTCTCCTTGTGTTTCTTGTACTCCTCTTCATTGACGGCAAAGTAGTTGGGGTCGTTCTTGTTAGCTTCATATTCGCCATCGGAAATAAGTTCATAAACCGATTGAACTTCCCATGAGGCATCATCTCTACGTGGCTCACTTGCACCAGCTGCAATAGCGGCGCCCGGCCTGTGATAATCCTTTGATTCAATATCATTTGCATTCACACCACCAACAACAGTTTGATTTTCCTTGGGGACTACACGAGCAAATCCTGTTTTGTTTTCAGTGTCATTTGCATTGAGTCCACCAACAGTGTCGTTTCCTTTAGGTGCGACACCTAAACCACCAATGGTGTTCTCATTCCTGGAAAAAGGTTTAGGCTCTTTGGTCACGCCACCCACGACATTCTCCTTCTTGACGTCCTTAGAAACTGGTTTCTCAACTGGTTTCTCAGCTGGTTCTTTGGACTTTTCAGTTGAAGTCCTTGAAAGTCTTCTTCCCCACCCCTTGAACCTATCGGAAAGACTGTTTGACCTCTCTTTAGTTAAAGGCGTGGCGCTATTAGATGAACTAGTGGCAGCTCCTACAGCGGCGCCAGTTCCGGCGCCAGCTGCACCACCAGTAACAATTGCTGATCCCAAGCCGGATTTCTTCTCCTCGGGTTCCTTCTTTTTGATTTCATCTTCGTTCCTTTCAAAATTGGGGACCGATTTATCTTCATCGTGAATAGCACCCTTCTTCTTCAAATCATAATCGGCACCTGGATTTTCTTGTGCACTTGGCAATTTTGATTGTTCGTTAATCAAATCTTGTCCAAATACAGTACCGGCAGCAGCACCAGTGCCTGAAGTAACCAAGTTTTTGCTTGATGTTGGTTCTTCAGCTACTGCCCGCTCATTTAAAGAAGGTTGAGCCTGCTTGTTTTCAATCTTTTTGATCGCCTTTTGTCTCTCCTTGATTAGCTTGTCAAGTTCATCAGACTTGGGATCCTCTCCAGTGTAAGTGGCCCTTTCTTCTCTCAATTCTTTGATCTTTTGCAAGTTTGTGATTTCGTCACCTAATCTTTCCTTTTGAGCTTCATGGTACTCTGACTCACCACCGGTATAAGAACCCTTTTGGTAAAGAGAATCATGTCTGTTTCTCTCCTCTTCCAAGTTTCTTTGTTTTGCCTCCTTCAGCTTGAGCTTTTCGGCTACAGCCGCTTGTTTCTCTTCCTTTTCCTTTAGTTCTTTCGCTTTAGCCTCCTCTTCAGCCTTTCTTTGTCTTTCCTCCTCTTCAAGCCTGGCTTGTCTTTCCTTCTCTTCCGCCTCTAATTGAGCTTGTTTTCTTCTCTCCTCTTCTTCCAACTTGGCTTGTCTCTCCTGCTCCTCCCTTTCAAGTCTCTCTTGTTCTTCCTTTTCTCTCTTTCTTTCCAACTCTTCTTGGTGCTTTCTAGTTTCATATTCTTGAGTTGCTATAGCTCTTTGGCGTTCGTGCTCTCTTGCAGCTTCTTCAGCGAGCTGGTCCTTTTCTTTCTGCCAAGCGCTGTGTTTATTCTTGGCTTCGGTAAGTCTGTTTGGCCTATCCGCTTTATCTGAATTAACATCGCTCAATTTCGCAGCAAAAGCACCCAATAAAGCTCCCAAAGCTCCAACTTCAGCAACCAATCCCTTGTGGGTGGTTTTTCTGTCGTCAATATCCTTTTGGTAACCTCCAATCTTTTCATTCAATTCTTTGCTTTGGCCTTGGTTTGTTTCTATTGCTTCTTGATGAGATTCATGTTGAGAGGTCAAGTCTTGCAATTTGGCTTTTTCCTCTTCTAATCTCTTTTTCAATCTCTCAATTTCGGTATCCAACTCAGAATTCTTTTCAGTCAAGTCGATTTTTTTTTGCTTCAAATCTTCAATCTCTTGCGTAGCCTTTTCTTGCCCCTCTTTAGAGTCTTCCAATTCTTGTTTCTTGGTTGCAAGCAACTCCTCGTGATTCTTTTCAAGAGTTTCCTTATCAGTGACGTGCTTCTCGGCTGCTTGAGTTTCACGTTCTTCGTATTCCTTAGCTGCAGTCTCGATCTCTCCTCTAGTCTTTTTTTCAAACTTGTTTGCATTCTCGTCTGAAGTTTTAACCAAGTTGGCAATATTGGTCAACTTACGTTCAATTTCTTGATCAACTACCTCCTTTCTCTTGTTGACTTTAGCTGCGTACTTGTCAAAATCAGTTTTCAACTTACCCTCGTGCTTCTTGACTTTTTGATCCAAGAGTTGTTGCCTCTTGATTTCATCCTCTTGTCTGGTTTTGGAAACCTCATCATTGATGGATGTAATCACAGGAGCTACTCTTTTTGCTGCCATATCCAACAATTGTTCTTGAGTCAATCTCAAACCTGAACCCAATTCAATAACCTTTTTGGGGTCATCTAAATCGTGAGCTAAGGACCCAACAGCGGTGGCATTAAGCTCCTGGTAGTGTCTCAACAAAACTGGTTTGTCCTTCAATTTCTCCAAAATTTCCTTGTTTGGTCTATCAACTGGTTCGTACTTTGTTTGAGATGGAGCTGGGATGTCAACGGGATGTTCCTTGATGGTATCGATAATTTCATCATCACCCTCCAAATGGTTTTTAGCGAGGTCTTCTTGCTCTTGACCCACTTTCTTGGCATCCTCAATATCAGCATTGGCAGCTTCGATATCTGCCTGAGCTGCTTCAGTATCTTCCTTGGCCTCAGCTGCAGGTCCTGTTGGTTCACTTGTTTCTTGATACTCATCCTTGAGCAATGTTTCTCTAGACTCATTAGTTGCTTTTCTTTCCAAACCTTGGTCGGTGGTCAAATTATCCTTCAACTCATCTGCTGGTTCTTTTGTGGTTGATTCACCAGTAATCAAATTATTCTTCGAGTCATCTGCTGGCTCTTTCGTGGTTGATTCATCAGTAATCAATTTCTCCTTGGATTCTTCTTCCAATTTTTGTTCCTCTGTGGTTGGTTCATCAGCAATTAATTTCTCCTTGGACTCTTCTTCCAATTTTTGCTCCTCTGTGGTTGGTTCATCAGCGATTAATTTTTCCTTAGCTTCCTCATCGAGCTTTTTCTCCTCTGACTTGACCCTCTCGTCTGTTGTTGTTGTTGTTGTTGACTTTGTCTTTGCCTTTGCATCATCAGTCTTTTTTGCTGGTTTTGTTGACTTTGTTGACTTTGCTTGCTTCTTCTTTTTCTTTTCTTCAGCTTCCAATGTAGGATGATGAGCAAACTTGGCAGGAACCTTGATATGTTCCACTTTATTGTCTTCTTTAAATTGTTTATACAAATTGACCTTTTTCTTTGAATTGGCAGCACCTTCTTCATCGGGTTGACCTCTAAAAGGGGAAACCCATGTCGATGCACTAGTCAATTGCTTTAATCTACTTTGTGGAGGCTGCTTTTTGGTAGCAGTTGAATTCACTGCAGCAGACTCTGACATATTGGTTGTATTGGTTGGCGGTTAAAATCTGTGGGAAGAAGATGTGGATAAAAGAGGAAAAAGTAATGTCGACAAAGGTGGAATTCAATTGAGTGGGTTTTCCCTTTTGTTGAAGTTTTCTTTTGTGAGTGACTTTTTCTTCTTTAGACAAAATTTCATATTCTTCTTTTTTGCTGTCACAAAAAGAAAAACAATACATATAGTCTTTTATTAGAATGCAAGAGAAGAGAAGACGACACAACTTCACATCCACGTCCAAACCACTCATGGGTATACAATGTAGATTCAAAAAATGAAGGAACTAGTCACGTTTGGGAACAGCAACAAGAGGAATCGCAAATGTAGAAAATATGAAGAGAATAATAATGGGAGCGAATACCAATTTTGGTCAATCTGCTCCTAGGTAAACTTTTATCCTAACATATGTGGCCACCAATTTCAGCCTCAGGCTGGTCCGCCAACTACTGTTTTGGTGTGTCAATATTAGCAAGTACAACTACCGCCTCTTGCAGAGCCAATTGACTGCAACACCCTCAGAAGCTATTGTCGTGTAAGTGACTACAACGACAATGATAATAATTCTTTGGTTGTATATCGTGCTTATAGTGACACAAACATTAAAACAGAACTGATTTTTGATTGCTACATGTGTGTGTTTGTGTGTGTGTGTGTGTGTGTGTGTGTGTATGTATTGTGTACATTGCGTTTGGTTGTGTACATTGTTAATTGGTAGTTGTGTATTGTTGTTTATTATTATTTGTTGCCCATTGCCTAATTAGGACAATAATTATACCAATTAGGAAATAGACACTATTGAACACCAAAGTTGTTCATTTACAACCAGACTTCAATCTGATATCAGGGTACAAAGTAAGTACATTGATACAAGCGAGTGACGTAATACGTTACCACCGAGATGTATTAAGATAAGACTTGCTGAAGATAACTGCAACTAAATATACTATCCCCATTCATCTTTCACATGATAAAGAAAACAACAAACGCCCAACAACAAAACCAATGGATCATGATTGTGTTTCCATCTCATTCATACATACCTTTCTTTCAAACGATTCGTATGCGAAGATGTATATCTTTACCAGTTGTTCATATAGCTATTCACTCTCTGTAGTTGGCTCCAAAGCCGCACTTGTGAAAAAAAAAATAAAAAATAAAAAAAAAAAAAGACTTTCCTTTTTATATCCCCGTAATAGGTTTATACCGTGCCCTATTCTGTTTACATCTGTTATGCAACAATCAACACATACACAACCAGCAATTACGTTTGATGACTATGTGCACTATGCTGCTCCCAAATCTTCCAACATAAGAACGGTTTTCTCACCAGCTGCTGTAACTTTGGGAAGAAATGCATTTGATCGAAATGGAGATCAAATATCTGACTTTGAAATTATATCTTGTAATGGAGACCGCATTCCTGTATCCATGGCGGTCTTAATTGACAGGTGGGGTAAATACTTTGTTACCCTACTTTCAAAAGGATATGTTTCAGCGGTTGAGGACTTTGAATCGGAAAAGAATCAAGAGGTAAAATCAAAAGCTACAACCACTTTGAGAAAAGCTGATGTACCACGGTTCAGGATACCATTTCAAGAATCTACCGAATCCTTGGGCACACACTCAACAAAATTGAAGCAAAGTTCTATTTGCTCGATGTCCACAGAATCCCAAGCATCAAGAAACAACTCCAGCAACGAAAGCCGCAAGAACTCAGTCCCCACTTTTCAACATGATGTTTTCACATCGCACATGGACGAAGTACCGCCTCAATCATTACCACCTACTGAACCAATTCCTCCAGTTCCAGCAGTCCCCGCGTCCTTCAAACCCTCGTCACGTAAGGGTTCACAAGATGCGAGCTCACCAAGGGCATCATTGTTAAACACCCTATCGGTGTTGCGAAACATTCCGTCCTCAAGATCCCCTAGAGAATCACCGTTTTCGTCCCCACGTGCTTCATTGTCGGCATCCAGCTCAAATTTGAGTGAGTTGCGCAGTTCTCCATTTCCAAATCTAAGACCAAATTTGGGTAGGTCAACCTCGGATTTGAAACTAACGTGCACCGAGTCAGGCGGGGAAACCAAGTACAAGGAAAATGAATCTGGAAGTAGTGTTGGTCACGGGTCAGTACATGGAGACGACGAAAGAAGCGATAACAATGATGACGACAAAAACGATAACGATGATGATGATGATGATGAAGATTATCACCCACTTTTTGGATTTGAGGAAGAAAGGTTCCCCCTTGAGCCATCATTAATACCACGAAAGTTGTATATGCCGTTCTCAACAAACACGGTAAAGTCTTTCTGTGAGTTTTTCTACACAGGACAAGTGGGGAACAACTGGGTTCTTGCACCAACATTGTTGGATAACTTTATAATTGCCAAATTTTACAAAGTTCCGTTGTTGTATGATTTAATCTATGAAGTGTTGATTGATGTAATACGACGTAAGGAGAAGGTGTTGTTGAAAGAGCTGACCGAGGATTACTCGCAGGTTATTGAATCCATAGAAAATGGCGTTGTTAGCAAGACTTGGTTGAAGAAAATTTGCGACGAGTATCAAGACGAACTGAGTGAGGAAACCATGGCCATTTTGGACGTTGATGATTTGAATTCTGGAACTACTCCGAGATTCAAGTCTGTTTTTGATAGACCAATGATTCCACTAGACACTAAAAGTGAAGAGGCTGATGATGAAGCGAAGAGTAAAACAAACACGATGACTGTTGAGGAGTTGGTGAATCCTGACTCTCCATGTCCATCTGATGAGGTGATTGAGGTGATTCACGAAGCCGCTTTGTTGGTAACTGAGATTAGAATTGTTTTGAGAACAATGTTGTTGATGAAACTACAAAAGGAAAGAAGGATAAAGACGTAGTTTATTTATGTCCAGCCCAAGTTTTAACAAATTCTTTGTAAGACTCATTTTTTCCTCGTTCGCCTGTTGCAAGCATAACCACGATTCTCTTTGGTTTCGACCGTGCAATTTCATTTACGAACTTGACAAATGATTTTAATCGTGGAGGATTGAAAAAATATACCGTTTTCATTCTTTTTAAAATGTTGAATTTTGTTGAAATGATCATTGCATGTTGTGCTCTTGCCTTCTGTAAGCTTGGCTCAAGATTGTTTCGCTTACACTTTTTCACATTCACAAGCATCAACCAACGGCCAGGATAGGCCAACCGGCAATACAAACTTTCTGCTCCTCTATAAGTTTCAACAAACGTTCCGACGTTACGCCAATGGCCACACTCACTGATGAGTTTATCAGCTTTTGCATCAAATGAATCAAAGTAGCACAACTCGATATTCACTGACAGCTGAGTCGTAGTAATTGATCTTTTGGTGATGTAATCTACATGAGTAAATGGTCTGATTTCACGCAATTGTTGATATTCAGACGTTGAAAGCAGTTTCTCTCTAATTATAATCACTGGGGTATCTTTTTTTAGTAACTCTTTGAAACTGCTTCGAATGAGGTCATTGTAGTCTGTCACTATCACCAATGTATCCTTTTTGGGGTGCATCGACAAGAATTCAAATGGCGTTTTAATATCAATTTCGGGGTTTTCATGCGCATTCTTTATGTAATAGTTGATCTTAACACCGCATGGGTTGAGCTCGCCTAGTGCATAGAAAACGCTATGTGGTTGCTGTGTCACATATATGACTTTATGATTTCCAACTCTCGTCCTGTCTCGAAGCACTTTGTTTAGAACGCAAAGGTGAAGGACCCGATCAGAGTCTTGGTTAGCGATTATGATCAAATCCTTCTGCTGATTAATTGCTTGCACCATATACGAAAAATACTTGTTGAATGGTATTTCCAATCTACTCATGATGGTGTTGATTGAGTAATGGAAGAATGGTTTTAATTGTTCGCCATTTTGAATTGGTTTGATATGGCAATTGTGAACGGTTATGTTATTGTCTTTGTTGAAGGCATCTCTGGTAAGCGGCGATTGCTTTAACTCTTGTGTCTGGTGCTTCATTTGTTGTCAAGGGGGTTAGTTGTGCGTGAGAATGTAGGTTGCGCGTGAAATGTAAATTGCGCGTGAAATGTGGGTTATTCATGGAACAAGGCATTCTTAAGTATATGGTAATTCTTTTGCTGCAGACAAAAGTTGGTCAATTGGTCTTCAACCCTGCGCTATCGTTTCAATGAAAATTTGGTAAAATCAGAGTTATCTCGCTGTAACCTCAAAGAGGTGAGCTTGGTATTTGGCGGCAACTCAAAAGTTGAAATCGTTGAGTATGCTGAAATGTAACTTTTCATAATTTGATTTTAGATTGCCCCCTTTGCTTGAAGAATTGAAAGCACCATTCAACCAACTTACTGAAGTCCCATCTCAACTAAGCGGCTTGAAGCATTTAATATTGTTAGTCATGTTATGAAATAATACCCAGTCAGTAAACATGAAGTTTGCATCCACGACACTTGAGTCATTGAACCTTTCTTTTAAGCTGATTGGGAAAATTAAATTGGTGTTTCCCAAAGCAGAAACAAAACTTAAGTTGATCAATTTGTCTGGTACGCAATTGAAAGAATTTTAATGGAGATGATTGGTCACAAAGGCAACAATTTGCACAATAGCTTGTATAAGATAGTGTTGTCTGGTAACCACGAAGGAGACAAGGACAAGGTATCGGCATTGATTGCTCAATAAGTAAAGTTTAAATGGGAAAATGGTGTATTACCAGAGCGTTCGTTCATGCAAGGCTCTTATGTCAAGAATGAGTTATCGGAGAAGTTGCTTTATTCGAGGAGTTTTCCGCTGTATGCTTTTGGTGTTGAAATGGATTATGAGAACTTTGATAATTTGTATGACGATGAGGATAAAGATGATGATAAAGACGAGGAGAAAAGAGATGCTAGTGAAGATCCTCTAGAGCCTGAAGATGTACGCAATTTGATGGAATATGCTAGTAGACTTTGGGATGAAGTTGTCAAAACACAATCTCCGCAAGGTCGATGAATACTAGCACTTGTAGTTTTTTATTACATACTTTACTGACCATAGGACCTTCAATCATCTTAATCAGAGACGAATAAGTTGAATTCTGAGTACAGCAATACAAGCTATATAATTGCCCAAAATGCTCTCAACGAATACGAACTTTTATTGGGTATCTATTTGAATGTACTTAGACGGGAGTTTCCAATTGATTCGTCGATCAAGAAAACGTCTGCCATCTACAGGGACGAATCAGGTGACACCAGAGTTCACACTAAACGTGTTGTGTTGAGAAAGTTTTGCATTTATATACCACGTGGTATAGAGAAGGCACTGACGATTTACAAGAGTTGAGAAAGCTGGCTGACGTCGATAAGGCAACCATTGAGAAAAACATGGCAGCATTATCATCACAAGGATTGAGGGTTTGGGATTTTGCTACGAGATACGTTGATTGTGAATGTGATGATCCTGAAAAGGTTGAATCCAATTTGACTTTCCAAAGCCAAAAAAATTGTCTGCTATATGGCTGCAAACTTTGCTATTCGGCCCCACAAAACGGTTGACACAAAATTAAGGATTTGCTATTTTTGTGATTGTTTTCATGCTTTTTCTGGTCGCACTATTACAAGGTTACGCTACTGTGTTTTCAAATACACCGTTCATACTAGAAAGCACTGTAACCATCATCCAATGGTATTCATTATTTAGTATCTATGTTCTATCGAATAAGTTACAGGTTGTTTGTTATTTTATATTTTGTAAAAAAATTAAAAGAAACACCTTAAACCTCAAAACTAATTGCACACACAATCAACTGGAAAGAAAGGTGATGAATTAGTATGCTATTAGATGACTCAAATAGACATTATATACTCCAACCAGTTCATAGTGGTGTGTGTAAGTGTAGATAGATGGGGTGGGGGTAATTTGATTATACTGAGGTCCGGATGTTGAGGTCCGGATGTTGAGGTCCGGATGTTGATTATACTGAGGTCCGGATGTTGATTATACTGAGGTCCG
>OGTC01000112.1_pt1 | contig 55001 bp, 54 predicted proteins | sample 1574531 | NCBI WGS metagenome assembly OGTC01 (sample SAMN03295859, study PRJEB24534) | human gut metagenome | isolation source: fecal sample 2 from infant 9 | host: Homo sapiens | place: USA: Pittsburgh, PA | collected 2014-07 | reverse complement strand
GGGACATTTTTATGTCAGAACGTAAATTATTCACGTCTGAATCTGTATCTGAGGGACACCCGGATAAGATCGCAGACCAAATTTCAGATGCTATCTTGGATGCTATTTTAGAGCAAGATCCAGAGGCACACGTTGCTGCTGAAACAGCTGTTTATACTGGTTCAGTGCATGTTTTTGGTGAAATTTCAACCAATGCCTATGTAGATATTAACCGTGTGGTGCGTGATACGATTGCAGAGATTGGCTATACCAATACAGAGTATGGATTTTCTGCGGAAACGGTGGGAGTTCATCCTTCATTGGTTGAGCAGTCACCAGATATCGCTCAAGGGGTTAATGAAGCCCTAGAAGTGCGTGGAAACGCAGATCAAGATCCACTTGATTTGATCGGAGCTGGAGACCAAGGTCTCATGTTTGGTTTTGCGGTGGATGAGACAGAAGAACTTATGCCATTGCCAATTTCACTCAGTCATAAGTTGGTTCGTCGTTTGGCAGAGCTTCGTAAGTCTGGTGAGATCAGCTACCTTCGTCCAGATGCTAAATCTCAAGTTACTGTTGAGTATGATGAAAATGACCGTCCAGTGCGCGTGGATGCAGTTGTTATTTCAACCCAGCATGACCCAGAAGTCAGCAATGAACAAATCCATGAAGATGTGATTAACAAGGTTATCAAAGAAGTGATTCCAGCTTCTTACCTAGATGATGAGACAAAATTCTTTATCAACCCAACAGGTCGCTTTGTAATCGGTGGGCCTCAAGGAGACTCAGGTTTGACAGGTCGCAAGATCATCGTGGATACCTATGGTGGTTATTCGCGTCATGGTGGTGGTGCCTTCTCTGGTAAGGATGCGACTAAGGTGGACCGTTCAGCTTCTTATGCAGCTCGCTACATTGCGAAGAACATTGTTGCCGCAGGCCTTGCTAAGAAAGCAGAAGTGCAATTGGCCTATGCCATCGGTGTTGCACAACCTGTATCTGTTCGTATCGATACCTTCGGTACTGGAACAGTCGCTGAGAGCAAATTAGAAGCAGCAACGCGTCAAATTTTTGACCTTCGTCCTGCAGGAATCATCCAAATGCTGGACCTCAAACGTCCAATCTACCGTCAAACAGCGGCTTATGGACACATGGGACGGACAGATATCGATCTTCCATGGGAACATTTGGACAAGGTAGAAGCCTTGAAAGAAGCAGTGAAATAATATAAAAAAGATTGGTGTAAGGACCAATCTTTTTTTGTTTAAAATTAGTTATCTAGTATTTTTACAAAAGCCCAGTTTCCAATCGATTTTGTTCCATATTCTAACATCATGGAGTCAAGTAATTGATAGTTGTTTTTTTCATAGAAGCAAACATTTTTCTCGGTACTAGTAACCACTCCCAATTGTTTGCATCCCTTGGATTTAAGAAAAGGTTCAACGCCTTTTTGTAGGAAAGCACTGCCGATTCCTTGCCCTTGGACAGTAGCATTAACTCCTAGCATCATCAAATACCAATCAAAATTTCCTGATCTTTTTAAATGCTGTTCAGAACGTTCCACCAAATCAAGATATTTCAAGAGATTGCGTAATGTAATAAAACGAAAAAGCTTGACAATCCCATTTAATAGATAGGATAGGATAGTGAAATCCTTTTTTTGTAAAAGGGCGACAGCTAAAATTTCTCCGTCGCGTTCAGCAACTAGACAAGTCTCTCCTTTGATGTAGAGTCTAGTCAAAAGGCTATCCAACAATTCTAAGAATTCTGGGTAATATTCTGGTTTTTTTAAATCGTCTTTGATAAGAGACATGAAAGGATAGTCTAAAAAAGCACCCGCCAACACTTTTCCAATTTTTTGGTATTCATCAGGCCTGGCTTCTCTATATATTATTTCTTTCATATCATACTCCTTCATTAAATCTCTTTTACTATTATAACTAAATTTCTTATTTTTTTCGATTTTAATGTGACATCTTCACGAATTGTAGAAGAAAAGTTGAGTATTTTTGAGTTTTGTGAGAAAAAGTATATGAAAAATCCCCTCAATGTTTGATGTTGAAGGGTAAATTTAAAATCTAGTTAAATCTATTTTGTAGGGATTGAAATTTCAATCAATTTATCAGAATAGAGGGTTTTGATATTTGCTTCATCAATGACTTGTTTATCAATTTTACGATTTAAGAAGAATTCTTGGATTTTTTCGATTTCTTTTTCTCGGATTGCACGATGTTTGTTGGAAATAAGGATTTCATAATGAAGCGGTGCTTGAGTAAAAATAACGTCTGTATTGCCTGCAGAATAGACCTCTACAAGAGTTGCATCAGTGCTTTCTAACTGGTTTTTAACAAGATGCGAGTGTGAATTTGTAGTATTGATGAGCTTCATAAGGCTTCCTCCTGTATTCTATATCTATTATAGCACTTTTTAGGAAAATTGGGTAAGTTAGCTTAAATTTGATGCTGTTTTTTCCATGATTCGATGCCCCATTTATGACTGCCACGTTTTAAGTTAGCAATAGCCTCGTCAATTGGAAACCAAGCTAGATGATTGAAGTCTTCCAAAGGTTTTTGAATTTCTTGGTAAGAAGTGGCTTCGTAGAGATATGCTGGATTGTAGTAATAGGTATCACGATGACTAGAATAGAAGTATTCATCAGCTTGCCCGTAGTAGGTGCCAATTTCAGCTGTAAATCCTAATTCTTCAATCAGTTCTCGTTTGAGAGCTTCGAGGTGATTTTCACCTTCTTCAATTTCGCCCCCTGGTAAGAACCATGCACCATTTGGAGCTTGAACGAGAATAATCTTTTCATAGTTTTGGTCTGGAATGACTGCATAAACGCCATATCTATTTTTATAGGTTACTCCCTCTTTTTTTTCTCCAAATGTTGGAATTGTCATAAACTTCTCCTTCATGAGTGCGCTTTCTTTCTATCATAGTAAAGAATGCCCTTGCTGTCAAGCAAGAACATTCTTTTGTATTTGAGGAACTAGTCGTTTGATTCGACTGTTTCCGTTTTATTTTTTGACTTAATCATGATCTTACCTTTACTTGTCATGACTGCCTTGAGGTCTTTTTCACTAGGGTTTTCAAGGTAGTAGTCTGTAATTGCATCTTCGATATAGTCTTGAATGGTACGACGTAGTGGACGAGCCCCCATTTTTGGATCGTAACCAAGGTCTACAAGTTTTTCTTTAACCTTTTCTGTGACATCGAGATGGATATTATTGCTGGAGAGTCGTTTATTCACATCATCCAGCATGAGGTCAACGATTTGAAGGAGATTTTCTTTGCTGAGAGCCTTGAATTCGATAATACCATCAAAGCGGTTCATGAATTCTGGGCTAAAGAAGTTGCCTAATTCTCCAAGGACAGAGTTGGTACGACCTTCTCTAGCAGCACCAAAACCAACGCTAGCTTCTGCCTTACCTGTACCTGCATTTGAGGTCATGATAATGATGGCATCTTTAAAGCTAACAGTCCGACCTTGACCATCTGTTAAACGACCATCATCCAAAACTTGAAGGAACATATGCATAACATCTGGATGGGCTTTTTCAACTTCATCCAAGAGGATCAGTGAGTAGGGGTTACGACGAACCTTTTCAGTCAATTGACCAGCTTCATCATAGCCGACGTATCCTGGAGGGGCACCGACAAGTTTAGCAACACTGTGTTTTTCCATGTATTCACTCATATCAAAGCGAATCATGCTGTCAGCAGAGCCAAAGAGTTCGATAGCTAGTTGCTTAGAAAGTTCTGTTTTACCGACACCAGTAGGACCAACAAAGAGGAAGCTACCGATTGGACGGTTTGGAGTGCCTAGACCAACACGATTACGACGAATAGCCTTAGCAATCTTATCGACAGCATCATCTTGACCAATAACATGAGCCTTGAGGTCATCTGCTAGGTTGATCAGTTGAGACTGTTCTTTTTCTTTAAGGTCGCCAACTGGAATGTTGGTCTTTTGTTCGATGATGTGCTCAATCGTCTTTTCACTGATGATTGGGGTATCTTGATCCGTTACCTTAGTCTTTTGCATTTCCTTATATTTAGCAATCTGGTCACGGAAGTAGGCTGCTTTTTCAAAGTCTTCATCGCGGGTTGCTTGTGCCTTGAGATTTTCTGCTTCGATTAAACGTTGGTCGATGACCTTTGGATCCACAAAATTCAAGGTTAAGTTCATTTTAGAACCAGCTTCATCTAGGAGGTCAATGGCCTTATCCGGCAAGAAACGATCTTGGATGTAGCGATTAGAGAGAGTAGCAGCTGCTTCGATAGCTCCATCAGTATAGTGAACATGGTGGTAATCTTCGTATTTCTTTTGAATACCTTTCAGGATAATAATGGTTTCTTCAACAGTTGGTTCATCAACCTTGACCGGTTGCATACGGCGCTCAAGGGCTGCATCCTTTTCGATGATGCGGTATTCATTGAGGGTAGTAGCACCCACTAACTGAAGTTCGCCACGAGAAAGGGCAGGTTTCAGAATATTTCCAGCATCCATATTCCCGTCTCCGGCAGAACCAGCACCGACAATCTCGTGAATTTCATCGATAAAGAGGATGACATCTTTGCGCTCACGAATTTCTTCCATGAGTTTCTGCATGCGCTCTTCGAACTGGCCTCGGATACCTGTACCTTGAACAAGACTCACGACATCTAGGCGGATGACTTCTTTCCCTTGAAGTTTGTGGGGAACATCACCGTCTACAATTTTCTGTGCTAAGCCTTCGACAACTGCTGTCTTACCAACACCAGGCTCACCGATAAGGACAGGATTGTTTTTAGTTCTACGGTTGAGGATTTCAATGACACGGATGATTTCTTCGTCACGGCCGATAACTGGGTCGACATTTCCACGACGGGCAATCTCAGTTATATTGATACCATACTCATCCAAGAGGCCCTTTTCTTGGCTAGGAGGAGGTGTTTGAGCTGGTCCACGATTTTGAGAACCATAACCCCCATTACCACCGTATCCGCCACCTGACTGGGTTGGAGGAACATTATTATTAGAAGAAGGTCTAAAGTTGTTCAAATCATTGAAGAAGTCTCCAAATGGATCAAAATCGCGATTGTTTAAATCTGTAATGCCTTTGAATAAGCTATTGTTAGGATCTGTTTTGATAATTTTGTAGCAATTTTGGCAAAGATCGATTTGCTTTTGTTGCCCATTAAGATTAGTGTAAAGATGAATCGTTGAGTCATTGATTTTACAATTTTGACAGAGCATACCTCTACCTCGTTTCTTTTTTGGCTTTGACTAAAATAGAAAGGTCAAAAATAGTCAAAGTTCTTTAGTCTCATTATATCATGATTAAAGGGGAAAGCAAGCAAAAAGATTGCTTGTTACAATTAAACATTCCAGGCAATTCTTACTAGACTTTAGTGATAAAAATAAAAATCCCATTTGTCATGCAAAAAGGATTTTCATTGGTCAAAGCAGGAGTATTTTCTGCCTTTATTTATCGATTAGTATAAAAGTTCGTAAATTTCCATCGCAATGAGGTCGATGCTATCAAATGTATAAGTTTCACGAGCTTCAACGTCACGAAGTGTAAAGAGTGGTCCGTTTTCTTCGTCGTGGTTAAAAGCAACCTCTGCGACAACAACTCCCTCGCGCTCAAAGTTACGTTTCAAGTTACCACCATCTTTTGTCATTGCTTCTAAGCGATTGATGATTCTAACCAAATGTGATTCCATTTTGATTCTCCTCCATTTCTTATCTTTACTATTTTACCATAAACAGACTCTACTTGACTAGAAAAAACTAAGATTTCTCGCTATTTCTCTTGCCTTTGAAAATTTATTGAAAATCTTAAAGGAAAACGTTGCATTTTTATGCAAAATATGTTATCCTTATACAAGTTTTAAGTTTAAATATAGAAAGTAGAGTGTCCATGAATTTTTCTTTTTTACCGAAATACCTGCCATACTTTAACTATGGTGCTGTTGTTACGATTATTATCTCTATCTTAGTTGTCTTTTTGGGAACCATTTTAGGGGTAGTGTTGGCCTTTGCGCAACGTTCAAAGATTAAGCCACTTGCTTGGTTCGCTAATCTTTATATCTGGATTTTCCGAGGAACTCCGATGATGGTACAGATTATGATTGCCTATGCATTGATGCATATTAGTGCTCCAACAATCCAAATTGGAATTTTGGATGTTGATCTTACTCGTTTGATCCCAGGGATTATTATTATCTCTATGAATAGTGGTGCCTATGTATCAGAAACTGTTCGTGCTGGGATTAATGCAGTGCCAAAAGGACAACTAGAAGCAGCTTATTCACTAGGTATTCGTCCTAAAAATGCTATGCGCTATGTTATTTTGCCACAGGCTATCAAGAATATTTTACCAGCCTTGGGGAATGAGTTTATTACCATTATCAAGGATAGCTCGCTCTTGTCAGCTATCGGAGTTATGGAATTGTGGAATGGAGCGACTACTGTGTCAACAACCACTTATCTACCATTGACTCCACTTCTATTCGCAGCCTTTTACTACTTAATTATGACATCTATCTTGACACTAGCCTTGAAAGCTTTTGAAAATCGTATGGGACAAGGAGATAAAAAATAATGACTGAAACGCTAATTAAAATTGAAAACCTTCATAAAAGCTTTGGAAAGAATGAAGTTTTAAAAGGGATTGATCTTGAAATTAAAAAAGGTGAAGTAGTAGTAATTATCGGACCCTCTGGTAGTGGTAAGTCAACCCTCCTTCGCTCTATGAATCTCCTCGAAGAAGCTACAAAAGGAAAAGTTATCTTTGAAGGTGTAGACATTACGGATAAGAAAAACGACCTCTTTGCCATGCGTGAAAAGATGGGAATGGTTTTCCAACAATTCAATCTCTTCCCAAATATGACAGTTATGGAAAACATTACACTTTCTCCAATTAAGACTAAGGGAGAAAGTAAGGAAGTGGCTGAAAAGAGAGCGCATGAGCTCTTGGAGAAGGTTGGTTTGCCAGATAAGGCCGATGCCTATCCACAAAGTTTGTCTGGAGGTCAGCAACAACGTATTGCTATCGCGCGTGGTCTTGCCATGGAACCAGATGTCCTACTCTTTGATGAACCGACTTCTGCCCTAGACCCAGAAATGGTAGGGGAAGTACTAGCAGTTATGCAAGAACTTGCCAAGTCAGGTATGACTATGGTCATCGTAACACATGAGATGGGCTTTGCACGTGAAGTAGCAGACCGTGTTATTTTTATGGCTGACGGTGTAGTTGTCGAGGATGGAACACCTGAGCAAATTTTTGACCAAACACAAGAACAAAGAACCAAGGATTTCTTGAGTAAGGTTTTGTAAAATATAGTTTATTAGAAAAGCTCCAAGGGGGCTTTTTCTTATAGTTTGAAACTATAAGAAGACTTAGACAAGAAGTGTTAGGGAGACTACCGATTTTTTGATATAATAGAAGGAGCTTGTTAGAAAAGAGAAAATACATGACACAGATTATTGATGGGAAGGCTTTAGCAGCCAAGCTGCAAGGACAATTGGCTGAAAAAACGGCTAAACTAAAAGAAGAGACAGGCTTGGTGCCTGGCTTAGTCGTTATTTTAGTCGGAGAAAATCCAGCCAGCCAAGTTTACGTTCGCAACAAGGAGCGTTCTGCTATCGCTGCAGGCTTCCAAAGTGAAGTCGTGCGAGTTGCGGAGACCATTACTCAAGAGGAATTGTTGGAGTTAATTGCTAAATACAATCAAGATCCAGTATGGCATGGAATCTTAGTCCAGTTGCCATTACCAAAACATATCAATGAAGAAGCAGTTTTATTAGCTATTGACCCTGAAAAGGATGTAGATGGTTTTCATCCGCTCAACATGGGCCGTCTTTGGTCTGGTCACCCAGTGATGATTCCTTCAACTCCAGCAGGGATTATGGAGATGTTTCATGAGTACGGGATTGAGTTAGACGGTAAAAATGCTGTCGTAATTGGTCGTTCCAATATTGTCGGTAAACCAATGGCCCAGTTGCTGTTGGCTAAGAATGCAACTGTAACCTTGACTCATTCTCGCACGCACAATCTAGCCCAAGTAGCTTCTAATGCTGATATTCTCGTAGTAGCAATCGGTCGTGCTAAGTTTGTGACTGCTGACTTTGTCAAACCTGGGGCAGTTGTCATTGATGTGGGGATGAACCGAGATGAAAATGGCAAGCTTTGTGGAGATGTTGATTATGATGCAGTTGCACCAGTTGCCAGTCACATTACACCTGTACCTGGTGGAGTTGGGCCTATGACCATTACCATGCTAATGGAGCAGACTTATCAGGTTGCATTGCGTAGTTTGGATAAAGATTAAGTTTATGATGAAAAAGGCTTGAGATAGGAATATCTCGGCTTTTTTAGTTAATTTCTATTTGTAGAATATAGGATTCCATTTATATTTTTTGTAGTATAATGAAAGTAAGAACAAGTATGAAGGAGTAGCGTATGAAAGAGATTGATCAAGCTTTACTGAAAAGAGTTATCATCGAGCGTCCTCGTTCTAGTCATAAGGGAGACTACGGTCGTCTTCTCTTGATTGGTGGAACGTATCCCTATGGGGGCGCAATTATTATGGCTACTTTGGCAGCTGTAAATAGTGGTGCAGGCCTTGTGACAGTTGCTACGGATAAAGAGAATATTTCAGCTCTGCATAGCCATCTGCCGGAGGCTATGGCTTTTGACCTTGGTGATAAGCAATTGCTCGAGCAACAGTTGCAGAAAGCAAGTGTTGTCTTGGTCGGACCTGGACTAGTAGATGATGAGCGTGGAGAAGAGCTTATCCAAACAGTGTTTTTTCATTCAAATCAAGATCAGACCCTCATACTGGATGGTGGCGCCCTATCCATTTTTGCTAAGACGGGAATGAAATTTCCCAAAGCCCATCTTGTTTTAACTCCTCATCAAAGGGAATGGCAAGTCTTGTCAGGCTTAGATTTGACTTCCCAAGGAGCTGAGGAAACAGGAGAGGCATTGAAGAGTTTCCCTTCAGGAACGATTTTAGTTCAAAAAGGTCCAGCGACTCGTATTTGGCAAGCTGGTCAAGCTGATTGTTATCAGCTGGGTGTTGGAGGTCCCTATCAGGCGACTGGAGGAATGGGTGATACTCTGGCTGGGATGATTGCTGGTTTTGCTGGTCAATTCCCACAAGTTAGTCTCTATGAAAGAGTGACGGTAGCGACCTATCTACATTCAGCAATTGCTCAAGAATTGGCTGAGGACAACTTTGTAGTTCTGCCAACCACGATTAGTCAGCATATTCCTGCATTCATGAAAAAAATACAAAAAGACACCTGAAAATATCAGGTGTTTTTTGATGATTAGAAGAGGTCTTTGACCTTATCTACAAGACCGTCAAGTCCTTCTGTTCCTGAGACCAAAGCTTGTGCTTGGCTTAGGTACTCACCGAGTTGATCTTTGTTTTCTTCAACAAATGTTTTTGCTGCAGAAAAATCTTTTTTCTCAACGAGTTCTTTTACTTGATGAAACAAATCTAATGGATTCATGAGTTTCCTCTCTTTCTACTTCATTATTCAATCATTTTTGTTCCAATCTTGAAAGAAACTTGACTCCTCTAACTAAGTTCATGGGTGTCAAATAGTGTAAAATTTGATATAATTTTTAGTGATGAATGTTAGAAATGATCGGTATGTGGTTGTAGATTTAGAAGCAACAAGTACTGGAAGCAAGGCAAAAATCATCCAAGTGGGAATTGTAGTCATTGAAGACGGTGAGATTGTTGAGCAATATGCCACTGATGTCAATCCGCATGAACCCTTGGATTCTCATATCAAAGAATTAACGGGTTTGACTGATAAGCGTTTAGCAAAGGCTCCAGAGTTTTCTCAGGTAGCTGGAAAGATTTTTGAACTGGTCAAAGACGGTATTTTTGTTGCGCATAATGTCCAGTTTGATGCCAATTTATTATCAGAATTCCTCTTTTTTGAAGGTTATGAATTACGCACACCTCGTATCGATACGGTTGAGTTGGCTCAAGTATTTTATCCTCAGCTTGAAAAGTATAATCTTGGAATTCTCTGTAAAGAGTTAGGGATTTCTCTTGAGCAAGCTCATACAGCTTTATCAGACGCCCAAGCAACTGCAGAACTCTTTCTTTGCATGAGACAAAAAATGTTTCAGCTTCCAAAAGGTTTGTTGGAACGTTTATTGAGTTTGTCAGATAGCTTATTGTACGAATCTTATCTGGTCATCGAGGAAGTCTATCAAAAGCAGTCAATCCTAGTTGAACATAACTTGGTAGAGGTGCAAGGCCTATTCTTAAGAAAAGAGAAGCCAGTCCTTTCTCCGCGCAAACTCTCAAAAGATTTCAAGACCAATATTGCCTTGTTGGGGTTGGAGGAGAGAAACCTGCAAGAACGCTTCGCTCAAAAGATTCAAGAGTGTTTGCAAGAGGAAAACATTTCATTTATTCAGGCTCAAACCGGAATTGGAAAAACCTATGGTTATCTCCTACCGGCCTTGTCACTTGAACATGAAGAGGGCATCCTGCTCAGTGTTCCAACTAAAATCCTTCAAAATCAAGTGATGCAAGAGGAGGCAAAAAGACTAGAGGAGATTTTTCATATCTCTATCCACAGTCTCAAAGGGCCACAGAATTACTTGAAACTAGATGCTTTTTATGAGGTGTTGGAGGAAGAAGAATCCAATCGTTTGTATACGCGTTTCAAGATGCAACTCCTAGTTTGGTTGACTGAAACAGATACTGGGGATTTAGACGAAATTGGGCAGCTTTATCGCTATCAGCAATTTTTGCCGAACTTGGTACACGATGGCAACCTTCACAAAGACTCTCTCTTTTGGCTAGAGGATTTTTGGAGACGTGGTCAGGGAAAAGCGCGTTCTTGTAAGTTGCTAGTGACCAATCATGCTTACCTCGTTACTCGACTTGAAGATGATCCGAGTCTTTTAGAAGGGCGTCTCTTGATTTTAGATGAAGCCCAGAAAATCTTGCTGACCTTGGAAAATCTTTCTCGAAAATCTTATTTGCTAACAGATTTGGTGGACCAACTAGACCAAGCTCTATCTACTGAAGAAGGTATGCTTCAAAGACGTCTGCTAGAGAGCATTCGTTTTGAGCTTTCTTATCTGCTGGAGCAGTTTCTATCTGGTAAACGTAAGATGTGCCCAGCTAGTAGCATTGATAAGCTTCGACAGGATTTCTCAGAGTTGAGTCTCGCTGAGTTTAAAGACTATCAGAGATTTTTCTCGTCTGAAGGAGAATTTTGGTTATCAGTTTCAGAACTTTCGAGTAAAAAAATCGAGATTACCTCTAGTCGCAATCAGCGTTTACTATTTTCTCAGATATTTCCAGAATCCTGTCAGCTTCTCGGAATCTCTGCAACCCTAGAAATTAGTAGTAGAGTTTCCTTGCCAGAATTGTTAGGTTTTCCTCAAGCCAGCTTTTACTACCTTGACGAACAGTTTCAAGAAAATCAAGAAATTTTCTTGGTAAATGATTTTCCATTGGTGACTGAGGTTTCGAATGACGAGTATGCTCAAGCAATTGTGGAAGTTCTAGAAGATTTGTCCTACCTCGAAGAACCGATTTTAGTCTTATTTACTGCAAAAGATCTATTGTTGCAGGTATCAGATAGTTTGAGGATTTCCCATCTAGCCCAGTATAAGCACGGGGAACCAGCTCAATTGAAAAAACGCTTTGAAAAAGGAGAGCGTGAGCTCTTACTTGGAGCTGGAAGTTTCTGGGAAGGTGTTGATTTTTCGAGACATCCTCGGGTTATTGAAGTGGTGACACGTTTGCCCTTTCAAAATCCAGAGGATTCCTTCACCAAAAAGATGAATCAAGAACTCCGTTTGGAAGGGAAGAATCCTTTTTATGATTACCAACTTCCTATGGCAATTATTCGTCTCAAGCAAGCAATTGGAAGAACCATGCGTCGAGTGGGGCAACGCTCTGCAGTTCTGATTCTAGATAGCCGCATGGCAAGTAAACGATATGGCAAACAAATCAGCAAGGCCTTGTCTCGCACTAGTCGAGTAAGGAATATTAGTCGAGAGCAAGTATTTGTCAACGTTCAAGATTTTTTAAATAAACAACGAAATGAATACCAGAAAGAATGAAGGAGGCCGTTATGAAGCGTTCATTCGACTCTAGGGTCGATTATAGTTTAATATTACCAGTATTTTGTTTGTTGGTAATCGGAGTTGTAGCGATTTATATAGCAGTAAGTCATGACTACCCAAACAATGTTTGGCCTATACTTGGGCAACAACTGGCATGGATAGCCCTAGGGATTATCTTTAGTTTTGTAGTCATGTTTTTTAACACAAAATTTTTATGGCAGTCCACTCCCTATTTATACGGTCTAGGTCTTGCCTTGATGATCTTGCCTTTGGTTTTTTACAATCCAAGTTTAGTGGCTGCAACAGGTGCTAAAAACTGGGTGTCATTTAGTGGGTATACGCTTTTTCAACCTTCCGAATTCATGAAGATATCTTATATCTTGATGCTGGCTTATGTGATTGTAATGTTCACTAAAAAATATAAGGATAGAGAACGGACGATTGGTTTAGATTTCCTTTTGATTTTTTGGATGATTATTTTTACGATTCCAGTTTTAGTGTTACTGGCTTTGCAAAGTGACCTTGGGACGGCAATGGTTTTTGTCGCAATCTTTTCAGGCCTTGTCTTATTATCAGGGGTTTCGTGGAAGATTATCATCCCAGTCCTTGTATCGGTTGTATCAGCAATTGCGGGATTTTTAGCTATCTTCATCACAAAAGATGGCCGTACCTTTATGCACCAGCTTGGGATGCCGACTTATCAGATTAACCGTATCTTAGCTTGGCTCAATCCCTTTGATTATGCTCAGACAACTACCTATCAACAGGCACAGGGGCAAATTGCAATCGGTAGTGGCGGTGTATTTGGTCAAGGTTATAACGTGTCCAATCTCCTCATTCCAGTTCGAGAGAGTGATATGATTTTCACAGTTATTGCTGAAGATTTCGGTTTTATTGGTTCAGTTGTTGTGATTGCACTCTATCTGCTCCTCATCTATCGCATGTTAAAGATTACTCTGAAATCTAACAATCAATTTTATACCTATATCTCCACTGGATTTATCATGATGCTCTTATTCCACATCTTTGAAAATATTGGTGCGGTAACAGGACTCCTTCCTCTGACGGGGATTCCCTTGCCCTTTATTTCTCAAGGGGGGTCAGCTATTATCAGTAATCTCATCGGTGTTGGTCTCCTATTATCTATGAGTTATCAAACACACCTAGCTGACGAAAAGAGTGGTCGAACAAGATTTAAACGTAAAAAAGTTGTGTTGAAAAAAGTGAAATAAGGAGGTCGCTATGCCTAAAGTTGCAGTTATCCTAGCAAATGGTTTTGAAGAAATTGAAGCCTTGACGGTCGTAGACGTCATGCACCGCGCACATATCACCTGCCATATGGTAGGATTTGAAGATAAAGTGACAGGATCCCATGCTATTCAAGTTCAAGCCGATCGAGTGTTTGATGGTAATTTATCAGAGTATGATATGATTGTCCTTCCAGGAGGTATGCCTGGCGCTGCCCACTTGCGGGACAATGAACAATTAATCACTGAACTCCAAAAATTTGAGAAAGTTGGTAAAAAGGTGGCGGCCATTTGTGCAGCACCAATTGCTTTAAATCGAGCAGGTCTTCTAGAGGGAAGAAACTTTACCTGCTACGATGGCGTCCAAGATCAAATTGCTGACGGTCACTACCATAAAGAAACAGTAGTCGTAGATGGCAACATCATTACGAGCCGTGGACCAGCAACAGCTTTAGCTTTTGCTTACCACTTGGTTGAGACACTGGGTGGAGATGCTGAGTCACTAAGAAATGGCATGCTCTACACAGACGTTTTTGAGAAATAAAAAGGAAACTGAGAAGGATCTTTCTTACTTGAGGAGATTCTTCTCTTTTTTAAGGTCAAAATCAAGCTAAACATCGCTTTTTTCATAAAAAAATGATATAATAAAGGGTATGAAATATCACGATTATATCTGGGATTTAGGTGGGACTCTGCTTGATAATTATGAAACATCTACAGCCGCTTTTGTGGAGACATTAGCAGAGTTTGGAATTGAGCAGGAACACGACTGTGTCTACGAAGCTTTGAAGGTTTCGACTGCCTTTGCCATCGAAAAGTATGCTCCAGAAATTGAAAACTTTCTTGAGAAATATAAAGAAAACGAAGCTCGTGAGCTTGAACACCCAGTATTATTTGAAGGAATTCCTGCTCTCTTGGAAAAGATTTTAGACCAAGGTGGTCGTAATTTCTTAGTTTCTCATCGAGATAATCAAGTGTTGGAGATTCTCTCAAAAACCAAAATAGCCACCTATTTTATAGAAGTAGTGACAGCTAGTTCAGGATTTAAACGTAAGCCAGATCCTGAATCGATGATTTATTTACGTGATAAGTATCATATAACATCAGGTCTAGTCGTTGGTGACCGTGCCATTGATGTAGAAGCAGGACATGCTGCAGGTTTAGATGCCTATCTCTTTGAGAACGTTGTGGCCTTAAAACAAGCAATAGACATGTAAGAAAAAGGGGAAAAATGACAGAAGATATTAAAAACCAACAGGCACAAGATTATGATGCCAGCCAAATTCAAGTTTTGGAAGGTCTGGAAGCTGTTCGTATGCGCCCAGGAATGTACATTGGTTCAACTGCCAAAGAAGGTCTTCACCACCTAGTGTGGGAAATCGTAGATAACTCTATCGATGAGGCTTTGGCAGGCTTCGCTAGTCATATCGAGGTCTTTATTGAACCGGATGATTCGATTACAGTTATTGATGATGGTCGTGGAATTCCAGTTGATATCCAAGAAAAAACAGGGCGTCCTGCCGTTGAAACAGTCTTTACTGTTCTTCACGCCGGAGGTAAATTTGGCGGTGGCGGTTACAAGGTTTCGGGTGGACTCCACGGTGTAGGTTCGTCCGTTGTAAATGCCCTTTCAACCCAGTTGGATGTTCGTGTTCACAAAAACGGAAAGATTCATTACCAAGAATACCGTCGTGGACATGTTGTTGCTGATCTCAAGGTGATTGGAGATACAGATAAAACGGGAACAATCGTACACTTTACACCAGACCCAGAAATTTTCACAGAGACAACAACATTTGACTTTGACAAATTAAATAAACGTATTCAAGAGTTAGCCTTCTTGAACCGTGGCCTTCAAATCTCAATTACTGACAAACGTGAAGGACTTGAACAAACCAAACATTATCACTATGAAGGTGGTATTGCGAGTTACGTTAAATATATTAACGAAAACAAGGATGTTATCTTTGATACACCAATCTACACAGATGGTGAAATGGATGATATCACAGTCGAAGTTGCTATGCAGTACACAACTGGTTACCATGAAAATGTCATGAGCTTCGCTAACAATATTCATACCCATGAAGGTGGAACGCATGAACAAGGTTTCCGTACAGCCTTAACTCGTGTCATTAACGACTATGCTCGCAAAAACAAACTTCTAAAAGATAACGAAGATAACCTAACAGGTGAGGATGTCCGTGAAGGATTGACAGCCGTTATCTCTGTGAAGCATCCAAACCCTCAGTTTGAAGGACAAACTAAGACCAAACTTGGAAATAGTGAAGTTGTGAAGATTACCAATCGCCTCTTCAGCGATGCATTTTCTGACTTCCTGTTGGAAAATCCACAGATTGCTAAGCGCATCGTTGAAAAAGGGATTTTGGCTGCCAAAGCGCGTGTTGCTGCCAAACGTGCGCGTGAGGTTACACGTAAGAAATCTGGTTTAGAAATTTCAAATCTTCCAGGTAAATTGGCGGACTGTTCATCAAATAATCCAGCTGAAACTGAACTTTTCATTGTCGAAGGAGACTCTGCAGGAGGTTCTGCAAAATCAGGACGTAATCGTGAGTTCCAAGCTATCTTACCAATTCGTGGTAAAATCCTTAACGTTGAAAAAGCGAGCATGGATAAGATTTTAGCTAATGAGGAGATTCGCAGTCTTTTCACAGCTATGGGGACAGGATTTGGCGCTGAGTTCGATGTTAGCAAAGCCCGCTATCAAAAACTGGTTATCATGACAGATGCCGATGTCGATGGAGCTCATATTCGTACTCTCTTGTTAACCCTGATTTATCGTTATATGAAACCCGTTCTAGAAGCAGGCTATGTTTATATCGCTCAACCACCAATATACGGTGTTAAAGTCGGTAGTGAAGTTAAAGAATATATTCAACCAGGAGCAGACCAAGAAACCCACTTGCAAGAAGCGTTGGCTCGCTACAGCGAAGGTCGTTCTAAACCAACTATTCAACGTTATAAAGGACTTGGTGAGATGGATGACCACCAACTTTGGGAAACTACGATGAATCCTGAACATCGTCTCATGGCCCGTGTATCAGTAGATGATGCAGCCGAAGCAGATAGAATTTTTGATATGCTTATGGGAGATCGGGTAGAACCACGTCGGGAATTTATTGAAGAAAATGCGGTATACAGTACCCTTGACGTTTAAAAAAATTGGAAAATAGTTCCCAAGGCTTGAAAAATATGATATAATCAGTACAATTGTGTCAAGTATAAAAGGAGTTTGATATGTCAGATAATCAGTTGATTATTACCTTGATTGGAATCGCGGTTCTGCTTCTTATTGCTTTTGCTGTAGCAATTTTGCTTCGTAAACGTAATGAGAGTAGACTTACAGCTTTAGAAGAAAAAAAAGAAGAACTATATAACCTTCCTGTTAATGATGAGGTAGAGGTTGTTAAAAATATGCATCTGATTGGTCAAAGTCAGGTTGCCTTTAGAGAATGGAACCAAAAATGGGTTGATTTGTCTCTTAACTCTTTTGCAGACATCGAGAACAACCTCTTTGAAGCTGAAGGATTCAATAACTCATTCCGTTTCTTGAAAGCTAAGCACCAAATTGATCAAATTGAAAGTCAAATCGAACTTGTTGAAGAGGATATCGCTGCAATTCGAAATGCTTTGTCTGATCTAGAAAAACAAGAATCAAAAAATAGTGGACGTGTATTGCATGCCCTAGACTTATTCGAAAAACTACAAAATACTGTAGCTGAAGATTCAGAAAAATATGGTCAAGCTCTTCCAGAAATTGAAAAACAATTGGAAAATATCCAATCCGAGTTTTCTCAATTTGTAACCTTGAATTCATCAGGGGATCCGGTTGAAGCAGCAGGAATTTTGGATAACGTAGAAAATCATATTTTAGCTTTGACACATATCGTTGAAAGAGTTCCGGCAATCGTGACCAAGCTGTCTACTGAATTACCGGATCAACTTGACGATTTAGAAGCAGGTTATCGTAAGCTCTTAGATGATAATTATCATTTTACTGAAACAGATATTGAATCTCGCCTTCAACTACTATATGAAAACTTGAAAAACAATCAAGAGAATATTCGTAAGTTAGAATTAGATAACGCTGAGTATGAAAATACCCAGACTCAAGAAGAGATCAATTCGCTTTATGATATTTTTACACGTGAAATTACTGCTCATAAAGCTTTCGAAAAATTGGTGGCTACCCTTCCTACATATCTACAACACTTGAAAGAAAACAATCAAGTATTGGTAAAGGATATCGAACGTCTTGGAAAAACCTACTTGATTTCTGAAAGTGATGTGAATAAAGTTCGCCGCCTTCAAACAGATATCTCGACCTTGAATACAACGATTGAAGAAGCGACTAACGATCAAACTGAAGTTACAGAAGCATATTCTGTCTTGCAAGAACGTTTCGAAAATCTCCAATCTACATTGAAGGATATTGAAGATAATCAAATCGCTGTTAGCGAACGTTTAGTCAAGATTGAAAAAGATGACATCAATGCTCGTCAAAAAGCAAATGTATATGTTAACCGTCTTCATACTATCAAGCGCTATATGGAAAAGAGAAACCTTCCAGGAATTCCACAGAATTTCTTGAAGCTCTTCTTTGATGCAAGTCATAGTACAGAAGACTTGATGGCTGAGTTGGATCAAGCGCAAGTGAATATAGAATCTGTCAATCGTATCCTTGAGATTGCTACAAATGATATGAACATATTGGAAGAAGAAACCTACAGTATTGTCCAAAATGCGACACTAACAGAACAATTGCTTCAATATTCTAACCGTTACAGATCATTTGATGACCGTATTCAACAAGCTTTCCAAGAAGCCTTGAATATCTTTGAAACAACCTTTGATTATCAAGAATCTTTTGAAAAAATCTCTCAAGCATTAGAAGTTGCTGAACCTGGAGTAACGAGCCGTTTTGTTACTTCTTATGAGAAAACAAGAGAAAGTATTCGTTTCTAGTCTCTAAAAGAACTCTAGAATTAGCTAGGGTTCTTTTACTTAACTTTTTATATTAAACATGAATTTATTCCATGTTTTCATTGAAATTATAGCACTGATTTGATATGATAAAACTATGACAAACAAGAGATCACCCCAAAAGACAGTTAAGAAAAAAAATAATAAAAAGCTAGGAAATCTTGTGTTGATTTTGTTCTTCATAATGTTAGCACTTGGTAGTATGATTACTTATAAAGTGTTGAGCAAGCAAGCCTTTGAACAGAAAATTGAAAGTCTCAAGAAGGAAAAAGAAGATGCATATGCACAAGGTAGCCAAAAGGAGCATTTTCGCAAGGAAAAATCAGAGATTATTACTTATTATCCACAGGTAGGAGATAGTATTATTTCTTCTGCCAAGGATGCGATTGTAAAGGATATCACCGACAAGGTCGAAGGAAAAGACCAGTTGATTTTTTATTACTCAGAAAAAGGAGATTCTTCTCTAAATGGTATTGAAAATCGCCTGATTAAAAAACAAGCTTATGATTTAGCTCATTCAAAAGTCGTTGAGCTCGAAAATACCACTCTCGATCAGGTATATCTAAAAGAAGATGGTTCAATCTTTACGCTGGACCAACTCTTTACAGATACAAAAAAAGCAAAGGAAAAATTACTAGAAGATCTTAAGACTACTCTCCAAGATAAAAAGGTAGATCAATCATTGGTTGATCAAGTTTCAGCTGATTTATCAGCTGCAGAATTGTCAAGCTGGAGATTTGCTTACAAAGATAGTCAATTAGTTCTTTATCCTGTTAAATCAACTGATAATGTGGAAGAAATAGCGATGCCTATTTCAGATTTCTTTGATTTTATTCAAACTTCTTATCTATCAGATAAGGATGCTGAACTTTATAAAAAAGTTCAAGCAGAAAAACATAAAAAAGTTGTTGCCTTGACCTTCGATGATGGTCCAAATGCAACTACAACACCACAGGCACTAGATATATTAGCTAAATATAAAATCAAAGCAACTTTCTTTGTACAAGGGAAAAATGTCGCTGGTAACGAAGCAATTCTTAAGAGAATGAAGGCTGAAGGTCATGAAGTGGGTAATCACAGCTGGGATCACCCAGTCTTAACAAAACTTTCCTTGGAAGATGCTAAGAAACAACTTACGGATACAGAATCAGCAATTACCAGTGTGCTTGGAACAAGTTCAAAATTGATGCGTCCTCCTTATGGTGCCATTTCAGATGATATCCGCAATAGTCTTGATTTAAGCTTTATCTTGTGGGATGTTGATAGTCTGGACTGGAAGAGTAAAAATGAAGCTGCAATTTTGGCAGAGATTCAGCGTCAGGCAAGTAATGGTTCGATTATTTTAATGCATGACATTCATCAAACGTCAGTCAACTCATTACCGAAAGTCATTGAGTATTTACAAGGGGAAGGTTATAGCTTTGTCACAGTCTCTGAATTGTTGGGTAACCATGTGAAACCACATGAAATTTACTATTCACGTAATCAATAAAGTCAATTCTTAGGTGATGGATTCAATTCTTTTACCTTGATAAAGTAAAAAGATAATTTTTTATCTTGACAAGTAGGGAAAAACTTGGTATCATATAAAAGTTGAGAAAAGCAGAAGTGAGAACTTCTCGCCTTGCGACTAACGTTGTCTGGCCCCTACGGATCAAGTTTCAGAAATGAACGATAATCATGTAGTGCGGATTTGCGTTAGCAAGTCCGCTCTTGTTTTTCTCTAAATTAAAAAAAGAGGTGAAAACCATAGCAAAGCAAGACTTATTCATCAATGATGAAATTCGTGTACGTGAAGTTCGCTTAATCGGTCTTGAAGGTGAGCAATTGGGTATCAAACCACTAAGCGAAGCGCAAGCACTTGCGGATGAAGCTAATGTGGACTTGGTTCTCATTCAACCTCAAGCTAAACCTCCTGTAGCGAAAATTATGGATTACGGTAAGTTCAAATTTGAGTACCAGAAGAAGCAAAAAGAACAGCGCAAAAAACAAAGCGTTGTGACCGTGAAAGAAGTTCGTTTGAGCCCAGTAATTGACAAGGGTGATTTCGATACCAAACTTCGCAATGCTCGCAAGTTCCTTGAAAAAGGAAACAAAGTAAAGGTATCTATTCGCTTTAAGGGACGTATGATTACCCATAAAGAAATTGGTGCAAAAGTTTTAGCCGACTTCGCTGAAGCAACTCAAGATATTGCTATCATCGAACAACGTGCTAAAATGGATGGACGTCAAATGTTTATGCAATTGGCGCCAGCAACTGACAAAAAATAATTGTCAGAAAGTTAAATAAAGGAGAAAAAATCATGCCAAAACAAAAAACACACCGCGCATCAGCTAAACGTTTCAAACGTACAGGTTCTGGTGGACTTAAACGTTTCCGTGCTTACACTTCTCACCGTTTCCACGGAAAAACTAAAAAACAACGTCGTCATCTTCGTAAAGCATCTATGGTGCATGCAGGAGATTTCAAACGTATCAAAGCAATGCTTACTCGCTTGAAATAATCGCGTATTCGTAAGTAAAGAATTCTAGGAAATATTGGAGGAAATATAAATGGCACGTGTTAAAGGTGGCGTTGTATCACGCAAACGTCGTAAACGTATTCTTAAATTAGCAAAAGGTTACTATGGAGCTAAACACATCTTGTTCCGTACTGCAAAAGAACAAGTAATGAACTCTTACTACTATGCATACCGTGACCGTCGTCAAAAGAAACGTGACTTCCGCAAATTGTGGATTACACGTATCAATGCGGCAGCTCGTTTGAACGGACTTTCATACTCACAATTGATGCATGGTTTGAAATTGGCTGAGATCGAAGTTAACCGTAAAATGCTTGCTGACTTGGCTGTTAACGATGCAGCAGCTTTCACAGCTCTAGCAGATGCAGCTAAAGCAAAACTTGGTAAATAATGTATAAAAGTTTCATTTCTACTCTTGTGGTTTAAGCTACGGGGGGGAAATGAAGCTTTTTTTATTTTCATGAAATGGACAGTGAATGGCATCTTTTGTTTAAGGAAATAGGACTTTTCCTGTATAATAGTAGTATGTTTATAAAGATGGAGTTAGAAGATGATAGTAGGTATTGATCTAGGAACGACGAATTCATTGGTAGGTGTTTATCAAGATGGTCAAGTAAAACTGATTCCAAATGCTTTTGGAGAATATTTAACGCCATCAGTTGTGGCTTTGGACGATAATGACCAAATCATTGTAGGAAAAATTGCAAAGGAACGCTTGGTGACACATCCAGATAAAACCGTAGCCCAATTCAAACGATTTATGGGGACTAAACATGAATTAGTTCTAGGGGATAGAACTTATAAAGCAGAGGAGCTGAGCTCTTTTGTCATTCGAAAATTAGTGGATGATGCAGAGACTTTTCTTGGTGAAAAGGTTGACGAGGTTATCATCAGTGTACCAGCATATTTTAATGATGCGCAACGCTATGCTACAAAACTAGCAGGACAATTTGCAGGAGTTAAGATAGAGCGTATCATTAACGAACCTTCCGCAGCCGCTCTTGCTAAAAAATTGATGAGCAATCAAGAAGACCAGTCATTTGTGGTCGTCGATTTTGGTGGGGGTACGCTAGATATCTCGGTTGTTGAGTTGTTTGATAACGTTGTAGAGATTGTGTCTATCGCAGGTGATAATCGCTTGGGAGGAGAAGATTTTACTGCAGCTATTGCGGAGGAATTTTTAGCATCTAATCAATTGTCTAAGGAATCTATTTCTCGTGAATTTTACAGTAAAATATTGGTCCAAGCTGAGAAGGTAAAGCTGAATCTGAATACCAATGAAGAAGTGAAGATGGTAGTGATGGATCAAGAGAAAGAATACTCTTTAAACCTGACTTATCAGCGTTTTTATGAGCTGTGCCAGCCTTTGCTTGCCCGTCTTAAGTCAGTACTAGATAGAGCACTGATGGATGCGCGCTATAGTTATGTATCCTCTGAAAACTTTGTCCTTGTTGGTGGTACTTCAAAACTTCGCTTGGTACAAGATTTCTTGTCTTACTGTATTGACCAAGCAGTACAAGTGGCTGATGATCCTGATAAAATGATTGCAAAAGGCTGTGCTCTTCTCGCAGGAATAAAGGAGCGTCAGGGAGAGGTTCGTGATTTACTGTTATCGGATATTTGTCCTTTCACACTTGGAACTGCAGTTGTTGGTGATCGTTTTTCTCCGATTATCGAGCGTAATTCTCCTCTACCTGCTTCACGAACGGAACAGTATTACACCGCAGAATTAGGACAAAGCCAAGTGAAGGTAGAAGTCTACCAAGGAGAAATGATGAAGGCTTCCCAAAACTTATTCCTCGGGGAGTTGGAAGTGCCAGTTCCTGTTAATAAACGGGCTCATGAAGGCTTTACTATTCGATTCACCTATGACCTAAATGGAATTTTGGATGTAGAAGTAACCATTGATTCAACAAAGAAAGTCTTTAACCATGTTATTCTCCAAGAGAGTATCACCTTGACTGAAGATGAAATCAAGAAAAAACAAGCAGAGTTAACTCGTTATAAGATTAATGCTCAAGAAACAGAGGTTTACCGTTTCTTGCTTGAAAAGGCCAATCGTGTATACAGCATGCTCTTAGGGAGAAGAAGAGATGAGTTGATGGCAGAGACTCGACGTTTTGAAGAAGAAGTTAGACAGGCATCTATGTATCATTTACCAAAACTTTATCAATCATTTTCTAACTATCTAGAGTTTCTAGAGCGTGGCTTATGAGAGGGGATTCTATGAACAAATGGGAAATCTTAGGGATTAAGCCAACTCATGATGTTAAGACTATTCGAAAACGATATTCTGAGTTAGTGAAACTTTACCATCCTGAGGACCAACCAGAAATCTATCAACAAATTGTAGAAGCCTACCAGTCGGCTTTAAGAGAAGCACGGTCTAATAGTACGAGACAAGAAACTGTTGGAAGTGAAGCTAGTTCCTATCAGCATTTCAGTAATCAAGAAGAGAAAATAGTTGCTTCTCCGTTTAATTTTGAAACTTTAAGTGAAGAGCCAACTGCTCACGAGTCGAACGATTCTAGTCATGTCTTAGATTTTAGTGATTATCTAGAGTCAGAGTATCTGATTCGAAACGCGATTGAAAGTATTGTAGGAAATCCTGACTATACCGTAGAAGAACAAGAACATCTTTGGAGACAATTTTTTAATCAGTATCGATATGATATGAGTGTTGTTCAGTCTGTTTTAGAAGAAATGGATGTTTATATTTTTAACAAACCTGAGCAATTCTCTATCATCATTCCCTTGCTGGAAGACTATATTCCTGACTTTAAGTACTGGGGATATTACTATAAACTGAAGCATTGGAAGGTTAAAAGAGCTACTGCCTACAAAAATGGAGAGTCTCTTGAGGATGCGAAAAAAGAAACTGCGAAATTGTATGCTTCTTATCGTTTATGCCAAGCCCTTCTAGAGGACTCCCAAAAAGCCAATCAAATTGGAGTTTGGATAACTTTTTTCAAACAATCTTTTTCTCCTGGTACGGTCCTTTTTCTCTTGAATAGCAGTAAACAAATGATTACTAGCATTCCAGTTTTGGCTTATATTTTGGAGAAGATTAAACCAGAGGTGGGAGAAGAAGACCAAAAAGCCTATGACGAGCTTGTGGCTTACTTTAAAGAATTAAAAGCAGATTCAGAAGAACTATTCGATATCCATTCTTATAATTTGCTAAATTCTTCAGAGGTTGAGGAAGCTCTATATCTCTTAGCCTATAGTACATATCAAGACGATGCTAGACTTGTACAGGATTGGACCTATCTCCTTGAGAATGTTCAGGATGAATCTCTCTTGCTTCAATTATTGGAGGACATCGATGTTTATCCTTTTACAAATGACAAGGTTCTGGATCTTGTTTTTGGATTTGTAAGAAATCATATTCAGGATGAAGAAAATCCTTATCTGAAGAAATTCAGTTTCTGGAAGGATACTCATTCTTATCCTTGGGTTGTTGAAAAGTTTTCATTAGATAAAAAAGAAAATTTTGATTACTGGTATCATCAAGGCTATCTCTATATTGATAAGATTACGAAGAGTGATGAAGATATCAATGATTGGGAGAAGTGGAGAACTTACTTTAAAAGTAAACCGCGCATTCTTGCGATTTTGCTTCAACAAATCTATAAGGAGTATCATCGTTTTAAAGACGGAGAATTGTTGCTTTATGTTTTAGGTCCTTTTTCTACCTCTAAAATGGTTCCCATGATGATGACGGAGGAGACAGACCAGAAACTAGAAGAGATGACCAGCTATGCTTATCAACTCTGTCATCCGAATTCTAAAATATCTTATTTGGTTTGGAAAAAAAGACAGGTCTTTAAAAATAAGTTTCTTCAGTTTGTGTTTGGTCTATTTACGATTTTTAGTTTAATATTCAGTGTTTTAGAGCAATATGCTATGAATTCCTGGGTTCATGCCGGTATGGTATCACTATTCTACGTTTATATGCTAAAATTGAGACAAACACTGATTGAAGAAGGTGTAGCTGCTAGAGGATTAAAACAAAAATTCTACTACAATCTCAAACCATGGATTCTATTAATATTGTTAATGGTCTTTATCTTACCAACCTTACCGTTAGGTCTCATTGGGGCTCTTGTTTTCATTACTTTTTTCTGTTTTATTGATGGATTCAAGATAAGTGAAGGGTTTAAGTGGGATTATTCTTTAGACAAGTTAGTTCCGCTGGGACTGTTTCTATCTTCAGGTTTTCTAGTTGCTCTGGCAAACCGAAGCGAAATGATTTCATATGTTGCGATGTGTTACATCTTTATTGTTATGATAGTGGTTGGTGTCTTATACTTTACAAGATATAAAGTAGGGTTACCACCTTCATTGAAGGGAATTTTCTTTCCAATTTTAATGGGTATTATATTTTTTCAATTATTACCTCTTACTCACAGTCGCTTAAGTCTTTTTAATCCAGTTGTTCTAAGAGATGAAACTCTGAGCTTAACGTTCATACTCTTATTAAATGGAATCGTATTGGCTTATTTTACAAAAGAACAGCGTTTAGCAATTGGTGTTAAAAAGACCTTTATGATTTATGGATTGCAAATTTTTATTTTCCTAAGACGTTTATTTAGAATCCTATTCGCACCTATACAAGATTTTAGTAAAGTCTTTTTTGAAAAAGACTTACTAATTATGAATAGTGAGTTTGCTTTCTACTTCCTAGAAGGACTCTTTATTCTTATCTTACTTTTACTTGTGCGGAATATTCGTAAGGAAAATCGAGAGGTTCTTGAATTGCGTTAAAGCATTGAGTAGGGGGTTACAGTTTAAGTTCCTAGTAAATTTTACTAATTCAGGGTATAATGGAACTATCGAAATGAAAGAGGATATAATATGGCTTCAAAAATGTTACATACCTGCTTACGCGTAGAAAATCTTGAAAAATCAATTGCATTTTATCAAGATGCTTTTGGATTTAAGGAATTGCGCCGTAAGGACTTTCCAGATTATGCTTTCACCATTGTTTATTTAGGCCTTGATGGTGATGATTATGAATTGGAATTGACTTATAACTATGACCACGGGCCTTATGTTGTGGGTGACGGCTTTGCACACATTGCCCTAAGTACGCCTGACCTTGAAGCTCTGCATAAAGAGCATAGTGAAAAAGGTTATGAAGTAACAGAACCTAAAGGACTGCCAGGAACTCAGCCAAACTATTACTTTATCAAAGATCCAGATGGATATAAGGTAGAAGTGATTCGTGAAAAATAATAAAAACTCCTCATTTGTCAAATTGAGTTAGACTATTTCACCTGACTCAGAAAAACTTGATACGGAGTAGTGTAGGTCATTTATGTTAGTTTCTTTCAGACAAATGTGAGCGTTTATCTGGGACTAACATAGATGGCTTTTTCTATCTAGCTTAATGTGACAAATTGGGATATAATAAAAATAATTAAACAAATTAGTGGGAGAAAAAAATGTCAGACCAAAATCCAAATGTAGAACTAAACAAAGAAGAAGATAAACTAATTGTAGAGAATAATTCAGTTGAAAATACGGAGAATGGTCCAAAAGTAGTCAAGAAACCTTCGGCTCTTCTATCTTTCTCATTTTATTTGGCACTTACCTATATTCTTATATTTATACATTTTGCTTTAGCTGCTGGTAAATGGGGAATTGTATTCTTGATTTTTCTAGGTCCTAATTTAATTCCTTACGCTATAGCAACTGTCTTAACACAGATAGGAATCAAGAAAGTAAATAGAAATTTCTTGTATGCGAGTGCAGGATTTTATTTGCTTTCAGGACTCTTTGCATTCGACCCGGATTGGCAGATTTTTAGGATTTTTCCTTTTCTCTCCCTAGTTCTAGTTTTAATCGGGATATTTTTAACGAAAGATACAAGTAACTAAGTTAAAAAAAGCTAGGCGCAACTCTTCTTCGAACTTATTTCATATCATAAAACCATAGCCTTTAAGGCTGTGGTTTTTTAGTTTAATGATTAGAAAGAAATTGTGTTTCTATTTTTTAAAATGGTATAATAGAAAAAGAAAAAGGGAGGTGAGAAAGAATGATTGCCCAACTGGATACGAAAACTGTCTATAGTTTCATGGAGAGTATGATTTCAATCAAGAGATATGTCAGCCTAGGGAAGGAATATGGCTATTCATCACTTGGAATCATGGATGAAGATAATCTCTATGGAGCCTATTATTTTATCAAAGAATGCCAAAAACAGGGGATTCAGCCTTTATTAGGTCTTGAAATGACTGTTCATCATAAAGATGAATGGCTCAATCTACGTTTGCTAGCCCTGTCAAATCGTGGTTATCAAAATCTTATGAAGCTTTCGACTTTAAAGATGACGGGTAAAAAAGAGTGGACTGATTTTTCTTCTTACCTAGAGGATATTTGCGTTATTGTTCCCTATTATTCTGGAATTGCTGACTTAGATTTGGGATATGACTACTATATCGGAGTTTATCCAGATACACTTCAATCGAATTTTTCTCAACCCATCCTCCCGCTTTATCGAGTTAATTCTTTCGAACCTGAGGATTTAGAAGCCTTACAGATGCTTAAAGCGATTAAGGAAAACGTGACCTTGCGAGAGGTTGATGTTCAATCTCAACAGGGCTTGTTGTTACCAGTTGAGCGTCTAGAACAGCCTTTTTTGGAAAAGTTTCCACAAGCACTCGAAAACCTCGAAAGAGTGACCAAGAAGACTTCCTATGAGATTGATAGTAGTCTCAAACTTCCACGTTTCAATCCAGAAAGACCTGCTGTTGAAGAACTCCGAGAACGAGCCATTCAGGGTCTGAAGCAGAAAGGGTTATGGAATCAAGATTATCAGGCTCGTTTAGAAGATGAGTTATCAGTGATTCATGAAATGGGATTCGATGACTATTTCTTGGTTGTCTGGGATCTCTTACGTTTCGGTCGTTCTCAAGGGTATTACATGGGAATGGGACGTGGTTCTGCAGTTGGAAGTTTAGTAGCCTACGCTCTAGATATTACAGGAATTGATCCTGTAGCAAAAAATCTTATTTTTGAACGATTCTTGAATCGTGAACGCTATACCATGCCTGATATCGATATTGATATTCCTGATATCTATCGTCCAGAGTTTATTCGCTATGTTCGTGACCGCTATGGTAGTATCCATGCTGCGCAGATTGTTACTTACTCGACCTTTGGTGCCAAGCAGGCTATCCGAGATGTTTTTAAACGGTATGGTGTTCCAGAATATGAGTTAACAGCCATAACAAAAAAAATCGGTTTCAAAGATACCTTAACGACAGCCTATGAAGGCAATCTAGGATTTAGACAACTGATTCAAGGTAAGATTGAGTACCAAAAGGCTTTTGAAATTGCCAAAAAGATAGAAGGCTATCCTCGGCAAACTTCCATCCACGCTGCTGGTGTCGTGATTAGTGATAAAAATCTAACGGACTATATTCCTCTTAAGTATGGTGAGGATATGCTGATTACCCAGTATGATGCGCATGGAGTTGAAGGAAATGGCTTGCTCAAGATGGACTTCTTGGGTCTTCGAAACCTAACCTTCGCTCAAAAAATGCAGGAGCTCCTATTTGAAACTCAAGGAATTCCATTAAGAATTGAGGATATAGACCTTGAGGATAAAGAAACTTTAGCCCTGTTTGCAGCTGGGAAGACCAAGGGAATCTTTCAGTTTGAACAACCTGGAGCTATTCGCTTGTTGAAGCGCGTGAAACCAGAAAGCTTTGAAGATGTAGTGGCAACCACTTCCCTCAACAGACCAGGAGCGAGTGACTATATTGATAACTTTGTAGCCAGAAAACATGGCAAAGAAAAAGTTACGGTTCTGGACCCTGTGCTAGAAGATATCTTAGCTCCAACCTATGGCATCATGCTTTACCAAGAACAGGTCATGCAAGTAGCTCAACGCTATGCTGGTTTTAGTCTTGGAAAAGCCGATATCTTGCGTCGTGCTATGGGAAAAAAGAATGCTGCTGAGATGCACCGAATGGAGGAGAGTTTTATCCAAGGTGCACTTGAAAATGGCCATAGCAAAGAACAGGCTCAAGAAGTTTTTGCTGTCATGGAAAAATTTGCTGGATACGGTTTTAACCGTTCCCACGCCTACGCTTATGCAGCTTTAGCCTTTCAACTTGCCTACTTTAAAACACATTACCCAGCTATCTTTTATCAGGTCATGCTCAACTATGCGAGTGGAGATTATATTCTCGATGCTCTTGAAATGGGCTTTGAACTGACTCCGCTTTCGATTAATACGGTTCCATATCAGGATAAATTGACGGATAATACGGTTTATTTGGGACTCAAGAGTATTAAGGGAATGCCTCGTGATTTTGCTTATTGGATTATAGAGAATCGTCCTTTTAGCAGTGTAGAAGATTTTATCACACGCTTACCCAAGAATTATCAGAAGCTTAGCCTCCTGACTCCTTTAGTAGAAGTTGGACTCTTTGATGGATTTGATAAAAATCGTCAGAAGATTTTAGCGAATCTACCAACTTTGTTTATCTTTGTGGATGAGTTAGGTAGTCTCTTTGCAGATTCTAGCTATAGCTGGACAGACACAGAAGACTTCTCGAATATCGATAAATTCAAAAAGGAGCAAGAATGGTTAGGAGTTGGTATCAGCCAACATCCATTACTAGTCTTAGCAAAGAACCCTTTGTATCCAATTGTGAGTTTATCTGAATTGTCCGAAGGGCAGACAGCTACTGTGCTCGTTGAGATTCAAACTATCCGAGTGATTCGAACTAAAAAAGGTGAAAACATGGCCTTTTTGAAAGTTAGTGATAGTAAGACAAATTTGGAAGTTACTGTTTTTTCTGAACAGTATCGCCAATTTAAAAAACTCTTACAAGAAGGGAAATTCTATTATCTAAATGGAAAAGTACAGTCCAGAGACGGTCGCCTGCAATTAGTTTTAAATAATCTGAAAGAAGCAGTAAGTGAACGTTTTTGGATTCAGGTGGCTGATCATGACTACGATTCTGAGATTTATCATATTTTAGAGCAACATAAGGGCCAGATTCCTGTCGTCATTCGCTATGAAGATGAACAGAAAAATGTCCTCTTGTCAGGTTATTTTGTAGGAAAAGACGCGAGTCTACAAGAATCTTTGAGACAAATAACTATGAAAACGATTTATCGTTAAAAATCAATGAAAATAAAAGAATTTTAACTTTAATTGTGGTATAATCAGTTAGAATGTAAAAAGAAAAAGGAGCAAAACCAAATGAAACGTATTGCTGTTTTGACTAGTGGTGGAGACGCCCCTGGTATGAATGCTGCTATCCGTGCAGTTGTTCGTCAAGCAATCTCGGAAGGAATGGAAGTATTTGGTATCTATGATGGATATGCTGGTATGGTTGCTGGTGAGATTTATCCACTTGATGCTGCTTCTGTAGGAGACATCATTTCACGTGGTGGTACTTTCCTTCACTCTGCTCGTTATCCTGAGTTTGCACAACTTGAAGGTCAACTTAAAGGGATTGAGCAGTTGAAAAAACACGGTATCGAGGGTGTCGTAGTTATTGGTGGTGATGGTTCTTATCATGGAGCTATGCGCTTGACTGAGCATGGATTCCCTGCTATTGGACTTCCAGGAACAATCGATAACGATATTGTGGGAACTGATTTCACTATCGGATTTGATACCGCAGTAACAACTGCAATGGATGCCATTGATAAGATTCGTGATACATCTTCAAGTCACCGTCGTACTTTCGTCGTTGAAGTTATGGGACGTAATGCCGGGGATATCGCTCTTTGGGCTGGTATCGCAACTGGAGCTGATGAAATCATCATCCCTGAAGAAGGCTTCAAAATGGAAGACATCGTAGCAAGCATCAAGGCGGGCTACGAACATGGTAAAAAACACAATATCATCGTCTTAGCTGAAGGTGTTATGTCAGCAGCTGAATTCGGTCAAAAGCTGAAAGAAGCAGGAGATACAAGTGATCTTCGTGTAACAGAACTCGGTCATATCCAACGTGGTGGATCACCAACTGCTCGTGACCGTGTATTAGCGTCACGTATGGGAGCACACGCTGTTAAACTTCTTAAACAAGGAATCGGTGGTGTTGCTGTTGGTATTCGTAATGAAAAGATGGTTGAAAATCCAATTCTGGGAACAGCAGAAGAGGGGGCTTTATTTAGCCTAACAGCCGATGGTAAGATTGTTGTAAACAACCCTCACAAGGCTGACTTAGAACTAGCCAAATTGAATAAGAGCTTGTCCTAATTTACTTTCATTAACTTAGTTAATCAGACCAAAAAGGTCTAAAAAATAAAGGAGTTTCATAATCATGAATAAACGTGTAAAAATCGTTGCAACTTTAGGTCCTGCGGTAGAAATCCGTGGTGGTAAAAAATTTGGTGATGACGGATATTGGGGTGAAAAGCTTGATGTTGAAGCATCAGCAAAAAACATTGCTAAATTGATTGAAGCAGGAGCTAACGCTTTCCGTTTCAACTTCTCACACGGTGACCACCAAGAACAAGGTGAACGTATGGCAACTGTAAAACTTGCTGAAAAACTTGCAGGTAAAAAAGTTGGTTTCCTTCTTGATACAAAGGGACCAGAAATCCGTACTGAATTGTTTGAAGGTGAAGCTAAAGAATACTCATACAAGACTGGTGAAACAATCCGTGTTGCAACAAAACAAGGTATCAAATCAACTCGTGACGTGATTGCTTTGAACGTAGCTGGTGCACTTGATATTTTTGATGATGTTGAAGTTGGTCACCAAGTGTTGGTTGATGATGGTAAACTTGGTCTTCGAGTTGTAGAAAAAGATGCTGCTAAACGTGAATTTGTTGTTAAAGTTGAAAATGATGGTATCATTGCTAAACAAAAAGGTGTTAACATTCCTAACACTAAGATTCCTTTCCCAGCACTTGCTGATCGCGACAATGCTGATATTCGTTTCGGTCTTGAACAAGGTATCAACTTTATCGCAATCTCATTCGTACGTACTGCAAAAGACGTAAACGAAGTTCGTGCAATCTGTGAAGAAACTGGTAATGGTCACGTTCAATTGTTTGCAAAAATCGAAAACCAACAAGGTATCGAAAACTTGGATGAAATCATTGAAGCTGCTGACGGTATCATGATTGCTCGTGGTGATATGGGTATTGAAGTACCATTTGAAATGGTTCCAGTTTACCAAAAAATGATTATCACTAAAGTGAATGCTGCTGGTAAAGTTGTTATCACTGCAACTAACATGCTTGAAACAATGACTGAAAAACCACGTGCAACTCGTTCAGAAGTATCAGACGTATTTAACGCTGTTATTGACGGAACTGATGCTACAATGCTTTCAGGTGAATCTGCAAATGGTAAATACCCACTTGAATCAGTTGCAACAATGGCTACAATCGACAAGAATGCTCAAACTCTTCTTAACGAGTATGGTCGTTTGAACTCAGATTCATTTGAACGTAATTCTAAGACAGAAGTTATGGCGTCAGCAGTTAAAGATGCAGCAAGCTCAATGGATATCAAATTGATTGTGACTCTTACTAAGACTGGTCATACAGCTCGTTTGATTTCTAAATATCGTCCTAACGCTGATATCTTGGCATTGACATTTGACGAATTGACAGAACGTGGATTGATGTTGAACTGGGGTGTTATCCCAATGTTGACAGAAGCTCCATCATCAACTGATGACATGTTTGAAATTGCTGAACGTAAAGCAGTTGAAGCAGGTCTTGTACAATCTGGTGACGATATCGTTATCGTAGCAGGTGTGCCACTTGGTGAAGCAGTTCGTACAAACACTATGCGTATCCGTACAGTACGTTAATCAAAAAATAAAAACCTATCACTTCAAGCGTTCGAGCTTGGGTGATAGGCTTTTTTGTTGTAGAATATAAAAGAATTAAAAAAAGCTTTCTGGGAAACCAGAAAGCATGAGAGGCATCTCCATGTGAGAAACCGGTTCACACAATTTCTCAAGGTCCGCTCCTGCGTTAATGACCTCCTTTGCGCAATTGTAGCTCTCGCTACATATCGACTCATCGCAGACTTTATTGTACTATAGAGGCAATAGTTTGTCAAGAAAAAAATAGTTCCTAAAAAGGAACTGACGAATAATGCTAATTGCCGGGATCGAACCGGCGACCTCATCCTTACCATGGATGCGCTCTGCCTACTGAGCTAAATCAGCTTACTTTGAAAGTATACTATAGTTTTAGCCTTTTGTCAATAAGCGAATGGGCACCGGAGCAACTAGAAAAAACCCAAGTACTCAACTTAGGCTTGTGAAGATTAGATTATTGTAATCGCTCTCTCTTTTTATCTGGGTCCCAAACAAAGCTTGCTACGAAGGTAAAGAGGATTGTCAGGATTCCGACAATAATTGCCAAAAGCAGTGCAGGGATACGGATGAACCACCAGAGTGGATTTGGTTTTTTATTATTGTGCCATTGTTTTGTTTCCTCATCCAGGCGTTGAAATTCAGATTGGATGCGGTCTGCAACCATCTCAATTCCCTCATCATTCATCTTTTTAATATCTGAGATATCAATCGGATTTCCGAAGTTCATATCAATACGTTCACGGCTGACAAGCCCTTTTAGAGTCATAGGACCAGTATAGGTAACAGGCATGATACGAACCTTAGCCATCTTTGCGATGAGGGCTACACCACCCTTAACATCATTGGAATGACGACTACCACTCGGGAACATAATCAGTGAGCGGTTGCTTTTTTTAAGTACATTGATTGGGTATTTGATAGCAGAAGAACCTGGGTTATCACGGTCGATAGGGAAAGCACCACACATGCGAATCCACCAACCAAAGATGCGATTTGAAAAGAGTTCTTTTTTTGCCATAAAGACAAATTGCTTTGGTTTTGTTGCAAAAGCCATATAGACTGGATCCCACCAGGTACGGTGTGGCGCAACAAGGATATAGTTTTCATCTAAACTTGGAATTTTTTCAGTATTGTGAAAGTGAGCATTTCCATTAATTGACCATAGAATCAACATAACCAGCCCACGCAGATAAGTATAAAACATGATGTCTCCTTCAGTTTTCTTTCTTTTATTATACCTTATCATACTAGGACAGGCAAATGTTTTTTGTTTAGGCGGAATAGCTTTTTATATGAAATTAGAAATATTCAAAAAAAAATGATATGATAGAATTTATGGATAAAAATAAAATAATGGGCTTAAGCCAATCAGAAGTAAGAGATCGTCAGAAACAGGGACAGGTCAATGATTTCCAAGCTTCAGCTAGTACTAGTACATGGCAGATTGTGAAGAGAAATGTCTTTACTTTATTCAATGCTTTAAACTTTGCCATTGCCCTAGCGCTCGCCTTTGTTCAAGCCTGGAGCAACCTAGTTTTCTTTGCGGTTATCTGCTTTAATGCATTTTCTGGGATTGTAACTGAGCTACGTGCCAAACATATGGTTGATAAGCTCAATCTCTTGAATAAAGAAAAGATTATCACTATTCGTGATGGACAAGAGATCGCTTTGGACCCCGAAGAACTTGTTTTAGATGATGTGATTTGCTTGTCAGCAGGAGATCAGATTCCAAGTGATGCCATTGTATTAGAAGGTTTTGCAGAAGTCAACGAAGCCATGTTAACGGGTGAGAGCGACTTGGTGCAAAAAGAAGTAGAAGACTTAATGTTGTCGGGTAGCTTTCTTGCAAGTGGTTCTGTCCTCGCTCAGGTACATCATGTTGGGGCGGATAACTATGCTGCTAAACTCATGCTTGAAGCTAAGACAGTGAAGCCAATTAACTCTCGTATCATGAAATCGCTAGACCGGTTAGCTGGCTTTACTGGGAAAATTATCATTCCTTTTGGTATTGCTCTCTTGCTTGAAGCCTTGGTCTTAAAAGGTCTGCCACTCAAGTCTTCTGTAGTCAATTCATCCACAGCTCTTTTGGGGATGTTGCCTAAAGGTATAGCCCTTTTGACCATCACCTCTCTCTTAACTGCTGTTATCAAGCTTGGGTTGAAAAAGGTTTTGGTGCAGGAGATGTATTCTGTTGAGACCTTGGCACGTGTGGATATGCTCTGCTTGGATAAGACAGGGACAATCACCCAAGGGAAGATGCAAGTTGAGACGGTCCTTCCTCTTACTCAAGCTTACGACAAAGATTCCATTGCCAAAATATTAACTAGTTATATGGCACACAGTGAGGATAAAAATCCAACAGCTCAAGCTATTCGAAAGCGTTTTGCAGGAGAAGTGGTTTATCCGATGATTTCTAGTCTTCCATTTTCTAGTGATCGTAAATGGGGAGCAGTGGAATTGGAAGGTCTAGGAACTGTTTTCTTAGGTGCACCAGAGATGTTGTTGGACGTTGAAGTTCCTGAAGCTAGAGAAGCTCTTGAACGAGGGTCTCGTGTTCTGGTTCTGGCTCTCACTCAAGAAAAACTTGATCACCAAAAGCCACAAAAACCATCTGATATTCAGGCTTTGGCTCTGCTTGAGATTCTAGATCCGATTCGAGAAGGTGCTGCTGAGACGCTAGACTATCTTCGTTCTCAGGAAGTGGGATTGAAAATTATCTCTGGTGATAATCCAGTCACTGTTTCAAGTATTGCCCAAAAAGCAGGTTTTGCAGACTACCACAGCTACGTAGATTGCTCGAAAATTACCGATGAAGAATTGATAGCTATGGCTGAAGAAACAGCCATTTTCGGACGTGTCTCGCCTCACCAAAAGAAACTGATTATCCAAACTTTGAAAAAAGCAGGTCATACGACAGCTATGACAGGAGATGGTGTCAATGATATCCTAGCTCTACGTGAAGCAGACTGTTCCATTGTGATGGCTGAAGGAGATCCAGCGACTCGTCAGATTGCAAATCTGGTTCTCTTGAATTCAGATTTCAATGATGTTCCTGAGATTCTTTTTGAAGGACGTCGTGTGGTCAATAACATTGCCCACATTGCTCCAATTTTCTTGATTAAGACCATCTATTCATTCTTATTGGCAGTTATCTGTATTGCAAGTGCATTATTGGGCCGTACTGAATGGATTCTGATTTTCCCATTCATTCCGATTCAGATTACCATGATTGACCAGTTTGTGGAAGGATTCCCACCGTTTGTATTAACTTTTGAACGAAATATCAAACCTGTGGAACAAAACTTCCTCAAAAAATCCATGCTACGTGCACTTCCAAGTGCCTTGATGGTAGTCTTTAGTGTTCTCTTTGTTAAAATTTTTGGAACCAGTCAAGGTTGGACAGCCATTGAAATTTCGACACTTTTGTATTATCTACTGGCATCGATTGGTTTCATGTCTGTAGTTAGAGCTTGCTTGCCATTTAGCTTGTGGCGTGTGCTATTGATTATTTGGTCAGTTGGAGGTTTCCTTGGAACAGCTCTATTTCCAAGAATCCAAAAATTGCTTGAAATTTCAACGCTGACAGGACAAACATTACCTGTCTATGGCATCATGATGGCCATCTTTGCTGTCATTTTCATCCTGACAAGTCGTTATCAATCTAGAAAATAGAGAAAGACTGCAATCCATGATTGCGGTCTTTTTAGGTGCAGGATTGCTAGATAAAATATGGTATAATAAAGGGAAATAGAGTTTTTGAAAGTGAGAGAAGATGATTTCAAAGAGATTAGAAACAGTAGCTTCTTTTGTTCCCCAAGGAGCTGTTTTGCTGGACGTCGGTAGCGACCATGCTTATTTACCTATTGAATTAGTTGAAAAAGGTCACATCAATCATGCCATTGCAGGAGAAGTAGTGGTAGGTCCTTATCAATCTGCTATAAAAAATGTTGAGAGTCATGGTTTGACTGAAAAAATCCAGGTCCGTTTAGCTAATGGTTTGGCAGCTTTCGAAGAAAGTGACCAGGTTTCTGTTATCACTATTGCAGGAATGGGTGGTCACTTGATTGCTACGATATTAGAAGAGGGTTTGGACAAATTAGCGAAAGTTGAGCGTTTGATTCTTCAACCCAATAATCGAGAAGACGAGTTGCGTAGCTGGTTACAAGAGCATGGTTTCCAGATTGTAGCTGAGAGTATCTTAGAAGAAGCTGGAAAATTTTACGAGATTCTAGTAGTAGAAGCTGGTGAAATGGATCTATCAGGCAGTGATGTTCGTTTTGGTCCTTTTCTATCTAAAGAACTTAGCCCCGTATTTGTCCAAAAGTGGCAAAGAGAAGCAAGTAAGCTCGAATTTGCCCTTAGTCAAATCCCAGAAAAAAATCAAGAAGAACGTCAGGTTTTAGTAGATAAAATTCAAACCATCAAGGAGGTACTCCATGAAAGCAAGTGAAGTGATTAAGCGTTATGAAGCCTATTGCCCCCAAGAATTTTCTATGGAAGGCGATAATCGTGGACTGCAGATTGGAACTTTAGACAAGGACATTCAAAAAGTCATGGTTGCCCTCGATATCCGTGAAGATACAGTGACAGAAGCTATTGAAAAGGGTGTAGATTTGATTATCGTTAAGCACGCGCCTATCTTCCGTCCGATAAAGGACTTGGTAGCTAGTCGCCCTCAAAATCAGATTTATATTGATCTTATCAAGCATGATATTGCAGTCTACGTTAGCCATACTAATATTGATATTGTTGAAAATGGCCTTAATGACTGGTTCATCCAATTATTGGGTATTGAGGATACAACTTATCTGCAAGAAACAGGTTTTGGACGTGGGATTGGCCGTATTGGAACTATTAGACCTCAAACATTTAAGGAATTTGCTGACCATGTTAAGGACGTCTTCCATCTAGATATCCTTCGTATGGTGTATTATAAAGAGACTGATTTACAGAAGTCCATTTCAAGAGTAGCTATCTGTGGTGGCAGTGGGCAGTCTTTTTATTCTGATGCATTAGCAAAAGGAGCGGATGTATACATCACTGGTGACATCTATTACCACACTGCCCAAGATATGTTGTCAGACGGCTTATTGGCTCTTGACCCAGGACACTATATTGAAGTTCTCTTTGTTGAAAAAATTGCAACGTTCCTGAATGAATGGAAGGAGGAGAATGCTTGGCCGCTAGAAGTTATTGCAAGCCAAGCATCCACTAATCCATTCCATCATATCTAGTTAGAAGGTAAAGACAATGAAAAAAGTTGCTATTGTAGGTGCAGGAATTGTAGGGGCAACAGCTGCCTACTATCTTTCTAAGGAAGCTGATATCGAAGTAACTGTTTTTGATAATGGAAACGGCCAAGCAACCAAGGCAGCAGCAGGGATTATTAGCCCTTGGTTCTCTAAACGACGTAATAAAGCTTGGTACAAGATGGCTCGCCTAGGAGCAGACTTTTATGTGGATTTATTAACTGACTTAGAAAAATCGGGTCAAAAAATCGATTTTTACCAGCGTTCTGGTGTTTTTCTTCTTAAAAAAGATGACTCCAAACTAGATGAACTCTATGACTTAGCCTTGCAACGAAGAGAAGAATCTCCCTTAATAGGAGAATTAGCCATTCTGGACCAAAGGTCTGCAAGTGAGTTATTCCCTGGTTTAAAGGGATTTGAAAGATTGCTCTATGCTTCCGGAGGAGCTCGAGTAGACGGACAACTTTTAGTTAGTAGATTACTTGAAGCCAGTCAAGTAAAGGTTGTAAAGAAGGAGGTCAGTCTAACTCCTCTATCATCGGGTTACCAGATAGACGATCAAATATTTGATCAAGTTATCTTGTCCACAGGAGCTTGGCTTGGTAACATTTTGGAACCTTTAGGCTATGAAGTTGATGTTCGTCCTCAAAAGGGGCAACTCCGAGATTACCAAGTGCCACAAGACATGGGAGCTTTTCCTGTAGTTATGCCTGAAGGGGAGTGGGATTTGATTCCATTTTCAGGTGGGAAGTTGTCTCTAGGGGCTACTCATGAAAATGATATGGGATTTGACCTAACAGTTGATGAAAATTTGCTCCGACAAATGGCTGAGGTAGCGAGTCCATTTTATCCGAGTTTAAAGGATGCAGTTTTATCTGGTGAACGTGTAGGAATTCGGGCTTATACGAGTGACTTTTCTCCGTTTTTTGGTCAAGTTCCAGATTTATCCAATGTCTATGCAGCAAGTGGATTAGGATCATCAGGCTTAACAACTGGTCCTATTATTGGTTATCATCTAGCTCAAATGCTTCAAGGGAGAAAAGGAGTATTGGATCCAGCAGATTATCCGACTGAAAGATATATTAAAAAGAAACAATCGTAAATCTTTTACCTAGTTTTTACGGTAGTATTAGGAAAGTAAATGACTTTCCCTATCAAAAATGGTAAAATGGATAAAATAATTCAAGAATTGAGGAAATAAAATGCAAGAAAAAATTCTGGTAACAGGTGGAGCAGGGTTCATCGGAACTCATACGGTTATTGAATTGGTCCAAGCTGGACACCAAGTAGTTGTCGTCGATAATTTGGTCAATAGTAGTCGTAAAAGTCTTGAAGTAGTGGAAAGAATCACAGGCGTAGAAATTCCTTTCTACGAAGCAGATATCCGTGATACGGAAACTCTTCGTGATATTTTCAGACATGAAGAACCAACTGGTGTGATTCATTTTGCTGGTTTGAAAGCTGTTGGTGAATCTACACGTATCCCACTTGCTTACTATGATAACAATATTGCAGGTACTGTTAGCCTCTTGAAAGTTATGGAAGAGACTAACTGTAAAAACATCATCTTTAGCTCATCAGCAACTGTTTATGGAGATCCTCATACAGTTCCAATCTTAGAAGATTTCCCACTTTCAGTAACCAATCCTTATGGTCGTACAAAACTAATGTTGGAAGAAATCTTGACCGATATTTATAAAGCTGACTCAGAGTGGAACGTTGTTTTACTTCGTTATTTCAATCCAATTGGTGCCCATAAGAGTGGGGATTTGGGTGAGAATCCAAACGGTATTCCAAACAACCTTCTACCGTATGTTACACAAGTAGCTGTTGGAAAATTAAAAGAGGTGCAAGTTTTCGGAGATGATTATCCAACACCAGATGGTACAGGTGTGCGTGACTATATTCACGTGGTTGACCTTGCAAAAGGCCACGTAGCAGCTCTTAAGAAGATTCAAAAAGGTTCAGGACTTAATATTTATAACCTTGGAACAGGAAAAGGTTATTCTGTCCTAGAAATTATCCATAATATGGAAAAAGCAGTTGGACGTCCAATTCCTTATCGTATCGTTGACCGTCGCCCAGGGGATATCGCTGCCTGCTATTCAGATCCTGCAAAAGCCAAAAAAGAACTTGGCTGGGAAGCAGAACTTGACATCAATCAAATGTGTGAAGATGCATGGCGTTGGCAAAGCAAGCATCCAAATGGGTTTGATGATTAATCTGTTGTATTCACAAAAAAAGAGGAAGTACTTCCTCTTTTTTCTAGCTCTATATGAGATTGATAAGAAACAATCAATTAGAATTTATGTAATCGATAAACGACCTAAGAAAGCAGTTAAGGTGGTATTGAGATTTTTGAACAAATGATTGTAAAATTGTATAAAATTAGTCTAGCAAAAGACTATAATTTTCTAGAAAAATATGCTAAACTAGAGAGAGTGGAAAATAGAAAACTATCCTCCATTAAATCTTAAGATTCCTCGTTGATTAGAGCACGAGTAGGACAATTCTTAACAGCTTCTAAAATATCGTCGCTACAAGGAGTTTCTCTCTCTAATTGCTTAGGATCATCGAAAAAACGAACGATACCATTATCATGGTAATCAAATAATTCTGAATAGGTTTGGCAGAGCCCACAGGCAATGCAACGTTCAGGTATTAGTCTAATCTTCATATTTATATTGTAATAAGAAAATAAAAAAAACTCAAGGAGTAAGGTATGGAAAAGGAACCGTGGCAAGAAGATATTTATGAAAACCAGGAAGAAGAAACAAGAACAGAACGTCGCCAACGCAATCAATATGATTCAGGGTTCTCAGCTAATCGTATTTTGACGATATTAGCGATTCTTTTCTTCACAATAATTATCGGAATGATAGTGATATTAATCTACTTGTCATCTGGTGGAAGCAATCGTACTTCTTCATTAAAAGATTTCTATGATTCCTCTGCGCCTAAGGTAGAAGAGGTTACAACTGTAACTGCTACTACTGCGGTAACAGAGCAAACTAAAACAGAGACAACGCAACAAGAGCATACAGAAACACATGCTAATGCTGAAGGAACCATTACAGTTCTTGCAGGAGAAGGTGAAGCTGCAATTGCAGCTCGAGCAGGGATTTCTATTGCTCAACTTGAAGCTCTAAACCCTGGTCATATGTCTACAGGAACTTGGTTTGCAAATCCTGGTGATGTCCTTAAGACAAGATAGGAGTAACGATGAAAACAATTCAGATTGCCATTGATGGACCAGCTTCCAGTGGTAAAAGTACAGTCGCTAAGATTATCGCTAAGGACTTTGGCTATACGTATTTGGATACAGGTGCTATGTATCGAGCTGCGACCTACATTGCTTTGAATAACCAAGTAAGCGCAGAGGAATCTTCTCAACTGCTTGAATTATTGGAACAATATCCAATTAGCTTTGGGCGTGCTGAAAATGGAGACCAGCTTGTTTTTGTTGGAGATGTTGACGTGACAGATCCAATACGAGAAAATGAAGTAACCAATGCTGTTTCTGCCTTTGCTGCTATTCCAGCTGTTCGAGAAAAATTAGTAGCCCTCCAGCAAGAAATCGCCCAACAAGGTGGTATTGTCATGGATGGTCGCGATATTGGTACAGTGGTCTTGCCTAAGGCTGAATTGAAGATTTTTCTAGTAGCATCTGTAGATGAGCGTGCAGAACGTCGTTATAAAGAAAATCTTTCAAAGGGAATCGAAACAGATTTGGAAACTTTGAAGGAAGAGATTGCTGCGCGTGACTATAAAGATAGTAATCGTGAAACTTCGCCTCTTAAACAGGCTGAGGATGCAATCTATTTGGATACAACTGGATTCTCTATTTTAGAAGTTGTTGAAAAAATTAAATCAGAAGCACAAAAACATTTATAAGAAACTAAAAAAACGATGAACCGGGTTTCGGTTGATCGTTTTTTTATCATGATTTGTCAAATAGTCTCTTTTAAGGTATAATAGTTGCTGTTAAAGAAAATTTGACAATCAAATAATTACAAATTTTTAAGGAGATAAAATGAGTCAATTACCAAATTGTCCAAAATGTAATTCAGAATATGTGTATGAAGATGGTACACTTCTTGTTTGCCCAGAATGTGCTTACGAGTGGAATCCTGCTGAGCAAGTAGAAGTGGAGGAAGGCCCTGTTGCCATCGATGCAAATGGGAACAAACTAGCCGATGGGGATACAGTCACCTTGATTAAGGACCTTAAGGTCAAAGGCGCTCCTAAAGACCTCAAACAAGGAACTCGTGTGAAAAATATTCGTATTGTAGAAGGTGACCACAACATCGACTGTAAGATTGATGGTTTTGGCGCTATGAAATTGAAATCAGAATTTGTGAAGAAGATTTAATCATGATTAAAAATGCAAAAGTAATATTTTATAGTCGTATCTTTTTATTTATAGCAGCCTTTACCGGTGTATACTTGGAGATTACCAAACGTGGTGGTTTAGGGATGTTGCTTTACTATACAGTCCTTTCCAACCTTTTGGTTGTCATCTTTACGGGTTATCTTTTGTTAAAGATGCGTAGTGGCGGTGATAGTTGGCAGAGTCCAGGAATTCTACGTCTCAAAGGTGGTGTCACTATGAGTATCATGATTACCTGTGTCATCTATCATTTCATGCTAGCTCCCTTGACGACAGATTTTTACCGTTTGGAAAATTTCCTTTGCCATTATATTGTCCCTCTTTGGTTTTTAGCAGATACAATTATTTTTGACAAGAGTCGCCAATATAAATGGTTTGACCCTATGTTATGGACTAGTCTTCCCTTACTTTATATGGGATTTGCAATCCTGAATGGCTTGGTTCTAAAGATGAACATTCCAAATGCTAAGGACAATCCTTTCCCCTATTTCTTTTTAAATGCTAATAAATATGGTTGGGCTTTTGTCTTTAGATGGGCGTTTATCATCTTTATAGCCTATTTGGTCTCAGGATATGTATTTTATCTGATTAAAAGCATTAAAAAGTCTAAGAAATAAGAGTGCCCCATTGTGGGTACTTTTTTATGTTTGAATAATTGTACCCGGACAAATTGATTTTTTTAATCTTGTACTTGAGTTATTTCTACCTTAAAATAGAATTGTAGCTACCAATACAAGTAATGAGGAAGAAAAAATGACTGAAAATCGTTATGAATTAAACAAAAATTTGGCACAGATGCTCAAGGGTGGAGTTATCATGGATGTTCAAAACCCTGAACAGGCAAGAATTGCTGAGGCTGCAGGTGCAGCAGCAGTTATGGCCTTGGAACGAATCCCAGCTGATATTCGTGCAGCGGGTGGTGTCTCTCGAATGAGTGATCCAAAGATGATTAAGGAAATCCAAGAAGCGGTCAGCATTCCAGTTATGGCTAAGGTTCGAATTGGACATTTTGTCGAAGCTCAAATTTTAGAAGCAATCGAGATTGACTATATCGATGAGAGCGAAGTTCTATCTCCAGCTGATGACCGTTTCCATGTGGATAAGAAAGAATTTCAAGTTCCTTTTGTTTGCGGTGCTAAAGACCTAGGAGAAGCCTTGCGTCGTATCGCTGAAGGAGCATCGATGATTCGTACCAAAGGGGAACCTGGAACAGGAGACATCGTACAGGCTGTTCGTCATATGCGCATGATGAATCAAGAAATTCGCCGTATTCAAAATCTACGCGAAGATGAACTATATGTTGCTGCCAAGGACTTGCAAGTACCAGTAGAATTAGTTCAATATGTCCACGAACATGGGAAATTACCAGTTGTCAACTTTGCAGCTGGAGGGGTTGCAACACCAGCGGACGCTGCTCTCATGATGCAACTAGGTGCGGAAGGCGTCTTTGTTGGCTCAGGGATTTTCAAGTCAGGTGATCCTGTCAAACGTGCGGCAGCAATTGTTAAGGCAGTTACAAACTATCAAAATCCTCAAATTCTAGCTCAAATCTCTGAAGGTTTAGGAGAAGCCATGGTAGGTATCAATGAAAACGAGATCCAAATTCTCATGGCTGAGCGAGGAAAATAGATGAAAATCGGAATATTGGCCTTGCAAGGTGCCTTTGTAGAACACGAGAAAATGCTTGCTCAACTAGGAGTTGAAAGTATTGAATTGCGAAATCTTGAAGATTTTCAACAACACCAGAGTGACTTGTCAGGTTTGATTTTACCTGGCGGTGAGTCGACAGCTATGGGAAAACTTCTACGTGACCAGAATATGCTACTCCCTCTAAGAGAAGCTATTCTCAATGGCTTACCAGTCTTTGGGACTTGTGCAGGCTTGATTTTACTAGCAAAAGAGATTACCACTCAGGAAGAAAGTCATCTAGCGACTATGGATATAGTAGTAGAGCGTAATGCCTATGGACGTCAGTTAGGAAGCTTTTATACAGAAGCAGAGTGTAAAGACGTCGGTAAGATTCCCATGACCTTTATCCGTGGTCCAATTATCAGTAGTGTTGGTGAGGATGTTGATATTCTAGCTATCGTGAACGATCAAATCGTTGCTGCTCAAGAAAAGAATATGCTAGTGACTTCATTTCATCCGGAATTGACAAATGATTTTCGCTTGCACCAGTATTTTATCAAAATGTGCAAATAAAAAAGAGGTTGGGATTTTCCCAACTTCTTTTTTACATGTAATAAACAATAGCAATGTATTGGAGAGCGGAAGCTGCTAGAATAAAGAGATGCCAAATCATATGGAAGTATGGTTTCTTTTTAGCGTAGAATCCAGCGCCAACTGTATAGCAAAGGCCACCTGATACCATAAGACTCCAAAACATTGGACTTGTCTGACTGATGATTGCTGGTAAGATAGCCAATACAAGCCATCCCATGATGAGGTAAAGGATGAGACTGAATTTTTCATTGACCTTCTTGGCAAAGATTTTATAAAGAATACCGAAAATGGTCGTACCCCACTGGATGGCGATAATGAGATAACCAAACCAGTTATTCATCAAAGTCAATACAACAGGAGTATAAGATCCAGCAATGGCAACATAAATCATGGAATGGTCGATGATACGCAAAACGTATTTATGGGTTGAACCATAGGCCATAGAATGGTAAATAGTTGATGAAAGGAACATGAGAAAGAGGCTAATAACGAAAATCGAAACACCAATAGACGATAAGAAACCATGTGCCTCATAACTATAGGTTGATGAAATAGGAAGTAAGATGAGCATGATAACTGCTCCTACAGCGTGGGTGACACTGTTTGCAATTTCTTCCCCAAAACTAAGACGTTTACTAAGTTTTAAACTGGTATTCATGAGAGTTCCTCCTCTTGTACATTGGTCTCGATGAGTGATAAGGTTCGATGATAAAGTTTGACCGTTTGACAGCTCGTCAAAATGATGGGGCTATTAGGGTCAATTTCTGCATTCATATAGTTTACAAAAGCATCATAGAGTGTTTCTGAGCTAGCTTCAACTTGAAGAGTGTTCAATGTTTGTGCAATCTCTTGAATTGAAAAAACTGATTTTAAAGTTGTAATAGCAATCAATCGAGCAATTTGCTGACGCTGGTATTTTTTCTTCTCGGGTTTTGTCAGATAACCATGTTTGACATAGTTATTGACCATAGATGCTGTTAGCCCTTTCTCTTTTTGAGAAAAGCTAGGAGCACAGACCTGATTAACATAAAGTAAGACTTGATCTAGATAGAGATCGATATTCGGTAGTTCTTCCCATTTGGGATAGTAAAATGTTAAATTCATTTTTAACTCTCTTTCATCTAGTTTTAATAACTAGATTATAAAATATCTAAAACGAAAAGTCAAGTTTCAAGTGCTTGTAGAAAGAAATAATTTATGCTATGATGAGAGGAAATAGTATGAAAAGAGGATAAATGATGGAGATTCGCTTAGCCTTTCCGAACGAAGTTGATGCAATTATGCAGCTGATTGAGGGAGCCAAGAAATGTTTGGCAGAAGCTGGTAGCACTCAGTGGCAAAACGGCTACCCAGATGCAGATACCATTATTGAAGATATCATCTCTGGTCAAGCTTATGTAGCCCTAGACGAAGGGGACCTCTTAGCCTATGCAGCAGTGACTAAGAGCCCAGAAAAAGCTTATGAAGCAATTTATGATGGCAACTGGGAGGGAAATGAAGCAGAATACTTAGTATTTCACCGTATTGCCGTTGCTAGAGATGCGCAAGGCCAAGGTGTTGCTCAGACCTTTTTAGAAGGCTTGATTGAAGGCTTCGATTACCTAGATTTTCGTTCAGATACGCACGCTAAAAACATAGCCATGCAGCATATCTTTGAAAAACTTGGCTTCAAACAGGTTGGTAAAGTTCCAGTAGACGGGGAACGCTTGACCTATCAAAAATTAAAATCAAATGTCTAAGAAGTATGCAAAGATGCTGTACAAGTCTCCGATTGGCCCCCTATCTCTGGTAGCAGATGACCACTATTTGTTTGGGATATGGATTGAAGAAGAGAGCGATTTTGAGAAGGAATTATCTGAAAATGATGTAACTGTTGTTGAAAGTCATCCCATTTTAAATCAAATTACTTCCTATTTAGAGACTTATTTTAAGGAGCAAGATCAAGACTTATCTGGATTACCTTTAGCTCCTGTCGGTAGTGACTTTGAAAAAAGAGTTTGGAACTACTTGCGAGGAATTCCTTTCGGTCAGACAGTTACTTATGGGCAAATAGCTAAGGACTTGCAGGTGGCTTCTGCTCAAGCAGTCGGAGGAGCAGTAGGTCGCAATCCCTGGTCTATCCTTGTACCTTGTCACCGTGTGCTAGGTGCTGGAGGACGTCTGACAGGCTATGCTTGGGGACTCGAAAAGAAGGCTTGGCTCTTAAGGAATGAAGGTGCAAGTTATCAAGAAAATAAAAAATAGAAAGAGAAAAAATGTTAGAATTTATCGAATACCCAAAATGTACAACTTGTAAAAAAGCAAAGAAAGAATTAGACCAACTCGGACTTGAATACAAAGACGTTCATATCGTTGAAGAGACTCCGAGTGAAAAGGTCATTTTAAACTGGCTCGAAACTTCGGGATTTGAATTGAAGCAATTTTTCAATACTAGTGGTATCAAATACCGTGAACTTGGTTTAAAAGACAAGGTTGGAACATTGTCAAACAAAGAAGCAGCCAAACTTTTGGCCAGTGATGGTATGCTGTTAAAACGTCCAATACTAGTCGAAAATGGTGCTGTCAAACAAATTGGCTATCGTAAGTCATATAAGGACTTGGATTTGAATTAGTTTTTTTCTATCTCCTTGATAGGTAAAATATATAACCTCACGCTTTTAAAGTATGATAAACTAGAAGTTAGATGAAATCTGATATGCTCGTAGCAAATATTTTTAATTAGAGCATAAGTATGATAGAATGAATCATTATCTTGAGAGGATGTTTCTATGAATGTTACAACGATTTTAGCATCTGATTGGTATCAAAATTTGATGCAATATATCCCAGATGGCAAACTTTTTAGTTGGCGTTCTGTCTTTGATGGGATTCCAAGAATTGTACAGCAATTACCTACAACATTGATGTTAACAGTATTTGGTGCCTTTTTTGGTATCATGCTAGCCCTAATCTTTGCTATCGTTAAAATCAACCGAGTTAGATTTATATACCCATTACAAGCCTTTTTTGTTAGTTTCCTAAAAGGTACTCCAATTCTAGTTCAACTCATGTTGACCTATTACGGGATTCCACTAGCTCTGAAAGCCTTGAATCAACAATGGGGGACTGCTTTAAACATTAATGCCATTCCAGCAGCAACGTTTGCGATTGTAGCTTTTGCTTTTAACGAAGCAGCCTATGCCAGTGAAACAATTCGTGCAGCTATCCTTTCTGTAAATCCTGGTGAGATAGAGGCTGCCCGTAGTCTTGGGATGACACGTGCGCAAGTTTATCGTCGTGTGATTATTCCAAATGCAGCAGTAGTTGCAACACCAACCTTGATTAACTCCTTGATTGGTTTGACCAAGGGGACTTCCCTAGCCTTCAGTGCAGGTGTTGTAGAAGTCTTTGCCCAAGCTCAGATTTTGGGTGGTGCAGACTATCGTTACTTTGAACGTTTTATCTCAGTTGCCCTTGTCTACTGGGTGGTAAATATCGTTATTGAAAATCTTGGCCGTTTCATTGAAAGAAAAATGGCTATTATAGCACCAGATAATGTTGAGACAGATGTGAAAGGAGAGCTTCGCTAATGATTAAAATTTCAAATTTAAGCAAATCCTTTTCAGGTCAAACCGTTTTAGACCATCTGAATTTAGATATTCAAAAGGGAGAGGTTGTTGCCTTAATTGGTTCGTCAGGGGCTGGGAAATCAACTTTTCTTCGTAGCCTAAACTATCTAGAAACTCCTGATAGTGGAAGTATTCAGATTGATGATTTCAAAGTTGATTTTTCTCAAATTACGCAAGACGAAATTCTAACTCTTCGTCGCAAACTATCGATGGTTTTCCAACAGTTTAATTTATTTGAGCGTAGAACAGCGCTAGACAATGTTAAAGAAGGCTTGGTGGTAGTTAAAAAACTATCAGACGAAGAAGCGACTAAGATTGCCAAAGTAGAGTTGGCTAAGGTTGGGCTTTCTGATCGTGAACAGCATTATCCGCGTCACTTGTCAGGAGGACAAAAACAACGGGTCGCAATAGCGCGTGCTCTAGCCATGAAACCAGACGTCTTACTCTTGGATGAACCAACTTCAGCACTTGATCCAGAATTGGTTGGTGAGGTAGAAAGATCGATTGCAAATGCTGCAAAATCAGGTCAAACCATGGTTTTGGTTAGTCACGATATGTCATTTGTTGCTCAAGTTGCGGATAAGGTTTTATTTTTGGATAAAGGAAAGATTATTGAATCTGGAACACCGGATGAGATCATCAACCATCCAAAAGAAGAACGAACAAAAGAGTTCTTTGCTAGTTACAAACGGACCTATATTTGATATAATAGAAGATAAGAAAAACTCAGTTGGCTAAGCTAACTGGGTTTGCTCTTTAAAAATAATAGAAATGAGAGAGATCATGCTAGTTCAGCTATTTGCTTTGTATTTAGAGAGTTTGGTTTTGACGATTTTACTAGTCTTGGTTGTCTTAGGGATTTGGATTGGTTTTAGAGCCCTGTCAGGTGTCGATAAAACTGCCAAGGAGCGTCAGGCTCATCTCTATGATATGATTATGATCGGAGTCTTAATAATTCCAGTATTGTCTTTTGCGACCATGAGCATCTTGTTGGTTCTCAAGGCATAATAGTTGTCAAATAGGATTTTATCCGTTAGAATAAGAATAGTTACAACAAGAAAGAAGGAAATAGAATGTACGATACGATTATTATCGGTGCAGGTCCTGCTGGGATGACTGCAGCCTTGTATGCAGCTCGCAGCAATCTCAAAGTAGCTTTGATTGAAGGTGGCCTTCCTGGTGGTCAGATGAACAATACTTCTGACATTGAAAACTATCCAGGTTATGCTAACATTAGTGGACCTGAGTTAGCAGAAAAGATGTTTGAACCCCTTGAAAATCTTGGTGTTGAGCACCTTTATGGTTTTGTTGAAAATGTTGAAGACCATGGTGATGTTAAAAAAGTCATCACAGCTGATGAAGAATTTGAAACGCGCACAGTTATCGTGGCGACTGGTTCTAAACATCGTCTCTTGGGAGTTCCAGGTGAAGAAGAACTCAATAGCCGTGGTGTTTCTTACTGTGCGGTTTGTGACGGAGCCTTTTTCCGTGACCAAGATTTGTTGGTTGTAGGTGGAGGAGATTCGGCTGTTGAAGAAGCAATCTTCTTAACACAGTTCGCCAAATCTGTAACCATCGTTCACCGTCGTGATGAACTTCGTGCCCAAAAAGTCTTGCAAGACCGCGCCTTTGCCAATGATAAAATCAACTTCATTTGGGATTCTGTAGTTAGAGAAATCAAGGGTGAAAATCGTGTCGAGTCAGTTGTCATTGAAAATGTCAAGTCTGGTCAAGTGACAGAACAAGCCTTTGGTGGTGTCTTCATCTATGTTGGTTTAGATCCAGTTAGTGACTTCGTTCAAGAGTTGCACATTCAAGACCATGCTGGTTGGATTGTGACAGATGATCACATGAAGACAAGTGTTGCAGGTGTCTTTGCAGTTGGAGATGTTCGTCAAAAAGACCTTCGCCAAGTCACAACTGCAGTTGGAGATGGCGCTATTGCAGGTCAAGAAGCTTATAAATATATTACTGAACACAATTAAAAAAAGTTTCCAATCACTTGATTGGAAACTTTTTATTAGAGTCGATTTCGAAAAACTTCATACATTAGAATAGCAGCGGCGACACTGGCATTGAGACTTTGTACGTGTCCATTCATGGGAATGGTGATCATCTCATCCACTTGCTTCTTGATATTGCTAGAAATTCCCTTTCCTTCATTTCCGATAATGAGAGCGATTTTGCCACTCGTGTTCCATTTATGGCAAGGCGTTCCGTTCATGTCGGTCCCAAAAATCCAGAAACCTTGATCCTTAAGTTTATCCAAGGTCTGGCTGAGATTGGTAACGCGAGCAATGGGGACGTGCTCGATAGCACCTGTTGCTGTTTTTGCAACTACGGGAGTCACACTAACAGAACGATGTTTGGGAATAATGACACCTGAAACATTGGTTGCATCTGCTGTTCTCAAGATAGAACCGAAATTATGAGGGTCTGTCAAACCATCAAGAATTAGTAGTAGTGGGTTTTCTTCTTGACGTGTCTTTGCAAGGATTTGATCAAGTTCACTGTAGGCAAATTCAGAAACGCGCAAGACGAAACCTTGGTGGACAGCACCATCAGTCATTTCAGAGAGGGATTTTTTGGAAGTCCAAGAGATAGATACTTTCTTTTCAGTAGCTAGTTCTTTCACTTTTTCTACATTTTTTCCTCGTAAATCATCTTGGAGATAAAGTTTGTTTCCAGTATTTGCTAAAAGGGCTTCTGTAACGGCATGGACACCGTAGACAATATCGTTAGTTTTCATGCATTTATTATAACATAAAAATCCCGTCATTTAACGGGATTTTCTTTATTCTAGGATGAGGAGACCATCTTTTATTTCAAATGGATCTTTCTCATTGATACGATCGTAAAACATAACGCCATTTGTATGGTCGATTTCATGTTGGACGACGATAGAATTATAACCTTTTAGTTTGATACGGTGCTTTTCTCCATCCTTGTCAAAATATTCGACTGTCACGCGGGCATGGCGGATAACATAGCCTGGAACTTCTCGGTCAACGGATAAGCAACCTTCACCCTCTGCAAGAGCAGCATCTTGAACAGAATGCGATACGATTTTTGGATTATACATCACGGCCTGCATGCTATATGCTTCTGTAGGTGTTTCTCCCTCTTCTACAATATTGGGTACTAGGACAGCAATGATTCGTTTTGAGATATCAAGTTGTGGTGCTGCAAGACCAACCCCTCCGCGAAGGCCCATTTTTTCAGCTGTAACCGGGTCTTGAGAATTTTTAAGAAATTGCAACATCTTTTCACCCAAGATAATCTCTTGATCACTCAAAGGGAAACTGACTTCTTCAGCAAGTGCACGTAAAGTAGGATTTCCTTCTCGAATAATATCCTTCATATCAATTAAATGTGCAGGTTTTGTAATACGTTCTATAGCAGACATGTTCTCACTCCTTTTCTTACTCCTACATGATAACACAAAACAGATGAGAAAGAAAGTCACAGAAGTTGATAAAAATAATATAATAAAAGGAAATAACCTTTTGTCTGTGGTATAATAGGGTAAAGAAGTTTACTTGAAAAAACAAGGAGAAAAGGGATGGAAAAGCGTAGTATTCGAAATCAAAATAGTTCTTTATTACGAGTTGTTAGAAAAACGGTCCGATTTTTCAGAAACTATCGTCATTGGAATAATAGAACCTTTATTGTGGTTTTATTAGCTTCGGTGGCTATTTCGATTTCATTTACTTTATTAGTGGAAAGTGCTAGAGGGATTGCTTTAAACAGTAGAGATACGAGTGCTAATCATCAACAGTTAAATTCTCAAGAAAAGAATGCTGGGTCGGAGCAAGAAACAAGTGCTCGAATTATGGCAAATGGCGATTTGCTTTATCATGATATCGTCTACATTTCTGCTAAAAAGGCAGATGGGACTTATGATTTCCATGAAAATTTTGAATATGTGAAACCTTGGCTTAAGCAAGCGGACCTAGTGCTTGGTGATTTTGAAGGAACCGTAAATAAAGACCACTATCTTGCAGGATATCCTTTGTTTAATGCCCCAGGTGAAGTTATGGATGCTATAAAAGATGCAGGTTACCAAGTATTAGACTTGGCTCACAACCATATCTTGGATTCTCAGATCGAAGGTGTGGTTTCAACAGCTGATGCTATTGAAAAAGCAGGAATGACACCTGTTGGAGTCTATACTCACGAACCACGAGATAAAGCACCTATCGTCATCAAGGAAGTCAATGGTATTAAAGTTGCTATTTTAGCCTATTCCTATGGTTTTAACGGCATTGAACAAAACATTTCTAAAGAGGATTATAATCGTTATCTTTCAGACTTGGATGAAGATAAAATGAAGGCTGAAATCGAGAGGGCTGAAAAAGAAGCAGATATCACTGTCATTATGCCTCAGATGGGAGTTGAGTATCAAATTGAGCCTACTGAGGAGCAAAAGAAACTTTACCATAAGATGATCGATTGGGGAGCAGATATTATCTTTGGTGGTCACCCTCATGTTGTTGAACCTGCTGAAACGGTTGAAAAAGACGGTGATAAAAAGCTCATTATTTACTCTATGGGGAATTTCATCTCAAATCAACGGATTGAAACCATGCAGGATGTTGAAACTGCCAAGTGGACGGAACGTGGAGTTCTCATGGATGTTACCATTAAGAAGAAATCTGGTAAAACGACTATCGAAACTGCCAAAGCTCATCCTACCTGGGTTAGTCGTACTCCAAAGGGAGGCTATTCTCCAGAAGGTTATCCACTCTACCTATACCAAACTTATATTTTGGAAGACTTTATAGAAGGCGGGAAATATCGCAGTCAACTTGACGAGGCTACCAAGGAACGGATTGATACAGCTTATAAAGAAATGAATGAGCATGTAGGTTTGAATTGGTAGTGACTGAAAGCGAGAAGGAAGTTATGGATATTAAAGTCATTGCGACGGATATGGATGGCACCTTGTTAGATTCGAGAGGTCAACTAGATCTTCCACGACTAGAAAAAATTTTAAATCGGCTCGATCAACGTGGTGTTCGTTTTGTCATTGCAACTGGAAATGAAGTTCATCGTATGCGTCAATTATTGGGCCATTTAGCAGAGAGAGTCGTTCTGGTAGTTGCTAATGGTGCTCGTATATTTGAACACAATAAATTGCTTCAAGCACAAACATGGGATGATGCAATGGTTGATAGGGCTTTGGGACATTTCAAAGGAAGAGAATGCCAGGATCAGTTTGTCGTAACGGGTATGAATGGTGGCTTTGTTAAGAAAGGTACTGTCTTTACTGAACTAGATAAATTTATGACTCCAGAGATGATTGAAAAGCTCTATCAACGAATGCACTTTGTTGATGAATTTGACTCCAGCCTTTTTGGTGGGGTTCTCAAGATGAGTATGGTTGTTGGTGAAGAACGATCAGATGCAGTTTTACAGGAAATCAATGACTTGTTTGATGGTCAAATTCGAGCTGTTTCTAGTGGATATGGATGTATTGATATCTTACAAACTGGGATTCATAAGGCATGGGGGCTAGAGGAATTGCTTAAACGATGGGGCTTGAAATCTGAACAAATCATGGCCTTTGGTGACAGTGAAAATGACATCGAGATGTTGAAGTTTGCAGGAATTTCTTACGCTATGGAAAATGCAGAAGAGAGTGTTAAGGAAGTTGCAACAGGAGTAGCACCAGCTAATAGTCAGGCAGGAGTTTATCAAGTTTTAGAAAACTGGCTAGAAAAAGGAGAGTAACTTGGCAGTACAGCTTTTAGAAAACTGGCTCTTGAAAGAGCAAGAAAAAATTCAAACCAAGTATCGTGAACTCAATCAAATCTCAGTAATCGAACCCAATATCATTTTTATCGGGGATTCGATTATTGAGTATTATCCCTTGCAAGAATTACTAGGGACAACAAAGACCATCGTGAATCGAGGTATTCGAGGCTATCAAACTGGCCTTTTACTTGATAACCTTGATGCCCACCTATATGGTGATGCAGTGGATCAAATTGTTCTTTTGATTGGGACAAATGATATTGGAAAAGATGTTCCAATGAATGAAGCGCTAAATAATCTAGAAAGCGTGATTCAAACTATTTCTCGTGACTATCCGCTATCACAAATAAAGCTAGTTTCTATCTTGCCGGTCAATGAGAGTGAGAACTTCAAACAGACGGTATATATTCGTACAAATGAGAAAATCAAGAAGTGGAATCAAGCCTATCAAGAACTGGCATCAGCCTATATTCAGGTGGAATATGTGTCTGTTTTCGAGCATTTACTCGATCAGGAAGGACAGCTCAAGGAGGGTTACACAACAGATGGCCTTCACCTCAGTATCTCTGGTTATCATATTCTATCAGAAGCCTTGAAAGATTACATTTTCTAGGAATCTACTTGCTTTTTTGCTTTTTTAGCTTAGATAAGGTATAATATTTTTATTGTCTTTGGGGTCGTTACGGATTCGACAGGCATTATGAGGCATATTTTGCGACTCGTGTGGCGACGTAAACGCTCAGTTAAATATAACTGCAAAAAATAACACTTCTTACGCTCTAGCTGCCTAAACACCAGCAGGCGTGACCCGATTTTGATTTCTCGTGTCTGATGATGGGTTTTATTATTAACGAGATACGATTAAACTTTGTCTAGCAGTTTGATAAGAGATTTATAGACTCGCAGTTCCTGGGCTTGAGTTATGTGTCGAGAAGCTGTTAAAACAATACATAACCTATGGTTGTAGACAAATATGTTGGCAGGTGTTTGGACGTGGGTTCGACTCCCACCGGCTCCATTATTCTTTTGCATTCCTTGATAAAACGTTGTTTTTACAACGTTTTTTATTTTATTCTTTGGTATTCTTTTGCAAAAAAAGAATACA
>OGTC01000107.1_pt1 | contig 58166 bp, 26 predicted proteins | sample 1574531 | NCBI WGS metagenome assembly OGTC01 (sample SAMN03295859, study PRJEB24534) | human gut metagenome | isolation source: fecal sample 2 from infant 9 | host: Homo sapiens | place: USA: Pittsburgh, PA | collected 2014-07 | reverse complement strand
GGTGTAATATATATATATATATATGTGTGTGTGTGTGTGTGTGGATGTTTCGGACTCAGATTACTTTTTGTTAGTAGTAAACTTTAATAATCTAGTGGTTGGTGTAGTAAAGTAACTTTAGTAGTCAAAGGGATACTATGTTGATGATAAAAGAAGAACAGAGGGGGATTAGAAAGTTCAAGTAGAAGGAAAATAGGGAAATTTGCTTGTGCTTTTATACCCTGACTCGTTTGATAAAAGACTCAAAGTGTAAAAATATATACATCTATATATTTTATGGTTAGTTATAGGTAACAACAACAACAATAAACAGAGGAACAAAGGAGGACAGAGAACTAAGAACACATGCATATAGATACACAAGAGTAGTCAGTAAATAACACATGATACATATACTAACTACGCAATATGAGTTTACACTAACCACTATTCATCTCATCAAAAGAAGAAAGTTTGGCATGCGATGAATGGGTTAATGTAGTTGTCTCTGATAGAGAGGTCTTTGGAAATATCACATGCTATAGAAGAGTGCTGGACTACATCAGATGACTATTATTATTACTATTATTACTGTTTTTTTTTATTATTATTATTATTTTGTTGTTGTTGTTGTTGCTGTTACTGTTACTGTTATTGAGTTATTCTCAAATCAAACTATGTACTTATTCTCCTGTGTCATAAAGAGTATTTCTGAAACAAATCTCTATATTAAATATGTTGTTCTATTTGTCTTATGATGATGTAATAGTAATACTGACGATAATTCGGATGATTACGTATTAATACACACACACACTCTCTCTCTCTCTCTCGTTATCATCGGCTTATAGCATCATTGAATTCATATTTACAACAACAACTACTACTACTACTACTACTACTACTACTACTACTACTATTCTTCTACTGTGGACATAATAATATTTTATGCTTGCTATTACAATTTGCATGTGATTTTTAAAGTTGCTCACATTTTTGTGTATCTTTTTTCCTTTTTTATGAATTGTGGCTAAAAACTACTTCTTTTATGTGATGCAATTGATTTTAGTGTAACATTTTACTTTTCAACACACATCGTCGTTTTACCACTAACTACAACTAACTAAAATTTTCATTCAATGATAATACTTTTAAGGGTTGATGGATTGTAAGAGTAAGTGTTATGCATCATCATTGGTTACTAGAACTTACTCTATGATGCATATGCAACTGAATTAATCACCATTACCATTACCGGTCACCGGTAAAAATGTGGCCATCAAGAAAAGATTTTTTCCTTCCCTACACTGTTACACCCCCCCTTTTTTTCCCTGTGTTTAAACACTGTGGTTGACTTCCTTCTGTTTTTGTAACTGAGTCATTTGCTAGCATAGCCTAATGTTACATGTATACATGTACACACATATATCTATAGATAAGAAATAACAACAATTAACATTTGATGCAGACACCAACCAAAAAGAATAAAAAAAAAAAAAAACAAAAAAAGCAAAAAACACAACCAAATTAAAAAAAAAAACGAAAATATAATAAACTCAATTCAGCAACAAACGTTTGGTAAAATCTGAATGTTACTTCATCCAATGAAATTGTGTTGACAGAAAATACACACCCTTCAAAGGAGAAAAGGGTACATACGTAAATCAAACGTTTGCTCTTTCCTTTTCAACAGGAAAGAAATCTAGAATCACATGCTTGCTTTAATAACCAGAAGGACAGTGAATAGCGTAAATGTACTTTGCTGTCATTTTAGGTTTTTTCTCGTGATCAGAACAAACTAAATTTCCCTCCACCCCCTGATACCTGTCCTTATTGTTTACAGACTTACTTGCGATTGTGACGAGTGAAGATTGTTTTTGACCGAAAATGGTAATGAAACCTACACATTCAGATTTCTTAACTCACACACTGACAATCACACACACACACACACACACACACAAATTGTTTTCGGCTTTGTGTCGTTTTCGTAACTTAAAAATAGACTTTTAGTTCATGGAACACGGGTGATGAGATATTTTTATCAAAAAATGTCAAATGTTTTCAATGACATTGACAAGTTTACTGAATAAAGCGAGGCTTATAGTTTGCACTTTTGGATGTGTTATTGAAACAATCCGTTTGGCTGTGCAGAGCTTGCTTTTTCCTGTGTTGTCCTAGCATCAACACTTTTAAAAATCCACTTTTCATGCAACTTATGCCGAGGGAACACTTATGTTACACAAAACTAGCCACTGCTGAGCATTGTAGTTTTTATACAATACGAGAAAATGTCTTTTTAATAGCCTTGTATAATTTTCAGTTTTACGCGTCGCCTTCTTTGGTTATTTATCAGAGTTATTATTTGATATCTGTCGTGTCGCATTACCACCATCGAGTGATTACTCATTGTAACAAGCTTTGGTCTTTTCCTTTATTTTTTTTTTTCTTTTTTATTTCGTTGTTTGCTTCTCACGCTTACGTCCCTGCTACCCCTTCTTCTGTTTGTAAAATTCTCTTTCATCTGAAACCTCTCGTTGCCCCTCGTGTTTTATGCCCCACTTATATGCATCTAGTTATGTGTACTCTATGCTAAAAGAGTTAAGAATAAGGTTTGTGCTATTTTTCGTCAAGACAATACAGTTTGTGTAACTAATGAACGATTTCAATCGTTTCATTGCAAGAGAAAGTAAGTTACGATTACACCCCCTAATTCTAACTTTAGTGTCCATGGACTCGTTGTGGAAACGATCAACAGTTTAAGGCATGTATAGAGAAGACGTTTCTAGTTTCGATGAGTAGTCGCCAGTTCAACACAGCAATTATGTCAACCATTCTTCTCGAGATAATATCGCGCTTTTTTGTTGTTTCGTACAATTCTCCTCTAATTGTTTGTGTGTGCAATTTCCTCGGCACGCTGTAAACTACATTTACACAATATACATATATTAGAACGCTGTTTAAGGTCATATAATTGTCACGTTGCGTTTACAACTTTTAGAGAACCCTCGGGTTAATACGGACTAATATTTCGAAACTTATCCCGGCGGAATGGATAGGCAATTTCTTTGGATTTACGACAAGAGTTGTTGTTCATTCGACGCTTCTCTGACAAAAGGTTATTACTTTATTCATTACAAGGCTTTGGCTTTATGCAAATTAAAGCTTTGAGCACTCGTTTTGACATCAAGTGGCATATTTAATAATATACACAATAGGTAGTGTCGCAATTTTCTAATGTCCAAGAACTTCTTATCACGACACTAGACCTGTTGTCAATTGTTTATTATGTTTTTTTCCAGAGAGGCATTTGAAGAAACGGAAAACAAATCTCCAAGTCATTTTTTCTCTTTTTCCTCTTTTCTTCTTCTTCTTCTTCTTTATATACATCCTCTTTGTTGATCTTTGCGTATTTTGTGTGTTGAGTCTAAGCAAACTAACTTCTTACCTTTGTAATTACAATTTTTAAGTTCTGAAGTTCTTTCAGGCCTGAAGTACTTTTGAAATTGTGATTCTGGAAAAAGAAAAAAGTAGACACATTTATCTCCCCACAATTATCGACACACCTTATGCCTTTCAATATAGAAATGATCGAAAAAAAAGGGGGATACAACAAACGTCGCACCGATTTTTTGATTGTCTCTATCGGAAGGACAGGTGGCAGCTTCATTGTTTAAAAGAGCACGAGGACAGCATGGAGTGAAACTGAGCTTGGTCTATTCAGTTTAATGCAAAGTTGTTTTCCAATTCAAAGGGCCCTCTTTGGGGGTCTTTCCAAGGCAGTTGCTTTACATTTGCATCAAATTGAATAGCTCGTGTTGACGGTTCTTTCTTTTCGTGACATCTGTCCTGTATCGATCATTTTCATGATCAAAAATTATATCGCTAATCGTGTGACTGTGTGCATCCTTATCGATTAAAAATAGTATGTGTCAGCATTATCGGTTGAAAGTTTTTTCACTTCTTAAACATAGTACGTTGTCTATTTCAAGTCGCATACTATAGTAGTACCTTCGGGTTACTTACTTTGTTGAATGTGAATATATTTTATCGTTCAAATTGTTGTTATGTTTGATATGAATATCAATCCATTTAATTGGACTGTCGAACCTTGTTGATCTTCTTTATCTCCGATTTGGTGTCACTATTAGTAGCCTTGTCCTTGAGCTTGACGTTTTCTCACTAGTATGGTGATTCCATCTACGTCATCTATCTATTACAAATGATGTCTACTTTTCTACATATGGCTACAAATATGTTAGTGGGCACTTAATCCAACCCACTCTGTGATTGATACAAAACACATTGTTAGTTGCAAATTTTCAAGTCAATGAGTCTTATTGCATGTTACTCGTCCAGAACGTGTCAAAATTTTTGCAATAAAACACAACCTATCACGTGCCCGGTTTTTCTTGTGTATTGTCCTCCCCAGAAAATATTCCCACTCAATTTCTTTCTTTATTTCTTCTTGTCTAGAAAGAGTTTGTTGAACCGTGTCATTAGTGGCCTGATAATATTTTGTACTATAGATATACTATTTTTTAGTCTTTTTTGCATTCTTTATACGAATTGATAAATTTTCAGCACAATTCTTTGTTAATATCTTCAAAAGAATTATATTTTATCATGACTTCACCCCTTTCAATAAAAAAATGATCAACTTTATTGATTAAGTTGATCATTTTTATCAAAAGGTGGGGGTTAGACCTACATAAATTTCGAATAAAGTTGTTACGCCTACTATTTCAATTTTTTTTTAATTCAAACTACTGCTTTTCTGTGAACTCTATTTTATCATCTTATGCTTTAAGAAATCCAAGATCTGTGTCAAGGTGTAATCAGTTTGTGAGTAACTTAAAAACTAATCTTTCAAATAGACATTGAAGACTGTTTTTTCAAGAATTTATAAAAATCCACTATCAAATCTGGCGTTTAGATGTTTGATAAAAACATAGCTCATGTGTTCATAAGTTAAAGTGAATGTTGAAATATATATTTCAATGTTTATTACGTGTAGAAACTATCCACTGAATGGATTGTAGAGTTTGAAATTATCTCTAGTCTTTGTTGATTTTACAATCTTCTAAAACCTCTTTCAAATTTGTATTTGATACAACTATACACACACACACACACACACACACACACTTATTGTTGCTTGCATTCAGCTGGTGGTTGTTTCTCACCTTGACCGTCTTGACCATTTTCTCCATCTTCATCTTCGTCATCGTCATCGTCATCATCTTCTCCATCTTCATCCGAATATTCACCTTCTTCATCGCCATCGAATTCGTCAGGATAAGCAAAGTCAACTGCATCACCGGTAAACCAATCAACTGCTCTGGGGATCAAACGATCTTTGATTTCTTCACCCAATTGGTAATCCAATTCCAATCTAGCTTCTAACTCCTCGTCTTCTTCTTCTTCTTCATCATCGTTGTCGTTGCCCTCTTCACCATTATCTTCAGCATCTTCATTGTCCTCGCCTTTTTCAACTTTTGGTGGTTTTGGTGGATCAAAAAAGTTGAAAAACGATTCAGTTGGGGTAATTTTCTCAATAGTTCTTGTTTGTTTAGTTGTCTTATTTCTTTGCTTTCTCCTTTCAATATTGATGGTTGGATTTTTCTCCTTTGACTTCCAATTGATTTCACATCCAGTAGCATGATCATAAACGAAATCTCCACTATATCCCAATTCAGCTTGATAGTGGTATGTCTTGGTCAATGTGGTATTGGACAAATGTTCATTGTCACCAAATTCAAAAATTAATTCAAATCCTGGTGTTGACAAGTATTGCATACGAATGTCAATTAAATGTTCCAATACTTCTGAGTCTCTATCGGTGATGGTTTCGGAAACTGTGGATAAGTTTTCTAAAGCAGTCAACCAGAATCCAGGAATACCTTTGGCATCTTTACCCACTGCTGATTCTTCCTCCTCTTGTTCTTCTTTGTTTTCGTCATCCTCATCGCCCTCCTCTTCTTCTTCATCCTTCTCTTCAAGGGATTTTCCTTCTTCAATTTCTTGCTCAGTAGGTTCAACATCTCCAACAATAACTTGCTTCCTCTTGGCATAGAGTGGTTCATACTTCTTAAAATACCTCTTTTCCAACTCCAACAATTCCTTTTGAAACTCAGCCTCTAGTTTCATTTGTTGCTGTTGTATAGATTTCAAACCATAAACCCTATTCTTGACAGCTTGAGGCAAATTAGCAACATAGCCACTATTCTTACCCACCAAATCACCCAATTTTCCTTGAATCATAGATAACAACACTGGATTATTAGCCAAAGTTTGATTAATCTTGTTTTCATTGCCTTCTTCAATCGTTGGCACTGTTGGTGGCTGCGATTTCAAATATGAGTTGGTGACGGAAGCAGGTGTATTTTGTGGGGTGGGTGCTTTGGAAATATCACCGTTCTTTTTCTTGATAGGTTCAGACATGGTAGGAAATCAAACTACTGGGTGTTATTGAATAAAAGAAGCTGTACTCTACTTCCTATTCTTATTCCGATCAAAATAAATTGCCGAAAGGAAAAAAAAAAAAAAAGAAGAGGATTCTCGCAAAATTTCTTTTTTTTTTTTTTCCTTCTTTCTTCTTCTTTTGACGAAAAGAGTTAAAATGGGACACATTCGACCACGAGGTAGAAAAGCTTTATCAATTACACAACTTTACTTATTTGTTAAGCACCCCCAACTTGAATGGATTTCTCCGAAAACTCAATTGAACTCTCCATTCCAATATCATCAAACTTTCCATCCAAATAATCATTAATCTCATCTTTTCTCTTTTCCCATTTCGATACTTGACTGATTTTCTCCTCAATTTCAGCAATTTCATTATCAATAGTTTGTAAATTCTCTTCACTTGTTAAATCATGTAATTTCCAAGTACCTTCTTCTTCAATTTCCAAAATGTAATCATGGTACTTCATCAACAATGGACGATGAGATAACGTAATGAATGGAATTTTTTTCAACTGCAAAAGTTCAAAAAGATAATCTTCGACATCAGTGCTAACTGCATTGGTACTTTCATCAAGAACAACCAATTTAGGATTCTTGAATAAAACACGAGCAAGACTAACTCTTTGCTTTTCTCCACCACTGAAAACGTCCTTCCATTCCTTAACGACATTGAAACTACCTTCTCTTTTCAAAAGATATTCCAATTTAACTTCACGAAGGATGTGGTATAAATAGTCATCATTGTATCCCATTTCCAACATTTCAACATATGAATGAGGGTAAATGATTTGATCGCGTAGATTTCCCGTGGTGAAATACGTCTTTTGAGGGAGATAGAAAATATCATCATCATTAGGCTTGGATAAAAGCCCACTGTATAATGGCCATAATCCAGCAATAATTCTAGCAATTGATGTCTTTCCTGATCCATTAGAACCCAAAATCAACATGTTCCTCAGCTTAATGTGGAAATTCAAGTCTTTAACTAAAGGCATATACTCTGAACCCTCTGGTGTTGGTATAATCACTGGAATGTGTTCGAATCGAAGTCCATTTGGGTAGTTGTTTTGAATTGTTCCATGGATATCAGCAATACCCTTTTTATCACCATAATCGAATCTAGGCGAATGCACACGATGTAATTGCGTCAACAACTCAAAAACTCGATCAGTATACCCAGTCAATGTATTTACATCTTTTATCGAGTACATCAATCTCGATCCAGCATCAGCAAGAGACAACAATAATCTCTTATTGGTGATAAATTGCCTCATGTTCTTACGTTCACTTATAGCATCTGCATGTGCATCGGGCGCAATATCCTTCTTCTTTTTACCTTCAGCAGGCCACAATTCATCCAAAAATACTGGCAATCCAGCAAAAATATACCCCCATGCTGACCAAGTATATTTTAAAACATAATCTTCCAATGTTGCATACCAAAAGTGGGTATTAATCTCCTTTTTTACGTGGTCCATCAATTTTTTGAAGTTTTCAGCAAGTTTTGATTTTTCAATAAGTGATCCTTTGTAGAATCCAATTTCTTCACAATTGGTCATAAAATTCAAATGCTGGTTAAAATAGACACCTTCAAGATGAGCACCTTGTGCTGACAACTTACCAAATGCGGGAGTTGCCCTCTTTAACATGATGGCCGTTAAGAAATAATTGGCAAAGATACCAAGTATAGCACCACTGCCCAAATTGTCTCTTAAATAAACCGCAAAAAAAATCAAATCGATAAATGGTTTACCCATCGATGAAAACAACGACGATAATGAAGAGCAAAACTTGGTCACATCATCAGTGATGTATTGATCAATATTCTGTAGTGCTGAAGCTCCTAAATCAATCTTGTAATAAGCCATAGTTTGATCGAGATACATATCATGAATATATCTAGTCAAGTTGGTTCTAAAACCCAAAGCCAATCTTTGATCCAAGTACTTGATAGCAGCATTGGTGTACGAGGCCGGGAATGCAATCAATAACCAATATATCAAATCACGAGAAAATTTCTTTCCATTTGCAGCAATCAAATTCTTGACAATTTGACCATCCAATTTAGCCACTAGTAACGATAGCCAGGTTCTGAATATTAGAAAAAAACATTGCGATAACAATAATGATGTATTTTTGCTGTAAAATTTAGGAATCAAAATCCTCCATATGATGGCCAATTGACTGAGGAATTTAGAGTTGAATAAAACTCCCTTTTTCTGCAGCAAAAGACGTTGGTGAACAGCAAAGTCCTTGTATAAATACTTGTCGGCAGCGTACAAATCATTATTTGGCTTGGGAATTATAATCCTCTTGATGGAGTCTTTACCACTAGGGATGAAAACCTCTCTTGTACCATTCTTTAACATATTTGACGACTGACGAATAAGACTTGGTCGTCTCAATTTTTTAGCCAATATGTACTCATTATACTTGTTTATGATACCTCGTATGGAAAAATACAATCCAAATCCAGCAGTAGCAATTAAGGTGCTAAAAAATAAAACCACTGGACGGGATTGGTAATTCAAGGTGACTTTGTTGTGTTTGTATGTAACAACAAACTCTTGCAACAACAAGAGGATATTTTTCACATCCTGCTTATTGTAGCCGGCTAATCGTGATATGTTTACCATGACCTTAGCTGGTGCAGGTGAGTCAAAGACAATCGGTGCTTGATTCAGGGAGTTGATATCGAGTGTGTTCACCAATTAATTTTTTTTTTTTTTCTTTCATTGCTTTGTGGAGTAGATTTCTACACGTGATTAATGGATATTAATGTGCGAGATTACAAGAATGTATTGGAGCTATATAATCAGCGTGTGACATAGGGCAGGACATCACGCTCAATAAGGACGGGGGTCCGCTGCTCGGGAATGTCTCTAAGAGTGTCTGCTTCGTTGGCTACGAAATGGGAGCAACGTTAAACGCTATGTTGCACCATTTGAAACTCAATAACCGCTAGCAACAATGCATATGACAACTCTTCACCATTGTAATCGAATCATGTCTACTTCTTTGTCATTCTTTCAGCAACACAGCTTTTAAATCTCTCAAACTCCTGTTCACAATCACCCTTTTTTATTGTTTGATATTTTAGTAGTACACAATTACCATACTCTGCACCATATTTTGCACATCCACTTGCGGCATTCATCAACCTCTTTGCCGGTCTAATTCTCGTGCCATTAGACATTGTGTTTGAGGTGTTTTAATTCTGAGATGGATCAGCTCTTTGAGATATTTTGTAAGGAGAAAAAGAAGCTTTTTTTTTATTTTTTTTTACCACACCGAGCGAGCCACAATACAGAACAAAGTATTAAGCACCAGAGGGCTGTACCAAGATGGGTTGAAAGTAGTTGTATTCCATAATGATTGCGTTGGATCAGCCTGGGTCACTGTCCGCTACTGTTCTAGCAACCACAATTCCTCCCTCTTCTATGATTTTTACCACCTAACTCGTATTTACGTAAATCCTCTGCCCCTCACATTTCGCACACCCAAAATCAATGACTAATTTTTATGCGCATACGGCACGCTCAATGGCTCTATAAACTGTTATCTCGTGAGCAAACACAACACAACAACAGAGGAAAAAAAAATTATCTCGGAAATAGAAAAAGAATTCTCTGTGTTCCGTACAAAAGTAACCTGTACGCAACATATCTTTGACACAAGATCTAGAATAATCCAATTCAAACTGGTACCTCAAACGTTTTATTTTACGAAGTATAAGTACAGTGGAATCTCCTCGAGCAGAAGAAAAACACCAGCACAATTAGACACTGAAACCACTCCCTCCCATTACCACTGCAAGTCCTAGAAATTTTTTTTTCTTATTTAATCCGCAATGGACCCCACAAACGACCCAAATTTCATGCCCCCGTCAAAGAACAAGAATATCGAGCCAACAGCTCCGCTGCATGCTATACCGCAGAATATTCCAATCCAACCATTTGTAATGGAAGATTTGGGCGAAGCTTTGGATGATCCAGCGCCACACCCTGCTTCTTCATTGAAACCAGCAGTTATTCGAGGCAGATCGTACGAAAGTGGTGGTGAATCTGAGTCACGGTACCATTCCAAAATTCCTCGTAAGCATACTGAGTTGACAAACTCATCATCAGACGAAGAAGAAATCATTGTTGATATCGCTGAGCCAGAGGAAAAACCACACAAAGAAATTCTTCCACCATCGATACAGGTACGTTCTTCACAAATTGCTGATTTGGAAGAAGTGCCCCATGGAATACAACGACAGGCTACTGAGTTGTCCGACTACAATTTTCCTACGCATAGATTGGCTACTACATTAACAGATGAATCAAAGTCCCCCTTGGTCATTGTTGCTTGCGGAAGCTACTCACCCATAACTTATTTACACTTGAGAATGTTTGAAATGGCATTAGATGCTGTGATTGAACAAACTAGATTTGAAGTCATTGGTGGGTATTACAGTCCTGTATCTTCAAACTACAAGAAGCAAGGATTAGCTCCAGCGCATCATAGAGTTAGGATGTGTGAATTGGCTTGTGAACGTACCTCGTCATGGCTTATGGTTGATGCTTGGGAATCATTGCAACCAAAATATACCAGAACCGCATTAGTCTTGGACCATTTTAATGAAGAGATCAATATCAAACGAGGAGGAATCATGACAAAGTCGGGCAAGAGAAGAGGGGTCAAGATTATGCTATTAGCAGGAGGTGACTTGATCGAGTCCATGGGAGAACCAGATGTGTGGGCTGATCAAGATCTACATCACATTCTTGGAAAATATGGATGTTTGATTGTGGAGCGGACGGGATCTGATGTAAGAAGCTTCCTTCTCAGTCATGATATCATGTATGAACATAGGAAAAACATTTTGGTGATTAAGCAATTGATTTACAATGATATCTCCTCGACAAAGATACGATTATTTATCAGGAGAGGAATGTCAGTACAGTACTTATTGCCCAATTCGGTTATTAGGTACATTCAACAGCATAATCTTTATGGAGATTCAGAGCCTGTTAAAGAAGTAATGTCGGAACGAGCAGACTAGAATTCAAATTTAGAAATTCTTCCTTCAATAAATAGAGTTAGACATATATATGTATAATATAAACAATTCATGAGTTCTTTACCATTCTTGAGTTTTCAACCCATATTTGCTCTTCTTGGCACCTCTTACTGGGGTGATCAACTTTGATCCACCCTCCAAAAATGAGAACTTGTCTCTTCTTTTTTCCTCAAAAGCTTGGATGTACTCCTCTTTTTGTAATGTCAATCCAATATCGTCCAATCCATTAAGCAAACAATGTTTTCTAAACTCTTCAACCTCAAAATGTTCAACCAAGACGTCATCAGTCTCACCATCTCTTATCTGCTGGTTTGGCAAATCAATCGTCAATTTGTGTCCACCTTCAATAACTGGTATAAGCTTTGACTCAATAACATCCTGAGGTAATCTAATTGGAAGTAAAAAGTTTTTGAAGGAATTGTTGTAAAAAATATCACCAAATGATGGAGCTATTATTGACTTGATACCAAAATCTTTTAAAGCCCATGGCGCATGTTCTCTAGATGAACCACATCCAAAATTGTCACCAGTGACAACCAAAATTTCAGCTTTTCTGTATGGTTCTCTATTCAAAACGAAATCGGTTTCAACATCTTTACCATTCTCCTTGACAAATCTGGCCTCGTAAAACAACCCATCTTTTAATCCAGTTCTTTTGATGGTTTTCAAAAATTGTTTTGGAATAATGGCATCGGTATCAACATTAGCTTTAAACAATGGGGCTGCGATGCCGGTCAAGACTGTAAACTTATCTAGACCACCGGCAGAGTCCGAAGTAGGTTTAGGTTTTGGCTGAGTTGGTTCCGGTATATCCTTAAGTCTATCATCTTCAACAGCCTGCGATACATCCATTGGTACCTTTTCATGCTCATACACAGCATCTTGCAATTCTTGGTCTTCCTCGCCCAGTTCAATCGCTACTTCCGGCTCATCTGAGTGTATGTGTTCAAATTCCCTGATATCGGTAAAATGACCCTTTATAGCAGCGGCAGCAGCCATTGCTGGCGACATCAAATGAGTTCTTGATCTAGCTCCTTGACGACCTTCAAAGTTTCTATTTGATGTAGAGGCACATCTTTCTTCTGGACTCAATATATCAGGATTCATCCCCAAACACATGGAACAACCTGCTTCTCTCCATGTAAAACCGGCAGCTTCGAAAATCTTATCAAGACCCTCTTTTTCAGCTTGTCTCTTGATAAGACCGGAACCTGGCACCACTAAAACTTCTTTAACATTGTCAGCTTTCTTGTGGCCTTTTGCAACCTTAGCTGCAGCTCTCAAATCTTCAATTCTCGAGTTTGTACACGAACCAATGAAAGCTTTGTCAATTTTGATTTCCTTTAATGGGGTGTTCGGGGTCAACCCTTGATATTTCAATGCTCTAATCATACCCTCTTTCTTGATGGGATCATCAACTTCAGCTGGATCAGGTACTTTGGCGGTTATTGGCAATGCATCTTGTGGTGAATTACCCCAAGTGATGGTTGGAACAATATCCTTAGCAGCAATCTTGATATCGTAATCAAATTTTGCACCCGCATCTGAATGCAATGTTTTCCAGTAATTTACAGCTTTGTCCCACTGCTCGCCTTTTGGTGCCAATGGTCTTCCTTTGATATATTTGAAAGTCGTTTCATCGGGCTTGATCATACCTGCTCTGGCACCAGCCTCAATTGCCATATTACATATCGACATCCTTGCTTCCATGGATAACTCTTCAATAGCCTTACCCGCAAACTCAATAACGCACCCAGTACCACCAGCAGTACCAATTACACCAATAACATGCAAAATCAAATCCTTGGAAGTGATACCTTCACTCAAAGATCCATCAACAAAAATTCTCATATTTTTGGACTTTGTTTGAATGATAGTTTGCGTTGCAAGAACATGCTCAACCTCTGAAGTACCAATACCAAAAGCCAAAGAACCAAAAGCACCATGGGTAGATGTGTGTGAGTCACCACAAACAACAGTGGTTCCAGGTAAAGTGAATCCTTGTTCTGGACCGACAATATGGACGATACCTTGTCTGCTATCACTCATTCCAAAATACTTGACATCAAAATCCTTTACATTTTGTTCTAAAGTCTTGACTTGTAACTTAGAGTCACTTTGCTTAATAAATGAATCAACATCTTTGAAATTGATTCTTGGAGTTGTGGGGATATTGTGATCCACTGTAGCCAATGTACAATCGGTTCTTCTCACTGATCTGTTGGCATTTCTCAACCCTTCAAAAGCTTGTGGCGATGTAACCTCGTGCACCAAGTGTCTATCGATGTACAATAAATAAGAGTTGGACTCGTCTTTGTAGACAATGTGGTCCTCGAATACTTTGTCATATAATGTTTTTGGAGCCATGATTAAATTGGTGAGAGTGACTTTAGTGTGAATATTTCAAAGATTTCGTTCAATTGAATGGTATAAATACATGGCTCAATTTTTTTTCTTTTTCATTTTTTCACCAAAATGCGTCATCTGCATTACGGACCGGAACAGGAGCGGTTTCGGCCGCACCGCTTCTCTAATTCTTTTTTCCTTTGGCTGGGCCAATGATATTCTCACTAATCATAAGCTCTAAATTTGCACCTTTTTTTGCAGGGAAACACACAGGGCGGGACTAGCAAACACGGCTGGTGATATAGGAGGCTTATGAACAAACATTTGTGGGTCCCTCTGGCCTCTGAAAGAAAAATGATCACTTTGACGACTCTATGTTTGAATTTTTCAGCTATATTCGAAGTTCGTGAGTTTTTTGTTTGTGGATGGCATCGAACTTGAGGATTGGAGGTATCCGTCTATCATCAATAGTGACGTCATGTTCAAACAATTGTCCCTTATTTCTCCTTTGATAAGAGTAGGCATAAGGAGCGAAGATCGTGCTGGTTGCATATTCTCGGAGATTATGCGTTTTAAAAAAGTTCACGTGCAATGATATCGGAGATAGGGAATAAGGTTTTCTCCTCATCTATAAGAATCTTACCGGGGCAGCCCCCCCCCTTTGAGCCCCATCACCCACAAATGACAAAGTATAAATGTAAGGAGTCGTCCATAGTCCTAAATTAACTGAATTCTTCTCGAGAAGCTTGTGGTATCATGAGTTATTCCAAAACACAATCAAGACCAAAGTATGCAGTCATCACTGGTGCTTCATCTGGTATAGGATACGCATTAGCAACGGTGTTTAGTAAAAGAGGCTACAAGGTTATCGGTGCTTCCCCACAATCAGTATTGCATTTGCAAGACCCGCTTGTCAAAGAGTATGGAGTTATCTCGGTTCCGTGTGATATCACAAACCTTGACGATCTAAAGAGGTTAAAAGATATTGTCCTTAAGGAAACCGGCGGTTATGTGGACATTTTGTACAACAATGCCGGTATAGCAATTGGTGGTCCTGCAGCAGAGATGGATGAGGCAAAAGTGAACAAGATCTTCCAAGTCAACGTCATTGGTCATATCAATGTCACGAAACAACTTGCCCCATTTGTCATCAATGCAAAAGGATCAATAATCTTTACTAGTTCTGTGGCAGCTAGAGTTCCTCTTGCTTGGATTAGTATATACAGTGCAACAAAAGCAGCTATTGATGCATACGCTCAAACATTACACGGCGAAATGGCACCATTTGGTGTTAAAGTCCACAGTGTAATAACAGGAGGGGTAAATACGCAAATTGGCGCCCTGGAGCCACTTGCAGAAACCGAGAAACGGTTCCAACACTCTTTGTATAATGTTGATGGCATTTTAGAGAGTACAAAAGCAACGAAAGGGATGAGCTTGAAGAGAGGAATTAGTCCTGATTCATACGCCAACGATATCTCCAAAAAGGTGTTAAAGAGACTGAACAAATTCAACTTATACGGAGGTTCCAGAGGGTATACATTGCACGTCATGGGGAGGTACTTTCCATTGTGGTTAGTTGAATATTTGATGCAAAAGACGTTCAAACAGCTCAAGGCATTTAGAAACATCAGGAATGCAGTTAGGGAGCAAAATTGATTTCGTGGTTTGTGCTTATGTATGAATGATGTATAGTCCCCTTTGAATACGTTGGTATGCTTGCTATGTCTTTCTATTCATAAGTTTCAATATCAATAAGTTTAGTTGTGCTCTCATATTAATGCAATCACCCTTTTCAAACAACTAACTTACAATTCGTGAATCGGCTTGTCCAATGTGCCTTTTCGACGGAATTGCAAATATATATCCGCACCTGGTTTTCTGTTTTGACTCCAAATGCCCCACACTTTTGACGAATTCTCGTTATCGAAGTTATATATAAAAGTGGCAAATTGTCAATGTGAAGATAGCTTCCACAACTTGTCTCTTCAAATCTGCTTTTCATAAAGTGCCTTCTTTTAACGAACAAAGCTCCAAAATGAGTGAATCCGAACGGAAAAATACAGATCAAAAGTATGTGCTCATCACCGGCGCTTCAGCAGGTATAGGATATGAACTTGCCAAGGTTTTCAGCGCAGAAGGTTACAAGGTCATTGGTGCTTCACGGACAGTGATGGACTCACAAAGTCCTCTTGTTGCAAAACATGGGGTTATTTCGGTCCCATGTGACATCACCAAACTTGATGACATCAAGAGGTTGGAAGATGTTGTGTTCAAAGAGACTGGGGGCTACTTAGATATCTTATACAACAATGCTGGAATTGCTATCGGAGGTCCCGCGGCCGAGATGGATGAAACCAAAGTGGACATGATGTTTCAAGCAAATGTAATTGGACAAATCAATGTCACCAAACATCTTGCTCCGTTCGTGGTAAACGCAAAGGGGATAATCGTTTTCACCGGTTCTGTATCTGCCAACTTGCCGCTCGCATGGTCGAGTGTTTATAGCGCCACAAAGGCAGCCATTGATGCGTATGCTCGTACTTTACACGGGGAGATGGAACCATTTGGAGTGAAAGTATACAACATAATTACAGGAGGTGTCAACACCGGGATTGGTGCCAAAGAGTCACCCGCAGAAGTTGAGAAGCTGCTTCAAAACTCATTGTACAATGTTGATGGTCTTTCTGAAAGTATTATTGCCACAAAGGAGATGACTGAGAAGGATGGAATGAATGCGGGGCTCTACGCTAGAGACGTCGTTCAGAAAATATTGGGTAGACCAAACAAATTCAATTTGTATGGGGGAGGTAATGGCTACACTTTGAATTTTATAGGAAGATACTATCCTTTGTGGTCGGTAGAGTATATCATGCAATGGTACTTCAAACAGCTTAGGGTGTTTAGAAATATAAGAAAACTGGTCCTGAAAGGTGCTTGAGGGGAAACAACGTGTGGGTTTTACAACTAATGCAAGTCTTTGTCTTTTATCTCCCCTACCTTACTTAATTATTCTAGGTGTTTACTCCATAGAAAGATATTACGTACTGCCCTTGTTCTATAAAGAATTAAGCAGCCGAGTGTTGCGTTCTTTTGTTGTAATAAAACTTTTGTTATGCTTTTACCAGAGATACGCCTCGAATTAATTCCGCTCCCATTCAAAGCCTGTCATTTGACAGTGTAGGGTGGAGTTGAACTAAATGGTGGAGCTTTACTTGCCACTTCCCCTTAACACCCCGCAGAATATTTTCTTCGCAACATTTTTTTGTGGCACAATCTAGATTTGTCTTGTGATAAAAACCGCTCATATAAAGACTAGCAAATTCTTCAAACAAATGGTGTATATTAACTGTTATATCTTCCAATACCTACTGCTATGAGTCATTTGAAACCAAGAAATTCTAGTCAAAAATACGCAGTCATCACTGGTGCTTCATCTGGTATAGGATACGCATTAGCAACGGTGTTTAGTAAAAGAGGCTACAAGGTTATCGGTGCTTCCCCACAATCAGTATTGCATTTGCAAGACCCGCTTGTCAAAGAGTATGGAGTTATCTCGGTTCCGTGTGATATCACAAACCTTGACGATCTAAAGAGGTTAAAAGATATTGTCCTTAAGGAAACCGGCGGTTATGTGGACATTTTGTACAACAATGCCGGTATAGCAATTGGTGGTCCTGCAGCAGAGATGGATGAGGCAAAAGTGAACAAGATCTTCCAAGTCAACGTCATTGGTCATATCAATGTCACGAAACAACTTGCCCCATTTGTCATCAATGCAAAAGGATCAATAATCTTTACTAGTTCTGTGGCAGCTAGAGTTCCTCTTGCTTGGATTAGTATATACAGTGCAACAAAAGCAGCTATTGATGCATACGCTCAAACATTACACGGCGAAATGGCACCATTTGGTGTTAAAGTCCACAGTGTAATAACAGGAGGGGTAAATACGCAAATTGGAGCTGAGGAGACAGTTGCAGAAGCTGAAAAGCAATTTGGAAACTCATTGTACAATGTCGACGGAGCAATTGAGAGTGGAATGGCAGCAAAGGAGATGAGTGTGCGAAACGGGGTCAGCGCAGAGCTGTATGCTAGAGATGTGGCTCGAAAAGTGTTGAAGAGACTGAACAAATTCAACTTGTATGCGGGAAGCAGTGGATACACGTTACATTTTATTAGCAGATACTACCCCTTGTGGTTGGTTGAGTATATCATGCAATGGTTTTTCAAACAGCTCAGGGTTTTTAGAAATATTAGGAAATCCAGAAAGTAGATTACGTTGAACAAAGGTTTGTAACACTATTGAAGTGTCGCTAAAAGCATAGAGAGGGGGATGCTCTCACATTCAAGCTTAGGAAAATATAATATGCCACGTAGTCCATATCTCTGGCTACAGTATTGGAGAGTTTTCTAGTGGAGCCAGTCCAACAGGAAAGCGATCAAAGTTTAAAGTGCTCACTTATACGACTTCTGCCCAACTTCTTCCACTCTGAGCGCTATTTACACTTGTAATAAGCGTAAGTCCTACTCAAAAATAATGGTATATTGTTATTATAAAATCATAATGTGTCTCTTCTAAAGGTGACAATTTTTATGGGTTTTCACAATTTCCGCTTTTGTGAGACTTCGTCTTTATTGATGAGGTCGCGCTAGCTCAACGTCTGCCATTAACTTTTCAAATTACATCGAGAGCCCAGCGCCACCCACGCAACAGAAACAAATGATCCCAGCAGGAGGAAGAAGATCAAAAATAAGACCACCGAGGAAGTCGTTGATCAGCTCCTCAACCTCTTCCGAAGATCCTATTACTGATCCTGCCGACGATTTCGCCAAAAATTGGTCGATTTTGCAGAATGCAATTACTCAAATCCAAAGCAAGAATGTGTCAAGTTTATCCTACGAACAACTATATCGTAAAGCATATGTTTTGGTGTTGAGGAAATTTGGCGGCCAGTTATATGACAATGTCGCCGATACAGTAAAGCAACATTTGCTAGAACAAAGATCTCGTTTAGCGAGCCTTAGGTCCAGTCCCGAGCAATTTATGCGTTTGCTAACTCAAGAATGGGACGAGCATTTGCAAAGCATGAAGTTCATTAGTGATGTGTTGATGTATCTTAATCGTGTGTATGTAAAGGAGCACAAGAAGCTTTTGATTTATGACTTGGGGATTCAATTATTCAAAGAGTATGTGGTGCTGTACAATGACAACGAAATCGGTTCTCGAATGATACACATTGTGCTTGATGAAATTAGCAAAAGCAGAACGGGAATTGTGGTTACATCGAGTATGTACATCACTAAGATCATAAACATGATGGAACTGTTGACAGAGAGTAATTTGTCATCTGAGATACAGTATGGTGACAATTACTACCAAACCGTGTTTGAGCCATTACTTTTGCAAAACTCAAACGACTTTTTTCTGAACTTATCTAAAGATTTCATTGCATTCAACCTGGGCTCCAAATATTTGCATGCAACGTTCCAATTCATCAATGAAGAGGAGAAACGTATCAAGTTTTTATTACCTCAGACTACACATGCAAAGTTAACTGCCTTGATGGACAGTGTTTTCATAAAAGACAAGATAGACAAAGTGATACAACTGCAACAAGAAGGACTTGATTATTGGCTTCAACCAGTGATGGCAAATATCACCAGGGATTCCGGTTTTCAAGATTCTAATCACCGAACTGAGTTGAAAATACTATATCAGCTTATAGGTAGAATTGATGATGAGTATCAGCTTTTGAGGCTTAGATTGAAGGAAGCAATTGTCGCTCAAGGAAGTTCGATTCCGGATATTATTCGCTCAACGGTGGAGGTCGCAGGACCTGAAAAGAAGGGAGGTTCTTCGTCCCAAACGACATTTGCGATCAAATGGGTGGATGCGGTTCTACAATATAGATCGTCCATGCTCGAAATTTGGCAAGAGTCATTTGATCAAAATCTTGTCGTTGAACAGACTTTAACCTATGCAATGAGAGATTTCATCAACGGGACAAAAGGAAAAAATTCAGCAACCTCAATTAATGCTCCCGATCTACTATCAATCTACATGGATTACCATATAAAGCAATTAAGCAAAGGCTCAACAGGGAAGGAGTTGTCAACTCAATCCGGTGATCAAACTGAAATACTTATGAACAAATCTGTGCAGTTACTTCGATTCATTAAAGACAAGGACGCTTTTGAGGCTTACTACGCAAACCATTTCGCCAAAAGGTTTTTAAATGCAAAGGGTTCAACTATTGGAGCTCTGAAGAGTGGCGATATCGAAGAAATGCTTCTTTCCAAATTGTGCGAAGAATTGGGGTCTTCGTCTTTGGATAAAGTTATAAAAATGAACAAGGATATTAAGATTTCGCGAGACACCACTCGGGACTGGAAAAATCATTTGTCAAAGGTTGAACAGCTGCTGTCTTTGATTGAACTAGACTTGAAGATTTGTAACGTTTCAGTTTGGCCAAATTCATTAACAAAAGATTACAAAAGTAGCAAACCAGATGGCGAGGAGTTTGCTTTCAAATGGCCAAGACAATTGAGGGAAACAATACGTGAGTTTGAAGAGTTTTGGCTCTCAGGAAAAAAGAACGATAATAAGTCACTCTATTGGTCACCCAAGTTTGGATCTATTGATTTGAAAATCACTTATCCATCGAAAACATACGAAATTAATTTGTCAGTGTACTCAGCAATAATCATGCTACTATTCGCACCAGGCCTGTCTTTGGATGGAGAACCTAACCTGGCATTTGAAGAGACAAAGGAGTATTCTTACCGTGATATTGTCGAATTAACAGGTATACCCAGTCTAGAACTTAAGCGACACTTGCAGTCAATAGCTGTTGCGCCGAAGCTGCGATTGTTGATCAAAATACCAATGAGCAAAGATATCAAAGAGGACGATGTTTTCCGCTTGAATGATAAATTTAAGTCACCTACCGTCAAAGTCAAGGTCCCAACTGTTTCCCTAGCATCCTCAACTGCAAGCGGTAAGAACAAAAAATCAAAAGAACAAGAAGAAACTGACGCTGTAAATGCAAACATTTCAGAAGGGAGAAGGATTGAAATCAATGCCGCCATAGTGAGGATATTGAAATCTAGAAGAACTGTCAAGCATAACGAGTTGATTGAGGGTTTAGTCAAACAGTTGAGCAATAGGTTTCAACCACTGGTGGTCCTGATTAAGCAGCAGATCGAGGATCTTATTGACAAGGAGTATTTGGAGAGAGATGCGAATGACAGAAACGTATATCATTATATAGCATAGAGATGAAAGTGATGTTTCGGTAGCGCCACTTTAAGAATCAACAAAATCTATAGAAGAACAAAAAAAAATACACGACTTCTATTCCTAAAAGGTAGTCAGAGCCCTCATGTCAGCCAACGACGTACTAGATGTTCTCGAAATTCAACGAGATGAACTTCCAGCTCGCAAAAAGCAGAAATTGTCCCCAGCAGTGTCAGAGGGTGCCGCAGGCAACGGCAGTCAACTGAAACCACTCACGGGAATGGCAAGAGAGTTGTACAATCTTGTGGGTCCTAACACGCCTTCACTTGGCCTAACGCCAACCCAAAATACCAAGGATCGAAAAGGGTTTAGACCAAGTCCGTGGACAAGATTGATTTTCAAGGCAAAAACAGATGGGATCGAGTTGAAGCATTGGGTGAAAGGATCCGAAAATTTACATGCGCTGGTGGAGGAGTCCCTGAAGCCGTACTATTTTGAAAGATTCAACGTGGATATAGATATTCCTGAATTGGTGGACGAAGAGACTTACACAGAGATTTGGAAGGACCTCGTGGATGAGAAGCAAAGTAAGGCTGAAGAGAAAAGTCGACAAGAAAAACTGAGTACCGACAACAATAAGAACCAACCAAAAAATAACGAACACGAGCACATCACATCAAAAGAAAACGACACTACAAAGGACAAGAAAGAGGAGAAAACATCACATGATAAAGCAGAGAATGGGACGATTGTCAATACATCAGCAGAGGGAGATTTGAAAGACAAGGAGCATGAAGACATCAACGAATCGTCTCATTTCAAAGAGTGGAGTTACCAAGAAACTCGAACTTTATTTGATCTTTGCAAATCATTTGAATTAAAGTGGCCAATTATACAGGATAGATTTCCAAGCGGAGGTTTTTCAACAGAGGATCTTAAGGAGCATTTTTACAATGTTTGCGAGAAGATTCTTTCTCGACAAGAAATAAAAAACCAGAGTCTCATAGATTCTATCAGGTCATACTCCAAAGAGAAAGAGATTGAAAGGAAGCAGTATCTCGAAAATCTTCTTCTCAGGACCCCTGCAGAAATTGCAGAAGAGGAGTCACTAGTCATCGAAGCTAGAAGGTTCGAATTGGCAGCAAAAAAGATGCTTATGGAGAGATCCAACTTGTTGGGACTTTTAGACTCTCCGCAATCTACCCAAAACGTTGCTCAATTTCAGTCATCACAAGGCATTGCCAACTTGTACAGCAATCTTTTGGCATACGATAAACACCAGAAGAAGAAGCAACAGCAACAGAAGCTAGTTGCACAGGATCCTATACCACCACCAATACCTTTGGCTGCATCATCATCTTACAAACGGGATCGTGGCTTTCAAACTCAACTACAGCAGTATCTTTCTAGCTTATTGAAACAAAACTATCACACAAGTTCAGCAATCAAACAAGATGCAAATGCTATCCACCAATTACTATTGAAACGGCTCACACAAAAAGAGGAGGAAGCGTATGGATTGTATTATCATGGTACTGAAAAGTTGACCCCTGGTGTCACCTTGAGATCTCAGCAGAGGTTGCTGGGATTGCAACAGAAGCAATCTGTTTTGAAAATGGCCGCAGCACTTATGCAAGAGCTAGACATTCCTACTGCAGGTGGAAGTGCCGTCAAGCCAATAATGCCCACGAGGAAGACAATGGCAAAGTACGATGAACTCTTGAGGACTGTGGTGACTTTGTTGGATGTGAAAAAGGCCAAAGACAAACTAGAATCAGAAATTTCATTAATCAGGAGCCAAAGAGGACTTCAATAATTGTATATGTATTTTTAAAATTCAAGATCAAATTTGGTATATACTTCGTCAGTTGTAGTTGTGTAGCCGGAGAATGTTTGGCGAAACACTTGAATAAGCTCCTGTTCTGGGTCAAGCTTTCCACCGTCAACACTACTCTCTGATGGAATCGATGTAGCCACAAAAGGGAAAGCCTTTCTTAATTTCTGTTCAAACTCCTTGAACATAAACTCTAAATCTGAAGGCACCCAATAACCCTCAAACAAAACATGCCGAGTCGAACCCAATATGGCACAAATTTGGGAAAATGCACGAACCTTGTACTCTTCTGCCTCCCCAAAAGTACTTTCGTCATCCAATGCATTCTTGAAAATATTGAATACCTCCATGAAAGTCTTGGTCGAAAACTGGGACCGATGTCGAAAAATAGCCAGGTTGTACTTAAACAAAATTTTGTAAATACTTTTCCACTTTCCGACTTCGCTCTTGTCTTCCATTTCCATCAAACCACGCAATCTGGAATTACATTCTTCCATGCTGGCGAGAACATGGGGTTCATGCTCACCCAGATTAAACTCGTCGTCTAGCTCAAGACCATCATTAAAATCGTGGTGTAGCTGATGCGCATTGTTCACCACCTCTGCTTCGACACCCAACAATGATCTTATTTCAGTTAAAAGGGCCCCATTTCTATTATCAAGGGTATAAAAGGTCATTTCTTTGAACAAGGTAATACAAGAGTCCTTATATGCAGCATTACTGCAATTGTTACTTTCCCTCTTGATACTCTTTAGCACCTCATAAACCATCATATTCAATTCACTCGGCGAGTCACAAGTACTCGAGCGATTGAGCATGTTGTTCAAGATACCGAATTTAGTGCTGATCAAGTCATTATCAGGCACATTTCTCAACCTATGGAAGGAAAATAACACCCATCCTAAACCGCTCAAGCGATCAATAAATTCAAAAAGTCGTAAAGGTGTCTTAAAAGAGGCCAATCCTTGAATGACATTGACAACAACAGATTGCTTGCAATTATTCAAATTGTAAAACCTCGACACTTCCATATAAAAGTGGAAAACATAACGACCTCGCACCAGTTCGTTCCCTATAAATGGATATGTTTGTAGCACTAGTTTATCCCCGTTCTCGTCCAAAAGGTGAGACACCAAAATCCAGATTGTGATACAATCACAAATCAATTTATCACTCATCTCTGAAAACTCATTGCCATTCGCTAGCCTGTGCATATACGAACTGGCAGTGTCAAGTGATTTCTCTTTCACGGTGTTGAGACTTTTCATCACCAAGGGATTCCTTAGCTTTCCTTTGAGTGCAAGGAGCTGCTCACCAATAGACATACCGATTCCGGCAATATCTATATTGAGTTTTATTGGCAACTCCACTTTCATTTGCTTGATTAGTAATAACATCTGAATCAAACTCGGTGGCTCTACTTGTGACTTTTCAATTCGGGATCTCAAAAAGCGTAGAAACTTTTTCCACAATTTCAAAACCCCGGGAGTGGAAAACGCCATCGATGCTAACTTGCTTGTCATTATATCCACACCCTCTGTTGGAAGTCTAGCCCCTTTAGACAAGGCGATTTCAAACACAACGCTAATTCCTTCCACTGCTTGGTTGAGAAAGCTTAAGTCGGTAATGTCATTGAGGGATGATATGAGAATCTCCACTTGTGTCCTCAAATTGGTCTTAGAAATCAGACTCAACAAGATCAACAAGTTAAATTTATTGCAAAACATGGCCCGCTGCTCTTTTGAGTTTGAGTATTGTGTTGTGTTGAATGATAGCAACTTCGTTACAAGTCGCTTTACTTGGGAACCATCTGTTAGTGATGAAATATGCCAAAATAGTAATTGCAAAAACCTATTAAAGAACGAATCTCCTGGTATATCAAATCGTGACCTGACTTGCGAAAGCACACAGAGAAAATAGTCCTCATCTGGAAAATTGGCAAACCTTCGTGATGTTATGTTTCCATACACCTGTAGAATCAATTTATCATCGATTTTCCAATTCCTCATACGGTTCATGCTGAAGACAATCTCAATGTACCGATAGTATAGTCCTAAATCAGTAGTGTCGTTAAACTTTTGAAAAACCAATTGCAATGGTTCCCATGTGGCCTGTTTTCTCGTTATACAACAAAGGTAAAAGACGCTTTCTAAAAGGTCATAAAAGTTGTATCTATTATAACTTTGCACAGACATGCAAATCGAGGACCACCAAACCCCTTGCAACTCTAACAACCTGCACATGACATAAAATGACTCCGCTTGCTTGTTTGCAGAACCTCCACGAAAATCCAACATCTCAAATTGAACACTTTCTGCCATGGAAAAAAACCAAGACCAGTACGAAACTCCATAAACAGCCATATTTTGCCTTCTACTGACTCCTTCATTTATAAGACCCATAATCAGCATACTGTACTGAAGTAAAACCATGTATGGAAGGCAAAAGAATTTGTCACTTTGTTTCATCACTGAACTGTCCCGAAGCGAAGCAACCATTGTATTGACCCAACTCCAATCTGACTCCGAAGGAGAGCGTTGGAGAATCAAGGTCCAAGCTATCAATGCCCCAACACAGTGGTAAAAGTCCCGTTTACGAATTGTACCCCGAACAATCTCTGAATTCAAAAGCAAGCACAACTGGTCTGCCAGCTCCCTTGAACCATCAATGTCAAGCAAGGACAATTGGAAATGCTTCTCTTCGAACACAACTGAAATTGGATCTTCAAAACGATGGAATGTTTTACCGTCCCCGGTATTACCGAGTTTCATCAATTCAATATCATTGAGTAAACATCCTGGAGCAAACGTAGGTTCATGAGACAACTGCAATTGATCATTGGAATAATGATTGAAAACTTTTGGTCGCTTTCGTAACTGATAAAATCCTTGTTCACGACTTTCAGCCTCAATGTCAACAGATGCTAAAAGTGGTGCTCGATCACCGCGGCTTCTAGATCCTATAGTTGACGGTCCGAAATAGCTTTCGATCAATCCTTGATTGGCAACGCAGTTTTTCTCTTTCTTTTTAATAAGCTTACGAGTTCCTGTGAATAGTGCTTTAGTGAAGGACTTGGGTTTAGCTTGTCTTTGAAACGAAGCAACACGAGCAGTAGGCGCTCTCTCGTTTTCAGCCACATCCCCTAGTGAATGTTCCGCTACATTCATACTGGATCTCTCGTCAACTGATGACGCGAAGTTATCAATCGTATTATACCCAGAGCGTGCAGTCCAAGTAATATTTTCATCATGCTGCTTTCTAGCATGACCCAAACTCGACTTTCTTCTGGCAGTACGAGTTATCGACCTCCGAGCTGAATTCTTGCTTGTCACATGAGTCCCGTTTTGTCTACCAATGTCATACGGATAGCCTCTGCTTCCGGGTTTGATCTTTGGCGTTAATTTTATTCGTCCCAGCCTTGAGTGCGCAGTGGATGTGAGCATACGGTCGATTACGTCATTCTCAAGAGCTTCACCCAAAACATCGTTCGTATTCTGTAAGGCATAACGCTCATCGTCGTTGAATGAAAATAGATCTAGATCACTGTCTGACTCCGTCTCTGATGTAGAGCTAGCTGATATGTCCGAATCGTGAAACAAAGTTGTTTCACGAGATTGCGATAAATCATGTTGCTCCGCTAGCAAGTCATTCGTAACATAATTTTCGGGTGATACGTATTCAGCGTCATCGTCGTTTAAAAAAGTGTCCTCGAAATCATCATGCAACCGAAATGAGCGATTCCTGCTCCCTATTTTCTTGATGGCAACTCCCCTTTTGAATGCACGCTGGGGTTTAGCTTTTTGAACCAGCCGTGAAAATTTTGCTTGGTATATAGGTAGGTGCTTAGCAGATTCAGGTAATATTCCCTTCAAAGCATTTTTTTCCTTTCTGTATCGGCCACCAACCCTGACATATAAATTTTCTTTCTCATTTTCTTCATCAGAACTAGAGTACAGCTCAGTATCTAAATCAATGTCTGCCTCGGACTCGTAGTTGTTGACATCATATGCCACATCATCCAGTAATTGGGAAGATTCTAAATGCTGGTCTAAAGTGGGGGTACTTGGATTCATCTCATTTGTAAATTCGACATCGCCATTGAAACCTGACCCTACACTCCCCCTCTCTTTTTGTTGTTCCTCTTGTTGAGCCTCCTTTGATTGCTTCCCTATGATGGCGTAAAAACTTTTTTGCTTGAATTTTTCATCTTTAGGGTATTTGCTCTTTAGCCTCAAATAGTTGTAATTTAAAAGTTTCACAACAGCTTCAAGGTTCTGGCCATTCTCTTCATACACAGAGTTCAACTCGTGTGCATCTGCTAGTCCCAAATAGGATGCTTGATCTGATAAGTAAGGATGCGTACTAGCAAAGTTACGTTTTCTCAAACTCCTTTCGGACACAAAAGTCAGGTACTTGGAGTTAATGTACGCCTGTAGGTGCCCTGCATTTTCTTCATTCTCAAAATGTATAGGAACGGTTTCCAAAGGTTTTGGGCTGGTTCCGCTGTGTATGTGCTCCACTTCCATCAGGGCTTCCTTATCGCTATCTTCAACAACTTCATCTTCCTCAGCTAGTACATCGAGCGGAGTTGAGGTATTGAATCTCCCCAAAGCATTTTCTAAGGCTTGTCGTTTCCTATTCGGGAGGTGTGATAGTTTTCTTTGAAGAATCTGTCTCGATATTAGTGACACATCGAGTGATCTCCTCTCTTCTTCATCAGAATCGGAGATATCACTCATTGCTATTTTTTTTTTCCCAATACGATATCACTGTTGTGTTTTGTTTCGTATCTTGGCAATCTTCTTTCCTATAACACTATACATGAACTGCGAAAGTAATGGGGTCGATGAATCAATATTGTAAAGACAACTCGAATGTGTGAAGAGTAGTTGTGAGTATTCTATTTACATTCTCTTTGTCGCGTAAAAACAAGAAAAAATGATAAATCACCTTTAACGCGCTGCAAGAGGTCACGTGTAGATTGCTGTACCAGAGCTACAATAACTCCCGCTTGAGAGATTATGCACACAAAATAATGCATTCTATACTTTACTTCAAAAGGGATAACCTCCCTTCCTCGATTGTGCGATTTGCATTGTCTATACACTTAATTCACTGTTACATGCGCCATTAATGGCGAGTGACTTTCCCTGTCTGTGTAACTCCCTTTGTGACAATTTCAAAGTATTCGAGTAGAGCTCATCATCAACGTATTCTCCAAAGGTCAAATATCCTTCCAATTCGTGTGTGTAGAAATACTCTCGATGATACAAATCCAATTTCTTATTCGTTCGAAGTCTCTCGATGAGATCAGGGTTGGAAGTAAACGGTCTTGAAAATCCAATTACTGTTCGGTCATCAGAATTGACGTCTTGAATTAATGACGAGTAATGCTGGATTTTACCATCAACAATGGACAAGTTGGAGTTGTTTGAGGCAATACAGCTTGGATCTCCTTTATAATTTGTGGCGTACCCACCAGCTCTTATGATAACACCAGACCATTTCAGTAGTAATGAGGAGTTTGATCTACCCAATGGATTTTGATCGAGCGATCCTGACACACGTGGTTCCTGGATTGAAACGTAAGCGATCTCGTTACCAGATTGTTTAAGTTCCTCTAAATAAGACAACACATGTTGACAATAAAGCAAAGGAGGAAAAGTTTCATCAATGGGGTACTCATCATGTGGGTAAATCATTCCAAAATGGGTTGACCAAGCGCTTAACCTCACCCCAAATCTCGTGCATCCTATACTAGGGTGTTTGATAAACATCTCGATAATCTCAATCAAAAACCTGCACCTATTTTCAACTGACCCACCATACTCATCATTCCGCATATTGGAAACGGGGGAAAGAAATTGCTCAATCAAAAATCCCGAAGTTCCGTGGAGCTCAACAAAATCAAACCCAGCAACCGTCAAACAATTCGATGCAGCTGTTACAAAGTCTTGCTGAATCTGATGTATTTGCTTAACGGTCAACTCTTGCAAGGGGTAGTTCAAGTTCCTTGCAGCTTTTGCCTGATCTGGGGAGTGATATATGGGCGAAGGGGCAGCAAAAGGAAGCCCCTTCTTCTTTAGCAAGTGTACATTTGATGTGCGTCCTGGTGCAAATATTTGACACGAAATGAAGGATCCATTTGCGTGAACTTTATCAGTTATTAGCTTTAGGGCTTTGCATTGTTCGAAACTCCATGCTCCTGATTTATATGGCATCAACCCACTTCTAGGTGAGACTAAGGTTGACTCAAAAATTGTCAATGATGCCTTCACCTTACTTCTGGAATCGTAGTAATCGACCATCAAATCGGTTGGAAAATTTTCTCCATCATTTGTGGATCGAGACCTCGATGTTGGTAAGTGCACCACCCTGTGGCTCAATCGGACATCATTTCCAATAACTATAGGCTTGAATAGATTAGTATCCTGTAGCTGCATTGTCTGGGCCTTGTGGTGACCTTTTCAAATTCGATTTTCATGTTTCATAGCTACATGATGGTAACTTATACTTTTTTCGAAATTTTGAAAGCTTTTTTTGTTTTGTTGAAAGAAAGTTGCATCCGATTCGGAACGAAGTTTTACCGATAACTAACCGAATGAAGCTTCGGAACAGATTGACACACTTTTAGGTTTGGGCCGAGACACCCCAAATAAGAAGAGTGAGCACCGGGTACTCCCATTAAAGTGATGGTGCTCATTGCAAGTTACTCCTTCTCGGGTCTGTACAAATTATGGACGTTTAATCTTCCTATTGAAGATATTGTGGCTCCAAACAGTGTAATTTTAGGTCAAAGATCAGCCAAGCAATGCCGGGGGAGCACAGAACGTTTCCAATAGAAGAAAAGATGTACTGTGGAAGCATCCTTTCTCCACATTTTGTAAGAATGTCGCAAATTTGCTAAGGGGTTGATTTAGCGAAAGTTATTCCGAAAGCAAATGAAAAAAAATGAAAGAAAAGAAAACCAATTGCACTTTAAATTCAAGGACGGACAAAGAATACAGCCACTCACTACACTTCTTCAGTAATTATTCGAAAATTGCCTAGAAGTCTCCATTCATGTCAGTAGAAGCTAATCTGCGCTACTCCGAGCTCATCAACGAAAACACCGACAACAATGAAGTATCTGATCCATCCAGCTTCACAACATTGCAAAAAGTGGAGTTTGAAGGGGAAATACTCACTATAGACACAAACAACTGGAGGCATTCGAGACTACTACAAATTCAAATCGTTTCCGCTTACTTCGTTTTCATCTTGTTTGGATTAAATGAGCAAACTGTTGGAACATTGATTCCCAAACTACAAGAGCATTATCATCTTAGTGACTTGCACGTTAGTTTTATATTCTTTTGCTCCGTCTTGGGCTACTTGACAATGGCCTTTGTGAACAACCAGACTCATGATAAGTTGGGAATCAGAGGGGTAGCGGTATTGGGTGCCTCGGCAATGTGTTTGGGAAATTTGAGTGCATCGTTTAAACCACCTTTTCTTATTTTTCTTATTTGTTATTTTTCGAATGGAGTGGGTCTCGGCGCTTTGGATGCATCATTGAATGCATGGATGGGTAATTTAGTTGATTCGAACCAATTGTTGGGGATCTTGCATGGTTGTTATGGTATCGGAAGTTTGGTTTCACCTAGTTTAATCACATATCTCTTGGAGAAGCCTAGCAGTCCGTGGGATTGGAATACTTATTATCTTTTGGTAGCTTCCTTTGGTGCAACTGTGCTCGTTTTAGTTGGATATACATTTAGATTCGAAACACCAAAAAAGTACAAGTACATGGCGCAGTTAAGGCACCAAAAGTCCAAAGAGAACAAGCTACAGGATGGTGCAGATCCAAATGAAGTTGAACTCGATGACATCAACAAGACAAATTTTGAAATTGACGAGGACGACGAAGAGGATGAAGAACACTCAGCTACTTTTGCCCAAGCTGTGAAACTGCCGCTCATATGGGGGTTCGCGGGAATTCTTTTCATTTATGTCGGTGGTGAGGTTGCATTTGGTGCTTGGTTGGTTACCTACCTTTTAAGAATTAAGAACTGGACATACAAGGCTTCATCACACATTGCAACCACTTTTTGGTTTGGACTCACAGTTGGTCGATGCGCTCTAGGCTTTGTCACGGCACATTATTTCACTACTGAGTTGATGGCAAATCTTGCATACATTGTCGGTTCGTTATTGGGGTATGTGCTCTTTTGGCTCCTATCGTTCACGCAACAAGTAGGTCTTCTATTTATAATTGTATTCTTGACGGGAGCTATGGTTGGTCCTATATTCCCCACTACAATTGTTGCACTGGTCAATATTTTACCTGCAAAATTCCAAACTGTCGGTATCGGCTTCATCTGTGCTTTAGGTGGTGGGGGTGCTGCTGGAATTCCATTCTTGATTGGTTTAATGGCTGATTCTAGTGACGGCGGGCTAAAAGCGTATCCGATTATGATCATTATTATATTTGCTGTGCTTTTGGTGCTGTGGTTGGTAATTATGAAGAAGCACACGAGAGGTTACAAGAGGAATTTGATTTAAATGGTTGTGTGTGGGTAATACAACAGAGACTGCAAAAAACCGACATAGAGATTGGACTCGACGGCTTACTACATTCATGAAGCCTTTTTAAAATTACTTAGAATTTATACATTAAATTACATTGCTTTTTCTCAGTATACACCCTCTGAAGACTAATCTAACTATCACGCTATGTCCACTTATTATTATTATATCTTTCCACCAAGCTCGGTCCATTCGCTAGGCGTGTAACCTTTCTGCGTAAACGCATGGATTGAAGCAATTTCATCTCGTAGCTGGCTATTGACCAACCTATGTCTTGCTAATTTGTTCTTGCCTTGAAAGAGCGATGATACAATAACAACCGCAAATGCTTGTCCACACCCTCCTGACATGTCTTCGACTTGAACGAGTTCTGCATTTAGACGTTGTTGGATTATTTGCTTTAGTGAGTCTGATGTGAGTGCTGACATGGTGTAATTGTATTCGGGATAAGCGGGTGTAGTTGTATTCTCATCAAATGATGGTCAAGATAAATCGGGTTGGGTAGTCATTTTGCAAGAGAACGCACAGAGAGAAAAAGAAAAAAACAAAAATCGTAAAATGAGACAATGAGAAAATGGACTTGTCGCTGAATTTTGCGACACTAAGTTTTTGCACCCCCATTTATATAATACATTTTGTACATTATAGCTATAACATCACTTTGCATCTTCTTTCAAAGTTGCTTCAATTTGATTCAATATCTCTTTAGTTGTGAGATCCTTCTCTAATCCATCAAACCCACAAGCATTGAAAATTTTCATCAATTCCGGTGGTATAATACTTAATTCCTCATGTTGCTCGATCAATTGATTTACAACTTCAATAGCCAAAAAGTAAGCATCCCCAGATTGATCATTTTGACCTTGTGATTGTTTTGATATGAGAATATTTGGAGCTAGAACAGTGGCTAAATTGTGTGCATCCATTTTGGATCCAGTATCTTTATCCACTTCAGAAAATGAAGCCACCCAACTGAAAAAGTAAAGCAAAACCTCAAGTAGATTCCGGTGGTCACGAGGTAGTAAGCAATATGTAAGCTGGAGGATCCTCTTTTTCAGTTCGAGGGTTGGTTCTATTTGTGAGGAAATCCACAAATCATAGTAGTTGAATGTTAGCAATGGCGTGGGCAACTCACGCAACCATTTCTTCATCAACGCAGCAAGCTGAACCGCAGTATGAGCACTGAAATCTGGTGATTTATATGGACTCTTGTTGATTTGTTCCGTCAACTCGCGAAGTTTTTTAATATTACCATTCAATCTGAAAATTCCTTCAACTGACATATCCTTTTGCTTCAAGGCGCTAATCACGTCATCGATAACAATAGGGATTCTCAACTTTGAAGGTCCAACACCAAGGTCTGAATCGACTCCATATTTCTTAGTTAATATGCTCAATTCTGTTCCAAACACCGCATTGACCTTGTCCTTTGATGCACCACCGCCACCAAATTTTAACTTTTCCCAAAACGTCGGCGGTTTCTTCAACTGAATCATCGTTATCAATTCATCCTTGTTGAATTTGTCATGACTCATTTGGCAAAGAATCGCAACGGCGATATGCCTCATAATGAAATGCTCCCGTTTGGTCAACTCAGAATAAAATTTTTGCTTGCCAACAGTGGGAATCTCGTTACCAGGGGCAGTGGTAGTGTTCAAAATATGATCTAAGGCACTACTGGGGGTAGTTTGTATAGGACTGTGTCCACTACCCTTGAGTTTATGGGAACTTGTTCTTTGATATAGCTTATTTTGATGCTTAAAAGCATTGGGTCTTTGATCACGAGCTTGCTCAGCGGCTACAATTCTTGGAATGTCGTCCAAAGTTAATGACTTCTCGTTTTTTAATAAATCAGATGTACGATCGAGGTGTGTTGATGTCATTTGTCGTTGAGGCTCATCTCTAATTTGTAGCTGCTTTTTGACAGATAATTCTTCCTTTCCATCAAAGGAGAGTTGCGACCCACTACTTGTTTTCCTTCCAAACTGTGGTGGAGGTTGTGCTTGAATTGCCATATCTCTTAGATCAGCAGAAAGACCACTATCTCCAGCCTTTGAGATATCAACTTCATCTTGGTGCGCTTGGTCACCCTCAGGAGCCGTGATGATTACCGACTTTCTTGCCTTCTTTTTAACCGATTGCGACAATTTCTGGCTTTGTCTTTTACTTCTTAGCCTAGTTACATCATCCAAAGTTTTGCTATAATCATCTTGTTCGTGTTGATTGTTTGGCGTTTGCAAAAGCTCTGATTCTTCCACTCTTGGTCCGATTGTAAGGTTATTGAACTCAATATTCATCACTGAGCGTGACCGTAGCAAAGCAATCTTCAAAAGATAAACCAATTGAGATAAATCGGTTACTATTTCAAACCCAGTTATTCCACTTCCATCATAGCAATGTGGGCAAACGATAGATTGGCGTGCAATATCAAAACGGGCTAGGCCAACTTCCGATTGACCAATGGGTTGATTGCACCTGAAACACACAAAACATTTCCAGTGCCACCTGTGGTCACCAAGTTTGACACATGATTTCTCAATACTTTTGGAGCAGGCAGTACAAGCGTCTGTCGAACTCAGAGGAACGGCCAATTTCGCTTTAAACTCTTCCAAGTCTTCAATACTCTTAAGTTTATTCGACTCAATCATCTCATACGTTGAAACGAGTTGTAAAAAATGATTCAATGCATCAGTGGTTCCGTTCAACTTGTTCAACTTTAATGCATTATACAAACCAATTCGTATCAAGAGTTTCAAATAGTGAGCAGACCCAGTGATAACAGACAACAACTCTGCTGATAAAGTTCCAGATTTGGATATACTAGCTGATTTTCTCAAAATGGCCAAGTAACTCATAATCTTTCCTGTGATGTTTCTTGGCTCCTTTTTCAAAAATTGGAAATATTCGTTTTCATTTACTGAAGAGTCCAGATGTTCTTGCTCGGGCAGGTCATTCTTCACCACAAGTGTTGTTGATGCCACTTTGCATTGCTGCAATACGTAATCCAAAGCACGAAACAAAATTTCAACATTTAAAATCAACTTACCAGTGACGATTAAACCGTTGTATTTATTTCCTGTGCACGCATTAAGAAGCATATCGGAGATACATGCGGCAGTGCTCTGTTCATACCCAGACAACATCAACCAGCAATTCATTACAACCTGCTCAATGTGTTGCTCTATACCCACTAGCTTTTCTGAGTTGAGACTGGAATCCGACATTTTGATAGCCCTCAAGTCAGCTAGTTTCTCGTCAGCTAAGCCGTATGTTTTTTGCAATCCAACAGAGTCGGCAGTGATGCAAACATTCCAAAACTTGTGAACCATAAAACATTCTGGATGCCAATGTTGAGTCCTTCCACCTCGGTACAACTCCACAAATTGTTTCAAAATTGATGATTGGCACCCTTCACAATGTGACGCATACAACTTTGAATAGTGGAAATGGCAAAATATATCATTTTCATGTTCAAAATAGCTTTCATCTGAATCGAACACGTGTTGACAAACTGAACACTTGAAATGTTCCAAATGGTATTTGTTGCCCAATGCAGTAATGTAAGGCCCACGCAACGCATTATTGCAACTAAAACAAATCAAATCAAGCTTCTTAAAGTAATCGTATTCACAAAGAGCGACTTGTGTCGAAGTCCCATCTCGTGTAATTTCGAATGGGAAAAACTTTGCTGAACACTGTTTACCACATTCATGGCAAGTGAAACAATCGACATGGTAAGCACTTTGAAGAGCACGTACAAATTGACCAGTGATTTCAAGTCCACATTTCTGACACACTTTTCGGCTCTTTTTCTTTGTTTTGGATCTACCAGACATTGTCGGTTGCCGGTCAGGTGCAGGCAACGGATCCTTATTGACTCGTATCTCCTCATTGGCTTCTTGCTTTTCAGGTGTTGGTGATATGGCAATGGAGTGCCTTTGAGATGGGTCGAGGTTTGATCTATGTGATGATGATCCCCCTCTACGAGAACTTTGTCTTTGCATATCTGGCGTATGGTGTCCGTTACTTGAGCTCACATTGATCAATTGTTGTGGCTGCGGTTGTTGTTGTTGATTGGGAAAAGCCGAATTCGATTCCCTTGGAGTATCAGACAAGGGCGGGATCAATGTCGTCCAATTTGGTTGTGAATCGGTTGGTCTATGCAGCTGTTCATTGTTCCAAGGACTTCTGCTAGAGCTAGGATGTTGCTGTTGTTGTTGTTGTCGTCTTATTTGAGGTGATGGTGGGGGAGCAGATGAAGGTTTTGGGGACGAAACATTCATAGGATATGTGGGATACTGCTGATAAGCATTATGACTAAGTGGGTGGAATAATCGATTTTTGGGGTTCTTTTGATCAGAATTATGAGAATGTGATCGCGAGTGCCTATTCGCACCTAACCGTCTATCCGATGGTGGTGCAGTATTTGGAATTGGATATGTTTGTGGATGACGTACATAGTAATAGTTTTGTACATCATCATTTCTGGTCACTGCCTGCATTGGGGATGCCAATTCGCGCGCTTTTTGAGTTGATCTTAATTTGTCCTCTGGTATGGGTTCTTTATAGTCATCGGGATCCTTACTCATGGTGGTAAACTTAGTGGGTTTCTTGATATGTAAAACTCAAAAGGGTGAGTAGGGAAAGGACAAAGTGGTAGTAATAGTATCTTGGTCTCAGCACAAGCGTATACACAACGGTTTTTGGCTAGAGGGTTAAGCTTGAACAAAATATAAAATTGGCGAAAGTTATTAAAGAAGGACGAAAAGTTGGATTAAATAAGGGGGAGGACCGTAAAAAAAACACACAGTAAGAACACTTTACTGTGTATAAACAAAGGGAAGTTTATTGAATCACTGTGGCTTTCTCTTTTGGTTGGTGTATGGGATCAGATAGATGGATTGGTAGTGGTGGATATCTGTGTGAGTGCGTGGTACGGGAGCTGAAATGGTTCTTGACAAAGTATGATTTCTTATAGTTGACAGTTTTGATTTTTCTTGTTTGGTGCTATTTTTTTTCTCTGTTGTTTTGTTTTGATTTTTTTTTGTTGTTTACATTGTACAAGGTTGTATGCAGTATGTGTGGTAATGCTATTTCAAACTGTCAATTCCTTCCACACTGAGTAGTTTATAAGGCGGATCTTGTAAAGTATAAATAGGAAAAGAGAATAGTGCGTGTAGCTTCAATCTGGGAGATAATGATAGAGTTTAGAAGCTTTCCTCTTTAAAAGCGAAGAGCAAACGCTTAGAGCTAACTCTAATCTGCATGAATAAAATTAACCACATTGATATCAAAGCAAAGAGTTTGGTGTTTCGAGTTAAGTCTTTGTAACAATCACTGTCATCTAATAAGATCAGCAATGTTGCTTGAATGGATTGATTACACCCGGGCAACAACTTGTACTCCTTTGACTTCAATCGTGACTAAAAATAAACTTTTTTTTGGTTTTCTCACCTTCTACATAAACGAGGATATGAAAATTAACACGTATTACATGATGCATTCCATTAGATAGACTAGACTACTGATTGTGAGCCTTCGTTTGCACTCACTTGTTTCAACAATGAAAAGGGTGAGCACAATACCTCGTTCATGCGTTGGAAGATTAGTGTTACAAGGACGTGGAAGCTAACCACTATCTTGCCTCACAAACAATAGCTTTCAACTTATTGGCTTGTCCAATGGTGCGGCTTTCTCAAAACAAATCAAATATTTGCACGTGACCCGTTACTCTTTTCATCAACTCCCACTTGAGATTTGCATTCCAGCTGAAGTTGCTGTCACGAAAGCTTGAGAGTGTGCTTCATAAAACAATATCGAGTTGCGAAGAGTTAGTGGGGGATACCTCCACCATTCCATGTTCTATACAGATCATCCCTATCAAACACTTGCACTTATGCGGTAAAAAACAAAAGTTCAGGCTGTTTTTTTTTTTTTTTGGTCTCATTTTGCAACAAAACTTTGGAGAGATTTCAAGAGTTCCTGCTTTTTGCAAAGGATGCTATTCAAATGTCAAAGTAAAACCACTACAAGTTCTATACATCGCTTTCCTCGTAAACTGAATCAGAAGATTTCATCCGAGGAAGAGATTGAAGCTTTACGTTCGAATTACTTTAATTAGTGAACAAAGTAAAATCACGGGTAAACTTTCCCATTTATATGAAGATTTAGCTTCAACTTTTCCTTGCAACTTTCTTTGGTGGCCCGATTTCTGCATGTTTGAAATCAGAAAAAAAAAAACCTAAAGTGCCGTGTAATGCACGGTTTTAAGAGACAAGAACTTGTAACTTAGTAATGTTAAAACTATATCAGTATGCCTAATTTTGGTAAATTCGTTCATTCGCGGCTAAATGCTTTGACGGGGCGTCGAAGGAATTGCGGTTTCGGGATGAACACAAAGCGTGCACAAGAATTTCTATTATACGAGAATCTCTATGTCACAATGATAGGTGGGGGCATTATTTTCTCGGCAATTTCCGCCTCGTATATTCTGATGATTGAAGTACGAATCGTTGATAAAATTTTTAGCAGACTCACCACCATTTAAGGTTTTATAGTTGATTGATTTCTAATAAGTAAGAGTGTTTTTAGTCACTGTAATAAGCCAAGATTTTGAAGTGCTAGCCCCTAGAACAACAACCCTTTCTTTAACCAAGGTAATATCGGTAAGAATATTTCATCATGTGAAAACGCGCAATATCAAACATCACCAATAATTTAAGCTCTACTCTTCAGAATACAATTCGTTCTGTAAACCATGCACCGAATGCCGTCTTTAGTGCGATACAAAGGTGAGGGGACAGGTTTGCAGGTTATTGATTTTTCACTCTTTGTGTGTACGGCACTTTTGTCACATTTTGAAAAAACTCAATACTTTAATACGGAAAAGATGTTCCATTGACGGACGCTAAAAAAAGAGGTGAACTTGATGCATTGAATAAACTTTGGCCATGCATAATATAAACATTTTACCACAATGCATCTCTATTGTCTATTGTTATCTGCCAATAGGGTTAAGACGAAAATAATCATACATACAACAATGATGGAGTTAGGATTTACAAATCAACGACGTAGCTACCCAGGTCTCGAATTGAGGTTATCCGCTTTGGAAGAAAAGTCATAAGATAGCCGAGATCAACTTCGGGGGTATTTTTGCCAGTAGCTCTCTGTTTTAATTTTGACACCTGGTGGCTATTGTCTTCCAAAGCTTCACACAATTGAAGAACAATAAAAAGAAAAAGAAATTTTAATCTTTGCGGGATATTTGGTTACATCACAAAATTTTCACTGTCAGAAGACGACCATATGATTAAATTTGTTTTCAATTTATATTTATGTTACAAATGTGAAGGATCACAAGAAGTTTATGAGCTAGTGTCCCACATTTTTAGTAAAAGCACAATCTTTCCTTGAGTAGCTGGGAGTCTTTAGCATGTTGCCACTGTAAGAATCTTCTCTTGAACCACTGACTCCAACCACAGCAAAGTTCCTTCGATATTAAGTCACATGGAAAAGTGTATTCAACGCACATTGTTCATTCTATAAAACCAAAAGAAACCAATTTATCCTTACAAACCAAACAAGATGCGCCTGATCATTGTCACATTCTATGCTCAAGCGCTTAAATTGTACTAAATTACTACATTCATCAACTTTTGAACTTTGTGTGACAAAAGCTTAATTTTAGAAAATTATTGAAACGCGCAACCCTCCACAATGAATAGTTGAACATAAATCAATGCAATATGTTTTCTATGAGGGGTTTAAAAAGGTCACTAGAAGAATCATTTTTCGTGCCTTTTTTGGTGCCGTGCATGGAGAGCACCATTCTTTTTGAGTGAAGTTTAGACAATAAGCTTTGCTTTGTACAACATCGCATGATTGTTTTAAAACAATACAGATCTTCACCATACGACCACTAGCCGGATGCGGAGACACTTGAAAGGATGGTTTTACTCTATGACGTGCATCTACGTATATATAGAGATAAAATCCTCCTGTCATAGTTGGGTGTATATGTCTACACACGTTATTCAGCAATATCGATCCAAACATGAGTACTGAGAAGGTAGCAACAGTGTCTGGTGGTGTGGATCCAATCACATCCGTTCACAGTACTGGAAGTCACTTGGATGCACAAGACCATGAAGTCAATTTAGATGCTGTTTTGTCCAATCCATTGTCCTTGGGTGAAGTTGGTACCACTTTAACTGACGCTCAAAAGATTTTTGTTATGAAGCGGTTGCATTTTGACTCATTGACTAGCTTTGATGAATTACCACCTGAGTGTACTTTTATATTTGAAAAGATTGAGCAAATGTCGACCGAAGAAGCTGTTGAAATTTTAAAACAAGCCATAAAAGACCACAAGAATGATGTTAACATCAAGGAACACGATTTGGAATTATGGCAAGAGTTGGTTGACTACCAACCATCAATCTTGCATCAGCAATTACAAGGAGGAGAGAAAACAGAGTCATTCTCTGATGACCATAAAAAGGACAAACTTCCCGAGTACACATCAGTAATCGAAGCAAGTGAAGTTGATTCTATTGACCCTTCAACTGGTAAGCCTGAAATTGTTGACTGGAGTCTACAAGTTAGATTGGAAGCTGTATTGATTGCTTATTGGGCGCCATATCCGGAAATTAGAGCAATCACTCTTCCATTTGATGACCCAACTATCCCTGCTGAAACATTTAGAGTTTATCTCATTGGTATCATTTGGACTGCTATTGGAGCTGTTATTAACCAATTTTTCACCGAAAGACAACCTGCAATTACACTTGCTGTTGCTGTTGTTCAAGTGTTCTTGTACCCAAGTGGATTGTTATGTGAATGGATCTTGCCTAAATGGAAAATCAAACTTTGGAAGAATTGGGTCATTGACTTAAATCCTGGACCATATACTTATAAAGAGCAGATGTTGGCCACTATATTCTGTTCGGTTTCAGGTGGTGGTACGTCATATGTGTCGTATAACATTTTGATGCAAAAGTCTGAATTGTTTTATGACAACAAATGGGTTGACTTTGGTTACCAAGTATTGTTGATCTTGTCAACAAACTTCATGGGTATTGGGTTAGCGGGATTAATCCGTAAGTTTGCAGTTTATCCTGTCCAAGCAGTGTGGCCAATTATCTTGCCAGGCATTGCCTTAAATAAAACTTTATTGACCAAGTCAAAGAAGCAAAACATCAATGGATGGAAGATTTCAGGATACTCATTCTTTTTCATTGTTTTTGCTGCATCATTTCTTTACTTTTGGGTTCCTAACTACTTGTTCCAAGCATTATCTTATTTTTCGTGGTTAGCATGGATCAAGCCTGATAACCAAAACCTTGCTGTGGTCACTGGTTTCATTGGTGGATTAGGACTCAATCCAATCCCCACCTTTGATTGGAATATGATTAGTTTGAACAGTCCATTGAAAGTGCCTTTCTATAACCAAACCAATTTAATCACTGGTATGTTTATTGGGTTCTTTACTATTCTCGGTCTTTGGTATTCAAACTACAAGTGGACGGGATATATGCCCATCAATTCGAATGTTATTCACACAAACACCGGTGAAAGTTACAGTGTTAGGGCTGTGGTTAATGATAAAAGTTTGTTTGATAACGAAAAGTATCAGGAAATTGGCCCTCCATTTTATTCTGCTGCAAACTTGTTTGTTTACGGGGCATTTTTTGCGATCTATCCATTCCACTTTGTTTATGAGTTTGGTATGCAGTACAAACAAATGTGGCACGCATTGAAAGGGTTGGGTTCAGCTTTAAAAGATTGGAGAAAGTCGACATATGAAGGTTTCAATGATCCACACAGTGTCATGATGAGGGCATACCCAGAAGTGCCAGAGTGGGCTTATTTGATTATTTTGGTCATCTCAATCGTTTTGGCCATATTGTGTGTCAAAGTGTATCCAGCTGAAACTCCAGTTTGGGGTATCTTTTTCGCTTTGGGTATCAATTTTGTCTTTTTGATTCCATTGACTACTGTGTATGCCAGAACTGGATTTTCGTTTGGTTTGAATGTCTTGGTTGAGTTGATTGTTGGTTATGCCATTCCAGGTAATGGTTTGGCCTTGTCATTCATCAAAGCTTTAGGTTACAACATTGATGGACAAGCACAAAATTTCATAAATGATTTGAAACAAGGTCACTACACTAAGCTTCCACCACGTGCAACCTATAGGGTTCAGTTGCTTTCTATATTCGTTGCTTCGTTTATCCAATTGGCTATTTTGAACTTCCAAATCACTGGTATTAAGAACTATTGCGAACCAGACAATAAACAAAAGTTTACATGCGTTAACGGTCGGACATTCTACAACGCTTCTGTCCTTTGGGGTGTTATTGGTCCAAAGAAAGTTTTTGGTCACTTGTATCCAATTTTGCAATGGTGTTTTTTGATTGGATTTTTGTTGGCGTTCCCATGTATCGCTTTAAAGAGATGGGGTCCAAAAAAGTTGGTAAAGACATTCGAGCCCACAATTGTTATTGGAGGTATGTTAAACTACGCACCTTATAACTTATCTTATTTCATTCCTGGTGTTTACGTATCCTTGGCTTTCATGTGGTATATCAGGGGCAAATACGAGGCATGGTGGCAAAAATACAATTATTTACTTTCGTGTGGATTGGACGCTGGTGTTGCCTTTTCATCAATCATCATTTTCTTTGCTGTCATGTATCACGAGAAGGACATCAACTGGTGGGGTAATACTGTCATGTATAATGGTTACGATGGTGGTATGACAGGTTGGTTAAACGCTACTGAACTGGCTCCTGATGGATACTTTGGTCCAAGAAAGGGGCATTATCCTTGAAGAGAGGGAGACGTTGAAAAAAAGGTTTTTATACTGTATTTAGTTTGTAGTTCAAAGATGATGATGTTATGACAGCGCGCTATAAGAGGTGAAAAGTTGACCCACGTAATAAATTCATAGCGAGATGTTTCAAATATTTTGTGGGAGTCACTACCTTATAGGGCCTCTCCGGTTTTCGATCTACAAGCTCCTTGATGTTGACGCAATCACAAGGAATACCATGCTCTCAGAGGTGTCTCAATCAGGGGAGGGGAGTGCGTACTTTTCTTTGTGAACGACTCCTTGAAATTTTTGTGCCTTGGGATTTTCCTCTTATTGTTTAACACAACAGGTCCATCAGTGATTTCGACAATAACCCACAAGCCGTCACAAGCGGTATTTCGAAAATCAAAATTGCTGGCCACATTTAGGTCACTTCATCACTACGCGGAGTAATCGAGTGACGTGTTTTATTGTTACTCACTCTCGAATCTGATGCACCAAATTTATTATTTTGTGGGGAAAGACAAAAGAACAATAGCAATACTTATTTTGAAACAAGACCGTGGGCTTTTACGATTTCACTGATTTCCCAGTCCACTTGATTTTAACTGTGTTTGCATGACTGAAATCCAATGAGCAATTTGCAACCACTCGGTTGAATGGTTACCCCACAAGAGAGGCATTAAATGCAACATCGCTAAATTGAGCTCGCGTAACAGGGGTGCCGAAAGCAGACGCCAACAAAGCCATGCCCCATACCACTCGAACCTGTCTCTAGATATTACTCAGCTGAATCAGCAGGTGTTTGGTCGGGTACGACATGGTAAACTTATCATGAAACCACGAGACCAATATTATGGTTTTGTTACCAGAAATACAATTTAGATCACGTCAAAAATGTCTCCTTTAGGAAGTGTTGACACAAACCCAAATCTAGCCGGAAAAAGGATAAATTCCATCACTGATTCAAAAAGATTATTTCCAATTACTTTTTTGTATGAAGTAGAGTAGAGGTGGAAACAGGTCCCCACCAAATGTGAAGCTTTCTGACTTAGTAACCATCTCAAGAGTTGCTATGCTTGATTTGCATAATCAAAATGGGTCATTTCACATCTCTCAAATACTCATAAATATGACACTCAATTTCGTACGGCACGAAAAAAAAAAAAGAAAATGCTAAATAAGATTCCGAGTTCGATTACACAAACCTGTTTACATTATCAGAAAGCTAACCACAATTTCAGAAAACAATAAAAAAGTGATGTGGCATCAAGCAATAAAACTCACGTTATCATCCAATAAAATTGCGAGAAAAGAATATTATCAAAAGTGCATGTGGTTAGTTGACAGAGGAGTTTGAACGGTGTAACCAAAACCCTTCAACCGATCAGTTTCAAGTGCTTGCAGTCGTCGTAAGAATTGTAGTTACTACATCATCAAAAATAGTGATGCTTTTCCTTTTCTCGAGATTCAAATGCCATCAACCTGATGCCACAGATAAGCTTATTGAAGGTTTATCCGCCTTTTGGTGCCGTACGAACACACGTCCACTAAAAAAAAAAAAGGCTTGTCCAAGAAAAATTTGGAAAAGTTTAGAGTGACTAAAGTCTCATAGCATGCGATACTTGGCACGGATTAACATTTTTGACAGGAAAGTATTTGTGTGGAAATATCGATAGTTTCTGTGTTAACCCACTTTTGATAATGAATTTTACCCATTGCGCATGACTTGATTTTGCTTACATGAAAACACTTAGCTATTCAGGAAAATACTAGCGGAGCAAGGGCGAAAAGAGGTTCAACTGGTAACGAGCAGTCAAGCTGAACACAGTTGAGTTTGTCATATCTGAACTGATTGAAAACCGCCAACATTAGCGAAAAAGCCGGTACATTTTTTGATCCTGTCCACCTTTTGAAAGTTATTTCAAGAAATTTAGGCTTCAAAACTAATGCACAAAATACAAAAATAGAAACTGTGGATTGACTTTTGAAATTCATGAAGCCATACTCGTTTGAATATCTACATTCATACCTGCTCCATTTTACATGGTTCCAAGGTCACACTCAGGTATCACCCAATTCTGGTGACCAGACTCAGCTGGTGTTTTGTATCTCCGCAACAAGCTGGTTATGAACTGAAGTGGCGTTTTCAACGAAACTGATAACCAGTTTCAATTTAATTGATTAGATACGAGTTTTTGTGTGACACTGGTAAATTGCAACAAAAAAAGCAAAAGTGAGTGTTATCCACACACGAGGCGTCTTGTTTTACGCCCAATGCATTCGAAATTGAACCTAATTGTGGTTACAGGAAACAAGTTTATTAACTTTATCACTTGATCAACTTTGTTGTGCCGTGCGTGTTTTATTGTTTCTTGTGGTTCATATCAACCAACTTACGATCGTTCTTGTTTTCTATTGTATGCATAGAGATGAAATTACAATAAAGATATGTGATTAATTGTTGAGATTATTGCGCAGCAGCAACAGCATATAAGAATAGTAGACCCTGCACCTTCTTTCTCTTGTTCAAAATTTTCAATTACAGCACTTTCCAACAAGAATAGCTCCCACTCGCACCCATCATGAGTAGTGAGAAGAATGTTCACTCAGTACATGAGACTGCAGCCCCTATAACATCACTTCACAGTGCTGGCAGTCACTTGCAAAGAGAAGATCATGAAGTTAACTTGGATGCTGTTTTATCAAACCCATTGTCTATTGGTGAGGTCGGTACTACCTTGACTGATGCTCAAAAGGATTATGTTTTGAAGAGATTGCATTTTGATGCGTTGACGAGTTTTACTGAATTACCACCTGAATGTACTTTTATATTTGAAAAAATTGAACAGATGTCAACTCAGGAAGCTGTTGAGATATTGAAGGATGCTATAGAAGAACATGAGTACGATGTTAATGTTCAAGAACACGACTTGGACCTATGGAAAGAGTTGGTTGATTATAATGCTCATGGATTTCACCACCCCGATGATGAGAAAAAGTCAGAGTCGTCAATTGATGAAAAAGGTCACCAAGTCAAAGTTTCAACACTCTCACATGATGCTGAAACGTCATCAAACGACCCTTCGACTGGTAGACCAGAAATTGTTGATTGGGACTTGCAAGTTAGGTTGGAAGCAGTGTTGGTAGCTTATTGGTCTCCATACCCTGAAGTCAGAAGTGTTACCCTCCCATTTGATGACCCAACTATCCCTGCTGAAACATTTAGAGTTTATCTCATTGGTATCATTTGGACTGCTATTGGAGCTGTTATTAACCAATTTTTCACCGAAAGACAACCTGCAATTACACTTGCTGTTGCTGTTGTTCAAGTGTTCTTGTACCCAAGTGGATTGTTATGTGAATGGATCTTGCCTAAATGGAAAATCAAACTTTGGAAGAATTGGGTCATTGACTTAAATCCTGGACCATATACTTATAAAGAGCAGATGTTGGCCACTATATTCTGTTCGGTTTCAGGTGGTGGTACGTCATATGTGTCGTATAACATTTTGATGCAAAAGTCTGAATTGTTTTATGACAACAAATGGGTTGACTTTGGTTACCAAGTATTGTTGATCTTGTCAACAAACTTTTTGGGTATTGGTTTGGCTGGATTAATCCGTAAGTTTGCAGTTTATCCTGTCCAAGCTGTTTGGCCTAGTATCTTGCCTAACATCGCATTGAACAAGGCATTGTTGACCAAAGCAAAGAAACAAAACATCAATGGATGGAAGATTTCAGGATACAACTTCTTCTTCATTGTTTTTGCTGCATCATTTCTTTACTTTTGGGTTCCTGACTACTTGTTCCAAGCATTATCAAACTTCTCTTGGTTAGCATGGATCAAGCCTGATAACCAAAACCTTGCTGTGGTCACTGGTTTCATTGGTGGATTAGGACTCAATCCAATCCCCACCTTTGATTGGAACATGATTAGTCAGAACGCACCTTTGGAGGTGCCTTTCTATAACCAAACCAATATGATATTTGGTATGTTTATTGGGTTTTTTGCAATTCTTGGAATTTGGTATTCAAACTACAAGTGGACGGGATATATGCCCATCAATTCGAATGCTCTTTTCACAAATACAGGTGAAAGTTACAGTGTTAGGGCTGTGGTTAATGAAAATAGTTTGTTTGATAACGAAAAGTATCAGGAAATTGGCCCTCCATTCTACACCGCTGCCAACTTGGTTGTTTACGGGGCATTTTTTGCTATCTATCCATTCCACTTTGTTTATGAGTTTGGTATGCAGTACAAACAAATGTGGCACGCATTGAAAGGGTTGGGTTCAGCTTTAAAAGATTGGAGAAAGTCGACATATGAAGGTTTCAATGATCCACACAGTGTCATGATGAGGGCATACCCAGAAGTGCCAGAGTGGGCTTATTTGATTATTTTGGTCATCTCAATCGTTTTGGCCATATTGTGTGTCAAAGTGTATCCAGCTGAAACTCCAGTTTGGGGTATCTTTTTCGCTTTGGGTATCAATTTTGTCTTTTTGATTCCATTGACTACTGTGTATGCCAGAACTGGATTTTCGTTTGGTTTGAATGTCTTGGTTGAGTTGATTGTTGGTTATGCCATTCCAGGTAATGGTTTGGCCTTGTCATTCATCAAAGCTTTAGGTTACAACATTGATGGACAAGCACAAAATTTCATAAATGATTTGAAACAAGGTCACTACACTAAGCTTCCACCACGTGCAACCTATAGGGTTCAGTTGCTTTCTATATTCGTTGCTTCGTTTATCCAATTGGCTATTTTGAACTTCCAAATCACTGGTATTAAGAACTATTGCCAGTTGGACAACACCCAAAAGTTTACGTGCCCAAACACAAGAACCTTCTACAGTGCTTCTGTCCTTTGGGGTGTTATTGGTCCAAAGAAAGTCTTCGGTCACTTGTATCCAATTTTGCAATGGTGTTTCTTGATTGGATTTTTGTTGGCGTTCCCCTGCATTGCTTTAAAGAGATGGGGTCCAAAGAAGTTGGTAAAGACATTTGAACCAGCAATTATCATTGGAGGTATGTTAAATTACGCACCTTATAACCTATCATACTACATCCCTGGTGTTTATGCATCCTTGGCTTTCATGTGGTACATCAAGGGCAAGTATGAAGCATGGTGGCAAAAGTATAATTATCTTCTTTCAACTGGTTTGAGTGCTGGTGTAGCTTTTTCATCAATCATCATTTTCTTTGCTGTCATGTATCACGAGAAGGACATCAACTGGTGGGGTAATACTGTTGTCTACACTGGTTATGATGGAAATATGGTAGGAAGATTGAATGCTACTGAACTGGCTCCTGATGGATACTTTGGTCCAAGAAAAGGGCACTTCCCTTGATCATCTGGAGGGATGTTGACGTTTCATTTCATTGTTGGGTTAGTTTGTATGTTTGTTCATTTTAATATAAGTAACGCGTGTACTAGACTTTATGGAGGAGAGCATTTGATTTTGCTTGGCATGTAAATGACAGTCGCGGTTCCGGTAATATCCTGCTGTAGATTTATGCGAAGGAACTATGCGAGATCAATATGAAAGGTGGGTTGAAATCTTTGCTTTGCTTCCAGAAATGCGGTAATCACGATAAGACTTAAAGCCAAAGGCCCCAAATCGCAAGGAAAGAGCGTAATCCCAGACCCAAAACGAGGTATATGAAGTGCGCAGGTATTCAGTTCTCTGTGAATTTAGAGCCGCACGAGCATTGAGTCAAGTCAAAATAATTTTGTTTCTTTAAAATAGGCTTTTCTACTCTTGAGTGGTTCCTGCGCCTCTCAAATTTTGAACTAAATAAATTACCAGGAAGTAAAAAGGAAAGCGCATTTGATTTAGGTGATTTTGTGTCATTAGAGAAGGAAATTTTGTTGCGACGAGCGTTGAAAATTTGCACTCGAGACAAATCCAGTGTCGCACGTAACGAACTTCTTCGTCGACATGAACGTTGAAGAGTGTTTTATTTTCTTAGAACATTGCATAGAGAAAGGAGACCTCATGTACTTCCATGTGTGAGCTCGTCGTATCTGTCTTTCAATGTAAAAAGCTCACCCCTTACAGATTGGTGTGCTTGTCGGATGAGAAATCTTGACAACTAGATGCTCAGTAAATGAACATTCCTATGGTTTAAATCAAAACGAGATAATGGCAACTTCACAAATTACTCAGTATGGCATTGGTGGTTGTTGCTTTGCCGGTTCAATGACTATTCGTATCACTAGGCGCTCCGTCTGTTTGCTTCCTATGGTCCGTTACCACACGGCACAAAAGGCAAAACAATAAGAGAAATTTATGATAGATCGGCAATACACCAACGCGCTTGATATTTTGCACAAAGTCGGACATTGAACTTAATGTGAGTTCAAAACAATAGAAAAATACTTTATCTTCCAATAATATCGTTTTGTAGAAGTGACAGGAGTAAAGAACGATGTCTGTGCTATATACCTGAACGAGGCAGTCACATAACACCTGAGACTCATCTTGGACAACCACTCTTTTGGTTTGAAAGAAACATCTGATTTCCTATTTGGACCATATAAGTTTTGTGTAGATTTCCTTCATATTTAGCACGAAGGGAGATCTGCAATCTAATTTTAGATTTCATTTCGTGACAACGACAGTAAGAACTAAAGCAAAAAAAATCTCAAGTCTTTTAATCGCGAAAGGTTGCCAATGTTTTTGTCGTATGGCCTTAGGAGACTTAAAAGATGAAAATGTCACCCAAACTACGTACCTCGTAGGTGTAATTTTTGCCGTTTCCTAAAAAAGTTGTAGTTATAGAAGTATTACTTTTTTTTCTTTTTTTTCTTAGGAGGGAGAGGGGGAACCTGTCATTCCAACTAGTAAGGAGGCTCTAAACTTTATGCACAAGATACTAAAAAAAAAAAAATCCTAGTCATTGGTTCTGTACATGTGCCATTCCAATTTTAAGGCATTTGGATCACTTAGGACCATACAACTATTGCATGCTTGAGCTTGGTGCTACGTAACCTACAATAACTGGCACCAATTTTTGAAGTCCTTTGGTGATATGATTGTGTACAGAATCGCAGAGTAAAACTCAATCCAATCTAAAACGAGTGATCTTTATTTCACTATATACTTGTTGAGGGTTGAGAAAAGGGCCATTCATGTGGCCCTACATAATCCAAGTACTTTACTACTGTTTGCCATTGAATAAAGCTGTGGTCATTAGAAAATGGGGCGAAGTGGGTTATCTATAAAACAAAGCACACAAATTTGAAGACTCGTCGGTGCCGTACGAGTAAATTTCGATGTTTTTCGTGCTACAAACAACCCAACTTCGGCGCCTATTGTTCTCCATACTATGCACAAAGGTGAAAATAAGTCATGTAACACTTTTCGTTCTGTTGGGGCCGACTCTGTTGTCTATAAGAACTGCGGATTCCTCTCCATTTCTTCCTATGGTATTTTCTCATTCCCCACCAAACTGTGTCAGCAGATATCAGTGTTCAAAGTAATGAATAGCGAGAAAACTGTTCACCCAGTAGCTAGTACTACAGCTCCAATAACATCGCTTCACAGTGCTGGCAGTCATTTACAAACGCAAGACCATGAGGTTAATTTGGATGCCATTTTATCGAACCCATTGTCCATAGGAGAAGTTGGAACCACATTAACTGATACCCAAAAAAATTATGTGTTGAAAAGGTTGCATTTTGATGCGTTAACCAGCTTTGAAGACTTGCCACCTGAATGTACTTTTATATTTGAAAAAATTGAGCAGATGTCAACTCAGGAAGCTGTTGAGATATTGAAGGATGCTATCAAAGAGCATGGAGACGATGTCAATGTCAAGGAACATGACTTGGACCTATGGAAAGAGTTGGTTGATTATAATGCTCATGGATTTCACCACCCCGATGATGAGAAAAAGTCAGAGTCGTCAATTGATGAAAAAGGTCACCAAGTCAAAGTTTCAACACTCTCACATGATGCTGAAACGTCATCAAACGACCCTTCGACTGGTAGACCAGAAATTGTTGATTGGGACTTGCAAGTTAGGTTGGAAGCAGTGTTGGTAGCTTATTGGTCTCCATACCCTGAAGTCAGAAGTGTTACCCTCCCATTTGATGACCCAACTATCCCTGCTGAAACATTTAGAGTTTATCTCATTGGTATCATTTGGACTGCTATTGGAGCTGTTATTAACCAATTTTTCACCGAAAGACAACCTGCAATTACACTTGCTGTTGCTGTTGTTCAAGTGTTCTTGTACCCAAGTGGATTGTTATGTGAATGGATCTTGCCTAAATGGAAAATCAAACTTTGGAAGAATTGGGTCATTGACTTAAATCCTGGACCATATACTTATAAAGAGCAGATGTTGGCCACTATATTCTGTTCGGTTTCAGGTGGTGGTACGTCATATGTGTCGTATAACATTTTGATGCAAAAGTCTGAATTGTTTTATGACAACAAATGGGTTGACTTTGGTTACCAAGTATTGTTGATCTTGTCAACAAACTTTTTGGGTATTGGTTTGGCTGGGTTAATCCGTAAGTTTGCAGTTTACCCCATTCAAGCTGTTTGGCCTAGTATCTTGCCTAACCTTGCGTTGAACAAGGCATTGTTGACCAAGTCAAAGAAACAAAACATCAATGGATGGACAATTTCAGGATACTCATTCTTTTTCATTACCTTTGCTGCATCATTTCTTTACTTTTGGGTTCCTGACTACTTATTTCAAGCATTATCAAACTTCTCTTGGTTGGCGTGGATTAAGCCTAGTAATCAAAATTTGGCTATTGTCACTGGATTTATGGGCGGTTTAGGACTCAATCCGGTGTCTACATTTGATTGGAACATTATCAATCGTAACAAACCTTTGACTTACCCCTTCTACAATCAAACCAATATGATTGTTGGTATGTTTATTGGATTCATTACCATTATTGGGGTTTATTACTCCAACTACAAATGGACAAAGTACTTGCCAATCAACTCAAATGGTCTTTTCACAAACACTGGTGAACCATATAGCGTTAGGGCGGTGGTTAATGAAAATAGTTTGTTTGATAACGAAAAGTATCAGGAAATTGGCCCTCCATTTTACTCCGCTGCTAACTTGGTCTTGTATGGTGCCTTCTTCCTTATTTACCCATTCCACTTTGTTTATGAGTTTGGTATGCAGTACAAGCAAATGTGGCATGCTATGAAAGGATTAGGTGCAGCCTTAAAGAATTGGAGAAAGTCGACATATGAAGGTTTCAATGATCCACACAGTGTCATGATGAGGGCATACCCAGAAGTGCCAGAGTGGGCTTATTTGATTATTTTGGTCATCTCAATCGTTTTGGCCATATTGTGTGTCAAAGTGTATCCAGCTGAAACTCCAGTTTGGGGTATCTTTTTCGCTTTGGGTATCAATTTTGTCTTTTTGATTCCATTGACTACTGTGTATGCCAGAACTGGATTTTCGTTTGGTTTGAATGTCTTGGTTGAGTTGATTGTTGGTTATGCCATTCCAGGTAATGGTTTGGCCTTGTCATTCATCAAAGCTTTAGGTTACAACATTGATGGACAAGCACAAAATTTCATAAATGATTTGAAACAAGGTCACTATGCCAAACTTCCGCCACGTGCAACCTACAGAGTCCAATTGCTTTCAATCCTCATAGCATCATTCATCCAATTGGCAATCTTGAACTATCAAATCACTGGTATCAAAAATTATTGTGATCCTTATAACACCCAAAAGTTTACTTGCCCAAACACAAGAACCTTCTACAGTGCTTCTGTCCTTTGGGGTGTTATTGGTCCCAAGAAAGTTTTTGACAACTTATACCCAACTTTGAAATGGTGTTTCTTGATTGGTTTCTTATTGGCGTTCCCCTGCATTGCTTTAAAGAAATGGGGTCCACAAAAATATGTGAAGACGTTTGAACCAGCAATTGTCATTGGAGGCATATTGAACTACGCACCTTATAACTTATCATACTACATCCCAAGTGTTTATGCCTCGTTCGCTTTCATGTGGTATATCAAGAACAAATACGAGGCATGGTGGCAAAAGTATAACTATCTTCTTTCAAGTGGTTTGACTGCTGGTGTAGCTTTTTCATCAATCATCATTTTCTTTGCTGTCATGTATCATGAAAAAGATATCAACTGGTGGGGTAATACTGTTGTCTACACTGGTTATGATGGAGATATGGTTGGTTCGTTGAATGCTACTGAACTGGCTCCTGATGGATACTTTGGTCCAAGAAAAGGGCACTTCCCTTGATCATCTGGAGGGATGTTGACGTTTCATTTCATTGTTGGGTTAGTTTGTATGTTTGTTTACTTTGATGATAGTGATTCTAACTTTAAAATTGTAAAAGTAATCAAGCACTCTCTTAAATGAGTTCATATCGATTGGAGTTTTGTATCACGTGGAATATCAATGGCAGTTAGTTAATGCTCATTTGACAACAATTCTGCTACAACTGCATCGAGTTGTAAACCCAACAACACTTCAAGAAGTGCCTTTGCTGGCCTACATACTTTCCTCTACAATTTGTTGGGTGACCGGAGTTGGGGAGACTTCAGTTTATCAACTTTGTGTCATTAGCGAAGGAAACAAAAAGAAAGAAAAAACAAAAGTCGCCTTGACGTCGCTGTGTGGAGTGGTTACATTTTAGGATGCGGGAGACAAGCGTGCGATGCAATAGGATGCATTGTTGCCTTAGTTTTTGTTTTGTAGGCCGCGGACGAGTATCTGGCTTACACAGGCGCCTCTCGTTGCTGATCATGGGAAAGCAGTAAGTTTGCTTGACTTAGAGGAAAGATAGTTAGAAAGGTGGTTCATTGCAACTCAATTGTAATATCTATTATAATTCAACTGATCAATGAAGCAGCTACAACACATTTCCTCTTTTCATTTGTGGAGTCTCAATGTGGAGGAGCATTTCGGTTAATTTAGGATTTGAACAATGTCACCCCGAAAAATTATATTTTGAATGATTTTAAAGTTTTCAAAAGGAGACAAACCTCAATTTAATTTCATTTGCTACAGAACAAACCAATTGACAACAAATACCTACACCCTTCTTCGCATTATGTCAGACGTCAAGGTAGAAACAATCGATACCAAACCATTCCAAGATCAGAAACCAGGTACTTCTGGTTTAAGAAAAAAAGTTACTGTTTTCAAGCAACCTCACTATACTGAGAACTTTATTCAAGCAATCTTGGATGCCATTCCAGAGGGAAGTAAAGATGCAACTTTGGTTATTGGTGGTGATGGAAGATACTATAATGATGTAGTCATTCAATTGATAATCAAGATTGCTGCTGCCAACGGGGTCAAGAAAGTTATCTTGGGTCAAGATGGGATCTTGTCGACGCCAGCTACTTCTCATGTGATTAGATTATTGGGAGCTACTGGTGGAATTATCTTGACTGCAAGTCACAACCCAGGTGGTCCAAACAATGATTTGGGTATCAAATATAATTTAGGTAATGGTGGACCCGCACCTGAATCGGTGACAAACAAGATTTTCGAAATTTCCAAGACATTGACCAGTTACAAATTGGCTCAATTGGAAGACGTTGATATTTCCAAGATTGGCCAAGTTAAAGTCGGACCTATTGAAGTGGAAGTAATCGACTCTACTAAGGACTATGTCGAAATGTTGAAGGATATCTTTGATTTCCCATTGATCAAATCATTTTTGGATAAAGCCACAAAGGAAGATGGGTTTAAGGTGTTGTTTGATGCATTGAATGGTGTTACTGGTCCATATGGATACAAGATTTTCGTTGAAGAATTGGGTTTGTCTGAATCATCAATTCAAAATTATAAACCGTTGAGTGATTTTGGTGGCTTGCATCCGGATCCAAATTTAACCTATGCGCATACTTTGGTAGAAAGAGTTGACAAGGAAGGTATAGCTTTCGGTGCTGCTTCAGATGGTGATGGTGATAGAAATATGATTTATGGTGCTGGTACATTTGTTTCTCCTGGAGATTCGGTTGCAATTATATCTGAATACGCTGATGCTATTCCTTATTTCAAAAAGCAAGGAATCTACGGCTTGGCCAGATCAATGCCCACTTCCGGTGCCATTGACTTGGTGGCCAAAGATAAAGGCGTTGATGTGTATGAAGTCCCCACTGGATGGAAATTTTTCTGTTCTTTATTTGATGCAAAGAAGTTGAGTATTTGTGGAGAAGAGAGTTTTGGTACTGGATCAAACCATATTAGAGAAAAAGACGGATTATGGGCCATTGTCGCTTGGTTAAACTTGTTGGCTGATTATCATAAATCAAACCCAGGTAAACCAACATCAATTGAAATTGTGCAAAACTCCTTTTGGGATAAATACGGAAGAACATTCTTTACTAGATATGATTATGAAAATGTTTCTAGTGAAGGAGCCAACAAATTGATTGACTTGTTACAAACCATTGTTGATGAACATAAACCCGGTGATGAATTAGCACCAGGATATATCATCAAACAAGCTGAGAATTTCTCCTACACTGATTTGGATGGATCAGTATCTTCCAAACAAGGATTGTTTATCAAATTCACCAATGGGTTGAGGTTTATTGTCAGATTGTCAGGAACAGGGTCATCCGGAGCCACGGTGCGTTTGTATTTGGAAAAACATTGCAATGATTCATCAACTTATCAATCAAAAGTTGATGAGTATTTGGCTAAAGATGTTGAATTCGTTTTGCAATTGTTGAAGTTTAAGCAGTTTTTGGGTAAAGAAGAACCAGATGTGCGTACTTGATCAAAGAAGTTGTTACAAAGAGACTCTTTTTCTTTTTAATTACATTTGAAATTAGTTTGTTGAAATACACAAAATTATACAAAACCATTTTATTACAGATTTATGACGTGGGTGCTTGCTTCCTCTCTCTCCCCCCTTCTCCTCCTCCCCCTTTCTCTACTTTATTTCAATTTCGACTTCTTTTCCTTACCTTGAGTTGTAGATGACGCATTTTCATTATCTCTCTTTAATGAAGGGAGTTTGAACCCAGTATCAGCCGATTTATCATGTGTTGGAACCTCTCCTGGTTTTGGTGTGTTGGATCTACTACTTGATCCAGATCTCGATTCCCCAACATCTCGCTGCTGCTGTTGCTTTTGCGACTGACCCAATCGTTCACTCAATTGAATCCCCAGACGTTGAGCTTGTGCCATTTGTTGATCACCTTGAGGTAAATACAGCTGGTACCCGACAACTTTGGCATTCGACACAGCAGCAGCAATTTCCGGATCATTAGGGCGATGATACAATAATCGTTGTCCTGATCCAACGCCAAATCGTGACGCGTTCAATTCTTGTTTACGGTTGTATTCATCCAATTGGCTAGCTTGTAATTCAACAGCTTCTTCTAATCTTTTCCTCATTGATGTTTCCCGTAACCTTGCTGCGTGTTCCATTGCTTCTAGTTCCATTATGCGTGTACGATACAAGTCGTTAACGAGTTCTAGTTCAGAAATTCGCGTTTTCAAAATGGTGACTTCATGATTGGGATTGGTGTTGGATCCATTGTTGTTGTTGTTGTTACTGTTGTTGCCATTACTGTTGCCATTACTGTTGTTGTTGCTGTTGTTGTTGCTGTTGCTGTTGCTGTTGTCACGGTCCTTAAATGTTTTATCGTCATCTCCTCTGGGGGTTTCATCACGACTAGGAGTATGTGAAGGTTGCTCTGAGCCAATTTGTTGTTGATGTGGGGGAGCTACAATAGATGATGATGACTGTTGTTGATTTTGATGTGGAAGCAGCTGTACATGCAGTTGAGTAGTAAAACTATTCAATGAGGGCAAGGTTATCTCACCAGTAGCAACCTTATGCAAAGGTGGCAATGTGGGTGTTGATGATCTTGATTGTACAGCTGAAAAAGCCGGTGACTTTGTGCTTAGCGCTGGTAAACGTGGCAATTGAGGTGGCGTTACACTTGAGAAGATCGATGACGAAGAGCCAGTGGCAGTTGACATTGCACTTCCACTAGGTCTTTCCTTATTACTCATCAATGATATCCCCTTTTGTCGAGACCCAATACCAAATTCTGGTTTGAATGTGGCGCTTGGACCTAGTTCATTCGACAAATTTTCCAACACCCCAGCTGCTGCATGCATTGAATTCGATTCCGCGGTTGACGAAGCATTTACTGTAGAAGTGGTGTTGGCGTTGGCGTTGGCGTTGGCGTTGGTGCCAGTGGTGGTTGTTGTAGTTCCTCCCGCTATGGGTTCATTTCTCACTGCAGATGACGATGTAGTTGTTGAAAGCATCAATGGTGAGGTAATTCTTCTTAATCCAGGAGCGAATTGAGTTGGAGTTGACGACGGGTAATGTAAAGGCACTTGTTGGTGTGCTTGCAACACGTGGTTCGGTAAATGTGGTGGGAAATGTGGTGTATGGTGCAACGAGCGTTGTTGATAGTATCCATTTCCATTTATTGAAGTCAAGTTGTTAAATGAATGAGACCCGGAAGCACCATTATTATTGTTGCTAATGTTGTTGCCGGTTCCATCTTGTTTGAAAATTGCTGGTGAGTTGGCATTGGCACTGGTAGTAGTAGTGGTAGATGCTGGTAAAAGTGGTGTATACTCTACACCGTTTGAGTTACCAGATACACCATTCTTGTACTTTTTCAGTTTAGGAGATTTTCTACCAGATTTGGAATCTTTTGATTTCAATTCAGGATTATTTGTTGAAGACGCTGATGCTCCTGCCTTTGAAGAATGAGTTCCTCCTGCACCATTTTGTTTAACTCTATTTCTTGACTTGATTGTGTCAGTTTTCAAACTAATTGGTCTTGGTCGTCCATGCAATTTGAGAAACAAGCCACATGCATTACACAACACTTGACCAGTTTCATCTCTTCGCCATAATGGTGTAGTTTGCGTCTTGCAATTTCGACAAACGGGACTTGATAAATTAGTTCTTGATGATGATGACGAGCCATTTTCGTTGCTTACTTGGGAAGTGGAGGGCTGCTGCGGTTGTTGTTTTGCAGTAGCATTAGAGTGGTGATTGGCTATTGGTAAATTGGTGTTATCTGTTGGCTTGGGAAACGAACCACTTTCATTATTGGATCCAAGTGATGGTAAAGATGGTGATTCGTGACTCTTCAACTTTGATGGTGGAGTTGGCAAAGGGTGAGAAATAATGTCACCAGTCTTGTAACTTGGAGATTGGAAAGTAGATGGTTTACCACTAGATTCATACTCCACTTTAGGTCTTACTGCAGGTGGGGTAGACAAGGCAGAAGCTGGTGTTGTCGCTGACTCCTTGACATGGCTCGTTCTGAACTCTGCGTGGTGAAGAAAACTGTGGTGGTTATCTTCAGTTCCGGTTGCTTCATTTGCAGCTGTATTCAGTTGCTGCAGTTGCTGATGTTGCTGCTGCTGCTGCTGCTGCTGCTGCTGCTGAACTACAGTCAAGTCTTCACCATTTGCTGCTTTGAATGTATCTTCAAACTTTGGTAGCACAGTAGAAGTTGATGTTGCAGTTGTTGCAGTTGTAGGTGGACTCTTCAACTGTACTGATTGAGAAGGACGCAGTTGAATATCAAGTAAAGCCATGGTTGAAGTAATAGTTATAATGTACAAGTGTAACAGTAGAAGTAGCAGAAGTAACTGTCAGTGGTAGTAGTAGTAGTAGTTTTGGTGATGGTAGTAGCAATGAGTGATAATCAACGTGCGGGTGTGTGTGTTAGTGTGTGTGTGTGTGTATGTATACGGTCTTTGATAAGAAAAGAACAAACTGATAGTGAAAAGTGAAAAAAAAAAGGAAATTTAAATGATAAATAAATTTTTCAATTGGTTGAATGTGAGGTGAAAAATTAACCAAAAAAAAAAAAAAAAAAAATTTTTTAGAAAA
>OGTC01000105.1_pt1 | contig 58744 bp, 32 predicted proteins | sample 1574531 | NCBI WGS metagenome assembly OGTC01 (sample SAMN03295859, study PRJEB24534) | human gut metagenome | isolation source: fecal sample 2 from infant 9 | host: Homo sapiens | place: USA: Pittsburgh, PA | collected 2014-07 | reverse complement strand
TCGTGCTGATTGAGTTGATGGAAAAACTCTACTAAGGCTTCATGAGGTAGACACTTGAGGGAAAGCATTATTTTGAGGCAGATATAACACAGGCGTGGATATCACCGGACAAGTCAAGTCTTGTGTAATCTCTTTGCCAATTCCTTCTTCAATAATTCCCTCATTGTCGCCGTTTGACATGTTGGCGCTAATTTCCTGAAACAATGCATGGAAAAGTCAATTTAAGACAGGGAGACCGCCGTCATATCGTTATCGTGCACGCAAATGGTTGCTAAATATGGAATGTGCACTGTATGACCGTCATCGTGACTCTATCGTAGTGTGTTCGCTGAACTCATAACAATCACCTTCTTATACTCCGATTGAGATATGCTTTTTTTTCCTTGTTTTCTTGTGCATTTTGGCACCTGCACTGGAAGTTCAAGAGATTGAAAATTGTGTGGCTTTGAATATTAATGGATAGGTTGATGTTACACCATCGGATGGTGCAAAGACCAGTATCCTTCCATTCTATTCAGTTTCGAGCTTGCCGCTCGTAGATTGTGTAGATCGAGATTTTGAGCAATCGCACGTCTATTACATGAACGATGTCGATGTCACCTTTATTTAGAGTTTGCTTCAAGCTCATCATTTTACAGATATTTAGTGAAAGCCTTTCTCTTGAAACCAGCCTGTAAAAAACTCTGGAGTCTGTTGCGTTGACTCTCAACACATCTAATTGAAAACTTTGCATCTTCGTGATAGATTGGTTCGAGGATCGCTACGCTCACGGACTCGCTTGCACCGTAAAACCCATTCTCATCTGACGTGCATGAATAGCTAGTAATGACTCTTTGACTTCAATCAATCCTTGCCTCGTATTGGAGTAAATTACATAAGTGATGTTCTCTATTGAAATCTAGAGGTATTCCAGTAAGCGTTTGAAACCCGACTATTTTCATCTGAAGCCAAACTTTTTCGATTGACCCGTACCCACTACTGTTGGATAATTTTTATAGGCTAAAGCAGAACAAAGCTGCCCTAGCTCTCTCATCTTTCAAGACGTAAATAACGTATCCATAGTTCAGTATTCAATTGTATTCTATATGCAGTATTTTTGAAGCGAAAGTGTTTTGTTGTTTCTCTCCATCAATTTTTCAACACTCAGTTTTTTTATAAACCACCACTTTGCCAACCCAACACCTATTATTGATCCGCCACAGATCGTATATACTTTTCTTGGATATCCATTGTTTGTGAATCGTACAACCACAAAGTATTTTACACAACTTCCCAATTTGCCCATATTTTTTGGATTTTTTTTTTTTTCGCCAGTGAAGCATTTTTCAAAATCCGATTGTTCCAGCGTTGCCACCAATAAAATATTATGAGTTCATCATCGATCTTGCGAAAGGAATTAACAGGATATAATGTTTTTCTAGGAAGACGAATTCTATCGCAAAGGGGTAGCCAGTTTGCTCGGTGTGGTAAAACAAGATATCCATTGAGTCCTCAATTGCATGGAAATTCCGCTAATTGGATTAGACTTCAGTCGACAGCTCCACCACCACAGACACCGCCAACTAAGGATCACAACCTTGTAACAGACCAGAAGAAGCAGGCTGCGTTTTCTAAGGGCGAATCCATTGCTGAAAGCGATAATGCAAAGGAGCAACAAATTGACACCCAAGCACTTGAAAAGTTGGAAAATTCTCCAACGAATGAACTTGTACAAAAGGAAGAAAGCAAGGACAAGCCTAAACCTACTCTTTGGGAAAAAATTAAACACGAAGCCCAGCACTATTGGCTGGGTACCAAATTGTTGGGTTATGAAGTCAAGGTATCAACGAAATTATTGACGAAATTAATTGCCGGATACGGTTTGAGTCGAAGAGAGGCTAATCAACTACAAAGAACGATTGTTGATGTGGTTAGATTAGTTCCGTTTGCAGTGTTTGTTCTTATCCCTTTTGCTGAATTACTTCTTCCGGTTGCATTGAAACTTTTCCCTAACATGTTACCTTCAACTTACGAATCTAAGAAGGATCGCCAAAATAAAAGAAATAAGTTGAAAAAGACAAGGAATGCTGCTAGTGAATACATTAAGCAAACGATGGAACAATCTGGTTTGAAGCTTTCAAAGAAAATTACTGATGCAGAAAGAGAAAATTTTGTTCAATTTTTCCATGCCATATCCTTGGGTAAAAACCCAACAAGGGAACAATTGATTCAAGTCGCCAGGTTATTCAAAAATGATCAAGTTTTGGATAACTTGAGTCGTCATCAATTAGTTGCCATGTGTAAATACATGTCTTTAAGACCATTTGGAACTGATTCCATCTTGAGATATCAAATTAGACATAGATTGTTGACAATCATTAAAGATGACAAGGCCATTGATTATGAAGGTGTTGATTCATTGTCTCTACCAGAGTTGCAAATGGCGTGTTCTCAAAGAGGTATCAAAACGAGTGATGTTTCCCCAGGTAGATTGAGAGAAGATTTGGAAACATGGTTGGATTTGAGATTGAGACAAAAGATTCCTTCCACTTTGTTGATTTTGAGTAGTGCTTACACTTATGGTGATAACCAATCAACTGATTCATATTATGATGCATTGTTGGCTGTGTTGTCCTCAATTCCTGATGAAGTTTACAATGTGGCTAAATTAGAGTTATCCGATGACTCGAAATTGAAGTTGAACATCTTGAAGGAACAAGATGAATTGATTGAAGAAGAAAACGAAAGGGAAAAGGGTACTGTCAATAAACTTAAGGATGATATCAACTTGGACGAATACGAAGATACAGCTTCGGAGGGTGTCAATTACCAACAAGACAAAGAAGAAAAGGAGCTTGAGGATGGATTGAATAAGGAATTAGAGAATGACGATACCAAGAAGGAGGTGCACAACAAAGCTGTGGAAGATCCTTCTGCTCCAATTCGCTCTGAAAATGCCAAAGATGAGGAAATTGAGAAACACGATGACGAAAAGGTTAAAAAGGAGAATAAGTAAAATGAGTCGCAAGACAAGTAGAGCGAGCAATAGAGTTGAAGACCATCTCTTACTTTACTCATGGCGTATTTATATAAACATAAACATATAGAAATTTCCAGATACTATCTAAAACTGTACATTAAAATAAACGCATCTATTTCTTGGCTCATATCGTTTTCAATTCTTACCTGTGGATCCAAATCCACCTTCACCTCGCTCAGTGCTCGTCAATGCTTCCTCAGTAATTTCTTCAATATCAGCATTAACAATTCTTTCTAAAACCAATTGAGCAATTCTATCGCCCTTTTTAACATCAAAGTTCTTTTCAGAATGGTTGAACAAGACAACTTTAACTTCACCTCGATAATCAGCGTCAATGACACCTGCACCAGTTGAAATACCATGTTTGACAGCAAGCCCCGAACGAGGTGCCACACGACCATATGTACCAATAGGCACAATTATAGAGATGTCAGTACTGACTAATCCTTGACCATGAGCTGGGATTTGTGCATCTTCTGAAGAATAGAGGTCATAGCCAGCAGCCAATGCTGATCCTTTTGTTGGTAATTTGGCTTCGGAGGATCGTAAGTAAACTTTGAGGCTTTCTGTAGCTTCCAACTTTTGCCTCTTGGCTGATTCCGTTGTCATCGTTAATGGGGTTGTATAAGTATGTGTGTGCTTTTCTGGTAAAACTTGTAGAGTTGTTGAAAAGGTTGAAAAAAAATGTGTGGCATTTTCAGACGCGTATGGATGTGAGTCGCGTTGACCTGAACAGCAAATACATTTACGTGAGGGGCACCACAATGGTGATACTCTATGTCAAAATCTTGAGAACAAATTTATTACAGTAGAGGCAGCTCGCTCTTCATTGATTGTTGCTAGACATGTCAAACCTGTGAAACGTAAATTTGATGCAACACGTATCTCTCTGTCGATCAACACTGAATTGTTTATTAGCACTATTCTACTCTCGTCGAAACATTCCCAGTATTTCAAAGTTTTCATATAACCGTACAGCCAACACAGTCAATATTCCCATTTGATTCTCATTCAAACTTGTATCCCCTTGAACACCGGTGTTTGACTCACTTCCTCGAATCACACACACTTCAGGCTCATTTATACTTCTTCCTCCTAACGCCATAAGGGAGCTCTGATAATAGATGCATTGAAACAAGATCAATTGAATGAATAGTATTAGCAAATCAACAAATAAAAGTTGAAATAGTCCAAGTTCGATGATTTTGCTCCATGCCGACGCATTCGGCGATATATAAGGTACGTTTTCTCCAATAAATGAAACAAACCACCAAGTCCCGTACTCTATTGTGGGTAGCTTTTCTCGATTCACTAAAGAGACTCCCCAAATGGAGATAAATAATGTATGATACACAACCACAAATAATGTCTTGACATACATCATGTAGCTATATTCAGGAAGCGTACGCTCCAAAGTATTTCGTCTTGTCTCAGCATCTGCATTTTCGAACAATATATCCAAAACTGTTCGTGAATTTGAACTAGTGATGATTCTAGGGTTTAGCGCCAACAAGACTATGATGTGACTTAGAAATGGGATTAAGCACGCATAGTGACAGTATTTGATAAACTGATAGAATATTAGAATATAGCATAACGCTTCAAGTTGATACAAGATTTCATGTTGGTATTTGGTTTTACGGTTGACTAATTGATTGGAGATGAATTTAGATTCTATTTGGTGTTGAACTGTTTCATTGACTATACTCATTGATCGTTTGTTCGGAAGTGGATCTGAACTGGCCAAAGGAAACGCTCCCGGAATGTTGAAAGACAGCAGATGCGACATGATTTGGAAGTTGGGCTGGTAGATGGTTGGGGGAAGTGTGATTTCGACTGTTCCTTCCAACCACCCTTTTCCTTTTTTTTTGTGACAAGAATTTTTGTAAGTGCATTGCTTTCGTCATGAGGAGGCAAACAAGCAAGTCTACAGAAAAAGCATTATCTACGAGAATCCTCTAGTTTTACTATGTGATTCTTCCTATTGAATTGATCTTTTATATAACTGATACATAAAAGAAAGGTTGAAATGAAATGTTGTGACTCTTTTAAGCGAAAAGAGAACCAATATCAGCTGGCATTTCTGTAATTTGAGTGGAGTAGAATTTTTCAATTTCTCTCATCATACCAACATCCTTATTAGTGACAAAGTTGATAGCAACACCCTTTCTACCGAAACGACCACCTCTACCAATTCTGTGGATGTAGTTTTCCTTATTGGCTGGCAAGTCGTAGTTGATAACCAATGAAACTTGTTGAACATCAATACCTCTAGCTAACAAGTCAGTAGAGATCAAGATTCTGGAAGAACCGGATCTAAATTCTTTCATAATGGTGTCTCTTTCTCCTTGTGGCAAATCAGAGTGAATAGCTGAGACAGTGAATTTTTCTTCTCTCAACTTGTTGGTCAAGAATTCAACCTTGCTTCTGGTGTTGCAGAAGATAACAGCTTGTGTGACGGAAATAGAATCGTATAAATCAACCAAACAATCAAATTTGAACTCTTCTTCTTCAACATTGATATAAAATTGCTTAATACCTTCCAAAGTCAATTCATCCTTCTTGACCAAGATTCTGACTGGATTGTTCATGAATTTAGTAGTAACTTCCAAGACATCTTGTGGCATGGTAGCAGATAACAAGACAACTTGAGTGGTTTCTGGCAATAATCTGAAAATGTTGTAAATTTGTTCTTTGAATCCAGATGACAACATCTCATCGGCTTCATCTAAAATAAACATCTTGACTTTATCGGTTCTAAAGTATCTTCTTTCAATCATATCAAAGATTCTACCTGGAGTACCAACAACAATTTGAGCTCCAGATTTGAAAGCTTCAATATCATCACTAACTGAAGTACCACCAATAGATGCATGGACAGTAACTTTCAAATACAAACCAATTGAAGTGATAACACTCTTGATTTGCAAGGCCAATTCTCTAGTTGGAGCCAAGATCAAAGCTTGAGTGGATTTTTCATTTTCATCAATTCTTTGCAAAGCAGAAATGGTGAAAGTAGCAGTTTTACCAGTACCGGATTGAGCTTGAGCCAAAACATCTCTACCTTCAGTGATTGGTAAGATAGCTCTCTGTTGAATGGCGGAAGGGGTTTCGTAACCGTAGCCAAAAATACCTCTAACGATATTTGGCTTCAAGTTTAAGTCATCGAAACTGTGGACAACATTGTCGTAGTTTGATTCAATCAAACCTGAATCAATTTCAGTAATTCCGTTGGATGCCATATTTGGGTGAATATAGTGGATTGCTTTAGGGGAAAGGAAAGAGAGCAGAGCCTTTATGAAAATTGAAAAAAAAAAATTTTAAACAACGAAGGAGGAAACAAACAAAAAAAAAAAAAAATTTTTTGATGAGATCTTTTCTGGACAAGCTTACACGACACTGTTTGATATTGTGATTCACGCACAATCAATCAGTCACATTTAGACGCTAAGAAGAGGGTAAGTACGTGTAATGTTTCAATAAAGACATAGGTTATCAAATTAATCAAATACTCGTTCTGGTCTGCTCCCACCTCTAAACTCCCAAGGGAATAATTTTGGTGCAGGGGTACTATCCTCTTCTTCCTCAGCCACAACATCATCCCTATCCACAAATGTCTCGCCTGCACCTTCCTCCCGATCTTCATCATAAACTTCTTCAAAGTAATCAGCACTTACATAACCTTGCCTTTCTAATGACTCGTTCACGGCGTTAAAATCGGCAACTTGTCCAGACAAACGAACTGCTTCGGGTTGTTTTGGTGTAGTGTCATCAACTTCATCGCCTATATTGACCTTCTCAAGATCGCGTAAGATGTGTTTTGGAACGTAATCGGATGACGAATCAAACACCCTCTCAGGCTTGACATATCTGTGACCATAAATGTCAGGTTTTTGAAATGATGTGGATTCTGTTGGTTGCTGAGACAGGTCAAATTGTGAAATGAGATGCTCTACAGATTCATCGCCACCAATTGCGTAAGCACCTTCTTGTTGTGGATCACCCCTTTCTTGGTTGCCATCCCATTCATTATCATACAGTTTCATCAATTGTTCTTCAAATTTACTGCTTACACTAGTCTCTGTTGATCTACCACTTTTTGGTGGTGGCTCTTTAGAAGGGTCCCACATTGAGTCAAGACTAGGTTTAATATTGTCTGGCAAATGCTGGTAATTTGCTGGGTCCAATAATGCATACGGATCAGTTGAGCTTGTATGCTTCCTTTGCATAGCATGAGATTTGATATCTGGTTGTGGTTGATCAATTCCACGCGAGTGCAATGCAGAAGGTGGCTGCGATTGATCATAAATTACCTCATGCAATGACCTTTCACCAAACTCATCTATCCACAATTTCCACCAATCTTTATGTATTCCGCCTACTGTGGATGACGAAGACCAAGGCTTGTAAGGTCCAATGAAATGTAACACTTTTATCTGTGAGGCATTGGCTACAACATACTGTGTCGCAGCAAATTCATAACGCAGTAAAGTCTTTGATGTCAGCTCCAAAACCTTTTCATCATTGCTTTGTTGGTGGTGTCCACCGTCTGCATAATCGACACTTTCAGTGGCAAAAGGTTCCCCATGGAAATGCTTGAATGCAGGTAAGTACTCGTATGCCGATGAAGGTGTAACATTGTACAAGAACGGCAATTTTATCCAATTATTGTCAACGTCCTGTCTTTGATCCACATTTGTCTCAGTATTATCAAACAATTGTACTACCCAGTCCGGCTGAGAATTAAAGTACTGATTCAAAAGACCTTGATCGGCACCGTCAAATGAAACATTGGGATTTTCAATAGATTCTTGAACTAAAGTAACCAATTCCTCATAAGTGTTTTGATTTGGTCTTAATAAGAAAACTCCAGAATTGAAAATATCAGGGAAACCGGAATCAGGTGCAGCGATGATCTTATCTTGCGAAAAGTCTAACTTTAAAAGATCGGCAACTGATATAGCATTATCAGCAGGAAGTAAAGGTAATGTATCTGCATCCAAATACAACACTTTTTCATATTCATCCAATGACCAAAGCTTGATCTTAGTGAATGTCTTTCCCAATTCGGGTCTTCCGAGATCATTCTTCAATTTGTCATAGATGGTAGATTTCAATGGTGCAACGTCAATTATTGCCGTATAATACTTGTTTAGCTTGTTCAATTGAGGCGTGGTGAATTGGGACTTATCAACCAAAATCCCAAGAGTGTAATCATGATTGGAAACTTGCTTGATTTTTTGTAATTGAATTCCCAAAACCAATGCACCAGCAAGGTAATCTGGACTGTAAAGGAGGGTGAAAATAGCGTTGGTCATATGTATGATGATCTATCAGTTTCTCAAAAAAGTTTGTGGAACAAAATACGAAGTGAAAAAGGACTAGGGGGATAACCTCACTTGACAATAATTCTGAAACAGTCTGCTGCAGTCGTATCTATGAAACAGTTGAAAGGTGTTAGTTGCAAAGTGGAGTTTCTGGTCGTTGTCCGTTGATGTTGAATAAGGTCACTCCCTTAGTTCCTTTAACCTTTTGATTTTTGTTGTGGATTACTCAAAAACTCAAAATTTACGAAATATCTCTCTCACTCTCGCTCCAAATTAAATCGAAATCAAAACAATGCAATACAAACCATACAATACACAAAAATAAGAGGTTATTGTGGTGTGTTGGGATATAAAGCTGTCATTACTCACAAACACTTGGTCACCTCCAATACCTTACATTTGTTCAAGTGAACATGTACGATCATAAGCTGTAACCTCATACGACGGCCACTGGGGTAGTAAGATAATGAAGGTTCTATACTTAACCATGATAATTTATCACGCTTCTAGCTTTTTTTCTTCATTATCACAAGTCTAGTGGTCATCTTCAACAGGGCCACCCTCTAAATCTATTACTCTCTCCCTGTCGTGCCAACGATGATAACATAACAATTCCTACTCCACTACAACAAGTTCTACCTAAGCTATTTTGTACATTAAAAATCTTAAACATCTTCCACAACGACTACACAATATCCCGAAATATGGATAAAAAAATCAACTTAACGAGAGTATGACCAGACATTCTTCAATAAACCATCTTGTTGAGCCAATCTGTTCAAAGAGTCATCAGCTTCACCTCTTCCTCTAACGTAACCACTCAAAGTGTATGAGATGTTTTCACCTGGAATAGCTCTTCCTTCTTCATCAACTTTGGCAATTGAGATTTGAACTGAAGCATGGTCCTTGGCTTTAATGATTCTGTTGGTGGCAGAACATTTTCTTGGGACGTATAATTCGACCTAGAGTAAAAACGTTAGTATTAAATTCACAAACTCCGGTGATACTATCTAAAAGATCTGGTGGTGCTTTGTAGGGTGGTTTCTCTTATTAAAATGTTGTGATGAATGGGAATATCTTGCTCTTGATGATGAAGCAGATTGTGATGACTGATTCGCATGTCTTGTATCCAATCTCGTTCGCTCCATTTCAAATCATAATCGTGACATTTCCTATTGATATGAGCATATACCTGGCTAGATTGGAGTCCTGTATTTTCCATTGTAAGTGAAACTCAAGCTCTTCATGGCTGTTGAAGGCCCCTCATTTGATCCCTTGTACACCAATGAACGCACATCTGACAAAAGCTCCCTTCTCTCTCAGACTCTCTATCTCACGATATCACATACTAATTGACCTTTATCGTTTTCCATGTTGGCTTACTATGTGGTTGTATTACTATGCTAATCACTTCCTTCACTCTTTTCGAATATTTTTTTTTCTCTATTTTTCAGTGAGAGAGAACTGTTGGAAGGTGCTACATCACATATTCAGGTCTACAGCCCTAACTCACAGTAGAAAAGAGAAGAGAAACAAAAACAAAACAAGAAGAGAGCGTCAATAATAATCCTGCTAGCAAGGAGTGTCAAAGTCATCGGGTGTCTATCTGATTGACTTATGCATCCTATTGATTTATAAAATTCTGGTACTTAGTGTTCCCTTTTACAGGAGCACAATCAACCCAACGATTTTAGTCAAGGTAATGAATAATAGGAGCAACACTCATGTGTGTGGCAATCCTTACAATTCGACATTCTTACCTGTTACATTGTTGGAAGATCAAGGAAATACTGCCTTTTACTTGATTGTCATCGTTTTGATGTCTGATCGAGTGCTTTTTTAATCAAGTATTCAGGATTCTTCTTGAGTTGAAGCTAATCTTGCTTTTTGTATTCTTTACAAATTATACATTACATTAGTTTCGTAGTATAGGATCCAACATTTATCAATCAAATATTCCTAAAAGACAACAGAGGAACTTCTTTCAATTATCTGCTACCTCAATGACAATACTGCAACTGATTCGACGTGGTGCGTTTGCGGGAAAAAGTCAAAACCTTTTATACTCTCAACCTCGTACTTTGCTCCATTCTCAGTATTATTCAAAAACCACTCTACATCTCTTGCTTGTGAGTGAACATTACATGAAATGTAAACAATCTTTGCTGGGTTGTAAGCACTCAATTGGTTCAAAAACACGTCATCGCATCCTTTTCTTGGTGGGTCCAAAATGACTGAAGTTTGCTCTGGTGGTGTATTTATATCTTTGAAAATCTCCTCTGCTTTGCCCACTATGAATTGGGCATTCCCGATATTGTTGAGCTGGGCATTATGACGGGCAAACTTGACTGAATCGGCACTTACTTCGACTCCAATCACTTTTGAAACATTCTCTGAACATGTTATTGAAAACAAGCCTGAGCCACAATAAGCATCAACGAGGTAATTGGGTTCAGATTGTAACAAATTGGATTTCACGTAACTGGTAACCAACGGCAATATGGAATTGTTGTTTTGGAAAAATTCACCAGCTGAAAATTCGAATCTATACTGATTGATGATTTCTTGAACAACTTGACGTGATTCAGTAACGCATGTTTTCACCACAATTTGGTCCTCCGCTTCTATGGTAACACTGGAAACATGTCCATTTTCATCCCTTGATGCTTCTCCAAACTCAAATGTTCCCTCCTTCACTTTTGTATCTTCGCGTAATAAGATTGTTGCTCCCTTATCGTAAGTCTTGTAAGTTTTGTCCAACCGTTTGCGCTCATTTTGCAAGCCCATATTCACAATCTTGGTCCCTATATCACATTCCTCTATGTCCAATATAGACCCCACTGGTCCAAAGTCGCTCTTTCTCCATGTCGGTCTGCCTTTAGCTCCAAATCCAAAATTTGGCCGATGTTCCAAATCGGCACCGGTCTTCTTTGTAGCTATATCAAAATGCGGAGTTAATTTGGTTCTATAATTGTATTGCAAAGGTGAGTGCTGCGTTTCGAGAACATCAGGTAATTTCTTCAAGGTAGTTAATGTTGGAGCAAAGTGCTTAAATGCATTAACAATCGTTTCTCTCTTTAGTTTCAATTGTTCCTCATATGCAATATCTTGAAATTGGCAACCTGAGCATTTACCAAAGTATCGGCACCTGATCAAAGAGTTATCCCTCATTTTTGAAGGCGATTGTATGGTTAGCAAATCAGCTTCAGCAAACAATGGATGTGTTTTAAATATTTTGATGGTGACTTCATCACCAGGTATGCCGAATGGTACAACAACAACTTGTTTTTCCTTTGATGCTTCAATATGCGGTACCAATGCAAGAGAATCTCCATTAGAGGTGAAACATAAAACCGTTACATTTTCAACTTGTCGATGATATGAATCTTGAACTTCGGGATTATTGAGAACACCTTTCATGTCATTTGAAACATCATCAAGGGTGAGGTTGTGCTCTTTACACAATTCCCTTATCTCATACTCTAATACCCCAAATGGACTTGTTGAATCAATTCGTTTATGCTTGTACTTTTTAGTCTTTCTTCTCTTCCGTTGTGGTTTAAGTCTTTTCTGGGGCTGTTCAGTCTCAGGAGGTGGAGTAATAGCTCTCTTTCTGTCGTCAGCTACAGGGGTCATATTGCTAACTGGGGGTGGAGAAGAAGTTTGTTCTATCTCAAATGTATTATGTTTGGTGCCAACAAGTTAATGGTCCATATCTCATCGTATGCAACAAGTAAAAAAAAAAAAAAAAATACTTCTGGTACACAAAGTCGCTATCGAAGCCGCACTCATTAGAAATCATTGTTTATCGTACATTTATTGGTTGAGCAGTACACCAAGCAATAAAGGACACTTGTGTATTTCTTTCCGCCCATCGTAAACACAAAAAATTTAATTATACTAATACATATATAACGATAACTGGTCTGTAAAGAAAACATGAAAAAGAAAAAAAAATTTAACCTTATAGAAAACAAAATTTGAACCTTACATTATCTCGTGTCAAACTGACCCTTTGAATTATTCATCCTCTGGTTCCGTGAATTTGGCAGGAATGTTTGAGCTCATCCACAGTAATGGTCTTTTTTTCAATGAGCCATTCTTTTCAAAACTTCGGTAATCTTCCAACTCAAGTATAACATCGTCTTCGCTGTACCCTTTACTTTTACCAACTTCGATAGCTTCGTAAATCTTTTTACGTCGAAGGAAAGTACGGGATTCGGTTTCATTCCTCCACTTTGTACCATATTTGGCTTCGAGCGATTTCAAGGGTGGTTTCCCATTGACGCCGTAAGCATATTCTTTCCAAATGTCTGCAATCAGTTTGAGACTTCTTTCCAATTTATATTGAGGTATTTCTGTCTCTTCTATATCGCCGGATTTGATATCGGATGCAATTTTCCGCTTCTTTGATGGGTGTTTGTGTAAGTTGTTGCCTTCCGCATTGTTAGTTGGTGCATTATGTCCATTTCCAGCGCTCGATCCTGCTTGTTGTTCTAATTCACCTATGCTTTGTTCAATATCATTATCATCAAAAGAAAATGCAGTGTTTGTTTGTGCTGGTATCGACCTCGTATGCGAAGCTTGCTGCCTCAATGCCGATGTCAATAGACCACTATTGTCACGAGATAACAAATACTGCGATGACGAGTCATTTCCATGAGTTAGAGCTCCAGTTTTATCATCATGTAGCAACGGAGGTACAGGAAGCATGTATGAGTTAGAATACGAATTCGGTGTTTGCTGAGTGTGGGTAGCCTGGGTGCTGTTAGCGTGTAATTGTTGTTGTTGCGGGTGTTGTGCTAAAACTGGCGGTCTTTGTGATTGGCCTGGTTGAGCCAAGTGTGATTGATGTTGAGGCATCGTTTGTAATTGTTGTTGCGGCGGTTGCGTTGACGACATCAATGAGTGTTTACCTTGTTGTGATCGCTTGAGTTGGTGGGAGATTTGTGCCAGGCTCATTGGCGATTTTTCATAATTTATATTTCCATTTAAATGATTACGCGCTGTTGAAAAAGGACCAAGCTCAAATACATAGGGTGATGTTGAGTTTGAATTTACCCCTGGAGATCTCAGTCCAAGGTTTTTTCTCCCAAGATCAGCTTCATCATCAAATGCTTGGTTGTTGGACAGTTGATTTTGATTTTGATTTTGATTTTGATGTAGATTATGATGGTTTTCGTGGGAAATTGTATTGTTATTCGTAACATTCATATGACTCTGCGACAGCAATTCTGGATTTACGTGTGGCTGTGATGGAGGTGGTTGGTGCTGCTGTGAAAGGTGTTGTCGCAGATTTTGTAGTTGTGGTTGCTGTGCGACTGATGGGACGCCGCCAAGTGCTTGACCGTTGATAGCTTCTATCTCCTTGTTCAATTTTGTTAAATGTTTTGTAAACACTTCAAACGCTTTGAATTGGTTGTTTATGTTCCCCACAAATGGTCCTCCCATTGCGCTTGTCTGTCCGCCATTTTGTAGCGTATAAACCAGTTGCTGAATTTCCAGAAGACTTCGCTTAACTTCATCAACAGAATCTGATAGGTAATTTATCTTCATCACTAACTGGTTATTAATATTGTTTTGTTGCTGAAGCTGGCCAATCAATTGATAGAAGTCACTACTCGATGGCTGCCCAGTCAATGTGTTGGATGAAGGGTTCATTTCCATTGGTTCATTTTCTGGGTTGATAGACTCGTTGCTTGCATGTCGACTTGTACGAAGTTGGTTATTCCTCACCAGCATATGTCCATTGGTATGGTCATCAGTATCAACGTGATGGTTACTGTTGCTAGATGTTGACGCTCTGGTGTTGTTTAATACAGAATTGGCGTGGTTGGTGGAATTACTGTTATGGAGATTAGGAGTATTACTTGATTGTGGATCAGATACAGACGTGCTTGCTCCTGTCGAAGTTCCTGCTCCAGAATTGGCTGTGCCAGGTCCAGATGTAGCATTGCTAAAAAAAAGCTGCTGTCCCTGTTGCAGGTTGTTGAAAGAATCATTCATGGTTGACGCCCAAACTTGAATTCGTTAGAAATAACTGAAAGTGCAAAATCTCATGTAATGAGTTTTTTTTTTGGTAAAGAGAGAAACTGCCAGACAATTTTTTTTTTCTCACTCACACTCACTTGGGTTTATATCACAAAAATGAGAAAGAGAGAGAGAGAGAGAGGCACTGAAATAACCTTTAAAACAGGTAGAAATAGTTGAAGGGATGTACGACTACTATTATGATAGGGGCTAGGGGTGGCTGCTTGATTTGTAGTGCTGCATTTAAACTTTGAGATTATGTTCTAGAGATCTTGAAATAATTACGCAACAGTGTGCTTTGCAGTACAACGCTATCGACAAAGTTTCCGCTTTTCAAATTTTCAAAGAATCGGATATCTAAATACGGAGCTGTTTATTCTCCCGCTAAGCTACCATGCTGAATGGTATTCAATTTCATCACCCTTTCTATATATACATATATATCAATCTAAATAGTGTAAAATGAGAACTGAAATTTTGCATAAACCGATTTATTTTTCTATTGTTTTGTTTTTGTGTAATAAAGGCTATCCACTCCTTTAAAAAATGGTTCAATACGAAGTTAAAGACAACTGCACTTTCGCAACTAAAACCATGGCTTGTTTTCAATTCTAGTTTATCATATATTTGTAATGTAACATTAGTATACGTTATTTGTAATCTATGCAATGCTTCACAAATAAAGGTATTTAGCGGCGAAATAGAAGGCCCACACCGAAGTAGTAGCCACACCTGCATAAACAATCAATCGACCTACAATCTCCACATCGTATCGATCCTTGAAAACACCACTTTTGAAATTGAGCTTTTCCAAGTTGATTCTTTTCCCCTTCTTACCTTTGTTATAGTCCATGATCTCATAATAATCTATATCGCTGCTTGGTCCATATGAGTCAAGTTTGCTGCGATCAGATACCCCCTTTATGAATTTGTTAAAGTTTCCTATTTGGTCAACATCATTAGAGATGGACGTGGATCTGATATGTCTCACTGGGTCCCTTGTATGTGCTGTGGAAATGTAGTGCCTTCTTGGTAGATAAACTCCAATAATTTTGTACACGGGAGGTAAAATGGTGTATATAACTGGTTTTGATATTGCTTTCCAAGTGACAACCAAGCCAACTCCAAGGAAAAACCTAGCAACTATTTTCAATGCACCACCATCATTTACAAATGGGACTAGATAATAATCCTCAAAATTATTCAAATTGAAAAAATGCAATGTTTGGTAGCCGACAAGATGGCTCAAGTCTAATCCAATCAACACCCCAACAAACGCAACTGAATCATCAAAGCATGGGCAGTCGTCAATAGGCTCGGGGTATATGTGAATCATGAGTAAATACAAACCCAAAATCAATGCAATACCAAATATGTATCCATGACTAAACAAAAATGTGTCCCATTGTTGACCCAAATAGAATCGAAACAAGAATACAGCCAAGCCAACGCCCGATCCAGTAAAAATGTCAAGAAACCCATGCATACCAGTGTATAATCTTCCAAATATTAGAGAAAAGTAATAAACAACAAGTCCAGCAATGAGGCTGTAATATGTTTTGGAATCAAAAGCGTTATGATTTTGAATAATGTTGCTCATAACAACCAAGGTAACTGCAGTAGCATTAGCTGCGTGTGACGAAGGAAACCCATACTCTTGAGTAGTATAACTAGACATGGTAATTCTATGCAATGGAGGTGATCTCGGCCTTGGCAAACAAAAATAATCTTTCAAAAACCCAGTCAAGTATATTCCCCATCCCAAAACATGAACCAAGTCTCTAGCCATCTTACTAGCTCCGAACCAAACTGGGGGCGGCAACATTAAGATATAAAAGGTATGGCTTGCCAAATTCGCAGTCCAAGCAAAATAAAAGTCGAAAATTGGGTTTCGCAACGTGGATTGTAGCTTATATAACACATCGGTTTCGTAACGAACTACGGGTAACATATAGGAACGTAATTTGTATCTAAATGGCGACAATCGTTGTTTGTAATGATCGTCTGCTTGATTGCCTGCATCGCCTGAATGGTCTTCCAACCCCTGATCCATTGGTGTACTATGCGTTGACCCATGTGGTTTATCTCTAAATTTAAGTTCCTGCTTCACCTCTACTTCATTTTCAACTGATTGAGGCATCGTTAGATCCGGTACAAATGATGATTGACAAGTAAGCACGACTAGAAAAAAGCAGCACGATTGTACAACAGTATTAGCTTCGCGTTTGATACGGTCGAATATGTGCAAATAGGCTCGGAAATGAGATGAGTTCAATTGTTTCTGCAGGTTCCCCTTTATCTTTTCAATGTGTGGGTTGAAAAATGGTTTGTATACTTTTCGGATATAAGCGTTTCTTTCAGTTTTTCAAAATTCTCCTTTTTTTTTTTCTGGTGTGTCGTCATCGTCCAATGCAAGAGCAAGTACGCGTCAATGGACCAAAATTGCGAAAAAGATAGGAGGAGAAAGAGAGTGATAGCATAGCCTTGCTATAATGCGCCGAGGGAGAGAAAAGAGAATAACAAAAAAAATTAGTCTTAAAATATTCACGTGACCACACTCAAAATTGGAGGGCAGAGGTTTTTGAAAGAACTCTAGTGTCGTATCCCAAGTTTATTCTTTCTACTCTAATCTATTCCTTTTCTTTTACAATATAATGCATTTTTTCTTTTCCATTTTCTTACGCTCATTGATAAAATCAAACTCACCGTTGTTTCGTGAATCACCATTGAAACTTCCATATGGATTGCTTTGGTATGTGTCTTCGGTCAATGGCTCATCAATCAATACACTTGAGCTTAATGATCCGTTTTGTTTGTGACCTCGTTTACTGGAGGATGCACTACTCTTGTTTCGTAAATGCCCATAATTACCACTGGAAGATGCTCCCCCATTTGAACGTCTGAGTAATTTCCTCTTACTACTAGCTTGATATTGCTCTTGTCTTTCCATCTCCTTTTGATAACGCTCAAGAGCTAGATTGAATACTGCCCTAACTTGATACATCTGCTTGGCAGAACATTCAATATACGTAATAGCGCCAATCTCCATAGCAATTTGAGGAGGGAGTTCAGGTTGAATATTTCCCAGTAGATCGGATTTGGTTCCTACTAGAATAATTGGTACATTAGGACAATAGTGCTTTATCTCTGGAAACCACTTGTCCTTAATATTGATCAAGCTTGTAGGGTTATCCATAGCAAAACATATCAATATTAAATCTGCATCACGATAACTCAATGGTCTTAAACGATCGTATTCCTCTTGGCCAGCTGTATCCCACAATGCCAACTCAAAAGACTTGCCATTGGGAGCACTTAATGTTGTGACGTAGTTTTCAAAAACGGTTGGCACATAAATCTCAGGAAACTTGTTTTGCGTATAGCTCACCAATAAACATGTCTTACCAACGGCACCATCACCAGTGACAACAATTTTCATGCTATAGTCCAGTTTTTTACCCAGCATTGGCATTTCTTTGTAATTTGGTATCGTTGGGTCATCTTTGGTTACAATTTTCAACTTTGACTGCAGTTGGTATAGATCGCTTAGTTGTTTTTGTTGCTCCTGTAGAGTCTCATAGGGGTTGAAACTTGGCAGTGTTTGGAATTGAGGTGATGAGTGCTTCGAGGGGGACATCGATGAAATGAAGGACAGGCGTTTCGATTGCATGGTGAAGTGGTTGTGTTGATGTGGTTGGGTATCTGTTATAATCTGAAATGTCGTATTTTAGTCGGGATTCTCTTTGAATGAAAATGTTGTAAAAAAGTGTAGGAAACTGGTCTGTTAGAGATCTCAAAGATCGAACTGTGCCTTAACTTGCTTTTCTTTTTTATTTTGTTTTTGATTTTTTGTTTGTGGCTTTGATTGTTTACATCACACACAGAGATGCATAAATATACTAGAGAAAATTAGATCAAAGCCGCTACTCTATTTATATTCCCAAATCACAATTTTGAAAATAAAGAGTGTATTCGGACAGTCCTATGTTTTGAAGTCATGTCACTTTGCAGGTCCCCAGGTCAGGCTTCTGCCAAATCCTTTAACTTTTGTGATGTCTGCGTTAAGGTCCCACAGTGTCATGAAACTTTAATTTACTTGTCTGCACTTTTTCGAATATATTGCGTTGAATCTGGCACAAAACCGGTCAATCTTACAGATCGAAAAATAAATGCTAAAAATAGCACTCAATGGTAAATAAGGTATCATTGTAAAGTAATGAGCTATCTCTAAGCAGTATATGGGAGACACAATCTTGTTCCGTTTTCCTCTGGAAAAGTGTGAACAAAAATGTGATTTGAAGGAGATTATATTCAATTGTTTGTCTACTCTATTTTTATGCCACTATTTTTCTCGAGATTGTTGCAAATAGTTTGGAAAATTGACTTTCACCACGGCTAGTGTTTGAGTTTGATATTTGCTCAAAGTTTCACGGTTGACATTTGAACACATCCACAATTGAATGTGTTATAAACCAACTTTGATCTTATGCAAGGTATCGAAATTTGATCAATTGTTTGCTCCTGAAATCCAAGACTTCGCCCCTTGAAGATGTAAAAACAAAAGCTTCCACACTAATAACATCCTACATTCTAAAATACCACACTGACGAATACACATGAAAATCTTATCATCGTCTGCTTTTTATCAGCCTGTTCTTGAATGCTTAGTCTTTAAACCGCGCTACCAAATACACTTGCCCGGGATTTGCTTCGGGTTGATGGAAACAAACACCCTTGGATCAAACTACATATACCATACTTCCCTCAGTCACTTCCTCAACAACACTTTCCCCTCTCGCGTCACCGCATTGCTACATAACCCTCTATCTTGTGTAAGTCTGCAGAAAAAGATTATATCTCGTGGACCCTTTCAATGGAAGTTCAACAACCGAGTGAATTTAATGTTTTGAAGCGATAATTTTTCTGTTTTTCCTTTTTTTCTCCACGTTTCTTTGCCCCACTAGCCCGCGCGATGAGAAATGGATAAATGGTAGCTTCGAACAGACAATTGTTCCGAAAGTTACTCCATTGGTCAAGTTAACGGCCCGCTTGTAGCCCCCAACTTGCACAAAGCGCAAATTCTTGGAGGTTATGAGCAATCACAGAACAATGTAGAAAAATCCATTGTGGCGTTGGTGACACGCAGGTCAAGTTGAGAATGACTTGTTGCCGATGATTTTGCGGTGAAGATAAAGGACGAGGAAAAGCACAAAACCAAAGCCTAATATGGGCGAATGGGATCTAGGTAAGCTTTCGTCAAACTTTACTGTTCGTGTAAGATGTTACAATCGCCAAGAGAAGGTATTCGTGGTATATGTTTACAATGACAAATGGACAAACGTACGTGTTTGTTGAAAATGGAAGTCCGTTGATCAAGGCTATAAAACATATATAGAACCGCAACCAAGGCGGGCACCTCGAGATTACACACAAACATAATTGGAACAATAGACTGCTGGAGCTCTAGATTAAGTGTAGGTTACCAGCATTTGTGTGCTTTGTTATGTTTTATTGTTCTTTCTGTTGTTGTGTAACAAAACAAGAGACACGAGGGAAAGAGAAAATTAATTCTAGAAAATTTTGTTTGCTTTTTAGCATGTGCTCTTGCTCTTTATTTTTTAACTCATTCTGAAAATTTGAAAGCATTAAATACACTCGTGGATAGTTCTTCTTCGACACACACACCATACACCAGTCCAGTTATCACATATTCAAACACCAATCATGTCACTAACAAAGAGAGTATATGAACTTGCAGTTGTCACAAACTCATTCATGAATATAGCGGAAGGTTCTGCAAAGATTGTTTCCCAAGATGTATGTGACTTTTACCGCAACAGCAAACTAGTAAACAGTATTCAGAGCCATTGTGACTCAAGCAAACCAATGTGGGATGAAGCCCAAACTTTATCACAACAAGCTAGAAGACAAGCTGCAAGGAATACAAACAACAACCCATTCAACGGGTTTCAACAAACACGACCATATTCAACTAAATCTTTTTACCCAGGTGAAAATGTCAGTCTAGACACTGACCCTGTACCCGTCAACACTAACGTCCCAGTGAAACCAAGCACTATTGAGCCAGAGAAACCAAAGTTGAGGGAGTTTGAACTAACACAAAGTGAAATTCCCAGCTCAAGATTAGCAAGAATTTTTCATTATGGGTCATTGGCTGCGAATATGAGTTTGAATGCTGCTACACAGGGTTTGAAGCATTACGCATCGGGCAATACTTCTCCAATGACTATGAAATCGTTATTCTTATCCCCAAAGAACATTGAAAGTATGGCTAGAAAATTTTCGAAAATGAGAGGTGCCGCTTTAAAGATTGGACAAATGCTTTCATTCCAAGACGCCTCGATATTACCTAAAGAAGTACAACAGATTTTACTTCGAGTGCAAAATTCGGCACATTATATGCCACCAGGACAATTAGAAAGAGTCATGGTTGGCGATTTAGGAAAGAATTGGCGTGAACGTTTGTTTACTTCATTCGATGATGTACCTATTGCCGCAGCTTCTATAGGTCAAGTTCACAATGCCGTAACTGAAGACTTGACTCCAGTTGTAGTAAAAGTGCAGTATCCAGGAGTGGCCAACTCGATAGATTCTGATTTGAACAACATGTTGATGATCTTGACTGCATCTTCGTTATTGCCAGCCGGTTTGTTTTTGGACAAGACAGTGGCAAATGCTAGAGTTGAGTTGAAATGGGAATGTGACTATATCAGAGAGGCTCAAAATTTGATAAGAATGAGGGAGTTTTTAAAAGACGATGAAGTATTTGCGGTTCCTAGAGTTTTCCACAATGCATGTGGTGAACATGTTATAACCATGGAAAGGATGAGAGGAACGGAGATTGTCAAGGGTAATTGGGACCAATCCACCAAGAATTGGATCGCTACACAAATTATGAGATTATGTTTATTGGAGATTAAAGAGTTTAAATTCATGCAAACTGATCCAAATTGGGCCAATTTCTTATTTAACGAAAAGACCAACAAAATTGAGCTTTTAGACTTTGGTGCTGCACGTGATTATAGCGACAAATTTATTGTCAACTACGTCAGATTGTTGCGTGCTGCCGTCAAGAAAGACCCAAAGAAGGTTGAGGACTTGTCTTTTGAATTAGGTTATTTGACTGGATTGGAATCTCCTGCAATGACCCAAGCTCATGTTGATTCAGTTATGTGTTTGGGTGAAGCATTCTCACCAATCGACAACAATGGCCATCCATTCAATTTTACAAAGCAGACAATCACAGATAGAGTAAAAGGAAATATTGGATTGATGTTGAGTGAAAGACTAACACCACCACCAGAGGAAACATACTCCTTGCACAGGAAATTGAGTGGTGTTTTCTTGCTCTGTGCTAGGTTGAATGCAACTGTCCCATGTGAAGATTTATTTAGGGAAATTGTTGGTTACGAAGATTAATGAGGTTACGTAGATATATAGATGACAAAGAATTAATGTTTTAATAGTTTTCATTTCAAACACGAAAGGAGTTTTACGAATAGAGTTTAGTATCGGGTATCGTTATCTCAAAATTCAAGGGGAAAAAACAAAACGAAATATTATTACTCGCAAATGACCACAATCCTAAAAAGCAAATGCTCAGCTTTGATGTACGGAGAGACAAATGATTCAGTACGGAGTTCTGAAAGTTCTCAATTAATGGATCCAATGGAGCTTGAAGTAGCCCTGCCGCAACAAGATTCTACTTCCAATGATCATGAATTGTATTATAAAGCTCGTTCAGACAGTTCAACTCCGCGTAAATTGATCAACCGGCAAAACTCAGTCATATTGGCAAATACTGGTGAAAGAGTTCACAGGTCCATTACATTGACACTACCGCAAGATTATGATATACTGCTTGACTCAATTCCCGGCTACAGGCCCCAATCGAGATTCAATCAAGTGTTGCAAACTGTAAAACGAATGTACTTCGATGAAGTTGTTCGAAGTGTGTTTAAATGCTCAATGGCTTATTTCCTTGCTTCATTGGGGGTGCTCGATCGATCATTTGATGATTTCTTAGGGTCAACAGATTCAAAACATGTCATCGCTACGGTGGCTGTATATTTTCACCCCTCAAGAACAAAAGGTTCGATGAACCAAACATTGTTATTTGTAGTCATTTCAATTGCATTCAGTGTCACCGTGTCAATAGGTTGCCGCTTTCTATCGGCGGTGCTATACGTTGGAGGGAAGGACGAGGCGAGCCATATTTTGGATCTCATTATAAGTTCAGTGGCGTTGGGTGTAGTTGCTTTTATGAAACAAAAGGTGAATAAACAAACATTCAATACTGCTTGTTCCTTGGCGTGCATAACTATCGTGTCGTGTATTGTAAAAGAGGGCAGTGCAAGCTCCGGCAGTATTCCATTAGAGAGGATTGAAGCGACATTTAAAGTTGTTGTTACCGGTTGTATTATTTCTTTTGCATGTTGTTATCTAATTTGGCCCGTCAGTGCAACAAAAGAATTGCAAAATACCTTAAATGATTCGTACAAGAATTATTCCAAATTGTTGTTGGTCCTTACAAGACGATTTGTGGCGGGTGAGCAATTAAATGCAAAGGATGTAGCATTGATCGACCAGTTGAAAAAGCATGTCAAATCAACAGAGCTGTATCTAGAGGAGACAAGGTACGAGCTTTGCTTGGTGGGAAGGGAAGCTGAATGGGAGTATTACAAGACTTTGGTTCGTTCCACTGTGTTGTTGGCGCGGCATTTGCAGGCATTGAGCTCAGCCACAAGAATGCAGTGGAACTTGCTCAATAATACAGCAGAGGAGAAAAGTGCTACAGAAACGTTACGAAGTTTTAGTGGCGACGACTTTGGAAGCTCTTCGTCATTGCCCAACTTCAATTCGACGACACGCACAGAGGTTGAGGAAACAGATATGGGGTCTTCACTTCAACTTTTTGATTTGTTTGTTTATCACTTGGCACCATCAATAAAATCTTTAGTCTTTACCGTAAGAGATGTGCTAAACAGTTTTCCTTTAGGTAAATACATTGACGCCGAATTTAGTGATTCCACAAATTACCAACATGCTTTGGCCAGCGCCATAAAAATGTACCGCAAACGACAAGATTTGTCGTTTGAGCATATTTATAACCAAGAATCATTTACACAGAATGCCGAATTCTACTTTAAAGCCGACCAAGAGGAAGTGGCCGCATGTTGTGGAAACTTTGCCACGCTTTTGTCACAGTTTGCAAGTGAATTGCTCGAGTGTTTAAAATTATTTGATAAGCACTATGAAGCACGATCTGCTCCAAGGTCATGGTCTTGGTTGCATTTCAAGAGGGCAAAGTTTACTAAAGATCATACTAATGATACCAGTCTACATGCCGCGTTGGATGATTTGCGTGAACAATACGGATTGAAAGAAGAGGAGCCACAATTTAATTCTTTTGCTGAGCGCATTAGCTACGACATTTGGAACCGATTAAAGTATTTCAAACGTGCTGATGTTCAGTTTGGTATACGTGTCGGTTTGGGTGCTGCTTGTTTATCTCTATTTGCATTCCTTCCAAATACCAAAGAAATCTTTGAAAATTGGAGACTTGAATGGGCATTAACTGTTTATTGTATTATGATGAACAAATCATTGGGTGGAACTTCCATGACAGTCAAATGGCGGATTATAGGGACATTCCTTGGTGCATTCGTTGCGTTTTCAGTGTGGACGATATTTGACGCCAATGTATATGCTTTGGCCATGGCTGGCATTTTGATTTCGATACCCTCGTTTTACATTATTCTCTTTTGGAAACAAAACAATGCTTTCGGGAGATTCATATTGTTGACGTTCAACTTGACAATGTTGTATTCCTATAGCATGCTTCAGAAGGACGCAGAGGACGAATTTGAAGGAGGGGAAAACCCAATTATTGGAGAAATTGCCTTTCATCGATTTGCTGCAGTTTCAATTGGTATAATATGGGCATTGACTATGGCCACTTGCTTCTTACCCAACAGTGCAAGATCAAGATTAAAGAATGGGTTGTCTATCTTGTGGTTGCGATTGGGCGTCATTTGGAATAGTGATCCATTGGAGTACAATCCAGAAACCATGGAGTTGGTGGGTTTCAAAGCGGAAGAAGGTACAAACAAGATCTTATCCGAGTGTGAAACGTTGCTCAAACAGGCGCCGGTCGAGTTTCGATTAAAAGGACGATTTCCTACGCAAACATATGCAAAGCTTATTAAAGAAACCTCGGCTATAATTGATGCTTTTCAAAATTTGGACTTGTTGATAAAAGCTGATCCCAAACTCAACAGTAATGAGGAGTATGTTTTAAAGTATATCGAAGTTGAGCGCGGCGAGGTTGAACAGAGAATTTTCTTGGTTTTCTACATGATTGCCAGCGCCATGAAGTTGGGATTTTCATTGCCTAAAAAGTTTGCCTCCATTGAACATGCAAAGGATCGAATGTTGTATAAGCTAAGTGAAATCAGACAACAACAAGATAATGGGCTTGAGTTGCGAAATGACGATTTCATTTTGTTGTATTCGTATATTTTAGTTGCGTCTACAATATCAGAACAATTGGATAAGATGTTGGTCGATATTAAAGATTTGCTTGGAGAAATTTCAGAAGATAAGTTTAGATTGGTGTAGGGTGGAGGCGTAGTTAGTAGAGATATAGTTATAGCTTCGCTTTGATGCCCTTCGTAGTATAATGCAAGATGAGAAAAAATGAAATTGAAATAAGTGGCGAACAAAAATAAGGAAGAGAAAAACAAAAACGAAATATAAATTCACAAGATTACATTACAAATCGTACTGATCATCGTTTACGTCATCACCATTACACCTATCACATCGCTATGCCACTTGACATTTCAAAGACCATTTTAGAGGAGCTTAGGCCCGGGTTAGAGAGCGAACTCGTAAATCGATACCGCGTGGATGCAGAGGAGGCAAAAGACATTGCTGAATACATAATATTCTTGATTCAAACTAAGGACACCAAAGAACAGGTTTATACAGAAATATTAGATGTGGCGGAGTTCCCAGGAGATAAAGGCTTTATGGATCTTGTTTTCGACGAGATTGCGAATATTCAACGCAGGTACCAACAAGCTTCTGGAACGAATGGGTCCAGTACAACTAGTGGGGGAGATACACATACTCCATCCCCTGCTGATCAAAATCAAGGAGATCGTTATGTCCCTGGTCCAGGATCAAGTGCTCCTCAACTACTTCGTGCAACAAACTCGCCAGTGGCTCCCCCACCAAGCGGTATCCACACCAAGCCGCGTCCATCAGGACCCACACCACCAACTGGACCTAAACGATTGTCTGAACAGGAGAAACTTGCTTTGAGAAACAAAAGATTTGGCAATGACTCATCTGTACGTAATAACAAGGGGGGAATAACGAAGTCAAGGCCAAACGAACGTGGGAATACAAGGAGACCACCTCAGGTGACAGAAAAGTTGGAGAGGTTTATCAATTCCAGAGACAACAACAACAACAAGGATAGCAACAGTCAGGATAGTGTAACAAAATTTGCGCATCATAAACCAAAAGGAAGGTGCCCCCGTTTCCCAAAATGTACCGTCGCAAATTGTGAGCTTGCTCATCCAACTAAGAATTGCTTCAATTACCCCGACTGTCCAAATCCACCAGGAACTTGTAACTTTTTGCACCCAGACCAGGATCAAGAGTTGATTACCAAATTAGAAGAGTCACAGAAGGAGTATCAAGAACGAAAAAAGAAACTGATTGAATTGCAACAAGGAACTTGTAAGTTTGGTGCAAGATGTGCCAAGGAGGGGTGCCCATTTGCTCATCCCACACCCGCAAACCCAGAAGCTAAGATCGACACCTTGGAGTTTTGCTCTGCTGGAATCAACTGTCAAGACAATGAATGTAAAAAAGCACATCCAAGGGCACCAAGTTCTTCTGTTAAACCATTGCCATCAATTGATGAACTTGCATTGGAGCAGTGTAAATATGGCATGAACTGTACCAATTACAAGTGTGTTAGAAGACATGCAATGTCTGCTGTCCCCTGTCGTGCTGGTTTAGAATGCAGAAGAGTTGATTGCACATTCAACCATCCTTTTAGAGAAATGTGCCGATTTGGAACTGCTTGCCATATTGCCACTTGTATGTATCAACACCCAGAGGGAAGAACTATGGTACCTCATACATGGACAAAGAATGATGGCGCACAGAATCAAGTGAATGAACGACAATTTGCCGTTGGTGAAGATCAGGTTATGGAACAAGTTGCTCAACAATGAGAAAGAAAATACATTTGTGTAAATTTACCTTTTTAGCGCACTATATAGTGGTTTAATATTTTAGGGTGTTTGCAATCTGAAGGGGATTGGCATAGTTTGTTGTATAATGAGTTACATTGTAGAATCTACATTCATAAAACATCTAGCAAAAGATTGTGTTAGATTACACTATACAAATTTAGTATCTCTTTTTACCAGCAGCGGCTTCTTCAGCGTAAACTTCCAATGGAGATGCAACCAATGGAGTTTCCTTCCACAAGTTAGGAGTCAAGAAACCGTAAGTGTTACCGATGGCAACGAAAGTAGCCTTCAAGGTATTTTCAGTAGTTCTGGTGGAACCATTGGATTGGGTATAGACATCTTCAACACCGGCCAATTGCAACAACTTCTTAACAGCTGGAGAAGCGACAATACCTTTACCTCTTGGGGCTGGGATCAATCTGACAGTGACGGAACCACATTTACCAGTAACTTTACATGGCAAAGAGTGTGGTTGACCCAAGTTAGAACCCCAGTAACCTCTTCTGATTGGAATGATTGACAATTTAGCAATGACAATAGCAGCCTTGATAGCAGAAGCAACTTCCTTGGCGGTCTTGATACCCAAACCGACATGACCGTTGGAGTCACCAATGACAACAACAGCCTTCATTCTGGTTCTTTGACCAGCTCTGGTTTGTTTTTGGACTGATCTAATCTTCATGACTTCGTCCTTCAATTCTGGCAACAACAAATCAATGATTTGGAATTCCTTAACTGGCAATGAGTGCAAGTAGATCTCTTCAACGCTGGTGATCTTACCTGCCTTCACCAATCTACCCAATTTGGTAACTGGAGTCCATCCCTTTTCTTCTTCTCTTCTTCCTCTTCTTGGGCCTCCTCTTCTTCTACCACCGAATTGTCTTTTTGGAGCTTCTGATGACATTATGTGAATGTTGTGTACTTGTCGGAATGTTACGTGGAAAGCCGGGGCGTTGGTTTTCGATCGACGAGTATTGATGTAAGGTAGGAGTGTAATTGGTATCTGATATCAGCTGAAATTTTTTTTTTGTTACCTCTGGTGAGAAAGCGAGGATGGAGTGGTAGAAGCCCTAAGTTTTTATGAGCACGTGATTAACGTGACTAAAAAAGTTGCACTAAGTGTCGTCAAGAATTGACGCTACATTGTAATAGTGTCATAAATTACATGGTTGTTGTGGTGTGATATAGGAAAGTGTGATGATTGAGCACGTCTTTTAAGTAAATAAGGTTACGAGGAGCCTCTTCCATCGCGGGGACTGTAATTCGCCCCTCAAATTCAAAATCCGTGCGTTTTTTCACGACACCGTCCGTAGTCGGTGAACGAAACAATTGACGGCGAGAAAGTGCCTTTACACAAAGCTTAGAAGCAAACTACATTCTTTTCTCTTGAGGCGCATGCTGCGGAGTTGTCGCTTCTTTTGGTTAGATGATATACAGGCGAACTCGGTTGTTTCTCTTCACGTCTGCAGGACCAAAAGACCGCGAGGGTCTACATTGTTTGTGTGACTCGTTGCGTCGGAGTGTATACTCCAAAGTTTCCAAGATGTCACAAGACTTTGCATGAAATCATGTGTCGTAAATTTTTATCTCCTTGTTATTGTTTGTATTTTATTTTTTCTTCTGGAACAACCGAGTAGAATCTCATTTGCAAGGGGTGATAAGAAGAAGAGGTGGCAGACGATACACTGAGCTTTCCCATGAAGACTAAAGAGCACTCAATTATTGAGAATAGTTTCGATGCTCTCTCTTGGTTCCTTTTACTGAAGGTGGTTTCTATAACATTTCGGGGTAAATCTCTGACATATTATTCTCTTCAACTCTATGATTGCTATTTTCTTAGTTTTGTCCCACATTTTATATTTTTTTTTTAATTGAGAATCATTCGTTGGTTTCTAAAGACTTGAAAAGGCACATATATAAAGTAACACATCGTCAATTTTTTCTCTTTCTTTTCAAAGTTAATATCCAAGTTCAAGAAAGTTTTCTTATACGAATTATCAATTCGGACTGCAGTAGATAATCTATCAAACAACTTATTCAATCTTTCAACTTTTGACATCCGTTATACACACGGTTATTCACAGCAATTGATATAACAAACGCACCAAAAAAAAATGGCTAACAGCAACCCACCATCCCACGAACAACTTAAAAAGGATCTTAAAAAGGATGCCGAAAACACCAAAAACAGAGCCGCTGCTGATGCTAAAGAATTGAAGGATCAAGGTCAAGCTAAGGCACAAGAATTGAAGAAGGAAGGAAAAGCTAAAGCTCAAGAAGTGAAGAAGGCTAGTGAGGAAGAAGCTGAAGATTTGAAAGAAGCCAGCAAAGAATTGTACGAAGCCGCCAGAGAAAGAGGTGAAGTCATATACGATGCTGCTCAAGAGAAAGGACACGAAGCTCTCGAAGCTACTAGAAAGGAATTGGACCGTTTGGAAGAAGAAGGTAGAACTTTGTTTTCAAAACTCAGTGCATCAATACAACGAGGTGCCAACCAATTTGGTCAATTTTTACAAAGATCAAGTCAAAACATTCAAGCTGGTGTTTCCCAAGCAGCTTCTAGAACTGCCATTGAATTACAAAACCCAGTTGTTGTAACTCAATTATTTGTCATTGCTGGTGGTGCCGCTGCTGGTTATTTGGGTTGGATTGAAAGATACAGAATCAGAAGTGACCACAATCTTGTTGTTGGTATTCATGCTTCCGTTATTACCGGATTAGTTTTACTTGATGGATTCTTGTTCAACAAGTACTACCCACAATACGACAAGAAAAGAACCACTGTTCGTAAGTAAGGGTGCCCTTTTGTGCGGATTTCATGTGAATCAAAGTCTTGTATTTTGACATTTTCTTAAATTGAATATATATATATATATACATAAGTCTGAAGTGGTGAGTGTAGCATAATAGCCTTTTCGTTAAAATAGTATATGTGGGTCCGCTTAATGGTGGAGATACAGATAGGAGAAGACATCACGCATCAGACATACAGCAAGATGTGGGTGCGTAATACTTTGCAAAACCCTCACTGGATGAAAACTTGATTGGCTCTACTTTTCTCCCGCTTGTGAATCATCTGGATAATTTTTTTTTTGGTTTCGTTTTCTTTTTGCAACTGGGATTATCTGGAACTCCGAAATCTCATAGTGAAGTCCGTTGAAGAGAACGAACATTGACACAATTATCCTTCCCCTCCTGACAGCTGAAACACGACCAACTTTGGCAAAAACGTTGGAGGCGATGAAATTGATATAGAGGAGTGGGTTATAATGCGAGTTCTACTCTTTGAAGGGGGTATATTATTAAGGTTTTCCTGAACCACAATTACACCTCCTACGCCTCCTGTATCATAACACACGACTAGGAGCTTTTGTGCCCCCAGACGTCCAAGGTTCTTCGTAAGCCAGGCATACTTAACGACACATCGCCACAGAACTCACTGTTTGCTGGGCCAGCATTTATCAGTGTATTTTCATCGTAATTGTCAATTTCTCGAAACCCATAGAAAAAATATCACATGCATTTTGAAACAGATGCTCTATGGGTATAAAAGGGCAAAGTCAAGATATCAAATGCTGACTCCACGTTACACGTGGAACTAATGTCTACCATGATTAGTCCACTTTCGATGACTACGCGTTGCAAGGGTGTAATATAGAACGCCTATGGACGGGATTTAACCTCGGCATTAGATGTAATTTTTATTTGTATCACAAAATTAATGCAGTTTAATTGGAGAGTCCTCTGTTATGGAAGAAATGATACCCCCCACTGTTTCGTATCACGCAATTGAGAGTTCCTTTTTTATTCCACATTTCCGGTAGTCTCTTACTTCGCTTCACTTTGGGCTATGTAATGAGTATTGTGTGGGTGTGTACAACCTTGCTCTGCTTTAAGTTTTTGTTTTTGTTTTGTACTTGTTTTTTGTTCGCGCACAAAGTTATAAGTACACCGCCTAAAATTTCCGAGACTTCCTTTTTGGGAAACTCCACTTTCAAGCAACAAAGAAACAACAGGGCTTTAAGACTGGTACATATCACAAACACCATTCACAAAACTAAAGGGATTTTGTCGGGTCCTAAAATACACGTACCAAACAAAGTGCTTTCTTTATTGAGCACCCTATTCTCAAAGTCATCTTATTAACCTTTAACGTAACACTAGATTCTGGTCGCTCAGATCGGAAAATGGATTATCCGACAAGGTAGATATCTCGTAACCCTTTTTTTGCTCAAAGTAATCAAATCAACGTTTTGATTATAGGTTTTATGTCGATCATTAAAGAAAAAAAGAGTGATTTTGTGATCTTTGTTGTTAACTCCTTCACTTGCATTATGCTCAAAGGCTTTTTTTTTTCTTCTTTTCCAAATGCATAATGCGAATTGTGCTAAAGCAACAACAAATTTAAAAAACTTTAGATCGATTTCGTTTCTTGGTGCAGGTCCAAACTAACGAAGACTTTCATCTAGAAATGGAACTGTATGAAGGAAAAAAAGGCCTCACTAGTTTCCCCGTAAATAGCAACGTCCTCTGAGATGGACTTTCCAAACATGGCTTTCATGAAAAGTGTTTGTTAGGTTATTTTTTTTTGAGCTCCGCCTCGTCATACGGCACCAATTTTTTTATCATTGCATTATTGTGGACTGTTTGTTCCTATAATTTTCGAGTTTGTGTTTTGTATTTTATATAGAGAAAATGCCGTATTATATTTGTATACACGCCAAATTTTGTTTTGTGAAATAGAGAAGAATAAAGTTGGAGATTTTGATACAAAAAATGGGTGATGATTAAAACCGTGATGATTTCCGTTAAGTGAAGAGTTTGAGTACGATAAGTAATCGATAGGAGACAATAACGGAAAAGACGTGAAGCATGCAGGTATGCAGATTGTTTGAATCTTTCTTCTTTAGGATTACCTCCTTTGTTCTGCTTCTTTTTGACGACTACGAACACTGCCTCGTTGATCTACCGTTCAAGTGACTGGATGGGCATTCACCAGTCGGAAGAGTTCCCTACCTCGGGACTATAATTTACTGCTTCTAATCGTAGGAGATTGTATGCACCTGACACATAAAGGCCCTCTAATGTTATGCAATGTTTCGCCCACTTGTAATTGGCTAGAAAGTTCTCCATTCTCACAAAAACCAGTAGTGTATGATCGTGTTCCCCTCTAACAAACCCAAATTGCCTCGCCCAGAAAACGTTTATTTTTTCTGCAATGTTATCCTTGAAAGCTTTTAGTTCCCTCTATTATTAGGCAACATGCTGCATGAACAAAGGGTATACGCCATTGAGAAGACTAACAATATTGTGTCCTCCTTTTTCGCGACATTGTTTTAAATGAAACGTTTACGTTGTTATCCCCGGTCGGTTAAAATTAGTGAGGTGGAGAAGCTATGTGTGTGCTCCAACACTGTACATACGTGTCGCATCATTGGTGACTACCAAGCTCTACGGTGTCTTTTCGTTGAGCAAGTTTTGTGCCCTCTGTGGCAGTGCTAGTAATCAATGCGATCATATCTTTCACTACCTGCATGCAATGGGTTACGTAACTCGTTTTTTTGATCATGATACACGATTCTATACAGTGTGTCAAGGCTCTGTTTCTATGCTATTGTTCACATCGGTAAATTGCGCGCTTGTTCTTTCTTCTCTCCTTCGCTTCATTTTACTTTGATGGTATATCCGATCCATTGTTAATGCGGTTAAGACATATTCCGTTCAAAACAATACAAAGGGTTAACTTAACAAACCATTGCAGAAAGAATTGAAAAACAAGTTAGTAAAACTTTCCACAGTTACTTGAGACTCTACTTTACGTCACTGTGGCTCAATTGCGAATCACTGTGTATTGCTGGCATCGGATTCGCTACCGGGGCTTTTTTTGAAGTCAGATGCCGGTATCAGAATTGAGATAAAGTCGATTACAGACGAGTCAACTCATCCCTTATCTACAGACAACTTTTTTTTTCACATTCTTCGGCAAATATCGGCGCTAGGATCATAACAATAAGAACGAAAATCTTGTTCCACAAATAACAGGAAAAAGTTGCCAAGTTATTCTTTCTTTGTGAAGTTCTTCTATAACGAAGTAGTTCAAATAACCATTGCACAATCTACAATGGAGTAGTAGAGACTAACAGCGGGACCACATGGGTACGTCACGTACCTACACTTTCTCGGTGATTCTATTTTGTGCATTTTGACGTGAAATAATGTAGCCGCCGGTTTTTCCGTCAACACTGCATATTTGGCTGCATATGAGAAGAGCAAAGCATTAAATCTCAGTCATGCGAGTTACATGATTTTGCATTGATCGGGTGCTCAGCTGCGGCATCTTTATTAACAATCAATCTTGCTTGAGCCTTACGTAGTAACGACATCATGCACAGACACTTTGACCGGGGCAATCTCTTTTTTTTTTTTGCAATTATTTTCTAGTTTAATTTTTCCGGTTCTATATGCTGCTAAAATATTATTAAAAAAAAAAACCTCTTTGGGAAGGAGGCTTTTATTGTTGACAAGCAAGTAGAACTCTCTAAGCCATGAATCCTTCACATGGAGAAGGGGGTGCAATACAAGATGGCATTCATTGCATCGCTCGTTTCTTTTCTTGATATCTCAGAAGAGAACGGAATAAACGGTAAGGCTTACTGCGATCGCCTCTGACTTGATTGAATAAAGCTAAGACCCTCCCATTTCATCTGTAAAGTCTGAATTGTTTGAGAAAGAGGGAAAGGAGACGGAGGGTCGAGTAGTCTGGTGTGCTTGCTACACAGGGAACTAAATCAACAAACTATCATAATCTAACCCTCAAAAGTGCCAAATTATGAGCCCTTGCCCGCCTCGTACATATGCAAAATTTTGTATCAGTTTTTTTAAGTCAATCTGCATAAACATAAGTGCTGTTTGCTCCTCGTGCATATTTTTGAAAAATTAAGCATTTGTACATGAATACTTTGGTTTTTATACAGCTTTAACCGTTTATGCATTATCCAAAAATGATAGATTAAAAAACGCCGTACGAGATAGATTTAGTTTTTTAAACATCTTGCATAAATGACTTTAAAAAGCGAAGATAAATAACAAACTCCAACCATGAATGCTTGCAAAATAATTTGTGTGGTACTTCATTTTTGTCCTAGTAACATTTATTCTATATCCTTCAAATTACCCCTCCTTTTAACACCGCTATGTGCGTGCTGCATGACGTATTATACTTTACGCCATACTTCTCAATGAAGAAGTATTTCCGATTGATGTAAAAAGAAATAAAATACACAAAACACTACTTTTCAATAGCAATCGAAACCATCCTCAAAGACTCGGTTCTTGGTTGCTTCAATTCGTAGACAAGTATGAGGAGTATTTGTCTTTTTGGAGGGCGTTTGCAAGCACAGTTAGCACAACATTCTTTGCTGAAATTGAATGTTGAACAAAATCGGAATGCCAAAAAAAAAAATTAGCTCGATTCAACGGAGAGATGAGGAAAACTGCGCCTAGTTACATTTTTTTTCTTTTTAATTTTTTTTGTTTTCTTGATCACAAAACCACTCGAGTGCAATTTACGAACCGGAAGAATTATTGGTTGAAAGAAAGTTAAACCGGTTCCGAGATGGCCACTAAGTTTGTCCAAAAACATTGCATGTGCAGCACAGATCTAACTAGGTGATTGCTACCAAGTTCAAGCGTGGCCATCAGATTGGTGACACTCAAATTGATATACGTATCGCTTGCGACCAACGGCAAAGACGCCCTCATAACCAATCTTCGTTTGTCAATTCCTTTCAAAATACTTAGTGGGCCATTTGTATTTCACGCACAAAGATCAAGCATGGATTCATATTCGGAAAAAAATTCTTTCAAGATGTGATATGTTTAATTCCTTCCCCTTTGTATGACGCAAACCATTGACAACCTGTTTTGCATATGGTTTTAATGCATGGTCTAAAATGGGAAATTGCAATAGACAGGAAAAAAAAAAGGGAAACAAAAGTCAACGTTGGTGAAACCTTTTATTTCGTCATTGGGTGTGTATTCCTTCGTTTTGTACACTCCTCTATTTTGTTTTTTGCTCTATTGTGGTCATGTTCAGCTGATTTAAGGAGGCTATACGGTATCGTGTGACATCATCTACTTCAAATTTAAAGTTTTGGGTCACGGAAATGTGCACTTTTGTTGCATATTGTCCGCATGGGAGTTATTGGGCCCGTGAAATGAAGAGAGTATTCAAAGAATACCACTTGAAGTTGAAGTAGCTTTGATTGCCACCACACATTTTTCCGCCTATATTATTCCCAGGAATGCACCCTAAACGAGCAAGTCAGTCTTGACATCAATCACTGCACAAGCCCTAGGAGAAGACGTTTGCGAGTCGGTTCGTCATCACTTAAAAAAGCTGGATCGGAAATGATACCCTCTTGGGTGAAACAACAAGACACATGCAGGGATTCGTAATTTAATTTTGATATTTTTCGTTTCTCCAGACAGAAAGACTAAGTGGGGAAGCTTAAATTGGTTTGAAATGAAAGAAGGGCAAAAGAGTGTTGCCCTTCCTTCTCATTTGTGACCCGGAAAAATGCACATAGATCGATCTGAGGGAAGATGGTTTTGTTCAACCAGCGACAATTTGAATTCTTGAAGTGTAGTTCTCAGTGCTTCATTTACAAGGACTACATAGGTGTTTGTATGAGGGGCAATGAGCAGTACAGAACGAGATATGATGTACTACGGAAGACGCTAGGATCAGGATCAATCGCTCTTGATAAATAAGTTTTAGCATGTAAGTCAAGGATATCCAATAATTCGTTCTCTGACAACCACAAAGTAAACCAGTATACAAATCATACGTAAAACTTTTACTTAAGTCAGACCGCAAAACATCCTTAGAACACTTCAACCACATATCCGTTATTTAGTTGCCGTCCCGCCCGCCTTTGTTTTGTTATTCAGCTAAAGCTAAAAAGGTTGATCAAACAACCTTTTGCCACTTCCACCAGAGACGAAAAGAGACCAAACGAAAAGAACCGCGTTGCATAATTTTGAAATGGGTGAGAGTTGCTTACAAAAGAGGAACATTTGAGCTTCGTCGTCGTCGTCGTCGTCGTCGTCGTCGTCGATTGCTGCTTCTGATCCTCTCGTATTTTGAGTTTAGAGTTTTTAAGCAACTTTAGACGAAAAAAAATAAGCTTTTCAGGTTGCAAATCGGAAAGAAAAAGTATAAACTTCCCCCCATATACGGTGCATTGAAGAAATGTCAGAGGCAACTCTTTGAACATCAGTAAACGTTTCCAAAGATAACATCGTGATGCAAAAACGGGGAAATTCATTGTTGTGAAAACATCCGAGGCTTAACAAACATTGTTTATCACTTAAACTCAGTTCGTCATCTTCAAAAATGTGACTTTACGTATTTTTCTATGTCGTCATCCTGATTAAAGCTTTTTTTTCTTTTACATTGAAGTTGACTCTGTACAGATTCTTAAACTGAGCTAAGATTGCATTGCCTCCTTCATAGATCACGCAGATATATGGCTAAAAGCAAAGCGAAAATTTTTTCTATTAAAGCCTATCATTTCTTTGTTCATCTCCTTTATGAGTTACACAAAATGTAAGAGTGTTTACGTGAGAATATTATTATTCTTTCGCTCCTTGTGCAGTGCACTACCCATATCGAGGTTTGTGTAACTATATAATTTTCACTTACATAATCTGCAGCAGGGACTAAAACCGAACAAAAAATACATGTACATACAAATTACATATGAATATATGTATAGCGCTTTTGCAATCTTTGTATCACAATAGAAGGAAATGTGAATAAAAAAAAAGAAACAATCCGAATAATAAACATTCTTGAGCGTCTATTGTATTCTCTTTTTTGTAATTTTAGCAAACTAAAAGAGTTGAATTTATATGTATGGGATAGGTGTAGATGCATAAGGCTGCTATTGTTAATAGCATTTGTGTCCCGCATTTAAAACCTGCTAGCTAACTTCTTGTACTTATTATTGTTCTTTACTGTGTGTTGTACTTGCGTTGCGTAATAGTCTCTTTAGTTTACTCAATTAGTTTAGATATATATATATAGGGGAACCATTGTTTTTGCAATTTTGACGAATTTTTCATCAATTGTAGCACATCTACATCCAAAGATCGAGTCATTCATCAAAGTCGAAAGAGGTCAGTCCTGTCTACGATCAACATAGCCTTTAGTTTTCGTGGATTATAAGAACATTTGAATATCTTCACTTCTATTGCGTTATCGATTCATTTCTCCACCCGTCCCCACTCCTACCACCTACTGCTACCTTTGATACCTGTGGGAATCGGAACTGAAGACAATTAAACATTCTCAAAGTACTCCTAATCAATTTTTTGCTGTTTGCACCACATACACGGATACACACCCTTCACCTTTCACGCTTTACAACGGGTCAACAAAAGTCCTATGTTCATTGCTAGTTCACCAATTTTACAATTCAATCGCTTTGATATGCTAGATCCTAATGATTACGACAATTCTACAAATAATTCAAATTTTTCTACTTATGCAATTGATGAATCAGTCCATGATGAACCGTCAGCACAAGGGTTTTCCCTAAATCCTGCTGCCGCTAACTACTTGCTTGGTGAGAGTCATCATCCTGACTTGTTCACGGATGATTCAATTACTCCGGGATATGTAGCAGCTGCCAATGTAGGTAACGAAGATGCCTCATCATACACCAACAATTTGTACACCCAGTCCATTAATGTGAATTTAGGTGAAGTTACTCCGCAAAACAGAGCCTACAATAACTCAAGCTCATTTGTATCTGTCAACAATCAACAGCAACAGCAACAACAGCAACAACAACACCAACTTCAACAATATCAAGGCTCTAACCAACCTATCGATAGCTTCCCCTACCAATCACCATCTTCTCAATACCACTACCCATTGGCATCTTCTGTCTCCTCATCAATCCATTCATTCACTCAACAAATTGATGCTGGCCACTCTTCTAGTTATAACTTCAACTACCCAACGAATGCATCTAGCTTGGACAGTCAATACCCGCAACAAGGTTCGTTGACTACTTCAGTGTTTCATCAACCACCACCACTACCCATTTCATCTTCATCTCCACCACAGTTTGTTCCCCCACTTAGTGGTTCCCAATCGCAGTCGGTTTATTTTGACGGAGTCAATGCTCATTCACTTGGAGGCAGCAGCAGCAGCAACAACATTAGTGGCGTGCACCCACCACATCCACCGCAACCACCACCATTGTCCACAATGTCAAGCTCCTCAGCCGATCAACTCCTGTACACTAGCTCTCCTGGATCAGTCACAACTACTCGTCAGCAAATGCCTGAAAAGCAGCTAAATAAGAAATCACCTACACAAAGACAGCGTCGTACCACGACACTGAAAAGAGAGAATAAGTCACCCGTACTCACCACATCTACATCATCAATTATTCAACACCCATTACTAGATAGAAAGAGGTATCGTGTATTACGTGGAGTTTCTGCTGGTGGTAGTAGCACACGACCACCTAAAGAGGCACTCAACAGTGATTCAATTTTTCTACCGGTTGAGCTAAACTTGGTTGGTGCTTCAGTTGAGGATATATGTTGCCCCAAGTGGTCAACACTGGAAAAGCAAGATCGTCGTCGAGTTATTCGTATTGAACGAATTCAAAATGGACCACAATTGACACTCGATTTCAGCATTGTGGGAAGTGCTGATGAAAACCCAATAACTTTGCCAGCTCCACCCAACGTTGATGTTGTTGAAGTATCTTGTTTAGAATGTGATGTCCGCACCAATGATGACTACGAATCGCAATCATCAGATGATGAGACTGGCTATACCAAAACCCAAGGATCTAAAAACAAACGATTTGTCAATACTGATCCCGAAACTGGCCGTAACTTCCAATACTATATCACATCAGTCGAGGTGATTGAGATTGTTGAGTTATTGATTGGCACTGCTTTTGCCGATGCTAGTGAACGAAGAAGAGAGCGTGGAAGAGTCAGATCCAACTTGGTTCCCTTTTGGTCCAAAAAATCAATAAGCTCACGAATGAGTGATTCATCTTCGGTATCATCAAGTACTTCCTTAGGTTCCAATTCTGTTTCATCGACTAGAGATGGTAGTGTGTCATCGAATAGCACTATCAGTACAGTAGCACCAACAACAGCCTCTACAGCTACCACCGCCGCTGCCGCCGCTGCTGCTGCAACTGCAAATCTTTCACTTGACAATGACGCAAATTCACAACCTACAAACCAAGATTACCGTATGGAACTCGCTAAAAGAATAATGGCTTACGATATTCGTAAACCAAGAGGTTTTGATAAAGAAGTGAGGATACTAAGATGGGACAAATTGATACCAGCATTGAAACGTGCCTCACATAGTTACTACACGGAAATCCCTCCGGGTGACGAGTTGCATACTCTGTTTTCAAACTTTGATCTTTGAGAGGGTGATTATGCTGCTTATTTACTCTACTAGGGGAGATGATTTGATAGACTTTATCCTTTTTTCAAAAGAACGTTTTTCACTGTTTTATAGTTAACTGTTAATATAAATTTTAATCCTAAGTTATCAAAATAACGCCACGTTCGTGAACTCTTCTCTACCGTATAGATCGTTTAAAAAGATGCACACAAGCAAATCATATGGTGGAGCATATCATTGGGAGTTCGATTTTCGGAACCGAGAGTTGTTTTGATCGGTCGTAAAACTGTGGCCAAGAAATTTTAGGGAACAGATTGCAAATTCACCGGGCCGTAGTACCGAGATTCCCAAAATTGCTCCCTTTCCATTTATACCAAACCTGCCTTTCCACCCCTCTACATCTCAATTTAAATAAATGTACCTTGATTCAACAACCTACACACACTATACTTTAGAATTCAAATCTTCTTTCGGCTTCTTTCCAGTTAACAACGTTCCACAAGGCTTTAAAATAATCAGCTTTGACATTCTTATATTGTAAGTAATAAGCATGTTCCCAAGCATCAATGGCAACCAATGGGATTAAGCTTGGATCAGTAACAGTGTCTTGATTAGCGGTAGTAATAACTTCAATTTGACCACCATTTTCCTTATTCTTTACAATAAAAGCCCAACCTGAACCTTGAATACCAGCTAACTTGGCATTGGTAATTTCAATCAATTTGTCAACTGATCCAAATTGTTGAGCAATTTGTTTACCCAATGCTGAATCCTCGCTAGGAACTTGTCCTCCACCAGCACTTTGTGGAGCCAAGTTCTTCCACCACAAGCAATGGTTGATGTAACCACCACCATTGAAATTGATGGCTTTTTGCAAAGCAACGAGTTTCTTGACTTCACCCTTGGACTTAGCTTCAACAGCACTTTCAATTGACTTGTTCAAGTTGTCAACATAAGTCTTGTGGTGTTTGTGGTAGTGAAGATCATTGATTTGTCCACTAATGTATGGCTCTAAAGCATCTAATTTATAGTCCAATTCTGGCAATGAGTATTTAGTTCTAATGGAACCAATGGAAGCAACAGTTGGCTTAGCAGCTGAAGATGTAGCTTTTAATAATGTACGTGAAGAATATTTGAACATTGTTTGGTTGTATCAATTGATTTGTCAAAAGTAGCAATCCTTGAAAAGAAAAGAAGTTCCCATGTGTGCGGATTTGAGGAGCTTTTTAACCCAAGGAAAAATAAAAAAAGAAGAGAGAGAAGCTGTTGAATGTCAGTTTTGATTTTTGTGACATAATTGACGTAACTGCACATACAACACATACAATCATCAGAGGATGACAAATAGATCAAGCATTAATGTCCGTTTCGAGGTTTAGACATGACGTCCTTTACTTGTTAGAGTTGCCATCAGAATTCACTCTTCTATACGAGCTGTAATAGTTTCTTTGCAAAATGCGTTATGTTATAATATTTACATTCTTTCAACTGGTGTAAGACCCAACAAGGTCATACCATTGTAAATCACTTGTTTAGTTGCTGCATACAATGCCAATCTTGCAACAGCCAATTCCCTTTCTTGTCCTGATACCCACAAGATATCGTAACATTGTGAAACAATGTGGGACAAGGTGAACAAATAAGTTACAATGGTCGATGGTTCCATGTTTTTCGTGGCTCTTTTAATGATATCCGGATACTGAGCCAATGTTCTAACCAATGAAGCAGCACATGGTTCAACCAACAAGTCAAAGTTTGCAGTCTCCAACTCCTTTTCAGTAATGTCATTCTTTCTTTGCATTGAACATAAACGTGAATGTGCATATTGCAAGTATGGACCAGTATCACCTTCAAACGAAGTCATACGATCCCATTTGAATTCATAATTCAAAATACGTTTGGATTGGAAATCCTGAATCATAACGGCAGAGATACCAACCAAATCGGCAATCTTTTCTGGATCTTCGATCTGCTTGTACTTATCTTCATTCTTCTTCATCACATCATGCATCTTTTCCTTTGTCTCTTGAAGGATGGTATCCAAAAACACAACATTACCCTTACGAGTAGACATCCCTTGCACCATACCAAAGTTTATGTGCTCCAAATTTTGAGCCCAATCGAACCCCATTTGTTTCAAGATTTCGAAGAATTGAGCACAATGCAAATCTTGTTGTGAAGCAACAACATAGATCATCTTGTCAAACTTGTAAGTTTCATAACGTTTGATAGCTTCACCAACATCCCTAGTCAAGTAAAGAGATGTACCGTCGGATTTTTCCACCAAAGCTTTACCCAATTTTTTGTTGAATTTACTCAAGTCAATCAATTTAGCCCCACGATCAACATGTACCAATCCTTTTTCTTCAAATAACTTGGTGGCTTCTTTCATCATTTGTTGTGGAACTTGTGATTCACCCGAATAGTAGTCATAAACAATATTAAGACGAGCATACGTGTCAACATATTTCTCAATTGAAAGGTCTCTAAATCTTTCCCAAATTTTTAATGCTGCTTCATCACCATCCTCCATTCTTTTAAAAAATTCTCTTGCTTTCTCGTTGGTGGAAGATTGAATTTTTTTCTCATCTTGTTCTGAAGCATCAATTGTTCCTTCTTGAACTTCTCCAGTAGCTTCATTAGTTTCATTTCTGACGTCATTGTTAATCTTGACATAAACTTCAAATAAGTGATTAATTGGATCTTTTGCTAATTCTTCTTCGGATCCATATTTTTCGAATCCAATGGCTAATAAACCAAACTGTTTACCCCAGTCTCCCAAATAATTAATCCTGGTCACATCCCAACCAATCTTTTCGTACAAGTTGGAAACAAATCCTCCAATAATTGTTGATCTCAAATGGCCAGCATGGAATGGTTTGGCAATATTCGGCGAAGAAAATTCAACAACAACTTTTTTACCTACTCCTAATGGCAAATACCCATAGTCAGTCTTTCTTTTCAAAACATCAGAGATAACCAAATCAAAAAGAACCGACTTGTTGAAGAAAAATTGAAGAAAGACTCCCTGTGGTACAATTTCACTGATAAATTTCCCTTTGTTGAACTTTTCAGCCCATTCTTTTGATTTTTCATTTGGATTAACACCTTTCAATCTCAATTTGGGAATTGGTACAATAAGATCACCTTGATCTAGCAACTTTGGTGTATCTAAAGCTTGAACGATGATTTCTTTATCGATCCCGGAAATACGATTCAACTCATCACCAATGTAATTTCTAAATACATCAACGACATTATAATCAGGATATGTATCCTTTGCTGGTTCTGGTTGATTCAATCCTAATTTGGACAACTCTTGAGTAATAGTACTAACAGACATCGATCTTTTGAGCAAAACGGGAGACGCAATTCTTGGAATAGATTTCAAGTAAGTTGTCGGTTTAATGAGTAATCTCAAAATTTGCATCAATGAGATGATATTCTCAGAATTTTAAAAATTTTTTCTTTTCTCTTTTTGGCTCAAATATTAGAGTGACAGAGAGATAAGAGATAACGAAGTGGGTGTAGGATATGTGGAAATGTAGAGTGGCAGTAGACAAAAAAGAATGTGGTCATAGAGGAAGATCTGTTATGCTTGGTGTATACTGGACAGTTACGATTGTTGAAAGTCATGATGTATCGTGGACAAAGCATCCTGGCTCCTCTTCTTCCTTGTGACAACTTTGTTGAACCCTTGCCCAATAGCTCTGACAACGGATTTCATTATTCAAAGGCACTTTACCCAATGAATACTATTTGACTGGTGTACTTTTTCTTCACCACGTTGCCTTCGTATTTGATTCCACTTTTTTGTGACTCCAATTTTTCTCCAAAAATATAAAGTTTCACTTTGTTCTTTGAACATCGCCCTTCACCATGGATTCAAATATTACACGTTTAATAGAAATGGGGTTCACTCGTGAACAGGCCGAAGTGGCATTGGAAAAGACCAACAATAACCCAGAACAAGCGATTGAATATCTTTTTGGTGGAGGCACGGAAGAGAAACACCCTGGTGAGGCTCAAATGTTTGACGAGGATTACAACGTCAACAATGATTACAACATAAATAGTGGTACTGTTGCTATTACAAACCCTCAGGATATACCACAGTTTCCACTTCTGGAATCACAAGAATATGCATATAGTAGTGGTTGGGGTACTGAGTCAGAGCAGCTCGACTTGAACGAGTGCTTTCTCTTCCAAGATCCAAAGGCATTCTTGAGAAACAAGGAGAGTATGCCCGCAGTGGTCCCTAAACTGGGCAACACGCCAGGAAGATTTGTGATACCATTGTATGTGATCCTTTGTCAAATTCCCGCGTTCGATAGGATTTTGTTGAGTAAGGACTTGCGTCAAGAGTGGAACGAGACGTGGTTCACTGATGAACCGGAGGAAGCAACTTCTACCCAAGATGAAAATGAAACATACATTGCGGCAATTCAACGACTCATTGGATTTTTTACACCTGCAAGTGAGCGTTCCTTTATTAGCTCAGAAGGATTCTACAACAAAGTGTCGGAAACATTCAAAGCGCATGAGTTTGAAGACTGGGATGAACTATTGACAATACTTGGTAAGGATTTAGTGAAAAGTTTAAAGCTAGTACTGGAACATGAGTTTGATCTTCTCGATTCACAAGCAGTCGATCAAGAAGGGCATATAAAGATATTCAAGACTGTTAACATTGATAGTGATTGTAGAGAGCCCACGTTGGTGGATTCAATATGTAAATTGTTGTGGTCTCCCGAGTCTTATGAAATTAAAAGCATAGCACCAATATTGGGAATTCAAGTTTCACCTAGTGAGTCAGGCAGACAAGCACCTTCGTTGAAAGTTGAGGAATCATTCTACCCAGCTCTTTTCACGTCCAAATACAGACCGTTGGTAGAACAGATGGATGCGAAAAGAATACATTCAGCAAAGCAGAGGACCATCATCACGTCAAGAATCATGTCTTTAAGCTCCTTTGAAGGAAAAAAAGTCAGAGGCTTTCTCGATAAGGCCAAAATCTATATGGACCAAGTTGGCGAAAAAGAAACTTACGAAGATCTCACAAAATTGTCAGAATCTATACGAAATGAATCAAGTCAACTAAATGAGACCTTAAAGAAAACCAATAGCGAGTACGCCAAGCTCGACACCACAAACCAGGATAACACTGTAGAGGAGATCAAAAAGGATGATACCTTGGATATACCATCCAAGTACCAACTTGTCGGTGTTGTATTTTCAGATTTGCGCTATGCTTACCGAACTGCAAACAACGATTGGGTATTGTTTCTCGCTGATGCGCCAAACGGAGTTGTCATTGATTTTCAAAGCACGCGTTGTACTTTTGGAGAAGTCAGAAGCTACGTTGAGGATGAGCCGAATGATAAGTTTATCTTTTTGGTGTATGCTGATGAGGGTACATTACGTGACGAGCAGCTTGAACTTCCACCAAACTTGAAGAGTTTTTTCTCCAAGGATAATGAGTTTCTACACAACCAAATTGAAAAAGCTGAAAACGGCAATGTTGAAATTACCCAGATTGATGATTCGTCTCATGAAGACGTGGATAGAAAGGACTCTGATGGTGAAGTCAAGCTTGACTCTACTAGTGAAGTTAAGCCTGACTCTGCTAGTGATTTAATAGATATATAGGTACTGCATATAATGCACCTTTCACTCTACAAAACCCCGAAAATCAAAAAACTCAACTTCACTTTCTTTCATTCTAGAAAAGATTATTCCCTCCTCCCACTCCACTTGATCAATGGACTACGCTGACGATTTCGAAGATAACAACCCTTTCGCAAGACCAGAAGAAGAAGAGGAAGAACGGGTACCTTCCGGACCTCAAGTGGAAAACTTTACACCCCAAGAAGCACCTGAAGAAAATGTCGAACCCACTAATCAAGAGACCTCAGTCGCGGGAACTAATCAAGACCTAATATCCAAAACCGATTTACGGAAATTGATACCAGAACGGTTTGCTCAAAAGTACAGTCTACGCATAAAACTTGTTTCCATTGAGAGAAACAAGCCTGAAAATCCAATTTTGCGATTATCAGTTCAGGTACAGGGACTTCCTAAATTCAGACACAAAGAGTATGAGGACGTCCGTCGTACCTTCAATGAGGTAGTCAAATTCAACAAGTATTTGGCGGTGTCGAATTTGGAAGTGTTTGTCCCCGTAATTCCCAGCTCAGTCACTTCTTACCCCACAGGCGGCGAAGACGAGAAAAAGCAATTGATGTTTGTATGGCAAGAGTGGTTTGACCGAATCACTTCAAATCCAATTCTTATCCGAGATGAAGAGTTCGTATTTTTTGTTGAAAATGATTTTGGATACAGTGTTATAAACAGCAACAAAAAGTCCTCAGTTGCCAGTGGATTGATGAGGAAAACTTTCAAACAGTTTCCTGTTCCTTACGATCCATATCTAGAGTTGGCAGAGTTTAGACCAACCATCAAGAGTGCTTACTTGTTGTGTCAAAGGTTATACCGGCTACTCGATAAAGTTTCCAGAAGTGAAAAGCAGTTATCCGTTCATGTTTATGACATGTCCAACAAATTGACATTGTTGTCGCAATTTGAAACCACCCACCCTGGAATGAAAAATATGTGGGAGAAGTTGGCCAAAGTTGTCCAAATACAATCTGACCTTTTACTCGTGGAGTCAATTGGTGAAATGGGCATTTTGGGTGATGCGATTCAATACTTTGTTAATGATTTTTACGAGATTAAAGAGGCACTAACCAATAGATATTTGATTATGCGAGAGCTCATACAGGCAGAAGCACAAACCAATACAAAGCACATATACGCAAACAAAATGAAGAACAAAGCAGCTCTAGATCCTATCAAAGTCGATGATGCGCTAAGATCGCTAGAGTATGCCACCAAAGTACAAGAGCTGCTAAGCTTACAAGTCAAGAGAATCTCAGGGGAGATGCTATATGAAAAGGATGAAATTATTGATTTCGCGCAAAAGAAGTTTAAAAGCTTGCTCAAAGCTTACACCCTACACAAAATAGATCATCACCGTAAGATTTTGAAGAATTTTGAAGCCATTCGATTGGATGTTAGAAGTGTTGACGAAAGAGGTGGCTTATCCCGTTTGAATCGTGACAATTTGGCCAGCATCAAGCACAATTTACTCCAATCACAAGCTCCTACAGGCGATTCATGGTCCTCAAGAACGTTTAGGTCATTGGAAAAAGAAGAAGAAACGAAACAAAAAAGTCAGCCTCGGAGGTTGCCCTTACAAGCAACATCTATGGATGCAAAAAATGCTGCTAGTTTGTTAGGAGTAGCTACGTTTTAGTTGTAGATTTAGTTTGTATACTTGTCTTGGAAGAGTGAGAGAAAGAATGAAAAGAGACCCTTTTTTTCGTGAAGAAATGAAAAACTCATAACAACCGCACGAACAATAGATTCAAAACACAAGTTAAGAACAAGACGACAAAGCACACGTTCAACGTAACCCTTAAAAGCAGCATATATAAGTTACCCAGCGATGGAAAAATGCCTACTCCTCTCACACTCTCACAACGTGACGTTGAGCGTACCATACAACGAATAAAGCTGTCAAAGATTTCACATTTGAGAAGCCTTTGTAAACTTTTGGCACTAGGTTTTGGAGGTACAAAAGATGAGCTTATTAAAAGAGCTTTGCTAAACCTTGAGGAACTGAAAAATGTTGATGAAGGGGTACGACTTGCAGCTATAAATGAATTAATGAGAAGAATTGAGGAAAACGAGCAGTTAATCACTTATAATGAATTGTACAACTACTACAAAAGTATAGGTATTTCACGCGCTGGTACCCCGGTGTCCTCTTTGGAGGGTGGATTACATCTTCAGGACTCACACCCGGTAAAGGATCATCACATCAACTTTGTTCAAAGTCCATTTTTTGAATTAATGAAGCCAGTTCATGTTTCACCACAAGCGTGTCGACCGAAGAAGAAGAGAACCGAATTGAATATTCAGTTTATGTTTAATGCTGTGGAACATAGATTATTGAAAAAAGAAGACCCTAGTATACGAATTTACTTACTTTGTGGTCGAAAGATGACTGATGGACGAACATCCGATAACATCAAGATAGAGTACCCAAGTCCGCATTATCTAACGGTGAATAATGAACAATTAGACAACAGAAAGTATGGGGGCCTTGTAAATAAACCGGGAACAGCGAAACCAGTTGATTTGACGGAATATTTACTTGGCCCTCCTGAGTTGAACAAAATTCGCATAAGTTATATGGATGACACCTACACTTACTATGTTTATTTATACTTCGTGAAAATAATACCTTTTGAAACTGTTATTCAAGAGATTCTTGACCATCCCAAAATTCCCAAACAACAGGCAATTGAGATCATTAAGAAAAACGTAGAGGACTTGAGTCGAGATGACATTGAAATGAAGGATATCTTATTAACTTTGAGGGATTCATACACTTATGCCAAAATCAATATTCCCATCAAAACGAAAAACTGCAAACATCTCGAATGTTTTGATTTGAGATATTTCATGATTCAGCAGTACGAGTCACCAACTTGGGAGTGTCCGCGCTGCTCAGAACCGCTCGATGTTTCTGATTTGGCAGTTTGTGAATATGCTGAAGAAATCGTCAATACTATAACCGAAGACGTTGATTATGTAAGGATAACAAGAAATGGCTCATGGTGCCCATATGACGAGAAAGAGGAATTAGCGTTGAAAGCAAAACCAGAACAACCAAACCAAGAGGTGAAAGCAGCGGAGACTGAAGTCAAGGTGAAGTTAGAGTCCGGTGTTGAGGTCAATGGTAGACACGATGTAGTGATCGTATTGAGTGATGAGGATGATGATGATGATGACGAAGAAGAAGAAGAAGAACGGCCAACGGCTGTTACTATAGTTGAAGAAGTTAATGACTATATTGAAACCAAGCTTCTGTTGGACGAAGTTTCAAACAAGATCAAAGTTGAAGGTAAAGCTCGAGAAATAATTGATGCCCGCAAGAATATCAATCAACAAATTGATGAAAGTAGAACTGAAGGTTTGGCAGTGATGCAAAATCAACCCGATGTACCGTGTGTCCACCTTCATCAACATCAACAACAACAGCCACAATCGTTGCAGCTACAGGCCCCTCGGCAATTTTTTGCTAAGTCAGGTAATGGCACACCCTTGTTTGAGGTACTGAAGATGCAGAATTCACCCCCTGTGCATGTGGTACCTCTACCAGGGACCCAAGTTCGTACAACATCAACTCCATTAGCCAGTGGCTCCATAAATATTGGAACTGATGAGACAAGCTTTCTTAACAACAACCCGTTAGATCACGACGCTTTAGTTTCTACGGAAGTTTCCAATTCCGGGGCGACCACGGGCCAAATTCATGCAATTCTTTCAAATCATTCTCGTGCCCAAAATGAGAGCAAGATGATGCAACTAAGAAATAATAAACAGCAAGACTTTGTCCAGAGTGGTAATAGGCGAAACGTATTAACTTCAGATCAACAAAACATGCAGCAAAATATTCAAGTGTTGACACAGCAGCAGCAGCAACAACAACAGCCATCAATATCGCTGCAGCCACTACCTCAGGAGGCATTTGCGCAACACCCCCATCAACATCAGCATCAATCGACAGCACTGAACTTCTTCCAAATGAGTCGTTCAATAGCGCAAGCGCGATTGCAGGTTCAACAATCGCATGCACAAAATTCATCAAATGTAGAAAACAAGCATTCCATCCCTCAAGTGATAGAAGTTAGACACTTGCGAGTATCTGGTACACAGCGGATTCCTCAAAATGGAACGACTTATCCGCAAAACGTCCCTGAAATAAACAATCTGATATTGTCACGAACTCCTACAGTTAATACCCACAGTGTACATCATTTTGCGCCTTCTTCACCCAAAGATCATAATACTAAGGTTGGAAACGAAGGAATATCGCAAAAGGAGCAGAAAATCGGGAAATACCAGACTGCGCGAGAAACACATCACGATGAAAATGTTGGACTAACGAGCAACGACAGACGTCATAAACATGAAAACGAAATCGACGATGCAACGGATCAATCTTTGAAGAGCTTAGGCTTGCTTCCAAATCGAGACTACAATGGTAGCACAAAAAGTAAAGCACTGAGCACGAATAGGTCATTGAAGAATGGCCATTTCATACATGAAGGCAATATCTCTGTTGAAATGATGAAAAGAAGTGTAGGAAAGATTAGCAACGATTCGACTTCCGAACCACAGTTTAATCCAACTGGCAAAACTAGCACGTCAGCCGGTAACGCTAAGTCAAAAGACACTTTTCTCAAGCATCGGGTTGACGTGATCGGACAATCATCTTTCCCCGATGGGCCACAAGCAATCCAACATATATCGGCTAATGGTGCTGAAATTAAAGAATTTATCACTAGGGACAATACCAATATTTTCAACACCAACCATGGACAACAGTCAAGTCACAATACAATTAAAGTGCCATTTACTAAAATACCACCAGCCGTGGATTCGAAATCCAGCACTTCAAAACAACCTCAATCAGCCCATGACAAAATGCAGAAACAATATTCTGCACTTTTTATACGCTCGCGCAGACCACATCCTGCAATGAGAATGTCTTCTGAGAAGAGTGTAGATCAGGCGAAGGAACATAAACGTGTAGTGGGTGATCAAGTGGGGGTGAAGACGGTGGCTGCAAAGTCTTTGCTTAATGAGTATTTAAGGGACTTAAATCCACCGATTGGGGCTATTGAGACTGAATCGCACGATTCAGTAACTGGAGAGTCAATTAATAATGGAGATGCAGACATTGGTAATTTATATGTTGAGGACGAAGAAGGGTTATCAGCAGAAACGGACAGAGTAAATAACGATCCAGAGTACCCCATGAGCCCAAACCTCGAGACCAGTATGCTCTGCACAGAGGCTGTCTTTGATAACACACGGCCATTCCACTCGTCTACTACCACTCCAGTTTAATAACAATCGTTCACCTCAAATAAGCTGGCACAACGCCATCCCTTCCTAGGTGAACAATTACCAGGAAATCAAGCAAAGGAAATGCAAAAACAGGGAGTCCATCGTGAAGCAATCGAGAATGGACTGTTTTCCAAAGCAGCTTTAAAAGACTTGGTCTATGCACAACTTGATAATATTTTAGTTCAATTTGATAAGAAAATGCAAGAGTTTCTAGAGCGTATCAAAAGTGAGTCAACCTCACGTCTTGTGCAATTAGAGCTCAATTTAATTCAACTCAAAAGAGATAGGGAGCAAGAGAAACAGAAAGTCATTGATGAGTTTATTGCAACTTTCTTCGACAGAACGGGGAAGGCAAAAAGTAGTTATGAGAAGAAAGGATCACAAGTTGCCACCGCGTCAGGGAAGGCCGTTGAATCGTTAGCTAATGAACCACGGGTGCTTAATATTGGATCTGAGAATGAGAGCAACACAAACACTAAAGCGTCCACAGGAGTTAATGATTCTCAATCAATTGAGAGACTATTTTCTACAATTGATGAGATGCGCAGCTCATTACATCAAGAATCAAATGTGTTTACTACGCATCTTCAACCTGCACCTCATCATAACCCTGCTAAGATAAATCTTGCCGAAAGTGATATTTTCAAGTCACGATAACACTCATATCTTCACCCATCGATTACCGGTGATGTGCAGGAAGGATCTCAACAACCACTCAATGCCTCTGATGATGCTAATCAACAATCACAACACAAAATGACAAACCCGTTAGCTCAGCCAGTTCTCAATCCATTGCGACTGCATCTCCTTCCTGAACAATCCCCAAGTTTTGACTCTTTGTCACCTTCGTCATTACAATCTCCATTCAAAACCAATTATGGTCCTGGCGCTCAAACTTTGTTGCCAAATTGTCCCAGCACTCCGACCGAACATCTTTGAAAAGGTCAACTCAAAATCGACGACTCTTTTTTTGATGACTACAAAACTTCAGATTTTGATATACCTGCTGATGGCATGAAAGAGGATTTAACTATTTTTCAAGAGGAAGGAGAGGACATGAAAGTACAAAAAATAACACCGTTGGTGTAACATCTCAAGCAACCGGAGCGGGGCACAGGTCGGGTCCAAAACAAGTTCGATCATTGTTTGGTGAGATAGAAACTTCACCTGCCAAGAAACAAAAGTTGATAGAAGTGTTGGATTGTGAATTAGGCAAGGGTAAATTAATTGATGAATTTTTAGTATTTGAAGATTACACACAAGAACCTACAGAAATGAAGCAAATGGAGGAAGAATGGGCACAAAAGTTGAAAAAGAGAGAGAGAGAAAAGGATTGAGCAACTATATGTGTCCATTGGTAGTTTGAAAGACCCGATGATTATAGATTCTAGTGACGACGAGCAAGGGAAAATAAGGTAATAAAAGATCTGATTCCTTGTTCAGTTCGAGTGTCTCTATTTTTTTTTAATCACAAAGGACTTGGTCCTAGGTAGTCCTCTTTGATACTACCGATCGCATAGATCTCGTTAACATCTGTTCTTGTCCCAACAATCTTTAATCGAACTTTTGATCCTTTCTCTATATTTTCGTCAGGACTTGAGTAAGCTGGTGGATTGGCCGATGGATTGAATTTCATATCTGATGGTATTAGATGGGTACTAACAAAGACCGACAATGGTCCAACATCAGCAAAAAAGCCCATTTTATTAACAGTGGTTACCACACCATCAACAACTTCACCTTTGAATGGTTTCCAAACAACTGCCCTATACTTTACCTCAAACTCAGCCATCCCCGTGGTTGGAATAATTCTTCCCTTCCCAACATCGATATTCATGGAATCTAGCACGCATACGATGTATCCGAATTGACCAGTGCATGTACCTTCGACATCACTCAATAGTTTGTCTCTTAAGAATTGGTCCATTTGAGGGCCGAAATATGATGGATGCAACGTTAGGTTTAACGATAAATCTTTCAAAAAAAACATTTTGAAGTTATGACTCTATAGGTTAGAATTATACATATAATACAGAATGAAATGTGATGCTGTTCTATTTTTTCCTGGTGCAATGTTGTTGTTGTTCACCCCCAGAACAACGATGATGGTGAAAATTTCGACTTCTTTTTGTTTTTTGGTTTTCGTTTGAAGTAGGAAACGAAAAAAAAAAAAAAATTTCACCTTTGGGCTCACCTACTTGGGGAGATATACTTTCAACGCTTCAATGTCGCAAAGGATTGGTAACGCAGTACTGGCACTTACTCGAGTTTGGCATCATGTTGATGTTGCAGCAGATTCGAGGACTCTTGGTAGGTTAGCTTCACAAATTGCCATTACACTACAAGGTAAGCATAAACCTACATATACCCCCAATAGAGATCACGGTGATTATGTTGTTGTTACAAACTGTGCACATTTGAAAATCACCGGTAACAAGTTAAAGGATAAAACTTATTGGCATCATACATCGCGTCCGGGAACGTTAAACTTGATCCCCATGGAGAGAATGATTGCAAATAAAGGATATGGTGAGGTGTTGAAAAGAGCCGTTAAAGGAATGATTCCAAAGAATAAGCACAGATTGGTCAGAATGGACAGGTTAAAAGTATTTGATGGGGATGAGCATCCATACAAAGAAAATCTAATAGCATTTGCGGATGAAATGAAAGATGTTAGAGCCAAGTTGGCCAAATTGGAGGAGAATGAAGCTAAGAGAGCTGAACTTAGGAAAAAGTACTTGTCACATCAAGTATAGAGATCATGTACATATTTATATATCTATCTAAACTATACACGAATACTGGCTCCAGAACTTTCGGTGTACAACCTTGGAGTAATATTCATAGCCATAAGCTCTTGAAATAGCAATTTGGCCGCATATGGAATATGAATTTGGTAAATGTTTGTCTTGTTTTTACAAGAGCGACATTCAAATTGATTCTTTTTGAGATTGGCAATAACCGTCATTAATCCACAGCTACCACATACATGCACTCTGAATGCATCGGATGCTTCCATTAATCTCTCTTTAAGGAAACCAGCGGCACCATGAGCAATCATACAGTCTCTCTCCATTTCTCCGAAACGTAAACCACCATCTCTAGATCTACCTTCTACGGGTTGTCTAGTCAAGACTTGAACGGGACCTCTTGCTCTAGCGTGGATCTTGTCGTCAACCATATGTCTCAATCTTTGGTAATAAGTAGGTCCGAAAAATACTTGTGCCATAAGTTTCTTACCCGTATGACCATTGTACATAACTTCAAACCCTCTCGATTGATAGCCATGCTCTCGCAATAATTTGGAGATAGCCTCAGCAGTAACATCAGTGAATGGTGATGCATCACCTTCAAGTCCAGATAAGGACGAAACCTTGGACAACAAACACTCAATCAAATGCGCGACTGTCATACGCGATGGAATAGCATGTGGGTTAATGATTAGATCGGGGACAATACCTTCAGCTGTGAAAGGCATATCCTCATGTCTGTATGTAACACCAATGGTACCTTTTTGACCATGTCTAGATGCAAATTTGTCACCAATTTGAGGTACTTTTGTTGTTCTCATTCTCACCTTAACAAATTTGGCTCCATCGCCATTAGTAGTCAACAAAACTTGATCAACAATACCTGACTCTGTACTTCGCAATGGAGTGGATGCGTCTCTCTTGGTGTGGTATTGCGTTCTTTGACCCAATTCTTCGGTATCTGGAGGAATAGGTGTTGTTTTCCCAATAATTATATCCTCTCCACTAACTCTAACACCAGGAGCAATCAACCCATCGTCATCCAATTTTTCATAAGTACCATGCTTCAATCTCAAAGTGTCTGACCTCGAAGGCTTCTCAAATGTCTCTAAAGCTTTCATACCTTGACGTTTCTCCAAATCCATATAAGATCTGAAAAACAAGGATCTAAAGAATCCCCTGTCGATTGATGATTGATTCATAATCATTGAATCTTCCTGATTATAACCAGAATAACATGCAATAGCAACAATGGCATTTTGACCAGCTGGCAACTCACGGAATTTCAAATGCTCCATGGCTCTGGTGGTGGCCAATGGCTTTTGTGGATAATACAAGATATTAGCCATGGTGTCCATTCTCACAGCATAATTTGTCAAAAAGACACCCATGGCTTGCTTACCCATCGCAGATTGATACGTATTACGTGGCGATTGATTGTGATCAGGGAATGGAATAATGGATGCAGCAACACCAAGAATCATTGAAGGATGTATCTCACAATGAGTGAATGTATGGGTATTACTACTGCCCGTTGGCTTAATTCTCTTTGCTGGGTCTAGTTCTTGTTCCTCCATTTGTAAATCTTGCTGCTGGGTTTCAGTTAAATTACTCTTTGATGCTTCTAGATCATCAGGTGTCATAGCAATCATGATTGTTTCCTCTTCTTCAGCATCCACGTATTCGACTATACCTTCCCTTACCAAAGACGACCAAGTGTACGATGGTTCATCTTCATCGCCATCGTACGAAGATTCAAGTAATCTATTAACATGCTCTTTTTTCAATTTCAAATCGCCTTTCGTTTCTGAGTCTGGGTTGTCATCAACAATAAACAAGGGACGATAAACCCTACCAGCGTCGGTGAAGATTTTCAATTCTTTTTCTCTAATATCTCTAATGATGGAAACTTCGGGTGAAATGTCTCCATTTCTTCTGAGATCGCGCATGTAATCAACCAATGATGCTGGTTCTCTATGCACACCTACCCAAACACCATTCACAAACACTCTAGTTGCATCCGGTGAGTTTGATGGGACATAATCTTCTAATGGCTCCAACCCCCAATCCCTCAAGAACGACAGGATTGGTTCTGATGGAGTACCAACGGATATACACGACATTAATGACAAATTCTTAACCAAACCACACGCTTGACCTTCGGGAGTCTCGGCAGGACACACTAAACCCCAATGAGTATTGTGCAATTGTCTTGGTTTAGCAATTTTACCATCTCTTCCAATAGGTGTATTTGTTCTTCTTAAATGTGACAAAGTGGATGAGTAAGTGTATCTATTCAACACTTGCGAAACACCCGCTCTTGAGCTCATGGCCTTTTTCTGTTCACCCCAATTACCTGTAGCCAACGAATATCTCAACCCATCAGTAATGGTTTGCGACTTGACTGCCAATGTCAAATTGAATTCCTTATCATTTTCAACACATCTTTGCATATAGTTGTAAATGTCCTTTGTCAATTTTTTAAACAAAATACGGAATAAGTTGGCTAATAAAGGTCCTGCTAAATCTAGTCTCTTTTTACCAAAATGATCTCTATCATCCGGTTCTTTTCTTTCCAAAGCACAAAGCAATAATCGATTAACCATGTAACCAAGGAAAAATGCCTTTCTCGTTTCAAATCCTTCTTCTTGGGTAATGTTTGGCAATAACTCCTTTTGCAAAATATCTTTAGCATACTGTATACGCTTCTCTCTCCTTATACCCAAAACACCTCTTCTACCTATGAAATCGAGCGCCACTTCTCGTTCTTGAATCACAAACCCTTCTTCGACACAGGGTTTCAACATTTCCAACATTTGCCAATCATTGGCATCATAACATATGTGTTCCAAGATATCCCCATCAGGGACAACACCGAGTGCCCTAAACACGATAACAATAGGGATATCCTCTTTGATATATGGTAATGTCGCCTTGATTGTTCTTGCAGACAGACTCTTTTCATCACGGCCATAGAGCTTGATTTGCATAGATGAGATCAATCTCGACCCCTTTTCAATAGCCGATCTGATTTCAGCCACGTGAGAAATTGGAGATGGGGCAGCTTTTTTGAAAACTTGAACAATGTTTGCTGCACTTCTTTCTTGCGCAATCAAGACTTTTTCAGAACCATTAATGACAAAGTAACCTCCCATATCATAAGGACATTCCTTCAATTCATACATTTCGTGTTCACCCAAGTCTCGCAACATGCAAAATTTTGACCTCACCATGATAGGTACTTTTCCCAAGTAAACTTGACTATCACTGTCTTCTCCTTGCACTATTTGCTCCTTCCATTCAAGCTCGTTGTCCACTCTATTGTTATCGTCGGATTCAAAAACCTTCTTCGACATATCGACATATAACGGAGCTGAATATGTGAGATTACGTAGTCTTGCCTCTTGAGGAAACATCGGATGAGTAGTACCATCACCTTCTGTTTGACTGGGTTTCGAAATGTACATTTTACCAAAAGTGATCTCATACCTCTTGTTCTTACTATCCTTCTCAGATGTGTGTTGAGCTGGTTGATCCAAGATCAAATGTGAGTCTTCCCAAATTAACTCTTGTATCGTTGATTCAATAAATTCATCAAATGAATCCAACTGTTGAGACACCAAACCTTTCTCTTGAAAGAAGGACGTAATCACAGTCCAACAATCCTCTGGAGTGATACTTTGAGAGTCATCGTACATGTACGGGTCATATTGATCTTCTGACATCGTGACGACGAAATGAGGAGCAAGGGGCAAATGATGTAGATGTTTATGGGACTGGGTCTTTTTTTTTTTTTTCATTTGACTTTCTCTCTCTTCAACAACTTCACATTTAACCTAACACGACCTTTTTTTCTCTGAAAATTTTCATCCTCAAGAGTATATACATATAGCATCTGCTGCAAAAGAATGTCCTATCTAAGAACATTCACGAGGTCGGTTCATCATAAACTACCACCTGCAAAGTACCCCAAAATTAAAGCGGATACTGTTGAGCTTAACCCACCAAAATATGGCTTTCGCAAAGTGAGACCACCAATTTTGGCACAATCGCCAACTACAACATTATTCCCAAATTCAGAGTTAGCAAAACTATACGTTGAACATGGGAAACCAATACCTAATAGATTTGTTAGTCAAACTGATTCAGAAAGAGCACGTGCCCAATTTGAAAAGTTTCAACAAGATTTGGCCATGGATGAACCTCATTTTACTCAAGGTGAGAACAAAGTTTACCTTCCGGGTGGAAGAATTTGTCTTTTACGTCCAAATGCCAAGCATACCCCGTATCAAGCTAAGTTTTTGGTGCCCAAGTCAATGAATAAAATGGATTTACGAGATTATTTGTGGAACATTTATGGATTAAGAGCATTGAATATAACAGTACAATTACAACCAGCTAAATGGACAAGAAATATTAGCGATTTAGCTAGACATAGAGTACCTCAATTGAAGAAAATGACGATTGATATGGCAGAGCCATTTATTTGGCCGGAAGTGCCTCAGAAGAAGATTGACGATTTGAAATTACAACAACAAAATAGTGAAGAGATTGTCAAGCATAATATGGCTAGTGGTGCTGATAAAAATAAACCGTTGGAGGCATATGACGGGTTGTTTGAAGAACCAAGTAAAGTGGAAAGATTTATTCCTAAACTGGCTAAAAGAGGAAAAAAGTTTGACGAGTTGCACCAGGCACGTAGTCAAGTGTCCAATTACCTAGGATTGTAAATAGAAACAAAGCTAAAAGAATAATTCAATTGAAGTAAGAATTCACCAGAAGTAACCCTTTTTCTGATAAGCTTCGGTTGCCTCGGGTTTATCAACAATGTCAAATTCCTCGGTATTGTTGTCGGGTGCTTCTTCAGTAACCACCTCTCTAGTAAAGATATTCTTGACCATATATATTGAGCCATCCAACATACTAGCATAGCCATATCCAGTTGTAGTAGCAGTTGTTGTATCTGTATCATTGTTTTCCCTCATTGCAAGCGAACTCAATTTCAAAACCGTCTTAAGATCGAATGGATTGGACACAAACTTCTTAATGGCTTCCTTATTTGATTCAAAATAGGGTTTGACGTATTGAAAAAAGAGCCAGGGTGCCCCAGAAGCTTTCCAGTCATCACTTTCAACCACCATTGGAATGATCAACCAAATGTGAAAGACAACCTTCAACAAGGAATATCCTGGAAGATATGTAATGAAAGGCAATACACTTTCAATAGTTGTTACACCCCCGAGGATGACCCAGTATATCAGCCACCGTTGAAGGGCATTTATGTGAGGAGGCAAATTGGGCTCATCGATGCTATTTATAACGGCAATTGTTGAAGCAAACACCGGATACACAAGCGAGATTAACGTGCTTGAAAAAAGTTAGTACTAAGCTCTGAAATGTCTCATTTACTCTTTGTCAACATACTTTAATATTCCAAACATTTGGACTTGACTGGATTTGCAATCAGCACGGCAAGAGCGGTGTAGGAAGCATAATCATTTTTTTTCTTTTGAGAAAGGGAGAGGGGTGTGGGAGATAATAGTGGGGAGTAGTGTACTTTTACTCAAAGATTAGTATTTCGTTATCTATTTTGCTTTTGTGGATGTATTGAATCAAGGGCAAAAACTTGTTTCAACCTGGCCCAGCTTCGCATATGGGTCACTTAGAAACGGTATTACCAAAATTAAAAGTGTCGTGTAGTACTGAGTTGCTGATTATTCTTGTTACGGCGGATTATCTTGCATAATAAACGCCCGATATAATAAGCCGCTACTAAATATGTTATACAATTGTCGAACTAAACGCCCAATACAAGTAGCTCTCGCGAGAAACAACTCTTTTCCTTCAAACTTTGAACCCACGTTTCTCCAATTGTTCAATGT